>Ga0190269_10000578_pt1 | contig 18508 bp, 13 predicted proteins | sample Popmic249IS_FD_133749 | JGI IMG/M metagenome (GOLD analysis project Ga0190269, IMG submission 133749) | Populus adjacent soil microbial communities from riparian zone of Blue River, Arizona, USA - 249 IS | ecosystem: Environmental > Terrestrial > Soil > Riparian zone | place: USA: Arizona... | reverse complement strand
TGCGCGCAGGCTCGGGTGGCTTTTGGCTTGCGTGTTGATCGCGGGTGCGGGCTGCGAGGATGACCAGGCCGCGGACGAGGCGCACTCGCATGATGACGGGCACTCGCACGCCGGCGAGCACTCGCACGATGAAGGCGGCAGCGGCGACCACTCGCACGATCGTGTGATCGGGCCGATGACCGGCACGACGTGCCCCGATGGTGGCAGCGAGCTGACCTATGAGAACTTCGGGAAGAAGTTCATGCAGGACTACTGTCTGAGCTGCCACAGCATGGATTCGAAGAATCGGAATGGTGCGCCGGATGATCACAACTTCGACACGCTGGGCGACGTCGACCTTGTGAGAGCGCACATCGATCAGTACGCCGGTTCCGGGCCGCAGGCGACGAACACGAAGATGCCGCCGGCCGGCAATCCTGCTCCGAGTGAGGAGGAGCGGAAGAAGCTCAGTGAGTGGTTGGCTTGCGGGCCTGAGTGAGGCGGTGCTTTCGCGTTAGGCGTGAGGTTAGGGTTAGGTGAGTCGACTCAACCTTAACCCCGCCTGTGCGCGCTGACGCCTCACGTCATCCGCTTGAAGCCCCAATCGATCAGCGCATTGGATGCAGTCGGTGCGACGCGCTTCGCCAGATCCAGGAAGTGAGTCTCGCGCGTGATCAGCACGCGCTGACGACTCGCAGTGATGCCTCGCACGATCTGCTCTGCGGCGCGCTCGGGCGCCATCATCTTGCGGAACATCTTGACCGCGCGCTCGTGACCCGCGCGCAGCTTGTCGTCGCCTGAGACGCGGCTGGACGCCGCGATGTTGGTCGCGATGCCGCCCGGGTGCACGCTGGTGATGCCCACGCGCGTGTCTTTGAGCTCGGCGCGCAGCGATTCGGTGAAGCCGCGCACTGCGAACTTGCTCGAGCAGTACGAGGTCTGCTGCGGCACGCCGACCAAACCGAACACGCTCGAGATGTTCACGATGTGGCCCTCTTCGGCCTGGAGCAGGTGCGGCAAGAAGAACTTGCAGCCGTACACCACGCCCCAGAAGTTGATGCCCATCAGCCACTCGAAGTCTTCGAGCGAGTGGTCGACGAACTTCGAATTCACCGACACACCAGCGTTGTTCACTAGAATGTTGACGCCGCCATGAGCTTCCACCACTTCGGCCGCGAAGCGCTGCATGCGCTCGCGATTCGACACATCGACGGTGTGCGTGGACACCTTGGTCCCTGCCTCGCGCAGCAAGCGCTCGGTCTCTTGCAGGCCCTCTTCATTGACGTCGGCGATCGCCAACTGGCAGCCCTTCTGCGCCAAGAGCAGGCTGGTCGCCCTGCCGATGCCACTGCCTGCGCCAGTCACCACGGCTACGCGCTGTTCGAGTCGCTTCATGTCTTCTCCTTGTTCTTCACGGTGCGCTTCAGCTGCTCGATCCCACCCAGGCATAACCGCGCACAAAACTCAGTTGCACCCTCCACATCGGGAGGCGTGCTCGTCGCCATCTCTGCGCCGACCTCGAACGCGATCGCCGCGACTGCGCTCGGCACGTAACGCAGGTTGATCGTCGGCAATGTTCCGCGGGCCATCGCAGCTTGCAGATCCGCGCGCAGCTCTGCGATGCTGGTGGCAAAGCCAGTGTCGTCGATGCCGAGCGTACGCAGCGTCGAAGCATTGCGGCGCATCAGCTCGAACATGGTCGGATCGCTCGCGACAAACTCGAAGTAGGCGCGAAAGCCGAAGTACACGAGCTCCTCGAGCGAACGCGCGCGGCTGCGCGCATCGCGCGCTCGTTCCGTAGCCTGCGCGCTCGCTTCAGCCATCAGCGCGACGAGCACCGAACGCTTGTCAGGGAAGTAGTTGTAGAACGTGCCCGGCGCGAGCTGTGTGCGCGCGACGATGTCGCGGATGGTCGCTGCGTCGTAGCCGAGGTCGACGAATACGCCACGCGCCGCTTCCAAGATGACGGCGCGGTTGCGAGCCTTCGTTTGCTCGCGCTTACTCGCGTGCTCTAAGTCGGTGCTCATAGAACGTGACGACCGCGTCAAGTACTGGCGGATCGTGACGCAGGCGTCAAGTTCTTCAACCTGCCAAATTTCGCCTGATTTGGCACAAGTTGTGACCCGCAGCCGTCAGCGGCAACGACGGCGCGCGCGAATGAGGTCACGCAGATTTCCGTCAGATGTGTTTCTCAGCTGCGCGTGCGTCCGGCGCCAGGTCGATACCTGAACGGTGTAGCCAGCTCACGGGTATTTCGCCGAAGAAGCCTCGAATGGCCCAAAAGCAGCGGGCTAAAAGCGTGAGCACATCGCTCTTAACCATGGAGACCACAGAGACAATTGTTCGCGACTCACACTAGCGGTACAACTCGCACACAGACGCGGTGCCACCCAAGACGGGCTCCACCATGCAGGCCCAGATGTGACAAAGCCGAGCACGAGCGCAGACCCCAACGCCGAAAGCCCCGAGCCGCACACCGGCACGAGCAGCGTTCTGCGGCCTTCTGGCTCGCTGCCCGCGATGCTACGCAAGCAATGTACGGCGTGCGGTCAGCATTATCCGAGCCACTTTTTGGTTTGTCCGACCGACGCGACGCGACTGCGAGAGGTCACGACCCCCGAGGTCGACGAGCTGATAGGTGCAGTGCTCGGCGACACCTACGAGCTCACGCGCGTCATCGGCGAAGGCGGCATGGGCCGTGTTTACGAGGCGCGCCATACGCGCCTCTACAGCAAGCGCTTTGCGGTTAAAGTCCTGCACAGCGATCTAACAAGACAGCCCGAGGTAGTTGGCCGCTTTTTGCGCGAGGCCGAGGCGACCAGCGCGCTGCAGCACGCGAACATCGTGGGCGTCGTCGACGTGAATCAGCTCGGCGACGGTCGACCGTACATCGTGGCCGAGCTGCTCGAAGGACAGCAGCTCGGTGACTATCTCGAGCAGCGCGGCAAGCTCAGCGTGGAAGAGGCTGTCGCGCTGTGCCGCCCGATCTGCCAGGCGCTGATCGCCGCGCACGATAAAGAGATCGTGCATCGCGACATCAAGCCGGAGAACTTGTTCGTCATCGGCGAAGGTGCACAGCGTACGGTGAAGGTGCTGGACTTCGGCATTTCGCTCGTCGGTGATGCCACTGCGTCGTTCACCAAGACCGGCATGGTCATGGGAACGCCGGCTTACATGCCACCCGAGCAGGCGCGCGGCCGCCGGGTGGACTTCCGCGCAGACATCTATGCGGTCGGGGCGATCTTATACGAAGCGCTGACTGGCAAGCCGCCGTTCGAGCGCGCCGATCCTATCGCCACGCTGGGCGCCGTGCTCACGCGCACGCCGCCCGCGCCGACTGCGCTCGCACCCGAGATCCCGCCCGCCCTCGAGCGCGTGGTGCAGAAAGCCATGGAGAAGCTGCCAGAGCGGCGCTTCGCCTCCATGCGGGACTACGACGCCGCCCTGGCCGAGTTCGACGTCCAAGCGACCGTGGGCGCCACGCAGCGCATGAGCCGCGCCTCCCTGGCCCCCATCGCGCCGGTCAGCTACCCAGAGGGCTGGCGCGGCAAGCTGCTGCGCGCGTATCACGCGCCAGAGCACCTGCGCACGCGCCTGTGGACCTTGTCAGCGTTTGCGAGCGCGTGTCTGTTCGCCTGGCTCCTCACGCTGGGTGCGGGTCTCCTGCGGGCGCAGAGTCCTGCGAGCATCAGCTTCTCGGTCGGAGAATGGGCGATCGTTGTGGGCGGCTCGCTCGGTGTGCTCGGGGTCGCGGCGCTCAGCTGGGCGCATCACTTGTTCTGGCATATCTGGCCGAGCACCTCGCGCGTGGACGAGACACTGACGCGGAGCGCGCGCACAGTCGCCGCGGGTTTTGCAACCTACAGCGCGTGCATGTTGCTCGTGCGCATGGGCGGCGTGGTGCGCGGTGATTGGGTGAACAGCACCTGGCTCGGTTGGGACTTCATCATCCCGGTTGTGTCACTGTGCGCCGGCTACACGATGTGGTGGCTCAACAAGCCGCGCGTGTCATAGCCTTTCGTCAGGCTGACAGTCAAAGTCGCTGTCGTCGATATAACCGTCAGCGTCATTGTCGACGCCATCGCCGCAGCCGCAGGCTTCCTCTTGCGCGTCGATGCGGCCGTCGTGATCGTTGTCGAGGCCATCACAGCACGAGCCGCCGCGGCATTGCTGCGAGCAGTCGCGCGCCGGACTGCAGTCCGATGACGATGAGCCTTCCGCCTCCACCTTCGCGCACACGAGCGCGTCTGGCAGATCGCTCCACTGGCGCTCGAACTCCTCAGCGAACTGCTCCGCCACGCCCGGGCTGCTGATCAGCAACGTGTTCTCGTCGTTGTGCTCGTTCGCCGCGGCCGTCCAGTTGAACGAGCCGACGATGACGCGCGCCCGCTCGGGCAGCGCCGCGTCGGCCACGGCCCACTTGCTGTGTTGCTTGCCGCCCCAATTTTCGATCTTCACCGGCACGCCCGCAGCGCACAGCTGCGGGTGCCGCGAGTAGCGATTGTCGGCACCACCCGCGTCCAGCACCATGCGCACGTCTACGCCGCGCACAGCGGCAGCGACGAGCGCGTCGGCGATGCTAGGCTCCGTGAAGTAGAACATCGAGATGTCGAGCGTCTCGGTCGCGCCGGCGATCAGCGGTAGCACCGCGTTCTGCAGCGTGTCGTCGGAGGGCGAGAAGTAACACTCCAGCGCGCCCAACTTGTGCGGCGGGTCGTCACGCTTTTGCGTGTGGAACGTACCTGCGAACATCTCCGACAGCTCGCGCGTGTACACGTCGGCGAGCGCGCGATCGTGCACGAGCACGGTAGCGTCCGCGTAGTACTCTCCACCCAGCTCTGTGTCGCTGATGTTGGTGCTGCCGGTCCACACGTGTTCTTCGTCGATCACAAAGAACTTGTTGTGCATGATGTAGCTGTGCCCACGGCCTTGATCACAGGTCACGCTGCCTGCCGCCAAGCGCTGCCAGAGCAAGCCTGTGTCGAGGTACGAGAACTTGTCGCAGCGCTCGCCCTCTGTGTCGACGACGCCGCGCACCCGCACGCCGCGCACCTGCGCTTCGACCAGCGCGTCGATCACAGCGTTTTGATTGCGGATGCCGTAGATCGCGAAGTCCACGCTGTGGCGCGCGTTGCGGATCAAGCCGACGAGCCGCTGACACATCGGTCGGTCGCAGCCCGGCTCGGGCCCGCCGTGCTGGTTGCGCGTGAACAGCACTTCGATCGACGCGTCTGGGACATCCGCTGCGCTGCTGACAGCTTCAGAGCGGACAGCGCATGAAGACGCGAAGAGGCCCAGCAGCAGGCAGAGCTTACGCAGGCGTCGACTCCTGACCCAGCATGCGCAAGAGCTCAGCCTCATCGATCACGCTTACGCCGAGCTCCTTGGCTTTGTCTAGTTTGCTGCCCGCTTCCTCGCCGGCCACGACGAAATCCGTCTTCTTCGAGACCGAGCCCGAGATCTTGCCACCGGCGAGCTTGATGCGGTCACCAGCTTCGTCGCGCTTCAAGGTTGGCAATGTGCCCGTGAGCACGAACGTCTTGCCGGCGATGGCTGCAACCTCCACGCGCGCGGCGCGCACCGAGCTGAGCTTCACGCCCGCGCGCGAGAGACCTGCGAACACCGCACGCATCGGCGCGGAGTCGAGCTCGGCGAAGATCACATCCGCCGTCTTGCGCCCGAGCCCCTCGATCGCACCTGTGCCGCTGTCCGGCGCGACCGCTGCGATCGCAGCCGCATCGCCCTCTACGTAGCGCCGCGCGAAGTCGAGCAGCGCCTCGGCCGAGCCGAAGTAATCCGCAAGGGCTTGGCTCGTGGTCTCGCCGATGTGCCGAATCGCGAGCGCGCCGAGCACCTTGGCGAGCCCGCGGGACTTCGCTTCGGTCAGCGACTTCACCACGTTTTGTGCGCTCTTTTTGCCCATGCGCTCGAGCTCTGAAAGATCTTCCACGGTCAGCTCGAACAGCTCATCGGGCCGAGCGACGTTCCGTTTCTCGATCAGCTGATCGATCAGCGACTCGCCGAGCCCATCGATCGCCATTTGTCTCCGCCCAGCGAAGTGCACGAGTCGCTCGCGGCGCTGCGCGGGACACGCAGGGTTCGGGCAATGCACGAAGATCTCTTCGACCACCACTTCGGCTTCGCACGCGGGGCAACGCTCGGGTCGTGTGATCTCGCGCGCATCGTCAGGACGCAGCTCGCGCAGCACATCGACGATCTGCGGGATGATGTCGCCGGCTTTCTCCACGATCACCGTGTCGCCGATCCGCACGTCCTTGCGCGCGACCTCGACGAAGTTGTGCAAGCTGGCCCGCGACACGGTCGTACCCGCGACGAATACCGGCGCGAGCATCGCGACTGGCGTGATCTTGCCGGTCTTGCCTACGCCGAGCTCGACGCCTTGCACCACGGTCTGCTTGCGTTCGGGCGGGAACTTGTAGGCGATGCCCCAATGCGGATGGTGTCCCGTTGCACCGAGCCGGCCGTAGTACTTCAGCTCGTCGATCTTGATCACCATGCCGTCGGTATCGAACGGCAGCCCTGAGCGGCGCTGACCGAACGCCTCGCAGGCTGCGATCGCTTCGAGCGGGCCCTGCGCGAGCGCGATCATGTCGAGATAGACCGGCGCGCCGTTCTCCGCGAGCCAGCTCAGGATGCCCGACTGCGAGCCCGGCAAGTGGATCCCCTCCACCCACGGCACGCTGTACAGAAACGACCTGATGCCCACGGCTTCGAGGCCCGCGAGCTCCTTGCGCTTCACCATGCCAGCGCAGCCGTTGCGGGGATTTGCGATGGTCTCGTGGCCCGCCTCTCTCAGCTGCTGGTTGTAGCGCTCGAAGTCCGGACGCGGCCAGTACAGCTCACCGCGCACCTCGAGCTTGCCGCGCGCCTCGCGCAACGCGAGTGGCACCGCGCGCGCGCTTTGGATCTGCTTGGTGATGTCGTCACCCTTGCGACCGTCGCCGCGGGTGACAGCGCGGCGCAGCTTGCCGCCCTCGTACAAGAGCGAGACGCTGATGCCATCGATCTTGGGCTCGACCACCAGCCCGAGCGTTGCGCTCTCGCCCAGCTCCAGGTCGCGCTTGCGCCGCTCGACCCACTGGCTGAGCTGCTCGTCCATCGGCACCGCCGCGCCCTTGCTGTCGCGCCGGTTGGGCGTGAGCTTCTCGAGCGAGAGCATCGGCACGAGGTGCTCGACCTGCGCGAAGCCCTCGGTGTGATCGTCGCCAGGTTTCTTGTCGGGGCGCTGCTCGTCCGAGACACCGAGCGCGTCTGCGAGCTCGCTGTAGCGATCGACGAGATCGTCGAACACCGCATCGGAGATCTCCGCCCTACCCTCGCGATACAAGGCTTCGTGGTGGCGGATTTGTGCTTCGAGCTCTGAGAGCTCTTTACGCTGGGCTTCTTCGGCTCCGGACATGGCGAGATCCTGTTACGAGCAAGTAACGAACCTCACTTTGTACGAGAACAAGACGCCGGCAAGCGAGCCAAAAGCGCCTCGTGCAGCTTCAATAAGCCAGTCGCCCGAACAGGTCGTCGTACGGCACCATCACGTTCTCGCGATAGGCCGACCGATCCTCCAGCCGGCGATACCAGGCCTCCAAGTGGGGCCGCGCCGGACGCTCGATGTCCAACGTGAAATAGCGAAACATCAGCGTGCCCACGCTGATGTCAGCGAGACTCAACGTGTCGCCCGCGAGAAACGCGCGCTGCGCGAGCATGTTGTCCAACATCTTCGTGTGTTCCTCGCAGCGCGCGAGCGCAGCACGGATCGCAGGCCAGTCACGCTGTGGCTCGGGCGTGCGGTAGAGACCCCAGAATACACCGTTCAAAAAGTCAGGCTGGAAGCTGGATTGCGACCAATCCATCCACGGCTCGATGCGCGCGCGCTTCGCCGGCAATGCAGGCCAATACACCTCGGCGCCGTAACGCGCTGCGAGATAACGTAAGATCGCGTGCGACTCCCATACGATCACACCTTGATCATCGATCACCGGCACCTTGCCCGCCGGATTCATCGCGCGAAACTCGAGCGTGTCGAGGCCGCCGAACGAGCCACCTCTTGGCACGTGCTTGTGCGGCAAGCGCAGCTCGCCGATCAACCACATCACTTTCTGTACGTTTGCCGAATTACGTCGGCCAAATATCGTGAGCATGCGTTCCCCTTTCCCCTCGGCTGATTACTTACACCTCCTCGTTGAGCTCGTCAGCATCTATATGTTGCTGGGGAACACTATCGCCGATCTCGACTGCCACACGGCTCATTTGCGTAGCAAACTCACTCCTAACAAACTTCCTGTCAGGATGGACCAACAGCACGAGCAAACCAGTCACAACATGTGACCCGGTTTCCGTGTAATGGCTGAGCAACATGGGTTGGTAGCTGGCATCACCCAAGGTCGTCCATTCGGTCGTGGCCTCTTCGGGCGGTACGTCCACAGTCACATCCACCTCGCTCACGGTCTGCGCTGCAATGTATTCGCGCGCCAGGCGGTCCAAAGCCTCCGGCGGCGCTGCGCGCGCTCCCACCGACGCGACCCATGCCGGCCCGCGCTCGCTCACGAGGTACAAGAAACCCTCACTCGCACCACATGACGCAGCTAACACTGCGAGCATGACATGCGCCCGTTCGGCGGCGCCGCTGCATGTTAGCAGCTTACTCTTGATGCTCTGCTGTGAGAGCTGTGACTCCAAGTGCGGCGCTGCGATCAACTGTTTGCGCTGCGCTTCGCGCTTGAGCCGGTGCAGCTTCGCAGCGAGCGCTTCACCCCCGGACGCCAAACAGTCTTGCTCGTAGCACTGGACATAACGCTCGTAGCTAACAAGATCGGCCTCCGTGATCGCGACGCGAATGCGTGCTTCGTACGCGAGCGCCATGCTGAGGCCTGTCGTGCCCAGAGCGCGGAAGTGCTCGATCACACGCTCTGCGCGCGCTCTCGCTTCCGGAAGACCGAGCTTGGCTTCAGCGACAGCAAGCGGCAGCGCGATGCACTGCGCGCTGAACCCCAGCGCTGCGCGCTCGGCCTCCTCGCAGTAGCGTCGTCCAACTTGCACCGCTTCAGCGCTGCGACGCGCGTCATCGAGCGCGCGCACGTGCGTCGCCGCGAGGTTCGGCCAGATCTGATGCTCGCCAGCTGCCACGGTCGCGAGCGTGTCCTGCAGCTCGACGATCGCGCGCCGCAGATCACCGCGCGCTCGCTGATATTCCGCGGTCGCGTAGCTGATCACCGGACGCCAGCCCGGAAAGTCCTGTCCGATGCGCTTGATCTCTTCGAGCGTGCGGCGCAAGCGCGTGAGATCTTCCATGCCGGCGTGCGCCATCACCTGCCAGAGCAGGTGCGTCTTCTCTTGGTTCTGACGCACACCACTCTCGATGCGACGCGCATCGACTTCGCGCTGCTCGCTCTCCGCCTGCAAACAGTCGCCCTGCCACAAGCGATGGAGCACACGGACTTGCAGCGCGTTCACCTGCGAGAGCGGATCGCTTGCCAGCTGCGCCGCCCAATGCAGGCACGACGCGAGCCCCATCGAAGCCTCGATCATCGCGATGACCGTCATCACGATCACGCGCGTGAAGCGATGCTGCGAGAGACTCAAGCCCGCGCGATCCGCCTGTGCCGTGCGCGCGAGCACGGCGTGGTAGATCTCGTGCGCGCGATCCATGCGCCCGGTCAAGCGCGCGTAAACGCCTTCCCTGAGCTGGGCCGTGATCGCGAGCACCGGCGAGACCAGCGCGAGCGGCGCGAGCGACGGCAGCGCGCGCACGCCCTCAGGGTCGAGCACCGGCGCGTACATGCCCATGGCCGTGAGGCTGCCGCTTGCGAGCGCGGCGATGGCCTCGCGCGGGTCGAGCAAGCGATCACGCGGCGGTGTCGCGTCGTAGCGCGCTTGCGCGATCGCCAGTGCTTGTTTCAAGCGCTCCCCGGATCCGAGCTCGGGATCGAGCGCCGCGTAGTCCTTGAGCCCAGCGGCGAGCGTGAGATCGTCGATCAGCTCCGCGATGTGCGCGGTCGGGCGCATGCCGGTCGAGCCGACGATGCCCGCGAGCCGCGTGCGCAGCGCGTGCAGCTGGGCTTTCGGGAGCTTGAGCTGACTCCCGAGCGAGAGCGCCTCTTCATAGGTGGAGAGCCAATCTTCGGGCAGCGAGCGCACGAGCTTGAAGAACGCGTCGGGATCGCTGTCCGTGAGGTTGTGTGAGTCGATCGCGTGCGCCACGAACACGTGCAGCGCTTCGGTCTGCCGGCCCGCGCGCAAGAGGTGCTGCGCGACGCGAAAGGCTTCGTCGGGACGCATGCCGAGCGCTTCGGCGAGCCGCGCGTGTGCGGTCTCGGTCTCGGCCTTGCTGAGCACGGACAACAGCACAGGCACGCACGCACGGTCGCTCAGCGCGTAGCGTTCCGCGCTGCTTCGGAGCAGCTCCGCTGTCACCAAGCGCCCGAGGCGACCTGCGAGCGCTGCGGGATCCGTCTCGCCCGAGAGCACGCGGCACTCGTCGAAGGTGAAGCTGTAATCCGGACACAGCGCAAAGGTGCCGGCGAGCATGCGCGCGGCGCAATCCAAACCGCTCACGGTCGCGTGGAACACCTGCGCGATGCTGGCCGGCAGATCGCTCGGGTCGATGCGCGCCGGCACGGTCCACGCGCCTGCGTGGTAGCGTGCGATCCCGCGATCCACGAGGTGCTGCGACAGGCGCATGAGGTCGCGCGGGTTGCCGCCTGTGCGCTGCATCAGTTGGTCCACCAAGCTATCGAGTGAGCTGGCTTCGCCGAACACCGAGGCGAGCAGCGCGCGCGCTTGCTCGTGGGTCAGCGCATGCAGGGTCACGCGGACCGCGAGCTCACTGTACAGCCGATAGGCCGAGTCCACGTCAGGCACGAAGTCGGCCGGTGCCGTCGCCACCAGCTGCACGGCGACGTCACCCACCTCGCGCGCCAGCAGCGCCAGCGCGGCGACCGACGGCTCATCGAGCAACGGCAGGTCATCGATCGCGATCAAGATTGCCTGCTGTGCGCTGATCTCGCGCAGCACCCGGCGCAGCGCGAGCTGCAGCTGAGGGCGGAGTGCGCTGCGGTCCTCGAACGTCTGGAGCTGCAGCTCTGCGCGGCCAGCGAGCTCGGGCGCGATGTGACCGAGCACGGGCATGTGAGGCGCCGCCACGCGCACGGTCTGCTCCGGCGCTGCCGCCATGAGCTGCAGGAGCAACGCGCGCACGGCGTGGTACTCGCCAGGCTCAGACTCCTCGGCGTACGCGCGCAGCACGGTCATGCCTTGCAGCTTGCCTGAGAGCACGATCGCGTCGAGAAAGCGCGAGCGTCCGAAGCCCGGCGCCGCAGCCACCAGCGTCGCACCGCCGCGGCCCGCGCGCGCTCGCTGTAAGTTCGAGCGGACGCGGGACAGCTCCGGCTCTCTGCCCACGAAGCCTGGCGTCGCGAGGTAAGCCTGGGCCTCGACCGGTATACCGAGCGCGGAAGGCCGCGCGTCGAGCGGTGCGAGCCGCTCCAGCACCTCGGCCGCGTTCGCCGGGCGCGCCTTTGGGTCCAGCTGGAGGAGGTCGATCACGAGCTGATCGAGGGCCTCCGGGATGTTCGCCGCGAGCTCCGAGGGCCTGCGGATCGGCTTGCGCCAGAGCAGCGGCAAGTCAGTGAAGTCGCGCGCGGGATAGGCGTTGCGTCCAGTGAGCGCGTAGTACAGCGTCGCGCCCAGCGAATACAGATCGGTGCGCGCATCCAATGGCTGCAGGTTCACCAGCTCCGGCGCAGCGTACGGGGGTGTGCCCACCAAGTCTTTGCTCGGTCCGACGTGCGTCATCACCCCGAAGTCGATCAGCTTGGCTGTGCCATCGTCCGTGCAGCGAATGTTTCGTGGCGTGACATCGCGGTGGAGCAAGCGACGTGAGTGGAGCAGCGAGAGCGCGGAACAGACATCAGCCGCGTTTTGTGCCACGCGCTCGGCGCCCGCTGGGCTCAAGCGCTGTAGGTCGCCGCCGTCTAACAACTCCATCGTGTAATACGGGCCGTGCTCATCGAACCCGTAGTCATAGACTTGAACGATCCGCGGATGACTCAGCTGCGCGAGCGTGTAGTACTCGTGTTCGAACAGCGCTCGCGCGCGCTTCTCACGTTCGGGTCGCGTGTGCTGTTTCAAACGTTTGAGCGCAACGCGTCGCCCGTGCTGATGGTCGATGACCTCGTACACGACGGCCATCCCACCGCCACCGAGCTCGCGCTGCAGCTCATAGCGACCGCCGATAGCTGCTCCGGGCGAGGGCGATACCAGCCGTCCTGACCGCAGCGAGTCCCGATCGTGCAGAGCCACGCATAGATTCTAACAGAGGCCTCGTCACATCCCTGCCGCCCAAAGCAGCTGCAGCCATTAGCGGCACACCACCTACCACAGCGTTTACGAGGACCGGAGCGGCGACGAGCTACCACCCACGCGCACAATCAATCGAACAACGCAATCGACTGCTCATAGGCGCGACGCTCGAGCTCGGCGCGCACCTCAGCGCTCGCAGCAAACCAATCGCGCGTACTGTCACCCTGTGGGCATCCTCGTTGCTTCCACTTCTCGTAGGCCCGCGCGGCGATCTGATCTTCGATGGTCTTGATGTGTTTCTGGCCGAGCTGCGGCATGTTTCGAATCCTTTCTTCGGCGGGCCCGATTGCGACAAGTGTGCCAGCGGTCCGTCGACTCGACTCGACCCTCCATGTGCACCCGACGCGGAAGGTGCTGGCGTAGCGCGAGGCTACGCGCTTTCGGGCGCGATCGCGATGCATCTCATGCGGACCTGCCACGTTATGTCACACCGGTGACGCGGGCATGTGTGCTGCGCTAACTTGCCTCGGTGTCGCGGTCTTGCACCTGATCCAGATAAGCCATAGCAACGCCCCCGAAACACCGGGTGTCGCTAAAAGTCTTCCATGCCGAGCTCTTGCAGTGCCTTGAGCGACGACGAGGAATACACCTCGTCTCCTCCCTCGCTGGGACTCACGGCGATGATCCGATCGTTCGGCGGATAACGCAGGATCTTCTCCTCCACCGAGGGTCCAGTCGGCAGATAGATCGTGCGCTTGCGCGACACGGTCAGGCCATCGATGGCTTCTTGGATCAGCTGGCTTTGCCCCGGCTCGAGCTCCGGATTTTCGATGCGCTTCACGCCCGGCTTTGTGCGCGACAAGATCTGCGTGCTCCACTCGACGGGATGCGCTTTACCTGCGCCTTCCAAACGCACCGTGAGTTTGCCGTCTTGCGCGGTGGCCCGCACACGCACCGCAAACGGATAGACATTGGCGATGCGCATGTCCTGCTGCGGCCACGACACCATCGTGTCCAAGCCGAGCTCGATGTATTTCGCTGGGCGCGAGTGCTGGCGATACTCGGGCAGCGCGAAGCCAGCGAGAAACGCTGCCGCATGCAGCGTCGCAGCCACCTGACACACGCCACCACCTACGCCGCGCACGATCCGGCGATTCATGATCTCGTTCGCGGCCTCGAACCCACGCTCGTAGCTGCGCTGCCCGACTGATTTGTTGAACGAGAGCTCTCCACCGGGCTCGAGCACCACGCCGTCGATCGCTTTGACAGCCAGCTCGATGTTGCGAATGCGACCAGCTTGTGCGCGACCTGTCCGGTACTGGGTGTGGAACTCCGAGAGCGTGAAGCCGAACTGACCTTGTCCTTGCGCGACCAGCTCGTGCCGATACGGCACAGCTTGCTGCGGCGCGATCCGAAAGACACTGAGCTCGACCGCAGAGTCGCCGCGCAGGAGCGCACGCGACAAGCGATCCATCGCGTCGACGACGTTGATGCTGAGCCCGGGTGTGCCGGGCAGCTCGGTGCCATTCGCGAGCAACGCTCCGGGAACAGGTGGACGCTCCAAGCGATCGCGGATCTCGCGCAAGCGATCCGCGAGCGTCGCGCGCGAAAGCTCCGGCTGCCAGGGCAGATCGAGGCCTGCGGTTCGCGACACCCAGAGGTTGACGAGGTCTGAAAGTGGATTGGCGGACTGTCCGAGCGAGAGCAGGTTGTCTTGCACCTGCAATACTGAGAGCTTCGCGCCGAAGTGCTGACGCGTGGCGCGCGCCAGATACGGACCGACGTGCACGGTGACGAGCGCTTGCTCCCACTGATCGGCTCGCGCCTGGAGCGCCGCGAGGCCGGCGCTGTCGCGCGTCACTTCCATGCCGCCGACTCGCACAGTGCCGAACAGATCGAGACCGGCGCGCAGCAGCAACGTGAGCAGCAGGGGCACCCCGAGCACGACCGAGACCACGGTGGTCAGGAGGCGGCGACGTTGTCGCCTGCGCCATTGCGGCAGCGACGAGGGGTCAGGCCATGCGTGGAGCAGTGTCACGAGATGCGTTTACCGATCGATTAAGCAGGAGGCGACGTAAACGCGTATATCGGACGGTGCGCGCGCCAGTGTCGTGGGCGTGTAAAGATTTAGGTTTTTTCTTCCGCAGCACCTTCAAGGTTGACCCAGAGCGCGCTTCCGTCTGGCGCCCATTCCTTCTTCCAAATGGGCACGGTCTCCTTGATTCGGTCGATGGCTGCACGGCAGGCCGCAAAGGCTTCGGCCCGGTGAGGCGCGCTCGCCGCGACAACGACGGCGGCATCCCCGATGGCGAGCTGTCCGACGCGATGCTGCACGCTGAGGCGCGTTGCCGGGTACTCGCGGCTCAGCTCATTCAAGATGCGCGTCATTTCACGCAATGCGAGCGACTCGTGGGCTTCGTAGTCGAGCCTCGACACCGAGCCTTGCTCGGCATGATCGCGCACGACACCGAGGAAGATCGCGATGCCGCCCGCCCCGGGATGGGACACGTGCGCGATCGCGGCATCCACCGAGAGCGGAGCTTCCTGCAGCACGCAGTGCACGGAGTTTGCCGCGCCACCGGCGACCGGAGGCAGCACAGCGATTTCATCGCCCGCCCTGACCCGTTCGGCTTGTGCGTGCAGCTCGTCGTTGATGGCAAAGCGCATGCGGGGGAGGAACGGCGCGAGCCGCGGATGCAGGTCAGCCAAGAGGTGTCGCAGCTCGGTCAGACTGACATCCGGCGCTGGCAGCGAGACGTACTGCGAGCTGCAACCCGCCAGGTCTCGCGCCGCTGCGAAGTAATGTACGTGTACGTCGTGTGGCACGATGTCCCGGTTATTTGACAGGTTCCTCGCCAGGCTTTTAGCGTCCAAAACCCCGGCCGGCCAGGCTCGTGGCTGTTCACATCATGGCAGGACGCGCACGTCAGTTAGGTTTCGAGTTCAAGCAGGAGCCCCTTCCCAGCCCTGCCAGCGTGGAGCTTGCCGCGACGCGGGCGCGCGCCGCGAGCATGCCGCGCATGCAGCATGATGGCGCAACGCTTGAGCAAACCGCGACGGCGGGCATCCCCGGGCATGCACAGGCTGTGCTGGAAGCAGGGGACGACGCGCTCGCAGACGCTTCAGACGAGCTGTTGTGCGCGCTCGCCGATGAGGTTCCCGTGCCGCGGGCGCCGCAGCGTTCCGAGGCCGACGAAGCGCTCGCACAAGCGCTGGAGCTAACGCTGCGCGCCCGCTATGGCAGCCGAGATTCCAGCCTGCGCCTCCGCGTCACGGACAATGTCCGTACGATGGTGTCACTGCGCCGAGACAAGCGCCGAGACCAGGTCGAAGCGCGCATTCACCACATGTTTCTGCATGCCCCGGCCGAGATCTGGACCGCACTCGGCGACTACCTGTTCAGCGGCGAGCGCGAGGCGGCACGCATCATCGCGCGCTACATCGAGCAACATCGCCAGCGCATCCGCCGCCCTCCGCTTCGGCCGGTCGCGCTCTCGACCCGCGGACGCCACCACGACTTGCGCGAGATCTGTCAGACGATCAACGAGCGCTACTTCGCAGGCGAGGTGCAGGTGAACGTTACCTGGGCACGCAACCAGACGGGTCGGCCCAACTCGAGCCGGCGCTCGATCAAGCTGGGCAGCTACACCTCGCGCGATCGCTTGATCCGTGTGCACCCGGCTTTGGACGCTGCGTTCGTGCCGCGGTACTTCGTCGAGTACATCATCTATCACGAGATGCTGCACCACGTGCTGCCACCGAAGGTGCAGAACGGCCGCCGTGAGCTGCATGGCCCGGCCTTTGTCGCGCGCGAGCGGCAGTTTCAGGATTACGCGGCGGCGCTGCAGTGGGAACGGGAAAACCTGCGCAAGCTGTTGCGACGGCGCGCCCGGCGCAGATCCACCGTCGAGCGCTAGCAGGTGCTTCGTTAACGAAAGTTTTCCGAACAGCCAGTTGGTGCTAGCTTCACACACACTCACCTCAGTCCGAGTTTCCGCTGAGGCACCTTGGCTAGCCGCGGACGGCGGCTGACGACGAACACCGACATCTACGCCTCACCAACATTGCGGAAGGCGAGCGCCATAACCGCGCGAAACGCCAAAGCGAATGCGTGCGGTCTGCAAGCTCCCGGGCTAAACTGCACGCACTGCACATGCAGACCGTCGCCAGGACCGGAGGCCGAGCTTGGAGTTATCGCTAGCTGACCGAGAAGCATTGCTGCAGGCGAAGCTTGTCCTAGAGCATCCGGGTTTTCTCGCGCGAGCAGCAGAGCTGCTCGGGCATCCGATCGAGCGCGGGATCGGAAACTTGCCGCCTACTGTGCAGCAAGCCATCGCCAAGGCGACGGAGACCACGCTCAAGCTCGGGCTGACCGTCGCAGTGGCTTCGCTCGATCGTGGTCACGCCGCGCCGATGCGGCGCTCTGCGCTCGTGTGGCACCGCGTCGCGGGCGGTGTCGCCGGTGCAGCCGGTGGCTTCTTTGGTTTGGCCGCGCTGCCTGCGGAGCTGCCGATCTCCACGTTGATCATCTTGCGCGCGATCGCGGACGTCGCGCGCAGCGAAGGTGAGAACTTGTCCGAGCTCGAGCCGCGCATGGCGTGTCTCGAGGTGCTCGCGTTGAGCGGTGGGCAACCAGACTCACCGCGCAGCGCAGAGACGGGCTACTACGCAGCGCGCATCGGTATGGCGCAGTCGTTCAAAAAGGCAGTCGAGCACGTGGGCCGCAGGGGCTTGACCAAACAGGTCGCACCACCCGTTGCCGAATGGCTTACGCGCGTAGGCGCTCGGTATTCGGCGCGTATTTCGCACAAGGTGCTCGCCAAAGCTGTTCCGTTCGTGGGTGCTGCGAGCGGCGCCGCCATCAACAGTATGTTCGTGCAGCATTTCCAGGACGTTGCGCGCGCGCACTTTACGATTCGCAGACTCGAGCGCGCATACGGCGCGGAGCCGATCCAGCACGCGTATACAGAGCTGCAGTGGCGCAAGCTCGGCGGCGACACTCCGTCCGCTTGAGCACGGTCTCTTGCCGGAGACGCGCGGGCATGTGCGCGCCCGTTGCGTATGAATTTTGAAAAATTCGTGTTACGCGAGCCGGATGCTGTCACTGTTCACGAGCTGGTCACTTGCCTTTCTTCTGGGCCTGCGCCACGCCACTGAGCCTGATCACGTCGCAGCCGTCGCCACGCTCGTGCCGGAGCAGCGCAACGCGCGCCGCGCCATGCAGCTAGGAGCGGCATGGGGTTTGGGGCATTCGCTCGCGATCTTGGCGTGTGGCGGAGCGCTCTTGATGTTCCGGCAGAGCATGCCGGAGCGCACATCGGATTGGCTCGAGCTGATGGTTGCGGGACTCCTGCTCGTCCTCGGGCTGCGCTCGATCGTACGCGCGCTGCGCGGGCCTTCCGCGCTGCAGGAGGCTGATCATGCTCACCCGACGCAGCGTCACAGTCGCCGCAAGTCGCTCTTGATCGGTTTGCTGCATGGCACTGCTGGCAGCGGAAGCTTGGCGGCCTTGGTGTTCGCCAACATGCCTGATCTGCGCGCCGGCCTCGCGTACATGGTTTTCTTCGGCGCAGGCTCGTTGCTCGGCATGGCCGCGCTGGCGGGCATCGCTGGCGCACCGCTCCGGGCGCTCTCTCAGCGCGCGAAGCCGCAAGCGCTGCTGTTCGCAGCGGCGGGCATCCTCTCGGTCAGCATCGGCATCCACTACGGACTGCCGATCGCGCAGCGGTTGTTCGCGGCGTGAAGACCTCATCGCCTAGACGAACGCCGCTGCGCGACTCTCTCGCTTGACCGCTACTGCTCTTCAGCAGGCTCTGTGGTCTTCGCCTTTTTAGTAGCGGCGCGTTTAGCCGCTCGGTCTGCTTCGCGCTTGGCGCGCGCTTCTTCGCGAGCGACGCGTGCTGCCTCGCGCTTGGCAGCAGCAGCTTCCTTGCGCGCTTGCGCCTTTTCGGCCTTGGTGAGCGGTTTGGCAGGCTCTTCTTTGGGCGCTGCGGCTGCAGCTGTGCCGCCGTCGCCAATGGCTGCAGCGGTGCCGCCGTTAGCGGCGGCAGCGTCTTCCGTGCCGCCGTCCTTCTTGTCGAGGTCGTCGCCTGTCAGTCCGAAGTCTTCGTCCTTGAGGTCGTCGCCTCCAGGCGGCTCCGCGCCGATGTCCTCACCGCCTTGGATTTCATCCGACTGCACCTTGCTGGGCAGCCATGTGGTCAAGATGGGCACG
>Ga0190269_10000577_pt1 | contig 18553 bp, 16 predicted proteins | sample Popmic249IS_FD_133749 | JGI IMG/M metagenome (GOLD analysis project Ga0190269, IMG submission 133749) | Populus adjacent soil microbial communities from riparian zone of Blue River, Arizona, USA - 249 IS | ecosystem: Environmental > Terrestrial > Soil > Riparian zone | place: USA: Arizona... | reverse complement strand
TTCTGATAGTCAGAGCCGCGGCGCGCGCCGATCAGCTCCGGTCGACCGTCCGGCGGCAGGATGCGAATCACGTCCGCTCCCCAATCCGCCAAATGCCGCACGCACGTGGGCCCGGCGCGCGCCAACGTCAGATCCAACACCGTCAAGCCGGTCAACGGCAGCGTCCTGTCCGCATCTCCTGCCATGGAGAGCTCCCTTCAGCGGCCGCGAAACTGCGGCGTTCGCTTCTCCATGAATGCGCGCCGGCCCTCGCGATAGTCCTCGCTGTCGAAGCACTGTTTGATGAGGGCGTCGACCGGCTCGAGGTCCGTGCGCTGCGTGTACCGCGCGTACGCCTTCAATGAGGCCTTCATGGCGCGGATCGTGAGCGGTGCATTTTTCGTGATCTGCGCCGCGTACTCGCGCACCGTCGTCTCGAGCGCGCCGTCTTCCACCACGAAGTCGACGAGGCCACACCGAAGCGCTTCGTCGGCCGGCAGCTGGCGCGCGCTGTACAGGATGTCGGCCGTGCGCGCCGGGCCCACGAGGCGCGCCAGCGCGGCGACGCCCGGGTAGTCGTAGCCGAGACCGAGCTTGGCTGCTGGCACGCCGAAGCGCGAGCCCTGCGTCGCGAAGCGCAGATCGGCCGCGAGCGCTATCACCAGCCCACCCCCGATGCAGTAGCCGCGGATCATGGCGATCACCGGCTTCTCGCAGCGCGCGAGCGCAGCATAGCCGCGCCCGGAGATTTTGCCGTATTGCTCGCGCTGCTCCGAGCTCGCGCGCTGCGCCTCGAACTCCGAGATGTCTGCGCCGGCAGCAAACGCCTTGCCGCCCGCGCCCGTCAGCACCACGACGCGCACGCTGTCGTCCGCGTTGAACGCCTGCATCACGTCGCCGAGCGCGCTCCACATCTCGAGCGACACCGCGTTGCGCCGCTCGGGATTGTTGAACGTGAGATAACCCACGCCGTCTTCGACGTGGGCAGTCAACTTGGGGGTACTCGACTGAATCATGCGCGCACTCTACACCCGCGAGGTGAGCTTCCGGTATTCGGTCTCGTCGAAGCCGCTCGCTGCGAACAGGCCGCGGTACAGCTGCGCGTGCAAGCCCGGGCTCAGGAAGCCCTGCTCCTCCAGCACGGCGCGCTTGAGCGCGTCGTGGTCGATGCGATCCGCGCTCATGCGTACGCCGCCGTCGGCTGCGCTGTCGAACAACATGAGGCACGGCTCTCCGTCGCGCTCGTGCCACGGCTGCCACTCGGGCTGGCGCCCGTCGCGGCCCTGGCCCGGCGCGCCCGCGTACGCGAGCTGTGCCCAGTACGACGTCATGCTGGCGGAGAGCGCGCCGCGGCTCTCGTCCGTCACGCCGCTGAGCCCAGGGGTGAGGCTCGACGAGGTGCCGAACACGAACGGCAACTCCACTGCGTGGCCCGCGCCCACCGCGAGCGACATGTCGAAGCCCTGCACCGTGCCCTGCTCGTCCCAATCGAAGCGGTACGCGTAGACCTCGCGATGACCGGCGTGCAACATGGCGCGAGCCACGTCGTCCACCGCGCGCTGCTTCCACGCCAGGCTGCCGTACTTCGCGTACAGCACGTAATCGCGCGGCGTCTCGCGCATGGTCTTGCGCCAGCGCGGCTCGAGGAACTGGTACAACCTGCGCTCGTCCCGATTGGTGCCCGTGATCAGCGGCACGCGATGAAAGCGACCGGCCGAGAACGCGGACAGCCACGACTCCTTCGGCAGCACATGGCCGTCGCGCAGCACGCGCGGTGCAGCGTACAGCCGCAAGCGCTCCGGATTGGCCAGCCCGATCAGCTCGGCGGGCGTCGCCTGTCGAAGCAGCTGCGCGACCGCGCGATCCGGCATGCCGTTCTGCAGCGCCTTCGCGGTTGCGGCATCGCTCGCCTGGCCCGTGCGCAAGAGCAGCCGGTTGAACAGCTCGCGCGCGCTGTTCGGGCTGCCGGGCTCTGGGTCGTCGGCGTAGTGGCAAGCGCTCGCCATCGTGTCGCACAAGACGCCGCCGCTCTGTGCGATGGCGCGATGAAACAGCCCCTTCGCGAGCGGCGATACCAAGAGCGAGTACACGTTCACGCCGCCCGCCGACTCGCCGAAGATCGTGACGTTGTCCGCGTCGCCGCCGAAGGCTGCGACGTTCTCGCGCACCCAGTGCAGGCCCCGGATGATGTCGAGGGTGCCCCAGTTGCCCGAGCGGTCCTCCGGGCTCGCATCGGGCTCGATCAGGGCTGGGTGCATGAACCAGCCGAGCAAGCCGAGCCGGTAGTTGATGGTGACCACGATCACGCGCTCGCGCTCCGCGAGCACCGAGCCGTCGTACGTCGTCGCGGCGTTGTGTCCTCCGACGTTACCGCCGCCGTGGATGAAGTACATCACAGGCAAGCGATCGGCGCTGCTGCTGCCGGCCGGCGCGTACACGTTCAGGTACAGGCAATCTTCGCTGCCCACGAAGCCGTCAGCATCGTGATCCTGAAAGGGCGCGGCGAGGCTCAGATCTTGAACGCACGGCTGGCCGTGCTCGACCGCGAGCAACTCGCCACCCGTGAAGCGCGGCGCAGGCCGCGGCGCGCGCCAGCGCAGCTCGCCCACGGGCGGCGCTGCGTATGGGATCCCTCGCCAGGTGAGCGCGCCGTTGTCCGAGAGCCCTCCTCGCAAGGTGCCCTGTCCAATCTGACGTAACGTGGCGTTGTCGATGTCCGGCCGCAGCGCGCTCATCATCACCTTCCTGGACTGGAAAGCGAGGACTCTAATACGGGCTGCGCGCCCGAGAGAAGGCGCCCCATTGTCAGAAAGCGCAACGTGCGGGGCCGCGCGCAGCGCCAGGCAAGAATTTGCCGCTTGCCGGAAATAAGTCGTCAGGGTCGCGCTGTGGAACGGGGCGAGAGTACCCTGAGGCATGGCTAGACACCCCATCCTCCTGGGCATGCTCGTGTGCACGGCCTGCGCTGCATCGCAGAAGCCTGCGCTGTCATCGCAGGCGTTGCAGCCGCCGGCGGCCCCCGCGGGTCACAGCGAGCGGCGCGTGGTGATCTCTCTGGGCCGCTCGTCTGGCACCAGCAGCAGCGTGACGGAGCCGGACGGGACGGTGCACACGGTGCTGCACGTCCTCGAGAATGGTCGTGGCCCGCACGTCGAGGCCACTGCGCGCTTTACGCCCGACGGCGACCTGCAGCGCTTCGAGGCGCGGGGGCATCACGAGCTTGGAAACGAGTTCAGCGCGCGCTTCGAGCGCCAGGGCAAGCGCGCAGAGTGGCAGGCGACGGAGGAGTCCGGCTCGCGCACGCTCCCCGGCCGCGCGTTTTATGTGCCGCTCGCGGAGACGCCCGAGGTCGACGGCTGGTTGGTGCGTGCAGCGCTGCGCAACGGCGGGCGCTTGCCGCTCCTGCCTTCGGGCGAGGCGCAGGTCGAGCGCGTCGCCGAAGTCGCTGTGACGGGCGCGGGCGCGAGCGAGCGGAAGCTCGCGGGCTATCGCATCAGCGGTCTTGGGCTCACGCCCTCGTACACGTGGTTGAACCCGGACGGCTCCTGGTTCGGCAGTGTCAGCGAGTGGTTTTCGGTGGTGCCTGAGGGCTGGGACGCGTCGCTGCAACCGCTGCTCGACGAGCAGCGCACGCTGGAGCGCGAGCGCACGGAGCAGAGCGCGCGCGAGCTGGCGCAGCCGCTGCCAGCGGCGGGCCTGGCGCTCACGCACGCGCGCGTGCTCGACGTGGAGCGCGGTCGGTACCTGGAAGATCACGGCGTGCTGGTGCGCGACGGCAAGATCGCGGACGTCGCTCCCAGCCGCAAGCTGCGGCTCCCGCAGGGCGTGAAGGTCCTGGACCTGACCGGACGCACGCTCATGCCCGGCCTCTGGGACATGCACGTGCACCTCGACGATGCGGACGGCGCGCTCCACATCGCGAGCGGCGTGACGAGCGTGCGCGACGTGGGCAACGACCCAGACAAGCTCGACGACTACAAGCAGCGCTACGACGCGGGCAATGCGATCGGTCCTCACGTGTTGCGCTTCGGCTTCATCGAAGGTCGCAACGAGAAGGCTGCCTCCAGCGTGGTCACCGCCGAGACGCCGGAAGAAGCGCGCAAGGCCGTGCAGTTCTTCGTGGACCGCAAGTACGAGGGCGTGAAGATCTACAACTCCGTGCGCCCGGAGCTCGTGCCGCTCATCGCGCAGGCAGCGCACGCGCGCGGACTGCGCGTGACCGGCCACATCCCCGTGCACATGCTCGCCCACGAAGCCGTGACAGCTGGCTACGACGGCATCGAGCACATCAACATGCTGTTTCTGAACTTCTTCGCCACGCACGAGACCGATACGCGCGACACCACGCGCTTCACGCTCGTCGGCGACAAGGCGCCCGAGCTGGATCTCGGCAGTAAGCCCGTGCAGGACTTGTTGGCGCTGCTGCAGCAGAAGAAGACGGTGGTGACTCCCACCCTGACCGCGTTCGAGAGCCTGTACATCGCCGAAGCGGGGAAGATCATTCCGGGTCTCGAGAGCATCGTCGCGCGCCTGCCGCCGAACACCGCCCGGCTCGCGCTGCTCGGTGGGTTGCCGATCACCGATCAGCGCGAGCGTTATCGCGTCGCTTGGCAACGCATGCTCGCGATGGTGAAGGCGCTGTATGAAGCGAAGATCAGCGTGGTCACCGGGACGGATGACTTGGCCGGTCTGATGTTGCATCACGAGCTGGCGCTGTTCGCCCAGGCTGGCATTCCCAATGCGGCCATCCTGCGCATGGCCACGGTCGATGCCGCTCGCAGCGTCGGGATGGCGGGGCACGTCGGCGCCATCGCCAAGGGGCAGCGTGCTGATCTGGCGGTGGTCGACGGGGATCCCTTGAGCCGGATCGAGGATGCGGGCCGGGTCGTCTCTACGTTGCGCGCGGGCGTGTTGTTCGACGCTGCGGCCGTGGGGCGGACGGTGAGCATCCAGCCGGTCACGCCGCGCTAGCTAGCGAGTGGTCGCAATTCGTGGGGGACGGCGGGCGGGGGTCAGGGCTGGTTCGGGGCGCACGGCTCGCTTGCGCTTGTCGCGGTCGCGACTGGGCTTCTGGCGTGTTCCCGCGCGACGCAAGCGAGCCTCTGCAGCGTGCCCAAGTGGCGTTGGGGCGGATGGCACTTGGCACGCTGCAGAACACCCCGAACCAGCCCTGACCCCGCGGCGCCCGCGCTGCTCAAACACTTGCTCGCCGGCTTCGGCGCGTTCGATCAGAGCTCACTCGGACCGCTGGAGCGCGAGGTCGTCGCCATGACCGTGGCGTACGCGATGCGCTGTGAGTACTGCATGGCCATGCACTCGCGCTGCTCTCGCGCGAGCGGCCGGAGCTGGTCGCCGCGCTGCGCGCGGGGGCGCCGCTGTCAGATGCGCGACTGCAGGCGCTCGCGGAGTTCGTACGCGCGCTCGTCGAGCTGCGTGGCCACGTGCCCGAGCACACGTGGCGCGCGTTCGAGGCGGCCGGCTTCGACGCGCAGCACGCGCTCGACGCGGTGCTCGGCACGGGCGTGTACGTGCTGAGCACGTTGAGCAACATCCTCACGGCTGCGCCGCTCGACGCGGCGTTCGAGGCCTTTCGTTGGGCCGTGCCCGGGGCTCCTGACACAGCGTTGTCAGCAGGCTCGCACGCCGCACATGCCCCCTGACAGTAGGCTGTCAGTAGGGCGGCGCTACACCCCCTCTCGTCGCTCGCCGCATCTGCGGCACAACGAGAGGAAACAGACATGGCACATCCCATCACGTGGTTCGAAATCCTGGGTCAAGACACGGCGAAGCTGCGCGGCTTCTACGGCGAGCTGTTCGGCTGGAAGGCCGTACTGCCGCCCGGCGACACCTTCGGCTACGCGGAGATCAGCCCCGACCAAGCGGGGATCGGCGGCGGCATTGGCAAGACGCAGGATGCGGCCGGCAAGGGTTGGGTGACGGTTTACGTGCGCGTGCCGGACCTGCAGGCCGCGATCGCGCACGCCGAACGTCTGGGCGGCAAGCTGGTGCGGCCGATCATGAATCTGCCCGACCTGAGCTTCGCGGTGATCGCCGATCCAGAGGGACACGCCGTGGGGCTCATTACGAAGTAAGACGCGGGCGAACGCGCGGCGCTGTGGCATGCTCCGGCGGCCATGCGCCGCGCCGATCGCCTTTTTCATCTCGTGCAGCTGCTGCGCACGCGGCGCTTTCGCACCGCGGGTGCGCTGGCCGCCGAGCTCGAGGTCTCGGTGCGCACGGTGTACCGAGACGTGCAGGACCTGCAGGCCCGCGGCGTGCCGATCGAGGGCGAGGCGGGCGTCGGTTACCGTTTGCTCAAGGGGTTCGAGTTGCCGCCGCTCACGTTCCGTGAAGAGGAGCTGGAAGCGCTGGTGCTCGGGGCCCGCATGGTCCAGGCCTGGGGCGACGCCGAGCTCGCGAGCGCCGCACGCAGCGTGCTCACGAAGGTCGAGAACGTGCTGCCCGAGCCTCTGCGTGAGGTGCTGCTGAGAGCGGCGCTGTTCGCGCCCGCGTTCCCCGCGCTGCAGCAGGTGCGCGCCGACTTGAAGCCGCTGCGCCACGCTATCTCCGACCGGCACAAGGTGCGCTTCGGCTACGCGCGCGCGGATGGTACGCCCAGCGAACGCACGGTGCGCCCGCTCGGTCTGTATTTCTGGGGCGATCGCTGGTCGCTCGCGTCGTATTGCGAGCTGCGCCAGGATTTCCGCAACTTCCGGCCCGATCGGATGCGCGAGCTGCAAGTGCTGCCCGAAACCTTCGATGGCAGCGACGGCATCGATCTGGACGCGTTCGTGCGCGCCATGCAGAGCGAGCACGAAGTGCCGCTCGAGTAGCTGCCTCGCGCAACCTCAGTAGAGGCCCACGTCGTCGAGGTACAGATCCATGCTCGAGCCTGCAGCGAACGAGAATTGCAGGTACTTGATCTGCGAGGCCTTGAAGGGGGCTGCAGGTCCCCAGCCGCGCTGTTGCAAGCTCGACCACGGTAGCTGGTAGGGCTTCCAGCTCGCTGTGAGGGTGAACGCGGTCGTGAAGTTGTCGTTACAAAAGCCGCTGCAGTCGCCGCCATCGGCTGTGGGCACAGTTTGTCTGGTTGCGACCGAGAAGAGCACCGTACCGCTGCCTCGGGCGTATAAGCTCACGCCGCTGTGAGCGGCCGCGTCGACGTAACAGCCCTCGAGGCTCAATGAAGCCTGGACACCGGCGCCCCACCTGCTGAAGCCGCTGCCAGAGACGTGCAGTGCACGTGTGCTGTCATGAGCTCCGGGTGATGCGGACACGAGCTCGTCGTCCGTGGCCGGCTCAACACGCCGCTGCTGGCGTCGGAGACCCTGGTACCAGTCACCTGGAACGCGACCCGCAAACGCAGCACCGTGCGGTTCTGCCATTCTAAAAGCAAGCCGGCCCGCGTGCATGGAAATGACGTGTGCGCCCCACGAGCAAAAGCACGCACGCGCACGTCTCGTACCGCTGCGAAGCATCAGAACGCGAACGCGCACTACCGCCACAGCGCCACGCGAGGTCTCACACACGCCCAGTTGCTGCTCGCGCGCTCCGCGCTCGACGGTTGCCCCGCGCGCGGCGCCAGTGCGGCTTGCACTTCGCGAACGCCGACCGACGGTCTGCTGCGCTTACCGGCGAGAGCGCCGCGCGCACCCAGCCGACACACTGAAATCGCGCTTACCGCGACAGCACCGCGCTGTTCGCGCGGCGGTGAGATGGTCCCGGCGCGCGACGTTGGCTTTACGGCGCGGGGCTGCCGGCCATCGCTGGCGCGCCTGCGCTTGCGCTCGCGATGATCCCGGGCGCACCGCCTCCAGCACCACCCGCGCCTGCTGTTGCGCTCCCGATGATCCCGGGCGCGCCGGCTGCAGCACCAGCCGCGCCTACGGCCGCCGCCAACGGCTGCGGGCACACGGGCGCGCTCGCCTGACATGCTGCCGCGTCTAGGCTATCGATCCACGCTCCGACAGTGGCCACGCCGTGGGCGTCGACGATCTCCGTGCCGATCGGGGGCATCTGCTCGCCGGCGCGGCGCACGCTCATGCGGCCGATCACGCCGCTGTGGGCGGCCTCGCCCGGCAGGATGCGCAGGTCGAATGCGCCGCCGTCAGCGGCCTTGCGCCCGGTCCAGCGTCGCAGGCACGCGCAGCTCGCGGCGTACGCGGGCGCGTCGGCCACGCTCGCCATGCCGACCACCGCGCTCAGGTTCAAGCCCGCGCGCGGCGCGGGACCGCCATGACAGTTGGCGCAGTTCGCGTGCAGATATCCGATCGCTGCCTGCGCGACGGCGTCGCCGGGCAGCTGCGCACGGCTCACGTCGACGTTCGGCGCCGCACCCGCCTTGTTCACCAGGCGCTTCTCCGCCAGCAGGCCGGCCAGGTTGAGACCCGCGCGCTCATGATTCAGTTGGATCGCCCCGAAGCCGTTCACCGAGTCGAGCCCCGCCTGCGCATGACACGTGTGACACTGCGCCTGCGAGGGAACGTCATGCTCGGTGCCGAGCACGTTCGACGCGCCCGCAGCCGGCGCCGCCTCCACCGTGCGCTGATCCGCGCTCCACAGCCACGCCGTGAACTGCCAGCTCTCGTCCGCGGCAGCCTCTCCGACCTTCTCGAGCATGCGCGTCTCGAGCTTCACGCCATTCACACTGAAGGTCTTGTACACACGCGTGCCGCTCGGAAACGTCCAGCGATCCGGATTACTGGTATCGATCTGCGTGCCCGCGGGCAGGTAGATGAAGCGTTCCTTCGTCGCGCCGTCCGCCCACAGCTCGAAGCGCGGCATGTAGCTCTCCACGCCCTGCGCGAGTTGCGTGCAATCTTTCCCGGTGTACAGCCCCGGTGGCCCCTGACAAGGCTCGGCCTCGCCCGCGTCCCCTGCGTCGCTCGCAGCGGCGGCCGCGTCTGGCTGCAGCGCACTGCCTGCATCGGGCTCGGGAAGCGCCGCATCGAGTGGGCTTTCGCCCGCGTCGGGAATGCCCGGCTGCGGATACGACGAAGGCGCCTCCGGCTCTGCGCTGGGAATGGGCAGGTACTGACAACGTCCAGTGAAACCAAACAAGACTACGGCAACTACCGCAACTTTCATGGAGCTCCTGAGTCGAAGGCGCAGGTCGGCGCTGCGCCTGGCCCGGCGGCGGGCGCGTGCGCGCTGCAAGTCCCCTGAGATGAAAAAGGGCGCGTGTACGGGCGCCCAGCACAGGCGAAGCCAAAGGTCCCATGGTTGGACCAGACGCAGTGATGCTGACATAACACGCTGTGACTGGACACGCGTTTCGACACCAACCTATGACTTTGGTGTCAGTCCAGCGCACAGGCGGACGATTTTTAGTCAGGCCGCCCCAACCAGCACACCGGCGACTTCCTCAATCCGTCACCTCACGCCGCCGGCGTCTGAATGGGCAAGGAGTTCCCAAATGGGACGGCTGTTTTGTAGGTCACGTGACCGCGTAGCCGGCACAAACAGCCCCAAAGTTGCACGATTGTGTGCTAGGCGTGCAGTGCGCCGGTGGCGCGTATCAACCGAGAGAAAAAGCAGCATGAGAATGAAAGCGCAGTGGGCAGCCATCGGCTTCGCCACGTTCTTCCTCGGGTGCGGCAGCAGTACGAGCAGCAGCGATGCACCCGCTACCCAGACTCCCGTGACTCCGACCACCACGGCCGGTGTCGGCGCAATGACCGCAGGCCGCCCGGCAGGCGCTGCCGGCGCTGCCCCCGCGGGTGCCATCGCCTGCGGCACGGCCACGTGCTCTGGGCTCGGCATCATGCTCCCCGGCGTCTCGTTGCCCACCCCTTGCTGTGCGAATCCCGCAACGAACACCTGCGGCACGATGTCCGGCGCCACTTGCAATCCGGCTCCCGCAGTCGCGCCGAGGTGCCCTGCGGTGCCGCCGATCCTCGGCAGAACGGTCAACGCGTGCTGCTTGCCGGACAACACCTGCGGCATCGATGGCTCCATGCTCGGCATGGGCTGCGTATCCGCGAACGGCCTTCGGAGCTTCCCGGGCGCGATGCCCCCGCCACCGTCCACGTGTGATGGCGTGCCGATCGCTGTGCCCCCGCCGACGGCAGCTGGCAGCGGCGCGACGGCTGGCGCAGTGGCGACTGCAGGCGTCGGCGCGACGGCCGGCGTCGGCGCGGCCGCTGGCACCGGTGCGGCAGCAGGCGCTGTGGCCACGGCTGGAACCGGCGCGGCAGCGGGTGCTGGCGCGGCCGCCGGCACGGGCGCAGCGGCAGGTCGGTCCGCAGCTGGTAGCAGCGCGGCGGCGGGTACCGGTGCGGCAGCGGGTCGCTCCGCAGCCGGTAGCGGCGCGACGGCTGGCGCAGCCGGTCGCTGATCAGCCTGACACGTCACACGACGGGCGGTGCCTCACGGCATCGCCCGTTTGCATTCCGTCCCCTCACTCTTCGTCCGGGGCTCCACCGCTGCGCGCCAGGTCGGAGGCTTTGATCTTGTCGGTCTTCATGCCGCGCGCCCGCTTCGTCATCGTCGCGAGCAGGTCGTCGAAGCCCGGGAGCTCGCCCTTGATGAAGCGCAGCGGGTTGATGCGCGCGACCACGAAGCTCTTCAGGTACGGGCTCGTCAGGCCCGCCTCCTTGAGGCGCGCCACCGCATCGTTCACGGCGTCGTCCAAACCGAGCAGCAGCTCTGCGCGGCGCTCGCGCTCGGGGCTCGAGCTCGCAAACGGCCCCGGCAGCCACGCGTCCACCTTCCGCAGCACGGGGTGATAGGCACCGCCGGCCAGCCGCCCGCGTTGCTCGTACGCGAAGCCCAGGGTCACGAGCGCGGGCTCTTCCAGCTCCAGCTCGAAGTCCTGCTCGCCCTTGTCCTGCTTCGACAGGTCGTGGACGATGCGAACCACCTCGAGCGCGCGCTCACGCAGGTTGTGAGCCTTCTCGATGTTGAGCGCGAGGATCTGGTAGGCGACTGACAGCTCGGGCACCAGCAGCCCCACGATGGCGCGCGCCTGCAGCTCGCGCAGCGCCGTCAGCCGGTGGTTGCCGTTGGGCGTTTGATACTTGTCGCCCATGCGCACGAGGATCAGCGGATCGAGAAAGCGCCGCGTCTTGTCCATCGCGCGCACCAGCTTGCGGACGTGCGCGTCCGAGACATCGCGCTGGAACGACGTGGGTGAGACCTGCTCGAGCGGGACGCTCACGAGCAAGAGCGGCCGACCGCCGAGCGGCTCGCGATAAGCTCCGATCACGGCGCCGCCGTCCGCGGTGACCTGATCGGCGAGCGACTTGAGCTCGGGCGTGAGCTCCACGATCGGCAGCTCGGCCGCGCTCAGCGAGGTGGCCTGGATGCGCACGCCTTTGCGTTTGCGCTTGGTCGCGGGTGTGGCTTTCTTCTTCGCCGTTGCCATTTGCACATATCAGCGCAGGCGCGCGACCGAGGCAAACTCTCAGCAGATCGCAAAACAGCCTCACGTGTTAGAAGCTTCACGCATCGGAAACGAGGCGTTCATGTTCTGCGCGGTATGCGTCACCAGCCTGTGCAAATCACAGTGCCCGATCAGCCGACGCAGGGCGTGATCGTACGGCGGCGCTTTGCAGGGCTTAAAACCGGAGGGTCTTACGAGCATGGCGAATTCTGTCTGTCCGTCCTTGGTGCGCACGTGGCGCGCTTGGTCCGCTGTCTTGTTTTCCACTGCACTGTCACCCCAGCTCGTCCTCGCCCAGGCGACGGAACCGCCGCCATCAGCTGCAGAGGCACCAGCTGCCCCCGCGGAGGCCGCAGCGCCTCTCGTCGTGCCACCACCTCCGCCGCCACCAGCTGCAGCCCCCGTGCCGGATGCCGCGCCCGTGGTCGCACCGACCTCGGCCGCTGGCGAGCCGCTGCCGCCGCCGCCGCCCCCCGGGCCGGAAGACATCCGCAAGAGCCCCCTGACGTTGGCCGCGTGGATGCACATGTCCAACCGGCTGCAGAACTTCAAGGACCCCAAGAAGGTCAATCGCTTCTCGCAAGAGAACGAGCTGAACCTGCTGCTCAACGGCCAGATCGTGAAGCAGGTCGGCTTCACTGCATCGCTCGTCGCCGGCTACGGTCCGACTGCCCCTGACAGTGGCAGCATGAACGGCTACGTCGCGATCCTGGATCTGATCGGCAAGCTCGACGTCACGGAGCAGCTCCACCTCTGGGTGGGCCGCATGCTCGTGCCGTCGGATCGCTCGAACTTCAGCGGCACGTGGTTCATGGCTCCCTGGTATTACCCGGGTCGCTATTACAATGGAGCCACGAAGGACAACGCCTTCTTTGGTGCGCCGGTGGGCCCGCGCCAGGGGCCGAGCGGCCGCAACGACGGCGCCACGCTCTGGGGTGAATTCGGCGGCGGCATGCTCAAATACTACGCCAGCGCGTTCGACCTTTACTCCGCAGACAATAACCCGCTGCTCTCGGGCCGCATCAACCTCGCGCTGATCAGCCCCGAGCCGGGCTACTACCACAGCAGCACGTATTACGGTGCGAAGGACATCCTGGCGCTCGCCATCGGCGGTCAGTTCCAGAAGGCGAAGGGCGGCGGCACAGACTACTCGGAGTTCAACGCCGATCTGTTGTTCGAGAAGAACCTCGGCGGCGCGGGCGTGATCGACATCGAGGGCGCGTTCTACAAGTACGAGGGCAGCACCATCGAGACCTCATACTTCGTGGTCGCGAGCTATCTGACACCCGCGAAGGTCGGCCCCGGCCTGATCCAGCCGCTCGTTCGCCTGCAACAGGCCAAGCCCACCGAGGGCTCCACATGGACCATCCTGGAGGGCCAAATCGGCTACGCGATCGAGGCCTACGCGGCGCGCCTCGCGCTGGGTTATCAGTACACCAGCGCTGCGGGCACGAAGGGCAACGCGCTGTATCTCGGTCTGCAGCTCCAGAAGTAGACCTTCGCGCACCACGCGGCAGCGTGGCAGCACGCGCAGCACACTTGCGCCGATCAGGCGCTCGAGCTTTGTTGCAGGCTCGAGCGCCTTGTCGTTTTCGCGAGCAGCACGCGTTCGCTATGCTGAAGCGCACACCCCGTCACTTGGCACCTCGCTTGCTCCACGAGTGAGAGCGATGTCGCAGGACGAACGCGACTCGAGCGGCATGATGTCCATTGCGAAGCTCCCAGACCGGCCCGACGTGCGCAGCTTGCGCGGTGCGCGGGTCGTCGTGACGGGCGCGACCGGCTTCATCGGCCGGCACCTGTGCCCCGAGCTGCAAGCCCACGGCGCGAGCCTCGTGCTGTTCTCGCGCGACGCACGAAGCCGAAATGGCACGCCCTACCCCAACGCGCGCAGCGTGCGCGTCGATCTGCTGGAGCGCGCGGCCGTGACCGCTGCGCTCTCCAACGTGAAGCCGGACGTCGTGTTTCACCTCGCGGGCTTCGTGTCCGGCGATCGCAGCCTGAAGGCCATGGCGAGCGCGTTCGACGGCAATGTGCTGCCCACGGCGAGCTTGCTCGTCGGCTGCGCCGAGGCCGTGCCAGCTGCGCGCGTGATCACCACGACCTCGCTCGACACCACCAACCCTGCGCGCGAGGCCGCGCTCACCGGCTCGGCCTACGGCGTGAGCAAGCTGATGGTGGAGCTGCTGTCGGGCGGCTTCGCGCAGCTGCACGGCCTGCCGTTCGTGGCTGCGCGCGTGGGCATGGCCTACGGCCCAAACGACCCCAACCGCCGGCGCCTGGTGCCCGCAGTCATCGAGACCCTGCTGCGTGGCGCCTCACCGCGCCTCAGCAGCGGTCAGCGGCGCTGCGACTGGGTGTACGTCGACGACGTGGTGACCGGCCTGATGGCCATCGCGTCTGCGCGCGCGCTGCCGCTGCCGGCGCTCGACCTCGGCACGGGCGAGCTGTGCTCGGTGCGCGAGGTGGCCGAGACCATTCGCCACATCCTGAGCACCAACCAGCCCATCCTGTACGACTCGCGACGCGATCGCCCGAACGAGCAGGAGCGCGCGGCGGACGTGCACACCACCCAGCAGCTGCTCGGCTTTCACACGCACACCGATCTGCACGCCGGGCTGTGCCGCACCATCGCCTGGCACCGCGCGCAGCGCATGACCGCGCGGGTGCCGAGTCACGCAGCCAGCGCGCGCGAGCGGCACCGCACGTTCACGCGGCCCAGTCCAGCAGACCCAGCGCCGCCGTGAGCAGCACCAGAATGCCGAATGCGATTCGGTACCACGCGAACGGCACGAAGTCGTGGGTAGCCACGAACCAGATCAGCCAGTGCACGCACACGAGCGCGCTCAGGAACGCCGTCAGTAGACCGACGCCGAACAGCGGCGCGTCCGGCCAGCTCAAGAGGCTGCGATACTTGTACGTGTCGTAGACGCCGGCCCCGATCAGGGTCGGGATCGCGAGGAAAAACGAGAACTCCGTCGCGGCCTTGCGCGAGAGCCCGAACAACATGCCGCCGATGATCGTGGCGCCCGAGCGGCTGGTCCCCGGCACCAGCGCGAACGCCTGCGCCAAACCGAGCTTGAGCGCGTCGAGCGGCGTCAGCTGATCGACGTCCGTGATGCGCGGCGAGCGCGAGGCCGCCGTCCCGCGCCGCTCGACCCACAGGATCACGAGCGCGCCGACGATGAACGCGAGCGCCACCGGGATGGGCTTGAACAGCACGCGCTTGATGGCGCTGCCGAAGATCACGCCCAGCACGGCCGCGGGCAGAAAGCCGATCACCACGTTCAGCGCGAAGCGCTGAGCCGCCGCCGACCGCGGCAGACCCACCAGCACATGCCCGATGCGCGCGCGGTAGTACCAGATCACCGAGAGCATGGCGCCGGTCTGAATCGCCACCTCGAACAGCTTGGCCTTCTCACCCGTGAAGCCGAGCAAGCTGGCCGCGAGGATGAGGTGACCGGTGCTGGAGATCGGCAGAAACTCCGTGAGACCTTCGACCGTGCCGAGGATCGCCGCCTTCAGCAGCAGCGGCAGTGTAAACAGGAATGCCATGGGAGTGCGCGGTGCAGCATCATACTCAGCACCCGCTGCGGCAACAGCACAAAAACGTGTCAGCTGTCTTTGAGCGCAGCGACGACCACGCTGACCCAGCCGGCGAGGAAACACAGGCCGCCGAACGGCGTGATCGCACCGAAGCCGCGCGCACCGGTGAACGCCACGATGTACAAGCTGCCGCTGAACAGCAGGATGCCGGCCTGGAACAGGTAACCCGCGATCGGCAGCGCCGAGGCAGTGAAGCGCGGCAACAAGGTGACGATCAAGCCGAGCGCCAGGGCGTGCACGAGCTGATAACGCGCCGCTGTCTCCCAGACCTCGAGGCGACGCGCACCATCCGGCAGACTGGCCAGTGAGTTGCGTAAGCCGTGCGCGCCGAACGCGCCCAGGAGCACTCCCAAACAACCGTTGACGCCTGCGAGCACGAGGAAGAACCGTTCCACTTTTTTACCTCTCGACGCCTTCGGTGCGGTGGCCCCGCGCGCCTGTCATGCAGGCGACACGTGTGTCTCGCGTGTGGTTCCTGACCGAGCGAGCCCGGCTGCGAGGCTTACCACGGATGCCCCGCTCGCGAGCCATCGAAGCACGCTCGCCCCGGCTTTCGAGCCGCTGGCGCGCACCGGCGCACGCTTCAGGGCGCCATCGCCAGGCGCCGCGCGCGGGGCGAGACGATCTGCCGGCCTCAAACCTGTGGACCTCGGCAGACGTTGACGAGACACTGGCGCTTCTCTGCAAGAGCGACATGTCTTCCCGAAGGGCCTGACGGAGGAACCGATGACCACCAACGCCGAGACGAAGAAAATCGCTGTGATCGTGGGCAGCCTGCGCAAGCAAGCCTTCAGCCGCAAGCTCGCGCTCGCACTCCAGGAGCTGAGCCCGAAGAGCCTCGCGCTCGAGATCGTCGAGATCGGAGAGCTGCCCTTGTACAACCAGGATCTCGACCCCGATGCGCCGCCCGCGGCGTGGACCACGTTCCGCGATCGTGTGCGCGCGACGCAGGGCGTGCTGTTCGTCACGCCGGAGTACAATCGCTCCGTGCCGGGCGTGCTGAAGAACGCGATCGACGTGGGCTCGCGCCCGTACGGCAAGAGCGTGTGGTCCGGCAAGCCAGGCGCGGTGATCAGCGTGTCGCCGGGTGCGCTCGGCGGCTTCGGCGCGAACCATCACCTGCGTCAGTCCCTGGTGTTTCTCGATGTGCCGGTGCTGCAGCAGCCCGAGGCGTACATCGGTGGCGCAGACAAGTTGTTCGACGAGTCGGGTAAGCTCACCAATACGTCTACCCGCGAATTTCTGAGCAAGCTGCTCGAGCGCTACGTGGACTGGGTGGCGCGCAACGCGCGCGGCTGAGACCGCTCCCCCGGATCGCGAGCGCTGACGCGGGCTTGCAGCTCCGCCATCAGCTGCAGCGCGATCCGGGGCTTGCGCCACGGGCGCACACGAACCAACCTGGTGACACCGGGCCGCGCAGCGATGGACCTCGGGCGAGCCAGCGGGCCGTCCCGTGCACGGCGCCGGTCCGCGATTCATGAAAGCGTTCAAGCCCTTCCACCGCTATGCAGGCGCGCTCGTGCTGCCGTGTCTGCTCGCCGCGTGTCATGGCGCTTCGAAGCCGTCCGCCGCGAGCGGCGACACGGCCGGTGAAGAGGCGAAAAGCCCCGACGAGCCGCACGATCCCGACCACATGCCAGCCGCTGGTGGCGGCGCCGGCGCCGGCAGTGGAGCGGGTGGCGCGGGCGCGAGCGGCACGCCTGCTGCTCACGGCGGCAGCAGCGGCGCGGGCGGTCCTGCAGCTGGTGGCGGCGGAGCCCCGTCCGCGGGCGCCGGCGGTGCCCTGGGCTCTGCCGGTGCAAGCGGCAGCACGGGCGGCGCCCTTGACCCGAGCACGGAGCTATTCGCGCAGGACAGCTTGCCTCGCTTCGACATCACGCTGTCGCAGGAGTCGATGGATGCGCTGAGCACCGACCCGACGACGTACGTGCGCGGGAGCATCCGCTACGGCGCGATCACCTTGAACGACGTCGCCGTGCGCATCAAGGGCGAAGCCAGCCTGCGCGGCATCACGCAGAAGGCCGCGTTCAAGATCAAGACCGACGAGTTCGTCGCCGGCCAGAACCTGCTCGGACTGAAGCGCATCACGTTGAACAACATGGCGCAGGATCCCACGTTCTTGAGCGAGCGCCTGGCCTATCAAGTGTACGCCGCAGCGAAGCTTCCGGCCCCTCGCTGCAACAACGCGCTCGTCTACGTGAATGACGACTTCTACGGCGTGTACGCGAACGTGGAGTCGGAGGACAAGGTCTTCCTGCGCCGCTTCTTCAGCAACGTGCAGGGCAACTTGTACGAAGACGCGCAGGTGGACTTCGAGCCCGGAAACGAAGCGGCGTTCCAGCTGCAGACGAACGAGGCGCTGAACGACCGCTCGGACCTGCGCGCGTTCACCGCGGCGATCGCAGCGGCGAAAGACGAGACGTTCCTGAGCGACATGGACGCGACCCTGGACACGGCGCACTTCCTGAAGTTCACGGCCGTGGAGGGCGCGGTCGATCAATGGGACATGTACGGCTACACGTACTTCGACCCGAACAACTTCCGCCTGTACCACGACCCGGCGAGCGGCAAATTCACGTTCCTGCCCTGGGGCATGGATCTGTCGCTGAAGCCGTTCCTCGACGGCAGCATGGTGCACGTGCCGCTTTTCAAGGTGCCCGTGTACGAGAACAAGCCGGGCAACCACGATGCCGGTGGCCTGATCTTCCGGCGCTGTCTGGCGAGCCCTTCGTGCAAGAACCAATACGCCCAGGCGCTGAAGAGCGTGGCCGATCTCTACGACGCGCAGAAGCTCGACGAGCTGGCCGCTCAGTACTACGCCCAGATCAAAGAGCACGTGTACCGCGACTGGCGCAAAGAATACTCGAACGAACAGTTCGAGGACGCCTATCAAAGCCTACTCACCCACCTACGCAGCCGCAGCGCAGCCATCCGCGGCGAGCTCCAAGCGGCGGGCTACTGAGCGAACGCACGGCGCTCCCCTCAGTTCGCATTCACGGCGTGAGGGTGCGCCTTGAACCAGTCGAGCGTGTCGCGAATGCCTTGCTCATACGGTGTGGCTGGCACCGCGCCGAAGCGCGCTCGGTAGCGTGAGCCGTCCAGGAGCACCGGTTGGGTCCACAGGTGCAGGATGTCGAGGAGCTCGCGCGCGGGCGCCGAAGCGAGCGCGGCGGCGCGTAAGGCGAAGCGCGGTGCGGCGCGCACGCCCGCTCGGCTACCGGCGAGCGCTTGTGTCTGTCGCCAGAAGGCGCGCGGCGTGGTGTGCGCGACAGCCGGGATGTGGAACGTCTGGCCGCTGACGCCTTCGGCCCCCGCGAGCTGCAGCATGGCGCGCGCTCCATCGTCCACGTACAGATATTCCACTTGCACGTCGAGCTCGCTGCCGAGCCACCACACACTGCGGCCAGCGAGCGTTGCGCGAAACGGCGCGCCCATCAGCGGGTTCGCCACGTTCGGGCCGTAGAATTCCGGCAAGCGTGCGTTCGCGTAGTCCGCGCCCGATGCCGCCAGTAGCTGCTCCAGCTGCGCCCGCACCCTTCCCTTGCGCGAGCTCGGGGTGAGTGGCCGCGTCTCGTCGATCAGGAC
>Ga0190269_10000576_pt1 | contig 18561 bp, 15 predicted proteins | sample Popmic249IS_FD_133749 | JGI IMG/M metagenome (GOLD analysis project Ga0190269, IMG submission 133749) | Populus adjacent soil microbial communities from riparian zone of Blue River, Arizona, USA - 249 IS | ecosystem: Environmental > Terrestrial > Soil > Riparian zone | place: USA: Arizona... | reverse complement strand
TGTGATTAAGCGGAGGTCGGGAGCCGCGGAGCGTGCGAAGCGGGTCCCGCGACCGCCGCTGTGATTAAGCGGAGGTCGGGAGCCGCGGAGCGTGCGAAGCGGGTCCCGCGACCGCCGCTGTGACTAGAAGTCGTTTCATCCACCAGCGTTCGAAGCGAACACGCTGGCGATCCATGTCGCAGAGGCGCGCGGCGGCAAGCACGGAGCGCGCTTCTTGGGTCGAAGCCCACGCACGATTATCGAAGCGCGCCGGCAGTCCGAACTACACCCAGACCCGGCACCGACAGGTTCCGACGCGCTTGCGACTCCTGGTGGATGAGACGACTTGTGGTCATGGGCACCGGCTCCCCCGTAGCCCGTGATCCATGCGGGATTTCCGTGAAAAGTTCTGGTTTTCTCGTGCTTTGACAAGGTGCCCGGGTCGGCACGCGGCCTCCGACACGGAATTCGGGGCGCAATTGGGACGCTGGCCCGCCTGGTCTGGATGTTGCTGTGGGCAGACGTGCACGAACCTTTGCACCTGTGAGGACCCCGCATGCACGTATCTTTCTGGACAGCGCGACGCACCGTGGCTTGGATGCTCACGGTCGCCGCTTGCTGCGGCTTCGCGCCGCGCGTCGACGCTCAAGAGCTTCTTAACGTTTCTTATGATCCCACGCGCGAGCTTTACGAGGCGTACAACGCGGCCTTCGCGAAGCACTGGAAGGAGAAGTCCGGACAGAGCGTGACTGTCAAACAGTCACACGGCGGCTCCAGCAAGCAGGGTCGTGCGGTGATCGATGGTCTCGAGGCCGACGTCGTGACGCTCGCGCTCGCCTACGACATCGACGAGATCGCCGATAAGGGCAAGCTGCTGCCGGCCGATTGGCAGAAGCGTCTGCCGAACAACAGCTCGCCGTACACGTCGACCATCGTGCTGCTGGTCCGTAAGGGCAACCCGAAGGGCATCAAGGACTGGAACGACTTGGTCAAGCCCGGCGTTCAGGTGATCACGCCGAACCCGAAGACGTCCGGCGGCGCGCGCTGGAACTACCTCGCAGCGTGGGCATACGCGCTCAAGACGCAGGGCAACGACGCCGAGAAGGCGAAGAAGTTCGTGTCCGCCTTGTACAAGAACGTGGCCGTGCTCGATTCGGGTGCGCGCGGAGCGACGACGACGTTCGTGGAGCGCGGCATCGGCGACGTGCTGATCTCCTGGGAGAACGAGGCCGTGCTCGCGATCAAGGAGCTCGGCGCGGGCAAGTTCGACATCGTCGTGCCTTCGGTCTCCATCCTCGCGGAGCCGCCGGTGGCTGTCGTCGACAAGGTCGTGGACAAGAAGGGCACGCGCAAGGTCGCACAGGCGTACCTCGAGTACCTGTACAGCCCCGAGGCCCAGGATCTGATCGCCAAGCACTTCTATCGTCCGCGCGATGCCAAGGCGGCGGCGAAATACGCGAGCCAGTTCCCGAAGGTCACGCTCGTCACGATCGATGAGCAGTTCGGCGGCTGGGCCAAGGCGCAGAAGACGCACTTCGCCGACGGCGGCATCTTCGACCAAATCTACATCAAGTAACTCCCGACATGGCCAGCACCTACGCCAAGAACCGCAATGTCCTGCCGGGCTTTCATCTCTCGCTCGGCTTCACCTTGCTGTATCTCTCGCTGCTCGTACTGATCCCGCTGTCTGCGGCCTTTCTGAAGTCGTTCACGCTCACTTTGGATGGCTTCCTCGCTGCGGCAGGCTCGCCGCGCGTGTTGGCTGCGTACAAGTTGTCGTTCGGCGCGTCGCTCGGCGCGGCCACGATCAACGCAGTGTTTGGATTCATCGTGGCGTGGGTGCTGGTTCGCTACGACTTCCCGGGGCGGCGCGTGATCGACGCCCTGGTGGATCTTCCGTTCGCGCTGCCCACCTCGGTCGCGGGCATCGCGCTCACGGCGATTTACGCGCCAAAGGGCTTCCTGGGCTCGGCGCTCGAGAAGATCGGCGTCAAGGTGGCGTTCACGCCGCTGGGCGTGCTCGTCGCGCTCGTCTTCATCGGCTTACCGTTCGTCGTGCGGACGGTGCAGCCCGTGTTGGAGGAGCTCGAGGCCGAGAAGGAAGAAGCCGCAGCCACGCTTGGAGCCGGGCGCATGGCGGTGTTCTGGAAGGTGCTGTTTCCGACCGTGCGGCCCGCGCTGCTCACCGGCTTCGCGCTCTCGTTCGCGCGCGCCGTGGGTGAATACGGCTCGGTCATCTTCATCGCGGGCAACATCCCGCTGGTGTCCGAGATCACGCCGCTCATCATCATCACGAAGCTCGAGCAATACGACTACGCGGGCGCCACGGCGGTCGCCGTGGTCATGCTGCTGATCTCATTCGCGCTCTTGCTGTTGATCAACTTCTTACAGTGGCGCATGGCGCGCCATCGCCAGGCGAGCACCTGATGGCCGAGATCACCGTACAACCCGTGTTGCTGCACGGGGCATCCAAGGCGTCTACGTCCAGCCGCGTGCGAAGCGAGCCGCTGTGGGCGCGGGTGCTGCTGATCGGCATCGCGCTCGCGTTTCTGACCTTGTTCCTGTTCGTGCCGCTGGGCACGGTCTTCTACGAGGCGACCAAGAAGGGCTTCTCCACGTACGTGTCCGCGGTCACGGACCCGGACGCCCGCAGCGCGATGAAGCTGACGCTGATGGCGGCTGCGATCGCCGTGCCGCTCAACGCGCTGTTCGGGATCGCGGCGGCGTGGGCCGTGACGAAGTTCGAATTTCGCGGCAAGCAGCTGTTGATCACGTTGATCGACCTGCCGTTTTCGGTGTCACCGGTCATCTCCGGTTTGATCTACATGCTCTTGTTCGGCGCGAACGGCTGGTTTGGTCCGTTCCTGCAGGAGCGCGGCATCAAGATCATGTTCGCGTTGCCGGGCATCGTGCTCGCGACCATCTTCGTGACCGTGCCGTTCGTCGCGCGTGAGCTGATCCCGCTGATGGAGGCGCAGGGCAAGGCAGAGGAAGAAGCTGCAGCAACGCTCGGTGCGAGCGGCCTCGAGACGTTCTTGCGCGTGACGCTGCCACGCATCAAGTGGGGCGTGTTGTACGGCGTCGTGCTGTGCAACGCGCGTGCGATGGGCGAGTTCGGCGCTGTGTCCGTGGTGTCAGGTCACATCCGTGGTCTGACGAATACCCTTACGTTACATGTAGAGATCTTGTACAACGAGTACCAGTTTGCTGCGGCGTTTGCCGTGGCATCACTCCTGGCGATGCTGGCGCTCGTCACCTTGGTGGCGAAGAGTCTGATCGAATGGCGAACCTCAGGGGAGCATTGAGCACATGAGCATCAAGATCGAAAAAGTTTCGCGTCGCTTCGGCTCGTTCCAGGCGCTCAATGAAGTGGACCTCGAAGTCGGAACCGGCGAGCTGATCGCCCTGCTCGGACCTTCCGGCTCCGGCAAGACCACGCTCCTGCGCATCATCGCGGGGCTGGACGTGCAAGACAGCGGGCGGGTGTTCTTCCACGGTGAGGACACATCGAGCACGCACGTGCGCGACCGTCATGTCGGCTTCGTGTTTCAGCACTACGCCCTGTTCGATCACATGACGATCTTCGACAACGTCGCGTTCGGGCTGCGCGTACGCAAGCGTAACCCGCGGCTGTCGTCGAGCGAGATCTCGAAGAAGGTCAAGGAGCTGCTCGAGCTGGTGCAGCTCGGTCATCTCGAGAAGCGCTACCCCACGCAGCTCTCCGGTGGTCAGCGCCAGCGCGTGGCTCTCGCGCGCGCGCTCGCGGTGGATCCCAAGGTGTTGCTCCTCGACGAGCCGTTCGGCGCGCTGGATGCCAAGGTGCGGCGCGAGCTGCGCCGCTGGCTGCGGCACCTGCACGACGACGTGAAGGTCACGAGCGTGTTCGTCACGCACGATCAGGAGGAGGCCCTCGAGATCGCGGATCGCGTGGTGGTGATGCGCGCCGGCGGCATCGAGCAGGTGGGCACGCCCGAAGAGGTCTACCACGCACCGGCGACGCCGTTCGTGTACGAGTTCCTCGGCGACGTGAACCAATTCGACCGCGACCAGGTCGGCTACGCCCGCCCGCACGAGATCCACGTCGAGCTCGATGCGACCAGCCACGACTCCATCCCCGCGAAGGTCGAGCACGTCGCGGCGCGCGGCGCCGTGGTGAGAGTGGAGCTCTCCACCGAGGCGGACGCGAAGCTGATCGAGGCCGACCTCACGCATCAACGCTTGCAAGAGCTCGCGCTCGTCAAGGGCCAGCGCGTCTACGCTCGCCCCACCGCGCTGCGCACCTTCGCGGCCGCAGCCGAGTGACGACGGCTCACGTCGCGTTCGCGTCGAGCTTGGCGACTAGCTTGCGCGTGGCGACGTGGACGTACGCGTCTCGGATCAGGCGCGCGACGGCCTGCCAGTCCGGGCGCGTGTCGAGGACGACGCCGACCCAGCCGCTCGCGCCGACGTAAGGTGGTCGGAAGAAGCGCTCGGGATCGCTCTCGATCAACATCTCCTGCGCGCCCACCGGCTGCGGGAGCCAGACCGCGAGGTGCGCGGCGCCGTGGTGGTGGTCGTCGAGCATCGCGAACACCTTACCTTTGCCCGCGAACCAGGTGGGCTCGCCGTGCGACACGCGCTCGTTGGCTTCGGGTAGCGCCATGCAGATCTTCCGCAGGCGCTCGACGGCGGCGGCCGCGCTCGCACCCGCGCGCCGCGGCTTGGCCGGCGTGGATCTGGCAGGAGCGCGAGCAATCTTGCGTTTGGCGGCCATGGCGCGAGGGTAATTCTGCGCCGAGCTGACAGCAAGCTCGCCGGACACGCTGGGGGCCTCACACACAGATCGGCGGCTTGTGCACGTGCCATGGTTCCGCAGCCTCGAGCTGCGACGCCACGCGGATCAACAGATCCTCGCGGCCGCTTGCCGCTGACAGCTGCACACCGATCGGCAGTCCGTCGCGGCTCATGCCGAGCGGCAGAGACAGCGCCGGCTGCCCGGTCTGGTTGAACAGCTGCGTGTTCGGCGTGGGCTCCATCGCCTCAGCGCCGAGCTGGCCCACGATCGCGCGCAGCGCCGCTCCGAGCGGCAGACGGCGCAGCACGGCGAGGCCCAGCAGCTCTGCGCGGCCGTGCGCGTTCGCGCCGAGGCGCGCCGGCGGTTGCGTCGTCGTCGGGCACAGGAACAGATCGTAGCGCGCGTGGAAGGTGGCGAGCGCGCGGCCCGCGGCCTGCGCGACTTCACGCGCTTCGTTCAGCTCGAGCGCGGTGTGGGCGCGACCCAGCTGGATCATGAACCAGGTCGCCGGCTCGAACTGCTCCGCGCGCGCGGCGCGGCCGGTGAGCAGAGCGAATGCGTCCACCTCGGCGGCCGTGCCCACAGCGACCTGGGTGAAGTACGCACGCACCAGCGCGGGCTTGTCGAGCACGGGCTGCGCCTCCTCCACGTCGTGGCCCAGCTCGGAGAGCTTTGCCGCCGCGCGCTGCAGGACTGCCGCGTGCTCCGGGTGCACATCGCGCCCGTACAGGCTGCCGGTGAAGAAGCCGACGCGCAGCCGGCCCGGCTCGCGGCCCAGCTCCGAGACGAGTGGGCCGGGCAGCGGCGGTGCGGCGTAGGGATCACCGGGCGCCGGCCCAGCCATCACGTCCAGCACGGCCGCGGTGTCGCGGACGCTGCGCGTGAGCACGCCCCACTGCGTGTAGCCGCCCCAGCCTTCGCCGAGATCGGGCGCGAGGGGGATGCGTCCGCGCGTGGGCTTCAAGCCGACGAGCCCGCAGTACGACGCCGGGATGCGGAGCGAGCCGCCTCCGTCGCCGCCGTGAGCGACAGGCACCGCGCGCGCTGCGACCAGGGCCGCCGAGCCGCCCGATGATCCGCCCGTCGAGCGCTCCAGCCAATACGGGTTGCGCGTGGGACCGCGCCACGCCGGCTCGGTCGTGCCGAGCAGCGCCAGCTCCGGGCAGTTGGTTTTCGCGAGAAACAGAAAGCCGGCGCGCCGCAGCCGTGCGATGGCCACGGAGTCGTGGTCTGGCACGAAGCCCTCGAGGAAGCGGCTGCTGGCGGTGAACGGCACGCCGCTCACGAAGCCATCGAAGTCCTTCACCACCATCGGCACGCCGCGAAACGGGCCGGCCGGAAGCGGCGCCGCGGCCTGCGCGCGTGCTCGATCGTACATGCGGTGCACGACCGCGTTGAGCGCAGGGTTGACGTCTTCAATGGCTCGAATCGCGACCTCGACCAGCTCACTGGGACTGATCTCGGAGCCGGCGACGCGCGCCGCCAGCTCGGTCGCGTCACAGGACGTGTAGTCATGCACGGGCAGGACCTCGCAGCGTGGAAAGACAAGCATCGAGGCTTGTGCGCGATTTGTCCATGTGGTGGGGGCTGGCGCGACACTGTGACCTGCCTGCTCTTCGCGCGCGCCCCGCGCCTGCGGTGGGCTGCCTGGTGGCTGGCACGTGGGGTGCTACATCGATCGGGGATGATCGCGCGTGCTCGCCAGATGTGGACAGAGCTGAGGCGTTCGCCGACAGGGCGGCGCTTCCGGCGCTTTCATCAGGCGAACGCCGCGCATCGCAGCGGTTGGGCGCGCTGGCTGACCTGGCTCGCCGCGCTCCTGAGCTTCGTGATCGGCGTGATCCTGGTGTTCATCCCCGGCCCAGCGGTGGTCTTCTTCGCGCTCACCTGCGCGCTCATCGCCACGCAGTCGCACTGGATGGCGAGGCATCTGGATCGTTCGGAGGTGCGGGGGCGGGCGGTGTGGAGACGCTACCGCGCCGGGCGCCAAGCCGAGCGCGAGCGAGCAGCCGCTCGTAGCAGCGGGCACGGCGGGTCCCAGCGCGCGGCCAGGTAGGTTGTACAAGACCTGGTCGGTGACGTGGTCAGGCGTGGCTCGCGTCGTGCGCAGCTCGCGCATGCGCTACCATATCGTCGAGGTGCCTCGATGCACGGATCTGACGCGGAGGAGCTCGCTCGGGTGCGCGAGCAACTCGCAGAGCTGCGATCGTGGCTCGACACGCTCCCACTCGCCACCGCCGTGAAGGATCGGCATGGGCGCATCCTGTACATCAACGCCGCAGCCGCAGCTGGCTATGGCCAGTCCGAGCGCAAGATGACTGGCGGCTACGAGGGAGATTTCCTGCCGTCGGGCAACGACCTCGAAGACATCATGGCGCGCGACCGCGAGGTGATCGACAGCGGGCGCCCGCTCACGCTCCCGGGCCAGCGCTTTCGTACGTTCGATGGGCGCGACATGCTGCTGCACATGACGCGCGATCCGGTGCGCTGCCAGGGCGAGCGCGCGGTGCTCGTCACGGCCTCGGACGTTACGCAGCCAGCAGCTGCAGCGAAAGAACTGCGGCAGATCGAGCGTCGGCTCGCGGAGACGCAGCGCCTCGATGGCCTCGGCCTGATGGCCGGCGGCGTGGCCCACGATTTCAACAACCTGCTCGTGGGCGTGCTGGCGAACGCGGAGCTGGCCATGCGCGAGCTCGCATCCGGCTCGCGCGCCGAGGTGCTGCTCAAGCGCGTCACGGCAGCGGCGCAGCGCATGGCCGGGCTCACGCGCCAGATGCTCGCGTATTCGGGTCGGGGCCACGTCCAGGTCGAGGTCATCGACCTGCCCGCGCTCGCGCGCGAGTCGCTCGAGTTGGTGAGCGCAGCCATCCCGCCCAACGTGCGCGTCGAGACCGAGCTGCCGGAGGGGTTGCACGCGGTGCAGGGCGATCGCGCGCAGCTCACGCAGGTGCTCACGAACCTGCTGATCAATGCCGCTGAAGCCATCGGCGGCAGGCCCGGCAGCATTCAGCTGCGTACGCGCATCGAGCACTTCGATCCGCACCGCAACGCGAGCCTCGCCGTGCGCTCGATCCACGGTGCGACCGATCATCTGTGCCTCGAGGTCCAGGACGACGGGCCCGGCATGGACGAGGCGACGCGCAATCGGATCTTCGATCCCTTCTTCAGCACCAAGCGAGGCCCCGGCCGTGGCCTGGGTCTCGCGTCGGTGATAGGCATCGTGCGCGCGCACCAGGGCGCGTTGCAGGTCGACTCGGAGCCGGGCTCGGGCACGCGCATGCGCGTGTGGTTGCCGCTGGCGCAGGCGAAGCCGCGCAAGAAGCCCAGCGTGCCGCCGCGCATGAAGAGCGACATCACGCGCGGGCGCGTGCTCGTGGTGGACGACGAGCAGGTCGTGAGGGATACGACCGCGATGATCCTGCAGACGCAGGGCTTCATCGTGGATGCGGTCGCGGACGGCGACAAGGCCGTGGCCGCGGCGGATGCGCAGCGCTACGACCTGGTGCTGATGGACATGACGATGCCCGGTCGCGCCGTGAGCGACACGCATCGCGCGCTACGCGAGAAGCTGCCGCACACGCCCATCCTGCTGACGAGCGGCTACGGCGAGCCCTCGACTTTGAACGAGCTGCTCGAGCGTCCGCTGACGGAGTTCGTGCAGAAGCCGTATTCGATCGGAGACTTGAGCGAGCGCATCAAGCGACTCGTGGGTTAGCGCGCGTCCGATCACTCGGTCGGCACGTTTTCGGCGTCGAAGCCTGGCTTGCCGCGCGTCCGCACGACGCGTGTGCCGGACCAGTCATCGTGCCAGCCCCGGTTGCCAGAGAGAAACGAGAACGCATGCGGAGCAGCGCCCGAAGGCCGACGCTCGCGAAGAAGCCGCGGCGCCGCTGCGAGCGGCAGCGCCAGCGCGCAGCTCTGACGCTGACGCTGACGCCGCGCCGTGGACTGCGCGCAAGCTCGGACCGAGCGCGAGCTCCGGACGCGTCGCGCTGGCCCAGGAGAGCGCGAGCACGGCGCCCAGGGAGTACAAGCTCCTGTGCGCGACCTTTCCGGACTGATCGCTGACCTGGTGACCGCCGGTGAGCGCCTCGACTCCGGCCGTCAAGCGGATGCGCGCGAGCAGCGGGGTGTACAGGAGCTCCAGGCCGAACAGGGCTACGCTGCGCCGGGGATAGCTGCGCGCCCTGCCGAGCAGCCCGAGCGACGGGCGGGGTTGCGCGGCATCTGCGGTCGTGGGCAGCCGCTGATGGCGGCTGTGCGGCGTGGCGCAGCCAATGGCTGCGACGCGGGCGGCGGCTGCTCGGGCGGCGCGCTCGCCACGTCTACCGGCGGCGTCTCGCGGGCGCGGGGCGTGAGCTCCAGCCAGGTCTGCTCGACCAGTGCGGCGACGGCCAGGCTCAGAGCACGCGGGCGCGTGCCTGGCCCCCGATCGGCGAGCGGGATGCCGCGCCGCATCCGATGGCCGGTCGCAATGTGGGCGACCTCGGCCATGACGCTCGATTGCAACGCGTCGCAGCGCACGAGGGCGACCGCGGCCCCGCGTCAACGCTGCCCATGCCATCGAGTCGTTCCCGCAGCAAGGAGCGAGCTCACCCCACGCGCAGACAGCTCGAGCTGCAGCAAACGCACGAGCTCCAACGAGTCGTACGCCGCACATGGCTGGTCCCCACGCTGTGGTCGAGTCGAATGCCGACTCGCCATCCATCCCACTTGAGTTCATGCTTCGGATAAAAGTGCCTTATCGAGGCAGAACCGACAGGCACTGCCGTACGCAGTTCAGCCGTTTGCCCGTGTTCAGACAACATGGCAGCAAGCCGCGCGACTCAGTGGCGATGCCGGTGGTGTGCGTCCGAGGCGTGGGGATGGTCATGTACGAGTGGATCGTGATGGTGCGCGTGGCTGTGCGGTTCGCCGCGCGGATCAGCAGCGGCGTGCGCGTGACGATGGTGCTCGTCGTGCTCGTGGAGATGCTCGTGGCTCAGCGCCCCGTGCACGTGTTCATGAGCGTGGCGCTCGCGCAACAGCAATAGCACCCCCAGGGCCATGCCGAGCATCGCGAGGCCGTGGTGCCAGTGGATCGGATCGCCGAGCAGCGCGAACGAGGCGAGCGCGCCGACAAACGGAGCCGTCGCGAAGTAGGCCGCCTCACGCGCGGCGCCGATCAGCCGCAGAGCGAAGGCATCGAGCACCACGCTGACGCCGTAGCTGAGCACCCCGAGGCCGAGCGCAGCGGCAATGAACCCAGCGGAAGGCAACGGGCCATCTGCGGTGAGCAGCCCGAGGCTCGTGTTCATGAGTCCAGCGACCAACGTCTTGACGCGCACGATCGCGAAGGGGTCGCGCAGCGAGAGCGTCTGCGTGAGGTTGTTGTCCAGAGCCCAGCATGCGCAAGCACCTGCGAGCAGCAGCGCTCCAAGCGTGTCGGCGCCGAGCGGGCCGCTGTCGAGCTTGAGCACTGCAGCGCCGCTCAGCACGAGCGCCGCGGCGGTCACCGCGCGTACGCCCAGGTGTTCGCGGAAACACGCGACCGCAAGCAGCGCGGTGAACGGCGCTTCGAGGTTCAGGAGCAACGATCCCGTCAGGCCCGTGACGCGGGTGAGGCCGAGCAACATGAGGACCGGCGCAACCACGCCGCCCACGAGCGCGATCAGAGCGAGCTTCGGTGCGTCTGCGCGTCCGAGGCCCGCCTCTTGCGTCGCTGGCCCGATGCTGCGGTACGCCGCGAGTCCCAGCGCCGCACCCAGGTACAACAAGCCCGCGAGCAGAACGGGCGAGATCTCGCCGAGCAGAAGCTTCGCGACAGGCGCGGACAAGCCGAACAGAGCGGCCGCGGCGAGCCCGCATGCGGCACCACGAAGCGGTGCGCTCATCGCCACGCTCCCATGCGGGCGAGCACAGCCCGCTCGGGCGAGCGCGACAGCGCCCCGAAGCGCCGGTACAGCGCGGGCACGATGAACATGTTGAGCGCCGTCGAGCTGACGAGTCCACACAAGATCACCACGGCCATGGGCGCCTGAATCTCACTGCCTGGCTCTCCCGCCGACAGGGCGAGTGGTACGAGCCCGAGTCCTGCCGCGAGCGCGGTCATCAGAATGGGCACCAGCCGCTCCGCCGCTGCGAGCCGCACCGCTTGCTCGATGTCCGTCATGCCCTCATGCAAGACCACGTGCCGTATGTGTGAGATGAGCATGATGCCATTGCGCGTGGTGATGCCGAACAGCGTAATGAACCCGACCAAGGTGGCGATGGACACCACCCCGCCCTGCAAGAAGAGTCCGACCACCCCCCCGATCAGCGCGAGCGGCAGATTTAGCATCACCAGCGCGGCGTCGCGCGCGGACGCGAACGCCGTGTAGAGCAGACCGAAGATGCCGACCAGGCACACGAGTCCGAGAGCGCCCAGGGTACGTGTCGCGCCCGCCGCACTCTCGAACTGGCCACCGTACACGGTGCGATAACCGGGCGGCAGCGAGACCTGCGCCGCAACGCGCTGCTGGATGTCTTGCACCACGCGCACCACGTCGCGGCCGCTCACGTTGCAACTCACGACGAGGCGGCGTTGCACGTTTTCGCGTCCGATCTCGTGGGGTCCGCGGTCGCGCCGGATCTCCGCGAGCGCATGCAGAGGGATCTGCGCTCCCGACGCCGTCTGGAGCAACGTGTCTCGCAGATCCTCTACCGACCGCAGACTTTCTGGATCCGTCCGCACCACCAGGTCGAACATCGCCTGTGCCTCCATGACCTGCGACACCACGTAGACGCCCGACGCGACCTCGAGAGATCGCGCCACGTCCTCCACGCGCAGGCCGTGACGCGCGATGCTCGCGCGATCGAAGCGCACGCGCACAAACGGTATATCGGCTTGTTGCTCGCGCGTGAGGTCCACGACGCCGGGCACTTCGCGCATCACGCGCTCGACCTGCGCGCCGAGCCGGCGCAGCTCGGCGAGCTCGTCCCCGAAGATCTTGACCGCGATGCTGGCGCGCGTGCCTGAGAGCATGTGATCGATGCGATGCCCGATCGGCTGCCCGATGGTGATGTTCATCCCGGGCAGCAGCGAGAGATCGCTACGCAGCGCCGTCAGGAACGCTTCGCGGGAGCGCTGCCCCTCGCGCAGGCTCACGTCGAGCTCGGCCGCGTTGACGCCCTGCGCGTGCTCGTCGAGCGCGGCGCGCCCGGTGCGGCGAGCGACCGCAGTGACCTCCGGGTGACGCAGCAGGATCTGCTCGATGCGTTGGCCCATGGCATCCGACTCCGCGAGCGAGGTGCCCGGCAGCGTGACGGCGGCGATCGTCAGGGTGCCCTCGCGAAACTCCGGCAAGAACGAGCGGCCTGCCAGGAACAGACCGGCGACCGCTGCTAGCAGCAGCGCGAACGCCGCGCCCGCGACCGCGCGCCAGTGCAGCAGCGCGCGACCCAGGAGCGGCGCGTAGCGGCGCTTGAGCCAGGCAGCAAAGCGAGGCTCTCGTGCGTCAGACACCGCGCGGGAGCGCGGTAGCAGCCACGAGCAGAGGACTGGCGTTGCACTCAGCGCTACGATCAGCGATGCGACGAGGGAGACGACGTAAGCCAGTCCGAGCGGCGCGAGCAGGCGGCCCTCGACACCCGAAAGGAAGAACAGCGGCAGAAACGCCAATGCGACGATCAAGGTGGCAAAGACGATGCTGCCTCGGATCTCACGACTCGCCTCGAGCACCACGGACAGCACCGGTGCGCGCTGCTCGACAGGCAGCGTAGCGTTCTGCCGCAGCCGGCGAATCACGTTCTCCACGTCGATCACCGCATCGTCCACCAGCTCGCCGACAGCGATCGCCATGCCTCCGAGCGTCATGGTGTTGAGCGTCGCGCCGAACGTCGACAAGGCGAAGATGGCCGTGGCCAGCGACAAAGGAATCGCCACGATCGTGATCAAGCTCGCGCGAGCGCTGGCGAGGAACACGAGCACGATCACGAGCACCAGGATTACGCCGTCACGAAGCGCTGCGAGCACGTTGGCCACGGCCACCTCGATGAAGCTCGCTTGTCGAAAGATGTTGCGCTGGATGCCCAGTCCGACGGGCAGGTTGCGCGCGAGCTCGTCGAGCTCGCGGTCGATGCGTCCGGTCAGCTCGAGGGTGTTGGCGCTTGGTTGCTTCTGAATGCCCAGGATCACCGCGTGCTGCGCGCCGTACGAGCCTTCGCCGCGTTTCAGCGCGGCGCCGATGCGCACCTCGCCCAGCTGGCGAATGAGCACGGGCTGACCGTCGCGCAGCGTGACCAGCGTCTCGGCCACGTCGTCCACGTTGCGCACGCGTCCCATGCCATGCACGAGGTACTCCTGACCTCCTTCGCGGATGAAGCCGGCAGACACGCTCGTGTTCGTCTGCTGCAACGCCTCGACCACCTGCTGCGTGGTGATGCCATGGGCGGACAAGCGCTCGGGCGCGAGCACGACTTCGAACTGGCGACGCTCGCCGCCGGTGACGACGACCTGCGATACGCCGGGCACCGCCAGCAACCTGCGCCGCAGCGTGAAGTCCGCGAACGTGCGCGCGTCCATCGGGCTCGCCTGCGTGCTCGAGGTCACGGCCAGAAACAAGATCTCTCCCATGATCGAGGAGATGGGCGCGAGCACCGGCGCCTCGACCTCCGACGGCAGCGAGTCGCGCACGAGCTGCAGCTTTTCACTCACGGTCTGGCGCGCGCGAAACACATCCGTGCCCCAATCGAACTCCGCGTAGATGATCGAGATGCCCACGGCGCTCGTGGAGCGCACGCGGCGCACACCAGGCGCGCCGTTGAGGGACGTCTCGATCGGAAAGGTCACGCGCGTTTCGAGCTCTTCGGGCGCCATGCCGTGCGCCTCGGTGATGACCGTCACCGTGGGGGCCGTCAGGTCGGGGAAGACGTCCACCGGCATGCTCACGGCCGTGTATGCGCCCCACAGCAGCATCATGACGGCAGCCACCGCGACCAGCACGCGATGCGCGAGCGACCAGTGAAGCATGGCATCGACCATGACGCTCTCCTTTCAGTGCGAGTGGCCGTGAGTGGGCATGGTGCCGCTCATAGCGGCAAGCTTCACGGACCACGCGCCGCGGCTCACCACGTGCTCGCCCGCGCGCAGACCGGCGAGGACCTCCACGTAGCCTCGGTCGCGCGTGCCGAGTCGCAACGGGCGGCGCTCGAAAGCCTCACCTTCGACCTGAACGAACGCGACGAACGCGCCGCCGTCCTCGACGAGCGCTGATTCCGGCACCGCGAGCAGGCGCCGTTCTTCTCCAGTCACCAGCGTGACCTTGCAGAACGCGCCACTCGCGAGCCGCGCGCCTGCGTTGTCGACGGCGAACACTACGGGCAAGGTACGCGAGCTGGGGTCGATGACGTGCCCGCGGGCGACGAGCGTCTCTGGCCCGAGCTCCAGCACCTCGCTCGCGCCTTCGACGAGGAACGACGCTGCGGAAGGTTGGCCCAGGCGTTCCACGTCCGCTTCGGGCACGCGTGCCTCAAGCCAGAGTTGTGTCAGGTCCGTCACGCGAAGCAGTGCCGCACCGGCCTCGACGAAGGCTCCGGGTGCGACGTGAACCGCTGTGATCGTTCCGGAGAGAGGCGCTCGCAGCGGCACGCTGCCCTCTCCACGCGCCGCTGTACGCTCCACGCGCCGAAACTGCTCGAGGCGACGCTCCGCCGCCGTGAGCGACGCGCGCGCCTCTTGCGCCACGTGCATGGCATCTTGCACGCGGCGCTCGGGAACTGCGCCTTCGCTGCGCAGCGCTTCGAGCCGCTGACGCTCCCGCTCTGCGAAGCGCACCTCCAGATTCGCGCTCGTCACGGCGAGCTCGAGTGACGCCAAGTCAGCAGCCTCGAGCCGCGGAGCGAGCACGCCGAGCAGATCATTGATGGCCACGCGCTCTCCGAGGTGCGGGAAGGCACGGCCGCTCGTAGCGACACGGCCGGCAACGGGGGCGACCACCACCAGCTCACCGTCCGCGCGCGGGCGCAGCGTGCCGAACGCGCGCAGGCTCGGCCGCAGCGGACGCTCCGAGACCAGCGCCGTGCCAAACTCGATGGGCCACTGCTGCTCCTTCAAGAACGTAATGCGTCCGGGCGGCACATCCTTTTGCGGGATCGCCTTTCGCGCCTCAGCGACGCTCTCGAAGACTGTCACGTCGCCCAGATCGTGGATCACCGCGATCCCTTCCGCTTGCACCTGCACGAGCAAGCGGCGCGCACCCGATGTCGCCGGGTGCGCGACTGGACGGAAGATGCCCGGCACCACGGGCGCCCGACTGTCGAAGCGCTCTTCGCCTTGCGGGCCGCGCAGCACGACGCTGACCGTACCTTGCGATAGCGGGACAAACCTTTGGAGTTGGGTCAGGTGCGCAGCGCAGGCGGAGTCTTGCCCGCGCACCAAGGCAGGCAGCTCGATGAACAGCTCCGTTCGATCGGTCCAGTGCGTGAAGGACAGTGCGGGGCGCTCATCCTCGGCCGCGTGACCGTGCGCGTGCTCGTTCGCTGATTCATCCTGCGAGTGACACGCTGCCCACACTACCAACATCGACAGCGTGCCGCGTACGCTCATGGTGCTTCGACTCCGGTCATGCGGTCGAGCTCGATGCGTGCCCGTCGCGCCGCGTGTTCCATGTCGAGGATCGAGAGCGCGTCGTCCGACGCGCCGCGATAGGCGTCCAGCAGCTCGAGCAAGCCGAGCTCGCCGCCTGCGTAGCCCGCCGTCGCGATGCGCACGAGATCCGCCGAGGCCGACGTCGCGTGGGCACGCAGCTCGACCGCGGCACGCCGCAGGCGCGAGGACTCCGCCCGCACGGCGCCGAGCTGCGCGTGCAGCGCGGACTCGAGCAGGGCCTGCCGTCCGCGCGCTGCCCGCGCTTCCGCCTGCGCGATCTGCGCGAGACCTTGCAATCGATGCCAAAGCGGCAGCGACAGCGAGACTCCGAGCAAGAAGCCATCGGCACGCTCCGGGCCAGCAAGCGCGACGCCTTTCCAGCCACCCTCGAGCCGCAAGTCAGGCGCCCACCAGCGCGCGGCCGCCGAACGCTCCAGTACGCTCGCGTCGAGACGCAAGCGTAGCGCGCGCAGATCCGGACGTTCGAGGCTGATCGTGCGTAGATCCTGCGCCGTCGCTGGCTCTGAGTCGGGCAGCAGGTTGCCTTGCAGGAGCGGCGCTGCGCCGTGCCAGCCGATGAGCGATGTGAGCGCACCCTGCGCCCGCTCGACACCCGCGCGCTCGCTCTCGAGCCGCGCGCCTGCCACGAAGCGCTCCCGCTCGAGCCGCCGCCGATCGTAGAGCGCTGCGTCACCGCGTTGCTCGCGCCGGCTCACGATGGCGAGCGCCTCGTCGATGCGCACGACCCAGGCCTCGAGACAGGCTGCGCGGCCTTGTCTGTGCAGCACATCGTGGAACCGTAGCCGCGCTTCCGCGGCGACTCCGATACGCGCACTCTCGCCTTCCGCTTGCGCCGCTTGCGCCCGCGTCGCGCCGGCGCGACCCTGGAGCCCGCGACGGTTGCCTAGATCGACGGTCTGCGAAACGGTGAGATAGTCCTCTCCAGTGCCGCGGCTTCCGAACGTTTGCTCGCGCACGTAGGCGACCTCTGGATTGGCGTACGCGGCCGCGACTCTGCCGCGACCTGATTCGATCTCCACCTGCCCTTCGAGCACGTCAATGAGCGCCGTTCGGGCGAGCGCACGCGCCACCGCCTCTGTCTCGCGCAGGGCGAAGCTGCTTGTCTCCTGCGCATGAGCTGACCCCCCCATGCAGCCGATGATCCACGCGCAGCACAAAAACCGAGTGGCCATCGGTTTTCTTCTGGACCAGCGTTCGATGGTGTCTGCCATGCGATTGAGCTCCTCAGAGCGCGAGCGCTGAGACGAGCGACTCAGTCACGTGGTGCAGCGGACCCGACGCGACCAAGCCGCAGATGGCTACGGCGCTGCCGAGTGCGCTCCACAACTTCAGCTGCGAGTTTTGACGAGGGTCATCGAGCATGGCGCAGACGCGCTGCTCGACCGCGCTCTCACCGAATGCAACGGCCATCATACCGAGCCCGTGGGTCGCCGGGGCACCTTGTGCTATGCGTTCCACGCGCAGAATCGCGGATGCCACGGCCAACCGGTCGTGCACGGCAAGGGCGGCCTCCTCGTCACATGCTTGCTCGGCCGACAGCTGCAGCTCACGCAACAGCCAGTGCCGCACCCGCGGGAGGTGCAGGCCTGCGCAGGCGCGGGCGAGCGCGGAGCACAGTGCGTCTGCGCGGCGAACGTGCGCTTGCTCGTGCAAGAGGACGATTCCGAGCTCGGCTGCGTTCAAGGTCTCGAGCAGGCCGCGCGACACGAACACACGCGGGCGCAGAAACCCCGCGGTGAAGCACATCGGCTGCGCGGCATCCACGATCGACGCGGCGACATCGGACCGCTGCTGGGCGGTGCGAGATAGTGCGCGCAATACACGCAGCGCGCGCATGCCGCTGCTGGCGGCGATGGCCGCGCGCACGAACACGTAGCTCGCCACGCCGATGAGCGCGAGCAGCACTTGCCCATGCACGGCCCCCTGCGGCAAGTGCTTGAAGCACAGGTGCGCGTGGTCATCGGCGTGGAGTGCGCAATGGTCTAGCTCAGGCACGAGCAAGGCGATGAATGCCGGCGCGCTGGCGCACAGCAATAGCCAGAATGAGCACGCGGCGGGCATCACTGCGATGGAGAGCAACGCGGCGTGACGGCTGCGCGGCTGCCACAGCTTCAGCTGGGAACGCACGCTCAGCGCGAGGATGGCTGCCAATACCGAGCCGAGGGCCAAAAAGCCAAGGGCGGCGACGGCGAACAGCAGGACGCTCGCGAACCAGGGCGTCACTGCGAACCTCCTTGCTTCATCCGGCGCGCGGCGACCAGCGCCTCGAGTCGCGCCAGATGCTCTGGGCCCGCGCGCTCGGTTAGATCCACGAACGCGGAGACGAGCGCATCCGGCTGACCTTTCATCAGCCCGCCCACGAGCTCACCGATTAGTCCGCGGTGAAAAGCCTCGCGCGATACCCGCGGGCGGTACACGTGCGCATGACTCACCTTCTCGCGCTCGAGCAGCTGCTTCTCGAACAGGCGCTTGAGTGTGGATTGAATCGTATTCAGCGAGATGCCGCGGCGCTTGCCGATTGCTGCGTGTACGGCCTTCGCTTCGCCATCACCACCCGACCAAAGGTGATTCATCACGGCGCTCTCGAGCTCACCGAGCAGAGGTGGACGAACGGGCTTCACCGTCGTAGCGTAGACCTCGAAAAACCGACCGTCAATCGGTGTCTCAGCACGCCCGGATGCAGCAGTCACTCTCGCAGAGAGCGCGACGCCGAGCAGGCCGAAGCGCGTAGACGCTGTTCTTGAGCGCAATGGCACCGATGCGCGCGAGACGCGGAGAAGCGACGGTAGTTGAGGTCAATGTGGTATCCCGCGTTCCTGTCCTACCGAGCGGACCTGCCCGCGAGGAGCGGCTCTGCCAGCAAGCTCGGTGAGCATGTCGCCTGCATCGCTAGGCTCGACGCCACTGGCTGCGGAATCCGCCAGCCGCTCGAAGCGGCGCTCAAGGCCGTATGGCCATCACGATATCTCGACGCCGCCGGCAGCCTGATCGAGCGGAACCCGTGTTCCTCGCGGTGTCGCTGGAAGGCAGGCACGGCCTCCGGCCAGGGCTGGTACTACGACAATTTCTGGGCTGACGCGCTGCAGTGTCGCGGCGGCCCGGGGCGGCGAATCGCGTTCACGGACGAAGCGCAGCCCCCCGCAGGCGTGCGCGTCGTCCTGAGCTGCGAACCTCGATCCGG
>Ga0190269_10000575_pt1 | contig 18573 bp, 16 predicted proteins | sample Popmic249IS_FD_133749 | JGI IMG/M metagenome (GOLD analysis project Ga0190269, IMG submission 133749) | Populus adjacent soil microbial communities from riparian zone of Blue River, Arizona, USA - 249 IS | ecosystem: Environmental > Terrestrial > Soil > Riparian zone | place: USA: Arizona... | reverse complement strand
GGAGGTGTGTTGCGGCGATCCTGCCCGGATCCTCGCGGTGCCGCCCGGCTGAGGGTCCAAGGCTTCTGACCTGCGGCTTTTGCGAGTGCGCCCGAAGGGATTCGAACCCCTAACCTCTTGATCCGTAGTCAAGTGCTCTATCCGTTGAGCTACGGGCGCGGGTGCCGCTGACGGCACGAGGGGAAAGCATACCGGAGCCGCCCGGGGTGGCACTCTCAGCCGGCTCACCCGCGGCCAGTCCACGTCTCGACGCCCGCCGAGGTGATGCCTCAGAGTCGCGGCGGAGTGGTCCGGGCCACGCTCACGAGCCGCTGGAGCGCGACCGCTCAGGGCCCGAGAGGGGTCGGCTCAGATGCGGTGCGCCATCGGCAGCGCGAACATCCAGGCGTTGAGCACCGCGAGCACCGCGATCACGGCGGCGTAGGGCAGGACCGTCGACCGCCGCCGCGCGGCACTCCGGTAGCGACCGTGCGCCATGCGACGCGCGGCGTAGAGCGAGGCGGCGGTGCCGAGGGCGATGAGCGCGTACTGCAGCACCTGGATGGTGCCCGTGCTCGCGACCCCCGGCGAGGTCGTCGAGCCGTCGACGCCGACCAGGCCGAGGACCGTCATCACCGCGGCCTTGCCCTCCGACAGCAGGTGGAACAGGTTGTGCGCGATGTGGCCTGCGATGTCGAGCGGGATCAGCGCGAACCCGAAGCGGGCGAAGTTCACCACCGTGCTCTCGAGGTTGCGTCCGGCCGCCCAGTGGGACGCGAGAGCGACCAGCCCGACCGGTACGGCGACCGCCACGGCGAAGGCCATCGTGAACACCGCCGCCGAGGCCGTGATGCCCGTGGTGCGGCCGATGGCGTCGAGGACGTCGGGCCAGACGGAGAGCATCGTCAGGTTCTGGATCAGGACGATGCCCATGATCGCGGCAGCCAGGAAGGATGCCTCGAGCCGGGGCGTGCGCAGGTGCCACAGCTCGCTGCTGGGCGGGCGCACCTGGATCTGGATCGCGTCGTTCGGGCACGACTTGATGCAGCTCGCGCAGAGGTTGCAGTCGGCGCTGTCCTCCATCGTCCGCGGGAACGTGAACAGCGGGCAGGCGGACGTCGTGTCCGTGCCGTTGTAACAGGCCGCGCGGCTGGTGCAGGTGGCGCAGATCTCCGGGTCCGCGCGCAGCGCGACCGCGCCGGTGCGGGCGTAGTTGCCCGACAGGCCACCGAGGAAGCACAGGTAGCGGCAGAACGCCCGCCGCTGCAGGAAGGCGCCCGACGCGATGACCGCGGTCGTCAGCAGCAGCAGCACCATTCCCGAGCCCCAGGGCGAGGCGACGACTCCCCAGACGTGGTCGGCCCACGTGATGAGGAGGAACTGCGCGTCGATGACCCAGATGCCGTACCGCTTGAGGAACCGAGGGACCGGGCGCTCGACGCCGACCAGCCGCTGCACCTGGTCCGACAGCCAGCCGAACGGGCAGATCGTGCACCAGACGCGGCCGAGGACCACGAACAGGATCGGCAGCAGCGGCCACCAGATCACCCACATCAGCGCGGTGCCCGCGTTGTCGTGCGCGCTCGAGGGACCGGTCAGCAGCTGGTAGGCCACCAGGCCGAAGACGGCCGCAGCGGGGACCTGGAGCACCTGCGGCCACCAGCGGCTGCGCAGCAGCCGGGCCACCACCCGGTGCTGCATCAGGTCGTAGCCGGCAGGCGCCGGGGGCGGTACGACGTCGAGGTCCGGGTCGGTGGTCGTCTCCACGAGCGGCGGAGCGGTCATCGCGGTGCTTCCTTCGCTCAGACCGCGGGTGGGGCGGTCGCTCGGGCGGTCCGGCGGCGCTCCCGGGCACCGGCGGTGCGGCTTCGCTGGACGCTGGCCACCATGAGGACGAGTCCGTTGACCGCCGCGAACCCGCTCAGGACCAGGAGCCGGGTGTCGGGCTCGGGCCCCGTGCCGGCCACGCTGGTGCCGTGGTCGTCGTGGCCGCCGCCGGCCGGCTCCGTCGTACCGGTGCCGTGGTCGTCGTGGCTGTCGTCGTGGTCGTCCCCGGCCGGCGCGGTCGTACCGGTGCCGTGGTCGTGGGCTTCAGCGCTCGGGGTCGGGACGACGGCGTGCTCGCCGTGGTCGTGCGTCGCGGCGCTGGGCGAGGGGGTCGCGTGCCGCTCGTCCGCGCCCGCCCCGGAGGCGAGGCCCAGCGCGAGCAGCAGCCCGGCACCGGGTACGACGATCAGGCGGGCAACACGGTGCATCGGGACTCCTCGGGGCCGAACACCTCACACGCTGACCCGCCGAGGGCCGCCCGCACAGCGGACCTTTGACCCGGGTACGCCGGACCTCGGCCACGACCTGTGGACTTCCGTCCCTTTCGTCCGGGCCCGGGAGCGGCGAGGCTGGGCCGACCACGAACGCGGAGGTCCCATGCCCGACCTGACCGAGCGGCTGCGCGCAGCCGCGCCCGGGATGCACCTGCTCACCGGCGAGCAGATCACCGACGACTGGACGCACGACGAGTCCCTGACCGCCACACCCGAGCGCCCGGAGGTGGTGGTGCTCCCCACCACGGCCGAGGAGGTGGCCGCCGTCCTCGTCGTGGCCGACGAGCTGCGCGTGCCCGTCACCCCACGTGGCTCGGGTACGGGCCTGTCCGGAGGCTGCGTGCCGGGGCGCGGCGGCATCGTGCTCAGCACGACGCGGATGGACCGCATCCTCGAGATCGACACGGAGAACCAGGTCGCGGTGGTGCAGCCAGGCGTGACGCTCGCGCAGCTCGACGAGGCCACCCGGGGGCACGGCCTCGTCTACCCGGTGTTCCCGGGCGAGAACAGCGCCTCGCTCGGCGGCAACGTGGCCACCAACGCGGGCGGGATGCGCGCGGTCAAGTACGGGGTGACCCGCCACCAGGTCCTGGGGATCCAGGCGGCCCTGCCGTCCGGGGAGATCATCCGCAGCGGCGGCAAGCTCGTGAAGGTCTCCAGCGGCTACGACCTGACCCAGCTGATCCTCGGCTCCGAGGGCACGCTGGCCGTCGTGACCGAGGTGACCGTGCGGCTCTACCCGCGACCGGCGCACAGCGCCACGGTGCTCGTGCCGTTCACCTCGCTGGCCGACGTGGCGGGTGCGGTGCCGAAGGTGGTCGCCACGGGGATGCGGCCGCTGATGCTCGAGTACCTGGACGCGCTCGCCCTCAGCGCCACGGCCGGCAACGTGGGCCTCGACCTCGGCATCGCGCCGGAGGTGCAGGAGAAGGCGCTGGCCTACCTCGTCGTGGTCCTCGAGGACGACCGGCAGGACCGGCTCGACGAGGACGTCCAGCGCCTCGGCGAGCTCCTGACGGCCCTGGGGGCACTGGACGTCTACGTGCTCCCGCCCGGCGCCGGCGCCCAGCTGCTCGAGGCGCGGGAGAAGGCGTTCTGGGTCGTCAAGGCCATGGGGGCCGACGACATCGTCGACGTCTGCGTACCGCGGGCCAGCATGCCGTCGTACCTCGAGCAGGTCGGCGCGCTGGGACAGCAGTTCGAGGCGCTGGTCGCCGGGGCGGGGCACGCCGGCGACGGCAACATCCACCTGTCCGTCTTCCAGCCCGACCCGCAGAAGCGGGCCGCGCTGATGCAAGGGATCTTCGAGGCGGGGTTGGCGCACGGCGGCGTGATCTCCGGCGAGCACGGCATCGGTACGGCGAAGAAGCACGCCTTCCTCGAGCTGGAGGACCCGGTGAGACTTCGACTGATGCAGGGCATCAAGCAGGCCTTCGACCCGCATGGGATCCTCAACCCCGCCGCCCTGCTGCCCGTCCCGGAAGAGGCTCGATGAACGGCGCCACCGCCCTGCTGCAGACCCTGCTCGCCTGCGACCTCGACGTGTGCTTCACCAACCCCGGCACCTCCGAGATGCACTTCGTCGCAGCCCTGGACGCGGTGCCCGGCATGCGCGCGCTTCTCGGCCTGTCGGAGGGCGTCGTCACGGGGGCCGCCGACGGCTACGGGCGGATGGCCGACCGCCCCGCCGCGACGCTGCTGCACCTCGGGCCGGGGCTCGGCAACGGGATCGCCAACCTGCACAACGCCCGGCGCGCCCGGACGCCGGTCGTCAACATCGTCGGCGACCACGCCACCCACCACGCGCGGTACGACGCCCCGCTGCAGTCCGACATCGAGGGCCTGGCCCGCAACGTGTCCGGCTGGTACCTCGAGTCGCGCACCGTCACCGACGTGGCCCGGGACGCGGCGCAGGCGGTGGCCGCCGCACAGGCCGCTCCCGGCCAGGTCGCCACGCTGGTGCTCCCGGCGGACGTGTGCTGGGACGAGGGCGCCGAGCCGGCCGGGCCGCTGCCGCGCCAGCACCGGGCGACCGTGGCCACGGACGCGGTCGAGCAGGTGGCGAAGGCGCTGCGCTCCGGCGAGCCGGCGGCGATCTTCGTAGGCGGCAGTGCGCTGCGCGCGGAGGGCCTGCGGGCGGCCAGCGCCGTCAGCCGGGCGACCGGCGCGAAGCTGCTGGCGGAGACCTTCCCCGCCCGGCTCGAGCGCGGCGCCGGGCTGCCTGCCGTGGAGCGGCTGGCCTACCTGGCGGAGTTCGCCGAGATGCAGCTCTCCGGCCTGCGGCACCTGGTGCTGGTGGACACCCGCTCGCCGGTCTCCTTCTTCGCCTACCCAGGCCGGTCGAGTGACCTGGTGCCGGCAGGCTGCGAGGTCCACGTCCTCTGCACGGGCGGCGACGACGTACCGCAGGCGCTGCAGCACCTGCTCGACCTGGTCGGGGGCGGGGAGCCGGCGCTGCAGCAGGCCCTGCGGCCGGAGCGGCCGACCGGTGCGCTCACGGGCGAGACGGTCGCGGCGGCGCTGGGTGCGCTGCTGCCCGAGGGCGCGATCGTCTCCGACGAGTCCAACACCACCGGGCTCTGGCTGGCCGGCGCGACCGCGGGCGCTCCCGCCCATGACTGGCTCACGCTGACGGGCGGCGCGATCGGCCAGGGCATGCCCCTGGCCACCGGTGCAGCCGTCGCCTGCCCGGACCGCCCCGTCCTCAGCATCGAGGCCGACGGCAGCGCGATGTACACGCTGCAGGCGCTCTGGACCCAGGCGCGGGAGGGGCTCGACGTCACCACGGTGATCCTCAACAACCGCAGCTACGCCGTCCTCAACATGGAGCTGCAGCGCGTGGGCGCCGAGACGACCGGGAGCCGGGCCGCCGAGCTGTTCGACCTGTCCCGGCCCGACCTCGACTTCGTGTCCCTGGCGCAGGGCATGGGCGTCCCGGCCAGCCGGGCGACCACGGCGGAGGAGCTCACCGCCCAGCTCGAGCGGGCCCTGGCCGAGCCGGGTCCGCACCTGGTCGAGGCCGTCGTACCGCCCATCTGAGCAGCGGGGAGCTTCCCGCTACTGCCGCGGTACGCCGTACCAGCGGGCGAGCTTGCCGTCCGCCGACACGGCCCGGAGCCGTTCCTCGGCGAGCACGCGCGAGTCGGCCGTGGCGACGACGAGCAGCTGGTCGCCGCGCTGCAGCCGGAAGTCGCCGGACGGTACGGCGCCGACGCCGTCGCGGACGACCAGCGACAGCACCGCGCCCTCGGGCAGCCGGAGCTCGTCGACGTAGACGCCGTGGAGCTGCGAGCCAGGACGGACCCGGACCTGCAGCAGGTCGGCCCGGACCGTCTCGAGCGGCGCCGCCTCCACCTCGAGGTCGCGCGCCTCGAGGTCCTCGATCACCCCGAGCCGCCGGCCCACGGACGGCAGCGTCGGCGCCTGGAGCAGCGTGTAGAGCACGACGAGGACGAACACGACGTCGAGCACCTCCGTCGCCCCGTCCACGCCCGCGGCCACCGGCACGGTGGCGAACACGATGGGGACGGCACCACGAAGCCCGGACCAGGCGAGGAAGGCCTGGTGCCGCCACGGCACCCCGAACCAGCTGGTCGACGCGGCCACGGCGACGGGCCGGCCGAGGAAGAGCGCGGCGGCCCCGACGAGCACGGCCTCCGGGACGGCGTCCAGCAGCCTCGGTGGAGACGCCAGCACGCCCAGCAGCACGAAGAGCCCGAGCTCCGCCAGCAGCGACAGCGACGTCGCGAAGCCGAGGACGGCGCGCCGGTGCGGCAGCCGGGTGTTGCCGACGACGACGCCGGCGACGTAGACGGCGAGGAACCCGCTGGCGTGCGCCACGCCGGCGAGCCCGTACGCCAGCATCACCAGCGCGACGGTCGCGAGCGGGTAGAGGCCGGCGCTCGGCAGGGCCAGCCGCCCGAGCGAGGCGCGCCCGACCCAGCCGATCGCGAGGCCGATGGCCAGCCCCGCGAGCAGCTCGTAGCCGACCAGGCCGAGCGTCTCCCACAGCGGCGTGTGCCCCCACTCGTCGCTCGAGGCGAGCGTGATGAGGACGATGGCCGGCGCGTCGTTGAGCCCCGACTCCGCCTCGAGGATCGAGCGCAGCCGGGTCCGCAGCGGGAGCCGGCGCAGGACGGAGAAGACGGCCGCCGCGTCCGTCGAGGAGACAGCCGCTGCCAGCAGCAACGCGGTCCGGCCGGAGGTGTCGAGCACCAGCATGCAGACGCCCGCGACGACCGCCACGTTCAGCGCCAGGCCGACGGTCGACAGGAGGGCGGCGGGGACAGCCGCCTGCCGCACCTGGGACCACCGGGTCGTCAGGCCGCCCTCCGCGAGGATGATCGCCAGCGCGATGAGGCCGAGCTCCTTGGTGAGCTGGTAGTCCTCGAACTGGATGCCGAGCCCCGACTCGCCGATCAGCAGGCCGATGAGGAGGTAGATCAGCAGCGACGGTACGCCGGTGCGGCTGGAGACCCGGACCGAGAGGACCGCGAACAGCAGCAGGCCGCACGCCAGGACGAGCGCGAGGTCGACGTCCTGGGGCATCGCCCGATCTTTCCAGACGCGGGCTCACAGCCACCTCACAGCGGGCTTGCAGGACACCCGGGCGCTGCGCCGCGATGCTGGACGCATGGGAGAGGCGCGCCTGCTCGTCGTGGACGACGAGCCGAACATCGTGGAGCTGCTGTCGGCGTCCCTGCGGTTCCAGGGGTTCGAGGTCGAGACGGCGTCCGGCGGGCTGGAGGCGGTCGACGTCGCGCGCAGCTTCCGGCCGGACCTGCTCGTGCTCGACGTGATGATGCCGGGCCTCGACGGCTTCGGGGTGGTCAAGCGCCTGCGCCAGGAGGGCGACCGCACGCCCGTGCTCTTCCTCACCGCGAAGGACGCCACCGAGGACAAGGTCCACGGGCTGACCCTGGGCGGCGACGACTACGTGACCAAGCCGTTCTCGCTCGAGGAGGTGGTGGCACGCATCCGGGCGGTGCTCCGGCGTACCGCCTCGTCGCCGCAGGCGACGGCGCACCTGTCGTTCGCGGACATCGAGCTGGACGAGGACACGCACGAGGTCTGGAAGGACGGCGAGCTCGTGCCGCTGTCGCCGACCGAGTTCAAGCTGCTGCGCTACTTCATGCAGAACGCCGGCCGGGTCCTGTCGAAGGCGCAGATCCTCGACCACGTCTGGCACTACGACTTCGGCGGCGACGCCAACGTCGTCGAGTCCTACGTCTCCTACCTGCGCCGCAAGGTCGACACCACCGAGCCCCGGCTGCTGCACACGCTGCGCGGCGTCGGCTACGTCCTGCGGGTGCCACGCGGATGAAGCAGCTGCCGCTCCGCGTCACCCTGGTCCTGGTGGTGACCGGGCTCGCCACCCTCGGCCTCGCAGTCAGCGGCGTGGCGGCCCGGCAGGCGCTGCACGGCTACCTGCTCGACCGGGTCGACACCCAGCTGCAGGACGCGCTGCGCGACCCGGCGGCCATGATGCGCGACCTGCGCACCGGGCATCACCGGCCCGACTCGTTCGGCTCGGTCTACGTGCAGGTGGCCGACCTCGCCACCCCCCTTCCCCGCGGTGTCGCCCGGCCCGACCTGCCCGACGCCGTGCCGACCGACCAGGAGCCGTTCACCGTGCAGGCCGCCTCGGGGTCGACGCGGTGGCGGGCCGTCGGCGCGGTGACGACCTCCGGGGACGTGCTCGTCATCGCCGTACCGCTGGACGAGGTGCAGCGCACCGTTGCCCGGCTCACCACGATCGAGCTGGTCGTGGGGCTGCTGGTGCTGGCGGCGCTGGGCGTCGGCGCCTTCGCCGTGGTGCGCAAGTCGCTCGAGCCGCTGGTCGAGGTGGAACGGGCCGCGGAGCTGGTCGCGGCCGGCGACCTGTCCCAGCGGGTCCCGGAGGGCGACCCGCGCACCGAGGTGGGCTCGCTGTCCCGGTCGTTCAACAGCATGGTGGCCCAGGTCGAGTCGGCCTTCCACGAGCGCGAGGAGTCGGAGACCGAGGCGCGGCAGTCCGAGGAGCGGATGCGCCGGTTCGTCGGCGACGCCTCGCACGAGCTGCGGACTCCCCTGACCTCGATCCGCGGGTTCGCCGAGCTCTACCGGCAGGGCGCGCTGCCGTCCCCGGCCGACGTGGACCGGGCGATGTCGCGGGTGGAGGGCGAGGCCGCCCGGATGGGGCTGCTGGTCGAGGACCTGCTGCTGCTGGCCCGGCTGGACCAGCAGCGGCCGCTGGAGCGGCGGCCGGTGGACCTGCTGGAGATCGCCACCGACGCGGTGCACGACGCCCGGGCAGTCGAGCCCGACCGTTCGGTCTCGCTCGAGGTGGTCGCGGCCGGCGCGCCTCCCGTGGTCGCCGGCGACGCGGCGCGGCTGCGGCAGGTCGTGGGCAACCTGGTCTCCAACGCGCTCACCCACACCCAGGCCTCGGTGACCGTGCGGGTGGCCACAGCCGACGGGCGGGCCGTCCTCGAGGTGGCCGACAGCGGGCCCGGCATCCCGCCGGAGGACCGGGACAAGGTGTTCGAGCGCTTCTACCGGGCGGACACCTCGCGCACCCGGGCGTCCGGCGGCAGCGGGCTGGGCCTGTCCATCGTCGCCGCGCTCGTGGCCGCGCACGGCGGGACGGTCGACGTGGACGAGACGCCGGGCGGCGGTGCGACCTTCCGCGTCACCCTCCCGCTGGTGGGCTGAGCAGGTACGGCGTCACCGGCTCGTCGAAGCCGCGCAGCACCACCGGCGTGCCAGGAGTCGCGGTCCACCGGCGGTCGAGCTGCCCCGGCAGCTCGCCGGCCGTGAGCACCTGCCCGGCCTCGGCGGTGGCCACGAGCCGCGACGCGAGGTTGACCGGCGTGCCGAAGTAGTCACCGTCCTGGGCGAGCACCCGTCCGTAGGCGACGCCGGCTCGCACCTCGATGCCCTCGGCGGCTGCCAGCGGGTGGGTCACCAGCGCGTGGGCGATCGTGACGAGGTCGACCGGGTCGGCGGACACCCACATCACGGCGTCGCCGAGGAACTTCACGATCCGGCCGCCCTGCGACTGCACCGTCTCGGTCGCGGCCTCCTCGAAGACGGACAGCACCCGGCTCAGCATGGGCAGCGGGAGCTGGCGGGCGAGGGCGGTGAAGCCGGAGAGGTCGGCGAACCCGACGCCGCAGCGGAACGCCGCGCGGTCGCCGATGTCCACCTGCTCGAAGTGCACCCGGGTCGCCTCGAGGTGCTGGCGGTGCAGGGCGTCCAGCATCTGGCCGATGCGCGGCACCAGCCGCGTCACCGCTGCGTAGGCCCGTGCGGTGACGACCTCGCTGCCGCTCCGGCTGACGTCGATGGCGTCCATGCCCATCCGCATCGCCGACGACTCGGCCTCGGTGATGCGCGCGACCGACGCGCCGGCGACCCGTGCGACGGCGAGGGCCGTCTCCTCGCCGAGGAAGGCCCGCACGTCGAGGAACGTCTGCAGCGCCTCGACGTCGGCCTCGGTGAGAGCCGCCGCGTCCAGTCCCTTGTCGGGGAGGCCGAAGCTGCGCCAGACGCGCTCCAGCAGCACCGGGTCGGTCTCCAACCGGGTGGCGGCCTGGCGCAGGCTGAGCAGCCCCACGAGCGGCCGGATGCGGCGGTCGCCGGCGAGCGCGAAGAGGCGCCTCTGCGCGTGCGCCGCCTGCAGCTCCTCGAGGCTGCAGCCCTCCTCCTCGACGAGGTACTGCAGGAGCTCATGGCGCTCGGCCGCGCCCGGGTCGGCCGGGTCGTAGAGGCCTGCGCCCTTGAGCTGCTCGAGGTCCACGCCCGAAGTGTCCCGTGTGGCGGCACCAGCGTCGAGGCAGGGACGTCCCCGCGGCCCGCCTCACCTCCGGCCGTCGAGGAGCTCCTCCCTCACGTCGTCCAGGCGGGTGCCGCTCGGTCCTTCGGCCACGGGCAGCGCTGAGGGCACGGCGGTCGGGACGCCGATCGGCGGGCTGACCCGGAGCGGCTGGGGCGGAGCCACAGGCACCTGCACCGCCTCGCGCTCGACGACGACCGGCGCGGTCGAGGGCAGCGGCTCGCCGGCCGGTTCGGCGCTGGGCCGGACCCTCGGCACGGTCGACGGCACGGTCGACGGCACGGGCGACGGCGAGTCGGCGGCCGGGATGGGGCGTGCAGGCTGCTGCAGCGGCGCTTCGTCGGCTCCGGACGTGCGAGCCACCTGGGCTGCGCCGACCCAGCCGACGCCTGACGCGACCGTCGATGCGAGCACCACCAGGGCCGCTCCGGCGAGGCTGGGCCGCGTGTGGCGCCGGCTCACTGCCGACGCGTCGTCCCTTTCCCGGGGCTGCTGCGCCCGCGCGGCTTCGCGCGCCGCGTACATCTCCGCGTCTGCCCGTTGCAGCCAGCTCGTCAGGTCCGTGTCCCAGGCGGCGCCGCTGTGCACCGCGATGCCGGTCGAGGTCGCGGTCCGGCAGCTCCGCTGGACCCGCTGCATGACCGTCCGGGCCTGCTCCGCCGTCGTACCGGGCAGGAAGACGACGAACTCGTCCCCGCCGAAGCGGAAGGCCCGGTCGCCCTGACGGATGTGCTCGCGGATCGCGCGGCCGACCTCGGCGATCGCCTCGTCGCCGGCGTGGTGGCCCTGCTCGTCGTTGATGCGCTTGAGCCCGTCGATGTCGACCATCACGGCCGTGAGCGGCGACCCGGTCCGGGCAGCCGCCGCGACGAGCCGCTGCACCTCCTCCTCCAGCCGCGCTCGGGTCGCGAGGCCGGTGAGGCTGTCGGTCAGGGCCTCCTGGACCAGCCGCTCCGCCACCGCGGCGACCCCGGCGTGCAGAGCCTGGTCGAGCAGGGCGGCACGCCGCGGCGAGACGGCCTCGTCCCGCCCGCGCGCCGCGCCGACCAGCGTGATGACATCGGTCGGGGCGGCGACCTCGCGGCTCCAGCGGCCGACCGCCAGGTCCACGCGGTGCCGCGACCAGTCCTTCGCCTCGGCAACCAGGAGGATCGCGAGCAGCAGGTCGAGGAGGCGGTCCTGCTGGTGCACCGGCAGCTCGCTGGGTGCCGCGATCACAGGGTCTCCTCTCCGGGGGCGACACGGGGCATTCAGGACTCTTCGGCCCTTGCCGGGTATCACCTGAAATGACTATTTCGTGGAGGCCCTTGGGCCTTGCTCAACAGCCGTGCAGGAGAACGTCGCTGCCGGCTCGCGTCTTGACCACCTCGACGCGGGCGGGGATGCGCTGGCGCAGCTCGGCGACGTGGCTGACCAGGCCGACCACGCGACCGCCCTCGCGCAGCCCATCGAGGACGTCCATCACCTCGTCGAGGGTGTCCTCGTCGAGCGTCCCGAACCCCTCGTCCACGAAGAGCGCCTCGATCCTCGTCCCGCCCGCCTCTGCGGTGACGACGTCGGCGAGCCCGAGGGCCAGCGCGAGCGAGGCGAGGAAGGTCTCGCCGCCCGACAGCGTGGCGGTGTCGCGGTCCTGTCCGGTCCAGGAGTCCCGGGCGAGCAGCCCGAGTCCCGACCGGGAACCACCCCGGACAGCGCCATCGGTGTGCACGAGCTCGTACCGTCCCTGCGTCATCCGCCGCAGCCGCACGCTTGCCGCCGCGGCGACCTCCTCCAGCCGCGCCGCGAGGACGAACGCGGACAGCGACATCCGCATCGCGTTCTGCCCGATCCCGGCGCACAGGTCGGCCATCCGTCGTGCCTCGTCCGCCTTGCGCTGCAGCGGCTCCAGCTCAGCCAGCGCTGTCACGAGGTCGGGGACCAGCCGTTCGAGCGCGGTACGCCGACCTGCCGCCAGCGCGTGCACCCGGAGCTGCTCGGCGAGGGCGGCGTCGGCCAGCTCGTGCTCCGCCGTGCGCTCACTGACCGGCGCCGGGGGCTCGAGCGCCACGTCGAGGGCCGGGTCGGCCAGCTCGGCGGCCACCGCTGCGGCAGCGTCGGCCGCAGCCCGGATCCGCTCTGCGGCCTCGGCGCGCCAGGCCCCGGTCCGGAGCGAGGCCCGTGCGTCCTCGGGACCGGTGAAGGACCTGGCGCTGCAGGCCTGCTCGGCCGCGGCGAGCGCCCGGTCGAGCTCCGCGGTGGAGGCCCTGACCGCCTCGGCCGCCGCCAGGCAACGGCCCGCGACGGCCCTCGTCTCCGCCACCGCCTCGAGCGCCTCGTCCAGCGACTCGGCTCCGTCGAGCACCGCCACCAGGCGCACCCGGGCTTCCTCAGCCCGGCGCTTCAGCTCGTCGGCCCGCTGCGCGGCGCTCTCGGCACGGGAGGCGGCGGTCACCTGGTCGGTGGTCGCCGCCTGCAGCTGGACCGCGAGGGTCTGCTCCTCCCGCTCCGCGGCTTCGCCGTCGGCGACGAGGGCGGACCAGCGGGTGACCTCCAGGTCGAGCTCCGCGATCTGCGCGTCGAGGTCGGCGAGCGTCGTCGTACCGACCCGCTCGCCGAGGTCCGTGACGCGGGCGCGCTCGGCCGCGAGCAGCCGTTCGACCTCGGCCACCTCCTCGCCGGCCGCGTCGGCCTCGCGCCGCGCCGCCTCCTCGTCGTCGACGCTGACGCCCTCATCGCGCAGGTCGGAGGGGTCGGGGTGGTCAAGCGACCCGCAGACCGGGCAGGGGGTGTCGTCCTCGAGCGCGAAGGCGAGCCGGGCGACCATCGAGTTGATGCTGGCGGTCCGGAGGTCGTTGGCCTTCTCCAGCAGCGCCACGTGCGTCTCGCGGGCGGTGAGGTGCTGCTCCACCAGCTGCGCGACGCGGTCCCGGGCGTGGCCCAGCGCGACGACGTCGGGGCGCAGCGACACGAGGCCCTGCCGGGAGGTGCGGGCCTCGACCAGTGCCTGGGCGGCCTGCCGGCCGGCGAGCACGCGGGCCTGCGCCTGCTCGCGGCGCACCGGCAGCGTGGCCAGCAGCCGCTCCTGCTCCTCGACCTCCGCCACGGCGCGGAGGTGCTCCTCCTGCGCGGCCGCGGCCTGGGTCAGGTCGCGCAGCCGGTCCGCCTCCACCTCCCGCAGCGCTTCGAGCCGGCCGGCCGTCTGCTCCGCGTCGGCCACCGCCTGCTGCAGCGCAGCGGCGTCGACCTCCTCGTCCAAGCCGACCGACCGCAAGGCCGCGCGAGCGACCGCCTCCGCGCCGAGGGCGTCGTCGCGGTCGGCACGTCGCGCCTCGACGTCGTGGAGGACGGACTCGACCTCGGCCGCGCGTGCGGCCCCCTCGACCTCGGCCTGCAGTGCCACGAGGGCGGGGCGGCCGGTCTCGAGCTCCTCGCGCCGGGCGAGCGCGGCGCGACGGCGGGCCTGCCGCTCGGCGAGCGAGAGCGCCTCGTCGAGCAGTCCGCGGGCGTCGTCGCGGGCGGCGGTAGCGGCGGAGACCGCCTGCACCGACCGGCCTTCCGCCTCCGTCGCGCCGGCCAGCAGGCTCTCGGCCCAGGGCAGCAGCTGCTCCTCCGGGGAGTCGCTCCCTGTCGCCTCGCAGAGGCGCGACGTCAGCCGCTCGACCCCGTCGCGGGCGTCGCGGACGGCCTCGGCCGTGGTGCGGCGGCGGTGCGCCAGCCAGTCCTCGACCGCCCCGAACCGCTCGGTGGCGAAGAGCTTCTCGAGCAGCTCTCCGCGCTTCTCGGTCGTCGCGCGCAGGAACTGGGCGAAGTCGCCCTGCGGCAGCAGCACCACCTGGAAGAACTGCTCTGCGGACATCCCGACCAGGTCCTGGATCTCGAGGCCGGCCTCGTCGAAGCGGTCGGAGCGCTTCTCCCACCGGTCGCCGACGAGCTCCTCCAGCAGCACCTTCGCCTTCTCGGTGGTGGTTCCGGTGCCGCGGAGCTTCGGCCGCTCGTAGTCGGGGCTGCGGGTGATCCGGAGCCGTCGGGTGCCGAAGCTGACCTCGAGCTGGACCTCCGTGGCGAGGCCCTGCGGGGCGTGGTCGGAGCGCAGCCGCTTCGCGCTCTGCCGCGCACCGGGAACGCGCCCGAAGAGGGCGAAGCCGATGCCGTCGAGCAGCGTGGTCTTCCCTGCGCCGGTGGGCCCGTGCAGCAGGAACAGGCCGGAGTCGGCGAGGCGGTCGAGGTCGACCTCGACGGTGCCCGCGAACGCGCCGAACGCGGAGACGCGCAGCCGGTGGGGCCTCACGCGGCACTCTCCCGGACGGCCTCGAAGGCCTCAGCCAGCAGCGCCTGCTCGGCGTCGTCCGGTTCGGTCCCGCGGACGTGGGAGACGAAGGCCTCCGCGATCTCGGTGTCACTGCGCTGCCGGACCCTGGCGGCGTACGTCTCCTCGCTGCGCTCCGCCCCCTCGGGTTCGAAGGCCAGCACCAGCGTGTGCGGGAACCGCGCCTGCAGCCGGGCCATGGCGTCCTCGGGCCGGGCCGCATCGGTCAGGGTCACCGAGAGGTAGTCGTCCTCGTGGGCGGTCAGGGCAGGGTCGGTCAGCAGCGTCCCGAGCTCGCCCCGCAGCGTGGACAGCCGGCGCGGCACCGGGGCGGGCACGAAGGACACCTGCCCCAGCCCCGTCGTACCGGTCTCGACGAGCCAGGAGCCCTTGGTGTGCCGGGCTTCCGAGAAGGAGTAGGCGAGCGGAGAACCGCTGTAGCGCAGGCCTTCCCGGATCGTTTGCGGGCCGTGCAGGTGGCCCAGCGCGGAGTAGGCGAAGCCGTCGAACAGGCTAGGACTCACCGCGCCGAGGCCGCCCACGGTGATGTCGCGCTCGCTGTCGCTGGTGGCGCCGCCCGCGACCCAGCCGTGGGCGACGACGACGGCGTGCGGCGGGGCCACGGCCGCGACCTCCTGGAGCGCCTCGACCAGCTCCGGCGGGTCGAGGAAGGGCAGGGCGAAGACCGGCACGTCCCCGAGGACCACCGGCGTGGTGGAGCGCCGGGTGCGCAGGTAGACCCCGCTGCTGTCGATCAGCCGCGAGCCGAAGCCGAGCCGGCGGGCGCTGTCGTGGTTGCCGCTGATGACGACGACCGCCGCGCCTGCCTCGCGGAGCCGGACGAAGGCGTCCTCGCACAGCGCCACGGCGTCGAGGCTCGGCACCGCCCGGTCGTAGACGTCGCCGGCGAGCAGCACCGCGTCGACCCGCTCCTCGCGCACCGTGGTGACGAGGTGGTCGACGAACGCCGCCTGCGCCTCGGTCTGGTCGGCCCGGTGCAGGGTCCGGCCGAGGTGCCAGTCGGAGGTGTGGAGCAGCCGCATGGGGCCACGCTAGGGCGACCCTCCGACAGGATCGCGCTGCGACTCACACGGCGCGCAGCACGACTCCGGGGAGGTCGGCGAAGCCCGCGGCGTCCGCGGACACGACGACCCGGTCGCGGGCGAGGGCCGTCGCCGCGATCACGAGGTCGTGCGCGCCGCGCGGACGACCGGCGCGGCGCACGTGGGCGAGCAGCCCGGCGTGCGCGCGCGCCACGGACAGGTCGTAGTCCTCCACCGGGATCGTGTCGAGCACCGCCTGCACGAACGCCGCTCGGGCCGGCCGGCGCGCGTCGTCGGCGAGCTCCACCCCGACGAGCAGCTCGGCGGCGGTGATCGTGGCGATGGCGACGTCGTCGGCGTCGGCCACGATCCGGTCGAGCGCCTTGCCACGCCGCTCGGCGGCGATGAGGACCGTGCCGTCCAGGATCAGCCGCGCCACTGGCGCTCCTGGCTCGCCAGCGACGCGCGGGTCTCCGCGAGCTCCCGCGCCCACGTCTCGTCGGCCGGGAAGTGCCGGAGCAGGGCCTTGAGCGCGGCCCCGGACGTGCCGGCCGCCGGCCCCAGCCGGGCGATGACCTTCCCGCCACGTGTGAGCAGGAAGGTCTCGCCGTGCTGCTCGACGGCCGTCAGCAGGGCCGAGAACCTCCTCGCCGCCTCCGTCGCGGTGACTTCGCGCATGGGATCAGATTATCTGAGCGACCCGCTGTGGGCCATCGTGCTCAGGCGACGTACCGGTGGAGGCGGAGGAAGGTCGGGCGGAAGCCGAGCCGTGGCCAGGTGCGCGCGGCGCCGAGGTTCGGTGAGCGCCAGTCGGTGCAGACCGTCGGGTAGCCCGCTACCGCCGCCCAGCCGATGACGGCCTGACCGAGCGCCCGGCCCAGGCCGAGGCCGCGCGCCTCGGGCAGCACCGCCGCGAAGGCCAGGTGCCCGGCCTGCTGCGGTCGCAGCAGTCCCGCGTTCATGCGGCTGCTGGTCACGTCGACGCCGATCGCAGCGCCGAGCACCCGACCGTCGGCCTCGGCCACGAAGGTCGTGAACGCCGGGTCGCCGATGCCGTCCACCCACTCCTCGCGCGCCTGCTCCAACGTGACCGGCGTGATCCGGGAGAAGACCGGGCTGGCGGCCAGGGTGTCGTCCAGCACGAGGTCGAGCGCCGCCAGCGCCGCGATGTCACGGCGCTCGGCCCGCCGCACCCGCGGGTCCAGCGGCAGGTCGACCGCGGGCCTCGCGGCGTGCACCTGCTGCTGCCCGAAGCCCAGCGAGAAGAAGGTGTCTCGGAGGGCTGGCGGCACGAGGACGTAGTGCCCGCGCAGCCCGGCCGCGACCCACTCCCTCGCCGCGACGGCGTAGAGCTCCTCGAGCCGCTCCCCGGCCAGTCCCGCGTCGCCGACCCAGACGCCGTCGGGGAAGTGCCGTGCGTCAGCCGGTACGCCGATGAGGTAGCCCACGACGTCGCCGCCCGTCACGGCGACCCAGCCGCTCCGGCCCTCCGTGGCAAGGGCCGCTCGGAGGGCGGCCACTGCCTGCCCGCGTGCCAGGGGCGCGAGCAGCGGGCACGCCACGAGGTGGGCGGCGTGTCGTCGTACCAGGAGCCCCGCGGCAGCCTCGACGTCGCCCGGTTCGAACGGCCTGATCACACGCGGGACCCTAGGGACGCAGGGCCGGCACGGCGAGCGGTTTGGGCGCGCCGGCGGCTCGGGCTTCAGGTCAGCCGAGGCCATGGCCGGAGGCTAGTCGCGCTCGCGGTGCTGGAGATCCGTGGAAGGAAGCCCGGGTCAGGGCCGGGGCGATCTTCCACGAAGCGGGCCGGCGCGCGATGAACGGCGGGGCGCTGCGTCGTCAAACCCTCGTGACCACCGTCATGATGCTGCGCTCCCCGCTGGACGGGGCGGCGCTCGCCGAGGCGCGGCGGCTGCTGCTCCGACAGCAGCACGTCGTGGTCGTCCTGGAGACCTGCGACCTGGCCGTCGTGGACGCGGTCGCGCAGCTGCGGCTCACCGCCAGGAGGTACGGCGGCGAGCTCGACGTGCTCGGGGACCGGGACCTGCTGCGGGCCTGCGGCCTCGACGACCTCTAACCCGGCAGGCGCAGTTCGAGGCCGAAGCGTGGGAAGAGCCGCTCGACGTCGAGGAAGTGGTGGATGTGCGCCACGGCGCCGTCGGTGATCTCCAGCACCTGCAAGGACCACGCCTTGTGGCCGCCGCTGTCGTGGTCGACGCGGTACTGCCCGAAGGCCGGCAGCCCGTTGGCCACCGTCGGCACGAGACGTGAGCCCTGGCAGCCGATGCCGTAGCCGAGGTACCACGCGGCGAGGTCCTCGAGACCGCGCAGCCACGTCGCCATCGGGGGCATCGAGATGCTGGCGTCCTCGTGCAGCAGCGCGACGAGCCCCGGGATGTCGTAGGCCTCGAAGGCCTTCACGTAGCGGGCCAGCAGCTCGGCGTCGGCCCGTTCCATCGGCTCCGGGCGCGAGAGGTCGGCGGCGCCGAGGGTGGCCCGGGCCCGCTGCAGGGAGCTGTTCACCGAGGCGACCGTGGTGTCGAGCAGCTCGGCGATCTCGGAGGCCTGCCAGCTCAGCACCTCCTTCAGGATCAGGGCCGCCCGCTGCCGCGGCGGCAGCGTCTGCAGCGCCGCGACGAAGGCCAGCCGGATGGAGTCGCTGTGCGCCACCAGGACCGCCGGGTCGGCCGACAGCGGCGCGACGTCGGAGTCGGGCACCGGCTCGAGCCAGGCGGAGTCGGGCAGCGTCCGGTCCGGTGCCGTGGTCGCCGGCACCGGGGCGGACAGGTCCATGGGCAGCGCGCGGCGGCCCCGCGCGCGCAGGCTGTCCAGGCAGGTGTTGGTGGCGATCCGGTAGAGCCACGACCGCAGCGACGCCCGGCCCTCGAAGCCGTCGAGCCCCTGCCACGCCTTGACGATCGTGTCCTGCACGGCGTCGTCGGCGTCGAAGGCGGAGCCGAGCATCCGGTAGCAGTAGCCGCGCAGCTCGGTCCGGTAGGCCTCCAGCTCAGCCAGGTCCACCGCGGTCGTCGTCATGCTGCGGCCTCCAGGTCCGGTACGCCGTGCGGCTCCACCTCGGCGGTCCTCAGCATCGTGGCGCACGCAGCCGCGGCGAACACGAGCAGGACG
>Ga0190269_10000574_pt1 | contig 18587 bp, 13 predicted proteins | sample Popmic249IS_FD_133749 | JGI IMG/M metagenome (GOLD analysis project Ga0190269, IMG submission 133749) | Populus adjacent soil microbial communities from riparian zone of Blue River, Arizona, USA - 249 IS | ecosystem: Environmental > Terrestrial > Soil > Riparian zone | place: USA: Arizona... | reverse complement strand
GGCTGCGGTTGGCCAGGTCGAGTACCGAGGCCAGAGTGGTGGTCTTGCCCGAGCCGGTCGGGCCGGTCACCAGCACCAGGCCGCGCGGCAGGTGCGCGAAGCGGGCCACGCTGTCCGGCATGCCCAGTTCGTCCAGCGGCTTGATCTTGCGCGGGATGGCCCGGAAGACCGCGCCGCAGGAGTTGCGCTGCACGTAGAGGTTGCCACGGAAGCGGGAGACGCCCACGATGCTGTGCGCGAAGTCCAGCTCCTGCCGGGTCTGGTAGGTCTCCCACTGCTCCGGCGAGACGGCCGCGCGGGCCAGCAGCGCGGTGTCGGCGGAGTTGAGGCTGCCGTACCCGGGAATCGGCTGCAGGGAGCCGTTCACCCGGATCATCGGCGGCGTGCCGACCGTCAGGTGGAGGTCGGAGCCGCGGGACTCGACGAGCGTGATGAGCATCTGGTCGAGCACGGCGAGGTCGTCCGCCACCGGGTCGGCGGGGGCCGCCTGGTGCGGTACTTCGTGATCGAGCGTGTACATCCGCTGCCCCGACATTCTGCTGGTGAACCTGCTGACGCCTCCCTTTTCGGCATCCGCCGGGGCGGCTTTAGAAACCTGTGCCGCGCCCGGCGGGCCGTCAGATGGCCACGCGGGAGACCTCGCGTACCGACGTCAGGCCGCCGGCCGCCTTGGCCAGGCCGTCCGAGCGGAGGTCGTACATGCCCTGGTCCAGGGCGACCTCGCGGATCTCGTTGGAGGAGGCACGGCGGATCGTCAGCGACTCGATCTCCGGTGACACGGGCATGACCTCGTGCAGCGCGATCCGGCCGCGGTAGCCGGTGTTGGCGCAGTCCCGGCACCCCACCGGCCGGTACAGCGCCTCCGGGATCTTGAGGTCCTGGATCGGCCACTTGGCGCCCTCCAGCTCCTCGTCCGTCGGGGTGTACGCCTCCTTGCACCAGTCGCACAACCGCCGGGCGAGCCGCTGGGCGAGGACGCAGTCCAGCGACGAGCCGACGAGGAAGGGCTCGATGCCCATCTCGGTGAGGCGGGTGACCGCGCCGGGCGCGTCGTTGGTGTGCAGCGTGGAGAGCACGAGGTGGCCGGTGAGCGAGGCCTCGACCGCGATCTGCGCGGTGTTGCCGTCGCGGATCTCACCGATCAGCACGACGTCCGGGTCGGAGCGCAGGATCGCCGGCAGCACCGCCGCGAAGGTCAGCCCCGCCTTCGAGTTGACCTGCACCTGGTTGACGCCGCGCAGCCGGTACTCGACCGGGTCCTCCACCGTGATGACGTTGATCTCCGGCTTGCTGATCCGGCCCAGGGTCGCGTACAGGGTGGTGGACTTGCCGGAACCGGTGGGACCGGTGACCAGGACCATGCCGTGCGGCTTGGTGAACGACTCCGCGAAGCGGTCGAGGTTGTGCTGGGTGAAGCCCAGCTTGTTCATGTCGAGGTCGATGCCGCCGGTGTCGAGCACGCGCAGGACGATCTTCTCGCCCCACACCGTCGGCAGGGTGGCGGTACGCAGGTCCACCGTGCGGTCGCGGACCATCGCGGTGATGCGCCCGTTCTGCGGCACCCGCTTCTCGGTGATGTCGACGCCCGACATGATCTTCAGGCGCGAGGTGAGCGCCGCCATGACGCCGCGCGGCACGGTGTCCAGCTCGTGCAGCACGCCGTCGATGCGGTAGCGCACCCGCATGCCGTCCTCGGTGGGCTCCAGGTGCAGGTCGGAGGCGCGGTTCTGGACCGCCTGCTCGATGAGGCTGTTGACGTAGCGCACGATCGGCGCGTCGTCGGCGCTGGTGGCCTGCGCGGTCATGCCGGCCTGGTCCTCGAGCGACGTGTCGCCGAGGTCGCCGAGGTCGCTGGCCTCACGCTGCAGGCGCTCGATGATGCGGCGCACCTCGCTGCGCGCCACGACCACCGGGCGGACGGTCATGCCGGTGGCCGCCCGGACGTCGTCGAGCGCGACGACGTCGCCCGGGTCGGTGACCCCGATGACGAGTTCGCCGTCCGTGACGGCCAGCCCGAGCACCCGGTGGCGCAGCACGACGGAGAGCGGGATGCGCCGCAGGGCGGTCGGGTCCAGCGGGTAGCCGACGAGGTCGACGGTGTTCATCCCGAACGCGTACGCGGCAGCCTCGGTCAGCTGCTCCTCGGTGACGATGCGCTCGCTGATCAGGACCGCACGGACGGAACGGCCGCTCCGCTGGGCCTCCTCGGCCGCGTTGTCCACCACGTCTTCGTCGATGCCCATCTGCTTCAGGGCGTCGAGCAGCGGGCGGAAGGTCTGATCCATGACATCCTCACCAAACGGTGCTTCGGGGCTACACCAGTCCCATCGGCCATTTCCGCCGCCGACTGAGGATGAGCCCGGACCCGCGCGTGATGCCCGGTCTGCGGCGTGCTCGTACCGTTCGTCCGGTTGGTGGCGGCGACATTGCAGAACGCTAAAGCGCAGCTGTAGACCCGATTAACGGGCTTCTCCGCAAGCTTGTGCCGGCATTGAGCCTCGGCAATAGTTGTGTCGCTCAAGCGTACGGGGGACCGGAGAAAAACATGAGGTCATCGAAGGTACGGCATGGCTGACGCCGCGGTGGGTGTCGCCGAACCGTCATTATCGGTCACCGCGTCGGCGCGGCTCGACTCGCTGACCGGGCTGCGCGGACTGACGTCGACCTGGATTTACGTCTTCCATTTCTTCACGTTCCGGTTCGTGCTCGAGTCGTCCGGCGGGCTGACCTTCGTGCAACTGGACCGGCCGCGTTTTCTCACCATGGCCGGCAACATGGCGTTGTCGAGTTTCTTCGTGCTCAGCGGCTTCGTGCTGACGCTGACCACGCGGGAGGGAACGAGCTTGGCAAACTTCTGCGCCAAGCGGGTGGGAAAGCTCTATCCCGTCTATTTCGTGACGTCCGCGCTGGCCATCATCGCCATTCTGCTGATCGGTATGCCGATCAGCGCGGAGAACATCGTCCTGCATCTCGGCCTGCTGCAGTCCTGGGTGCCGTACCAGGAGATTTATCACGGCGTCAACCCGGTGACGTGGTCGCTGAGCACCGAGGCGTTCTTCTACGTGCTGTTCCCGCTCTCGTTGTTCCTGCTGCGGCGGTTGTCGACCCGCGCGCTCGGCATCATGCTGGCGGTCGCGGTGTTCCTGGAATTCGCTCTGCCGCTCTATGTCATGCGGTATTTCACCGTGAACCCGGCCGGGGGCGGCTCGGACTTCCTGTCATCGGACGGCACCGGTGGCGACCTCGTCTACTGGTTCACCCTTGCCGCCCCGCCGTACAGGTTCATCGAGTTCGCCGTGGGCATGATCTGCTGCCTGCTGCTGCGCCGGGGCGCCCTGCCGTTCGTCCGGCAGCGCTGGGCCTGGCTGCTCGTGGCGGTCGGCTACCTCGCCGGCACGTTCGCCCCGGGGCCCTGGCAGCGTACGGCGGTCGGCCTCGTGCCCCTCGCGGTCCTGATGGTCTCGCTGGCCCAGGCCGACCTGGCCGGGCGCGCCTCCTTCCTGCGGCACCGGTTCTTCGTCCGGCTCGGTGACCTGTCCTTCGGGCTGTACGCGATCCAGCTCCTCGTCCTGCTGCCGAGCTATCCCTTCCTGCTGCGGTGGCTGTCCTCGGCGCTGAACGTGCCGGAGCGGACGCTGGAGCAGGCGCCCTGGAACATCACCTTCGTGGTCGCGTACTTCGCGGTGATCGTGGTGCTCGCGATGCCGCTGCACCGGTACGTCGAGGTGCCCGCCTACAACATCGCCAAGCGGCTGTTCCGCGACCGGCCGGGCTCGGCGATGTTCGTGGAGGCCGGCGCCCCGGAGCGGACCGGCCGATGAAGGTCTGCGTGATCGGCTCCGGCATCTCCGGCATCGCGGCCGTCCGGGAGCTCAGCGCGACCCTGCCCGAAGCGGCCGTCACCTGGCTGTCGGCGGACGTCACGGGCGGCGGCCTGTGGAGCGGCTCGTCGTCGTGCTCGCGGGTGTACGACGCGCTCTTCCTCAACACCTCCCGGCAGCAGAGCACCTTCCGCGGCACCGAGATCCCGGTCGAGCCGTGGGTGGAGTTCGTGCACCACTCGGCGTACGCCGAGTATCTGGCGCGGGTCGCCGAGGACTGCGCGCCGGGGGAGCGGCGGTGGGGCTGCCGGGTCACCGAGGTGTCCGGGCCGGTGGCCGGGTCCTGGCTCGTACGCTGGCAGGACGACCGGGACGGCTCGACGGAGGCGGCCACGTTCGACGCCGTCGTGGACGCCACCGGGCGCAATGTGGAGCCGCGCTGGCCGGGGGCGCCGGTCGCCGCCGATCTGGCGTATCCGTACACGCACTCGTCCGCGTACCGCAACGCGGAGCCGTTCCGGGACCGGGCCGTGCTCGTGGTGGGCAACGGCGCCTCGGCCGTGGACATCGCCTGCGACCTCGCCGACGTGGCCGCCCGGGTGACCGTGAGCGCCCGTACCCCGAAGTGGTACCTGCCCAAGATGCTGTTCGGCCGCCCGGTCGACCGGTCCTCCGACGGGTGGCTCGGCCGGGTGCCCGGGGCGCGGCGGGTGGCCGGCGCCGTCGCCGAGGCGGTGGTACGCAGGGTGCTCGGCCCGTACCCCGCGTACGGGCTGGCAGATCCGCCGTTGCCGCTCGCCCGCAGCACGCCCGTGCTCAGCGACCACTTCCTCGCCTACCTCAGCCACGGACGGATCACCGTGCGCGCGGCGGTCCGGGCGCTCGAGCAGGAGCGGGTGGTGTTCGACGACGGCGAGGACAAGTTCGACGCCGTCATCGCCGCCACGGGGTTCCGCGACGACTCCGGCCACCTGCCCGAGCCGGTGCAGGAGCGCCTGCGCGATGGCCTCGGCGTGGCTCTCGAGGTCCCCGGCAGCGCCGGCCTCTTTCTCATGAACAGGTTCCGGTGCGGCGACGCGGCCGTCCGGTGCGCGGAGGTGCAGGCGGCCGCCATCGCCCGGACCCTCCGGGGTGGCGTGGCCCGGCCCGCCGGGGTCGCCCCGGTCGTCGCCGGCACGCGGATCACCGCACGTGTCCTTCAGGGCGCCTACGCCCACCTGTGACGTACCACCGATACAGAACCGAGGTGCATCGATGAGCATCGCCACCGACCCGCCGCATCAGGAGCTGACCGAGCTGCCGCACGGGGCGCCGAGCGGGTGTCCGTACGCGCCCCCGCCGGCGATGTCCGAGCTGCGCAGCACCGGCCCGCTGACCAAGGTGCGGCTCCCGGACGGCACGTGGACCTGGCTCGCGACGAGCTACGACCTGGTCCGGGAGATCATCGCGCATCCGGCGTTCAGCGCGAGCCCGAAGTCGCCCGGCTTCCCCAGCTGGAACCTGCCCGGCGGCCTGGACCTGCCGCTCAACATGACGCAGGCCGACCCGCCGGTGCACACCCAGATGCGGCGGATGTCGGCCGGCGAGTTCACGCTGAAGCGCATCGGCGAGCTGCGCCCGGACATCGAGCGCATCACCGACGAGCGGTGCGCCGTCATCGAGGCGCTGCCGCAGCCGTTCGACTTCGTCGACAACTTCGCCACGCCCATCCCGGCGACCGTCATCTGCCTGATGCTCGGCGTGCCTCAGGACGAGTACGAGTACTTCGTGCGGCGGATCCGCCTGGTGCTGGCCCACGACAACCTCGACTCGGCCGAGCGGCAGGGGGCCAAGTTGGAGCTCCTGCAGTACATGCTGAAGCTGATCGAGGTGAAGCGGGCCGCGCCGGACAGCCGCTTGCTGAGCCGGCTCATCGTGGAGAATCCCGGCCTGGACCCGGTGGAGCTGGTCTCGTACGCCTGTTCCCTGCTGCTCGCCGGCTTCGCCACGACGGCCCACATGATCGAGCTGAGCACGCTCACGATGATCGAGCGGCCCGACCTCGCCGCGAAGGTGCGCGCGGACCGCTCGATCCTGCCCGAGCTGGTCGAGGAGCTGCTGCGCTACCACTCGGTGGTGCGCGACTCGCCGCGCCGGGCGGCGCTGGCCGATGTGGAGCTGGGCGGGGTGACCATCCGGGCCGGGGAGGGCGTGATCGCCTCCGTGCAGGCGGCCAACTGGGACGACGCGGCGTTCCCCCGGCCGGACGAGATCGACCTCGATCGCCCGCGCGGGCGGCGCAGCCTGGCCTTCGGGCACGGCATCCACGCCTGCATCGGCGCCCTGCTGGCCAAGGCGGAGCTCGAGATCGTCCTGGACCGGATCGTCACCCGTTACCCGGACATCTCCCTGGCCGTGCCGCTGTCCGAGGTGCGGTTCCGGACGACGACGCACCTGCACGGCTGCTACGAGCTGCCGGTGGATCTTCGTCTCCGGTAATTGCTTGACGAGTCAACGGGCGTCGATCCCGAATGGCGTGACGGAATATGGTAGCCGGATCTCGGAGTATGGGATTCCGACCGGCGTTTAGGGGTTGCCGGGAGATCTTTTCCGGCCGGTGATCAAAGTCACTGTGCCAACACCGGCCCGGCGCGAGGGGTCCGTGCATACCCGTCTCTGGCTGCGGCGATGCGCGAGAGGCGGGAGTCCGCTCGCGGACGCCACGCGGGAGGAAAGCACGCAAACATCGACGTTTGCCGGGCTGTCACGAGGCAACTACTCCTCTTAGGATTGTCATCTCTAGATCACATCGGCGGCCATCGGGGGAGACGGCGATTTGATGTTCAACATCCGTGCGGAATTTGAGGCAGTTCAGAGCACACGCCGGATCGCCATGCGGCTGCTGGGGCCGTTCGAGGTCCTCGGACGCGACGGTCAGGCGATCACACCCAGGCCCGCCAAGATGCGCACGCTGCTGGTGCTGCTGTGTGCGTACGCCGGGACCGCCGTCTCGACCCAGCAACTCGAGTCGGCCCTCTGGACGGAGTGCCGCCCGCGCACCGCGGCGACGGCGCTGCACGTGTACGTGTCCCGGGTCCGCAAGCACCTCGAGAGCCACGGCGCCAACCCGGTGGGCATCTCCACCCGCGCCTCCGGCTACGTCCTCGACGACGGCGTCTACGACCTCGACCACCAGACGCTGCGCCGCCTGATGCAGCGCGCCGACGAGGCCGAGGCGGCCGGCCGGGTCACCGACGCCGTCGAGATCCTGCAGCAGGCCACCGCCCTGCGGCGCGGTCCCGCGCTCGCCGGGTTCCGGGACGTGCCGGTGCTCAACTCCGTCGGCCGCCAGCTCGACGAGCAGTTCCTGATGGTGTACGGCCGCAAGGCCGAGCTCGAGCTGCGCCTCGACCGGCACGCCCGCCTGGTCCCGGAGCTCTTCGCCGTCGCCTCGGAATACCCGACGCATGAGCACATCCACCAGCTGCTCATGCTGTGCCTCTACCGCACCGGGCGCACCGCGGAAGCGCTGTCCGTCTACGCCCAGCTGCGGGAACACCTCATCGACGCGGTCGGGCTGGAGCCCGGCGCGCGCAGTCAGCGGCTGCAGCAGCGCATCCTGCAGTTCGACACGCAGCTCGACGAGGCCGACGCCCTGGTCCTCTGACCGGGCCCGGATCGGCGGTCGCCGGCGTACGGACGGCCGCCGATCCGGCTCACTGCGCCTTGTCGCCCGAGCGGGTCGCGTACACGTCGACGGTCTCCTGTCCGGTCAGCTCCGCGATGCGGCTCATGATGTCGTCGGTGATCTCCCGCAGCTGCTTGGCGTTGTGGCCGACCTCCGCCGCCCCGTCGAAGACGACCGGCTTGCCGATCCGGACGGTGACGGTGTGGCCGGGACGCGGGAAGGGGGCGCCGATCGGCTGCGCCTTGTCGGTGCCCAGGACGCCGACCGGCACGACCGGCGCGCCGGTCATCAGGGCCAGCCTGGTCACGCCGGTCTTGCCGCGGTAGAGCCGGCCGTCCGGCGACCGGGTCCCCTCCGGGAAGATGCCGAAGACCTTGCCGCTCATGATGACCTGACGGGCCTGCTCGAGGCCGGCGAGCGCGGCCCGGCCGCCGCTGCGCTCGATGGGGATCTGGCCCACCGAGCGCATGAAGGCCCCGCGGAACCGGCCCTTGAGCCCGCCCTGCTGGAAGTAGTCGGACTTGGCCATGAAGTACACCAGCCGGGGGCAGGCCACCGGCAGGAACAGGTGGTCGGCGACCGACAGGTGGTTGGAGGCCAGGATGACCGGTCCGCGCTCCGGAACGTTCTCCCGGCCGCTCACCTGCAGCTTCCACATGGCGTGCAGGGTCGGAACGGCGATGGCGCGCAGGCCTGTGTAAATGAGAGACAACTGTGCTTTCCGTTCCGATCCATTGCGGACGCAGGTGGGATGACCGCCAGCCATCATAAGGAATGGGCGGCGCGACACGCCGCCCCGGCACCTCAGTACACCAGGCCGCCGTCCGCGCGGATGATCACCGCGTTGATGTAGTCGGCGTCCGCGGAGGCCAGGAACGCCGCGGTGGCCGCGATCCGGGCGCCGGACCCGATGCCGAGCATCGACCGGCCGGCCTTCTCCTCGATGATCTTCTCGTTCAGCGCCTCGCCGAGGCCGGTGTCCAGCAGCCCGGGCGCCAGGACCACGGAACGGATGCCGTACGACTTGTACTCCTGCGCCACGGTCGCGGACAGCCCGTGCAGGCCGGCCTTGCTGGCGGCGTACGCGGCCTGCCCGGCGTTGCCCAGGATGGCGGCGCCCGAGGAGATGAAGACGAAGCGGCCGTAGCGCTGCCGCAGCATGGCCTTGACGGCGTGCTTCGACAGCAGGAACGCGCTGCGCAGGTTCACCCGGTGGACCTCGTCCCAGTCCTCCACGGGCATCCGGACGAGCAGCTGGTCCCGCGCGATCCCGGCGTTGTGGATCACCGCGTCCAGGCGGCCCAGGCCACGGGCCGCGTCGACGAGCTCGACGACGGCCTCCTCCTCGGCGATGTCGCCCTGGACGAGCACGAGCTCCGGGTACTTCTCCCGGAGCTGCTCCAGGTCCGCCGAGGGGCTGCGGAAGTTGGCCACCACCCGTGCGCCGCGTTCCAGCAGCGTACGGGCGATCTGCAGCCCCAGGCCGCGCCCCGCGCCGGTCAGCGCGACGATGCGGCCCTCGAGGCCCTCGGTGCCGGTCATGCCATCTGCTCCATCCGCTGGTCGAGGTGTTCCGTGCGTACCGTGTCGCCGAAGGCGTGGGCGGCGACCTCCCGCAGGTGCCGGGGCCACAGCGGTTGTTCGGTGGTTCGCAGCGCGAACCGCAGCGCGCCGGGCACGTCGTCCAGCAGCAGCGCCGGCAGCAGCAGCCGCGGCCGGGTGGCGACGACGCGGGTGCTCGTCGCGAGGAAGTCGAGGCCGCGGCGGCGGTGCCCGGCGGGCAGCCAGTCCAGCACCGGCACGGTGACGTCGACCGGGTCCGGTCCCGCCGGCATGTCCGCGCACTCCTCCCGCAGCACCGGCACCGAGTCCTGGGCGCCGAGAACCACCAGCGTGGGCAGCCCGGCGTCGATCCGGTCGTGCACCCGCTGCCGCTGATCCGCGTCCGGCCACAGACCGGTCATCCGCCACCGGCCGGCGTCGAGCCGGCGCCACCGCAGCCGCGGCGCACCCTCGAAGATCACCAGACAGCCGTCCAGCTCCAGTTCCGTCTCCGTCGTCATCGGGCGAGCCCGCCTTTCGCTTCGGTCCGGGGGACGGCGCCGGCCGGGCCCGGCCGCTCCCGGCATGCCGTCCAGAAGGTGTCGAGCCAGGCGAGGGTGTCCCGCATGACGTAGTGATCGCGGCCGGGGCGCAGCGCGGACAGCAGAAACGAGCGCTGCCCCTCCGCCGCCGGGCCCAGCACCGTCAGGCGCGGCTCCGGGTGTCCGTCCGCCCGGACGGGGTGGCCCTCGCGGGTCAGGTCGAGCCCGCCCGGGGCGTACGAGGCGCCGTCGCCGCCTACGTTGCGCCACCGGCGGACCAGGCCCCGGGCGCTCAGCTGCCGGAAGAGCGGCGTGCTGTCGAGCTCCGCGTCGAAGGCGTGGATGCGGGCGTCGACGAGCAGGTCCACGGCCCGCCGCGCGCCGGTCAGCGGTCCGGCCAGCCGGAATCGGCCGGCGTCCTCGTCGCACTCGACCCGCGCGCCGGGCCCGGTGCCCACGTCCACCACACCGGCGCGGACCAGCGCGGTGATCCGGGCCATCACCTCCGGCGCGGCGCCGTTCGCGAGCCGGTTGTGGTGCCGCGGGTACGTGGCCAGGAAAGCCCGTTGCGACGCCGGGGTGAGGCCGCCGTCGTCCACCGCGTACGAGATGACGCCGCGCAGGTCACGCCACACCCCGTCGGCGGCGGCCTTGTGCGGGTTGTCGAGGTTGCCCTGGGCGGCCCGGGCCAGGTCGCGGTCCATGAACTCGAGGACGCGGGTCGCGTACCGGCCGGGATCGGTGGCCTCGTCCGCACGGACCGGCGCGAGGGCGTCCGCCCAGGTGAAGCGGTTGCCGGTCGGCGACGGGTCGAGGCCGGACGGCACGGGCCAGGCGCGCCGGGCGGCGGCCAGCGCGGCCGGGTCGTCGAGCACGCCGGCGAGGTGCCGGGCGGCGGCCTCGCCGTGGACCACGCGGACCCAGCGGGCCAGCGCGCCGGTCACCGGCCACGCGGTGGTCCGCCCGGCGGCCTCGGCGGCGCTGACCCGGCCGGAGAGCACCTCGCCGAGGGTCCGGCCGATGTCGCCGACGGCGTCCTCCATCGGGCGGAGCAGGTCGCCGGAGAGCTCGCCGCGCAGGAACCGCTCGTAGCCGGGACGGGCGCGGGCGGCCAGGTGCCGGCCCACCCGGGCGCCGAAGAGCGTCGTGGCGAACACGTGCGCCATCTCCAGCACGATCAGCGGCAGCACCTGTGTGTCGAAGTCCAGCTGCCGGCGTCCGCCGGGCGCGGGCCGGCCGGACGACGCGCGCAGCCGGTCGACGGCGTCCCCGGTCAGGAAGGTGCCGCGGTGTTCCAGCTCGCTGTCGTGTTTGTGGTTGTCCGGCCGGGTGAAGGTGAACAGGCCCGCCCCGCTGCAGGCCACGATGGACCCGGGCTCGGCGCCGCCCGGCCGGTAGGCCAGGCCGTGCACCGGGTCGGGGACGAACGTGCCACCGCGGCCCTCGGTCAGGTGCAGGATCACGTCGATCGCGGTCAGGCCCATCCCGAGGCAGCCGACCACCGCGCCGGGCGGGACCGCCGCCGGCGACAGCGTCTCCTCGAGGGGATACGCGTACGGGACATAGGCCGTCCCGTGCCGCCGGGCGAACTCCATCCGCTGCCGGCCCTCGGGCAGCCGCCACGGGTCGTGCGGCGAGTGCCCCGTCACGAGCAGCACCTGGTCGGCGCGGTGCTCATCGCCGGACCCGGTCCGGACGTGGAGCTGCGCGCCGTCGTCCCGGATGTCGACGACCTCCTCGCCGACGAGCCGCACCACCACGCCGGGGCACGCGTTCAGCTCCGCCACGAAACGGGTGAACATGTCGGCCAGGGCGGCGCCGTGCACGTGCCGCTTGGGCCAGTCCGTGGGGGAGACGTCGAAGTCGGGGTCGCCGCTGCGGGCGTACTCGCCGCGGCACCACTCGTACAGGCTGGGGCGCTGGTCCGGCGTCCGCAGCGGGCCCGCGCCGCGTACGGTCTCGTCGGCGGCGAAGCTGACCTGCTCGCTGGTGCGGTTGAGGAAGCTCGTGCGGGCCTGGCGGGCGCTGTGCACCGCGCCGGCCCCGAACTCGCCGGTCCGCTCGTAGACGCGGATCTCCAGCCGCTCCCCGGGACCGAGGCGGCCCACGGTCGCGGCGAGGCGCTCCAGGGCGTACGTGGCCCGCGGGCCGCCGCCGACGATCGCGAGCCGGTAGGGCTCCCGGCCGTCCGCGGCGCCGCCGGGGCGGTGCGGCCGCGCCGTGGTGACCGTCATCGGGTCACCCCGCGTCCGCGGCGAGCGTGGTGCGGACCAGCGCGCGCAGGCTCGTGAGGAACCCGTCCACGTCCCGGGCGGTCATCGTGCCCATCGTGGACAGTCGCAGGTAGCCGCCGGCCAGCACCTCCTGCGCCGGGTAGATGACGAACCCGGCGTCGCGCATCGCCGAGTGCACGGTGGCGAACTCGACGCCCGGCGGCAGGGCCGCCGCGGTGAGGCTGACGGCCCGGTCCTCGGGAGCCAGCAGAAGCCGGAACCCGAGCCGTTCGAGGCCGTCCCGGAGCTGCTCCGCGAGGCGTGCGTAGCGGGCGCCGCGAGCCGCCACCCCCTCGCTGAGGGCGAGGTCGAGCGCGACGTCGAAGGCGTAGAAGGCGGGCACCCCGGGGGTGAAGGCGGGCGCGCCGGCGATCTCCTGGGCGAGGTAGTGCCGGTGCAGGTCCAGCGAGAACGTCCGGCGCGGGAGCGCGTCGAGCGTGGCGAACCCGCTGCGTCGGCCGCACACGAAGCCGAGGCCGGGCATGCCCTCGAGGCACTTGTTCGCCGATCCGGCCAGCCAGTCGATGCCGGTCGCCCGCATGTCGAGGTACTCCGCGCCGACGCTGCTGACCGCGTCCACGATCACCTGGCGGCCGTACCGGCGTGCCTCCGTGGCCACCGCCGCCACGTCGTTGCGCATGCCGGTGCTGGTCTCGTGGTGCACGACCAGCACGTGGGTGAGCCGCTCGTCCGCCGCCAGCGCGCGCCCGATGTCGGCCTGGTGGACCCGCGACCCCCAGCCGAGGTCGAGGTGGCGGGTGGTCAGGCCGTGCGACACCGCGATGTCGTGCATGCGCTTGCCGTAGTGGCCGTTGTCGACGGCCAGGACGCCACCGTCGCGCGGCACCACCGAGCTGATGATCGCCTCGACCGCGGACGTGCCGGAGCCGGTCAGGATCACCGAGGCGTGGTCGTCGCCGCCGCCGCAGATCCGGGTGACCTTGTCGCGGACCCGCCGCAGCAGGTCGGTGAACTCGACCTCGCGGTGGCAGACGTCGGGGCCGCCCAGCGCGGCCCGGACCCGCTCGTCGGCGTTCACCGGCCCCGGGTTCATCAGCACCTGCCGGCGGCGGGCCGTGGGGTGCGCGTCCATCGTTTCCCTCCCTGTCGTCGGGCCGGCGGCCGGTGACGCCGCCGGTGCGGCGCCCACGCCGGCCGGCGCCCGCTCCACCGGGCGGGTGACCGCGGCGCTGAACCGGGCGGCCGACGCGGGTGGCGCCAGCGCCGGGCGGCCGAGACCCGGATCCGAGCCCGGGATGACGGGTACGCGGATGAGCTGCGGCCCGCCCTCGCGCAGCGCCCGGCACACGGCCTGGCGGATCGCGGGCTCGTCGGCGGCCACGGCGGCGCCCCGGTAGCCGCACGCCCGCGCCACCGCGGGCAGGTCGATGACCGGGGACATGGTCGGCTGGCCGCCGGTGGACTCGTACGCCTCGTTGTCCAGCACGATGTGCAGGAGGTTCTCCGGCGAGTGCCCGCCGATCCCGGCGAGCGCCTCCAGCCGCATGAGCGCCGCCCCGTCCCCGTCGAGCACGACGACCTGGCGGTCGGGGGCGTGCAGGGCGACGCCGAGCGCGATGCTCGACGCGCAGCCCATCGAGCCCACCACGTAGAGGTTCTCCGGACGGTCCAGGTCGTGCTCCAGCTCGCGCGCCGTCTTGCCGGTGGTCGCCACCACCAGGGCGTCGTCGTCCAGGGACCGGACGATGTGGCGGATGGCCTCGGCGCGCCGGAGCGTGGCGCCCGCGACGGGCGGGGAGGCGGCTTTCCGGCCCGGCGCCACCGCGCCCTTGGGCACCACGAGCGCGAACGGCCGGCCGGTCTGCTCCATGTGGCGGCGGGCCTCGTCGACCGTACGCTCGAACCACCCCGGGTCGGGGCGCAGCACCTCGTGCCGGATGTCCATCGCGGTGAGCATCGCCGGGGTGATCTGCCCCATGAGCTCGTGCTGCGGCTCGTCCGGACGGCCCGGCTCACCCCGCCACGTGACCATCAGGAACACCGGCACGCGCAGGGTGTGACACAGCGACGTCAGCGGGTTCACCGCGTTGCCGAGCCCGGAGTTCTGCAGGATCACCACCGGCGCGCGCCCGGCCAGCCGCGCGCCGGCGGCCAGTGCCACGGCCTCGCCCTCGTTGCCGCTGACCAGGTAGAGCCCGGGGTGCTCGGCCTGGAGGTGGCTGATCACGGGCCCGAGGAAGGAGCACGGCACGCCGGTGAACGGGCCGAAGCCCGCCGCCAGCAGCGTGTCGACGATCGTCTCGGCGCCGAGGCCGGTCGTGGTGGCCACTCAGGCCTCGTCGCGGGTCAGGAGGGCGCCGATCCGGTCGACGTCCTCGGCGCAGAGGAGCTCGGCCCAGCCCGAGGTGACCTGCACCGCGTGCACCGGCCAGTCCGAGGCCACCAGGTCGCCGAGGAGGTCCCCCAGCCCGGCCTCGCCCCGGCCGTCGGCGCGGCGGGCCGCCGCGGCGTCGCGGAGGGCCGCGAAGCCCTTGGGCGACAGGACGGCGGCGCCGGCGAACTCCGCGTCGGAGCCGGCCGTGCCCATGGCGACGACCCGGGGGAGCCGGTCGCCGGAGAGCCGCCGGCCGACGGCGGGCGGCGCGTCCAGGGTGATCGACGGGCCGGTGCCGGAGGCGGTCTGGCCGACGTCGACGAGCACCGCGATGTCCGGCGTGTCGGCGAGCAGCTGGCGCAGCGGCGCGGGGTCGAACAGCACGTGCGAGGACAGCACGAGCGTGCGGCCCTGGAACTGCTCCTCCATGGCGGCGAGCATCTCGGCGGCGCCGGCCGGCCGGATGGCGACCCCGGCGGCGGTGGCGGTCGCGGCATCGGTGCAGGCGCTGATGTCCTGGACGCCGGCGCGGCGCAGCGTGCCCGCCTGCCGCTCGAGGACCGTGGCGCCGGCCACCGTCGTGGCGGCCGGGTCGCCCAGCGCCGATGCCGCGCCGCCGGGCAGGACGAGCGCGCGCGCCTGCTGGCCGGGCCGGTGCAGGAACCGGCTCTCCTCCTGCTGGAACCGGGCGAGGCCCTGCAGGTCGAACACCGTGGACAGCGGCGCGATGCGCGTCTCGATCCCGGTGGTACGCCCGTCGCGCAGGATGGCCGCGAAGGTGTCGCTGATGGCGGCGATGCTGGCCCGCAGCCCCTGGTTGGCGTAGATGACCATCTTCGCGCCGGCCCGGTACAGCTCGTCGGCGCTGATCGTGTGGTACGTCGTGGGCACGACGACGACCGGGACCGGCAGCCGCCAGCGCTCCAGGAACGTCAGGATCGGCTCGGGGCTGTCGCCCTTCGCGTGGATGAGGACGGCGTCCGCGCCGGCCTCGGCGTACGCCTCCCCGCGGCGCAGCGCCTCGGCCATGCCCCAGCCGGCGATCAGGGCCTCGATGCGCGCGATGACGATCAGGTCCGGGTCGCGCTGGGCGGCCTTCGCGGCGGCGATCTTGCCGGCGAACTCGTCGGTGGGCACGAGCTCCTGGCGTCCCGGCACGAAGCTGTTGAGCTTGGGGAACGGCTTGTCCTCGATGGACACCGCGGCGATGCCGGCCGCCTCGTACTGGCGGATCATGTGCATCACGTTGCTGGCGTTGCCGTATCCGGCGTCGCAGTCGGCGACGACCGGCAGGTCGACCGCCATCGCCATCGACCGGGCGGTGGCGAGCAGCTCGCTCATCGTCAGGATGTCGGCGTCCGGCAGCCCGTGCGAGGCGGAGATCTCCAGCCCGCTGGACCAGACGCCGTCGAAGCCGGCGCGCTCGGCGAGCCGGGCCCCCAGCGGGTTGTGGGCTCCGGCGATCCGGACCACGCCGGGGCGGTCGAACGCCTCGCGGAGCCGGGCACGGCCGCGCAGGGCCGCCCGCCCGATCGAGGTGACGGCGTGCTCGCTGGTGTGCGTCAAAATGATTCCTCCGAGACCCGGCATGGAAGACAAGCCCGGCCTACCCCCGTCGGCACGCCGAGAAGTTCGCACGCGGCGAACCGATTCGAACAATGAAGATAGGCGGGGAATTCGAGCGGCCGCCAGGGGTTGACGGCAACTTTAGCGCCGGTGTCACATCGGTGAACGCCGCGGTTAAGCCGGGATTTAGCGTGCATTCAGGGCCGTGCTCATAGGCGCTGCTAGCATCGACCCGGCCAATCGCGGAGGACGGTTCACATTCCTTCGGCGACGCATTCTCGCCAATCCATTCGGCAGTGGCCGGATGTGGAGGTTTCCATCATGTTGAGACGATGGGCGCGGTTTACCGTGTCGACGCTGGTGAAAATCGTCTACCGCCCACAGGTGTCCGGGGCGCACCATATTCCGGCCACCGGTCCGTGCATTATCGCGGCCAATCACCTTTCCTTTTCCGATCATGTTTTCATCTCGCTGGCCACCCGCCGCCCGGTGGTCTTCATCGGCAAGGCCGAGCGGCTGACCGGCACCGGGCTCCGGGGCCGGCTGGGGGCGGCGTTCTTCCGGGCGATCGAGATCGTCCCGGTCGAGCGGGACGGCGCGCACCGCGCCACCGCCGCGCTGGACGTGGCGCAGGAGGTGCTCGCCCAGGGCCGGGTCTTCGGCATTCACCCGGAGGGGACGCGGTCGCCCGACGGCCGGGTCCACAAGGGAAAGACCGGCGTCGGCTTCCTGGCGCTGGCCACCGGCGTGCCGGTGATCCCGTGCGGGCTGACCGGCACCGACCGGGTGCAGCCGCTGGGCACCACGGTCCCGCGCGTCGCCCGGTTCGCCATGCGCTTCGGCGAGCCGATGACGTTCACCGGCCCGGCGGCCGACCCGCGGCTGCGCCGGACGGTGACCGACCAGATCATGCGCGAGATCCAACGACTCTCCGGCCTCGAATACGTCGACCGGTACGGCAACAAGGACAAGTCGGCCCCCGTGGAGCCGGCGACGAGAATCGGAGGTTGACCTCGTGGAACAGATCCTGGACCGGCTGCACGATCCGGCGGTCTACGCGCTGCCGGCGATCGCCCTGCTGATCATCGTGGAGATGATCGCCACCTACTTCGACGACGACACCAAGGGCTACGACCGGCGGGACCTGCGGGCCAACGTGCTCACCGGGATCGGCGCCCTCGTCGTGTCGACGCTGATGCGGACGGCGGCGCTCGCGCTCTACACGGTGGCGTACGTCTACGTCGCGCCGTGGCACCTCGACCCGGGCGCCTGGTACACGTGGGTGTTCCTCTTCTTCGCGGTCGACATCCTGCTGTACTGGTACCACCGGATGGCGCACCGGGTGCGGCTGATGTGGGCCGGCCACCAGGTGCACCACTCCAGCGAGTACCTGAACATCTCGGTCGCGCTGCGGCGCAAGTGGGCGCAGTGGTTCGAGAAGATCATCTGGCTGCCGCTGCCCCTGCTGGGCGTGCCGCCGTGGATGGTGTTCACGATGCACTCGCTGCACCTGCTGTACGGCCTCTTCGTCCACACCGAGAAGGTGGGCAAGCTGCCCCGCCCGATCGAGTTCTTCTTCGTCACGCCGTCGCACCACCGCGTGCACCACGGCAGCGACCCGGAGTACCTGGACAAGAACTACTCCAGCACGCTGATCATCTGGGACCGCATGTTCGGCACGTTCCAGCCGGAGATCCGCCGCCCCGTCTACGGCCTGACCACGCAGATCGGCACCCACAGCATCTGGCGGATCCAGGTGCACGAGTTCGCCGCGATGATCCGCGACGTCCGCGGCGCCCGGACCTTCCGGCACCGGCTCGGCTACATCTTCGGCCCGCCCGGATGGCAGCCCAGCGACCGTGACGAGGCCACCACCGACGGCTCCCTGCCGACGCCCGCACCGGTTGTCGCGAGCTGACGACATCGGGTCATATCGTGCTGGCCGAGATGACGCATCCCGGCCGGCACGAGGCGGCCGTCGACACCGGCCGCGCGCCGGAGCTAGGGGACCGACATGGACACGAGATCGACCGGCGGGCAGCTGACCGAGATGGACACTGCCGGATCCGGGCGCCTCTCCCGCCTCCGCGGTCACCCATGGCTGACCCTCGTGGTGGTCTCCAGTGGCGCCATGATGGTGGCGCTCGACAGCATGGTGGTCACCGTCGCGCAGCCGGTGATCCAGCAGGAGCTGTCCGCCTCCTTCGCGCAGGTGCAGTGGGTGACCACCGGCTATCTGCTGGCCGTCGCGGTGCTGCTCGTCGGCGCCGGGAAGCTCGGTGACCGCTTCGGCCACCGCAGGATCTTCCTGATCGGCGTCGTCGGCTTCACAGTCACGTCGGTGCTGATCGGGCTCTCCGGCACGATCGCGTGGGTCATCGCCTTCCGCGTGCTGCAGGGCCTCTTCGGCGCCCTCATGCAACCGGCCACGCTGGCGCTGCTCCGGCTGGTCTTCCCGCCCGAGCGGCTGATGATGCCGATCGCGATCCGCAGCGCCGTGCTGGGCGCCTCCACCGCGGCGGGTCCGATCCTCGGCGGCCTGGTGGTCGAGCACCTCAACTGGCAGGCGGCGTTCTACCTCAACGTGCCCATCGGCATCGTGACGCTGGCCCTCGCCGTGGCGGTGCTCCGCGGCGGGTCCGCCTCCCGGGCCGGCGCCCGCTTCGACGTGCCGGGCCTGCTGCTGCTCGCGTCGACCCTGGCGCTGCTGCTGTGGGCGGTCACCAAGGCGCCGGAGCTCGGATTCGGTGACGGCTGGGTCCTCAGCGCGCTCGTCACCTCGGCGATCGTCGGCGTGGCGTTCGTGTGGTGGGAGGGCCGCGCCGCCGACCCGCTGCTGCC
>Ga0190269_10000573_pt1 | contig 18589 bp, 13 predicted proteins | sample Popmic249IS_FD_133749 | JGI IMG/M metagenome (GOLD analysis project Ga0190269, IMG submission 133749) | Populus adjacent soil microbial communities from riparian zone of Blue River, Arizona, USA - 249 IS | ecosystem: Environmental > Terrestrial > Soil > Riparian zone | place: USA: Arizona... | reverse complement strand
GACAAGGAAGGTTGATCGCGCTGCGCCGCGGGCAACGGCGCGCCACCGCCGGTTTCGGCGTGCTCACCGCCGTGCTGGGCTACGCGCTCGTCGAGAACGTCATCGAGAAGCCCGACGGCATCGCCATCTCCGCGCTGTTCATCGCCGGGATCGTCACCGTCTCCCTGATCTCCCGGGTGGCGCGCACCACCGAGCTGCGCGCGGACCGCATCGAGTTCGACCCCACCGCGCGCCGCTTCATCACCGAGTCGCTGACCCACGACGGCGCCCTCAACCTCATCGCCAACCGCCGGCAGGCCGGCGACGCCGCCGAGTACACCGCCAAGGAACGCGAGCAGCGCGGCGACAACCCGGTGCCCGGCAGCGCCGACATCCTGTTCCTCGAGATCGACGTGGTCGACCCGTCGGAGTTCAGCAACGCGCTGCTCGTCCGCGGCGTCGAGGTGGACGGCCACCGGGTGCTGCGCGCCCAGGCCCCGGCCGCGCCCAACGCCATCGCGGCGATCCTGGTCGCCCTGCGCGACAGCACGGGGGTACGCCCGCACTGCTACTTCGCGTGGGCCGAGGGCAGCCCGCTCGTGCACATGTTCCGCTACCTCCTGCTCGGCCGCGGCGACACCGCCCCGGTCACCCGGGAGATCATCCGCAAGTACGAGCCCGACCCGGACCGGCGCCCCGGCATCCACGTGGGCGCGTGATCGTCGCTCAGCCGCGCACGAGCTTGTCGTACGCCTCGGCGAACTGCGCGCGCCGGGACGCGTAGTGCTCGGCGTGTGCGGGCTGCGGGTCGTACGTCGCCCCGGTCGTGCGGGCCGCGCGCGGAATGTCCGGCGCGAGCACGTCGAGGGCGAGCAGCGCCGTGCCCCGCTGCGTGGCGCGCCGGCGGGTCACGTGGGTGACGGGGCGCCCGAGCACGTCCGCGAGGATCTGCAGCCATTGCGGCTGGTCGTTGCTGACCCGCCCGGCCGCCGCGACCTCCACGACGCCCGGGGCGGCCGGCTGGAGCTCGTCGGCGACCCGCGCGTACGTCATGGCCACGCCCTCGACGATGCCCCGGAACAGGCTGTCGGCGTCCGTGGCCGCCGACACGCCGCTGAGCACGGCCCGTGCCCCGCCGGCCCAGCCCGGCGCGCGCTCCCCCGTCAGGTACGGCAGCACCAGCGGCGTGGCGTCGCTCGGCGGCGCGGTCAGGACGGTCGCCGGCTCTGGGCTGAGGCGCAGCGTGGCCTGCGCCCAGCTGATCGCGCGGCCGACGTCGTTGATGGCCCCGCCGAGCAGCGTGCGTCCCGCGTCGACCCGGTAGTTCCACAACCCGGTGGGCAGCGGGTCGGCCGGGCCGTCGAGGAGCACCCGCAGTGCGCCGCTGGTGGCGGTGGCCGCGGTGAGCACGGTGGCGTCGATCGCGCCGGAGCCGATGTTGCTGGCGAAGCCGTCGGTGATGACGGGGAACCAGGCAGCTCGGGCGAGGGCGGGCCAGCGCACTCCGGTCGTCGCGGGCAACGGCTGCGCCATGTCGCGCGGCGGGGACAGCTGCTCGGGGCCGATGCCCGCGGCGGCGAGCAGCTCGGCGTCGTACTCGCCGGTGCGGCGGTCGAGCAGGCCGGTCCACGCTGCCGTGGACGTCCCGGCGAGCGGCTGCCCGACCAGGCGCGCCCAGACGTACTCGCCGAGGGACCACCATGCCGTGGCAGCCGAGAAGACCTGTGGCTCGGCCGTCGCCAGCCAGCGCAGGCGCGGGGCGTGGTAGCTGGTGTGCACGCGGGTGCCGGTGCGCTGCTGCACCGCGTACTCGTCGAGCTCGTCCCGCAGCGCCGCGACCGCCGCGGAGCTGCGCGAGTCGGCGTAGGTGATGCAGGGCGTGAGCGCGCGGCCCGCCGCGTCGACCGCGATCAGCGAGGCGGCGAAGGTGTCCATCGCCACGCCGGCGATCCGCGAGCCCAGCCGCCGCTCGCCGGTCACCGCGTCGAGGACCTGCTCGACCTCGGCGGTCACCCGGTCCGGGTCGATCACCGAGGTGCCGTCCGGCGCGACCAGGAAGGCGTGCGGCACCTTGTGCTGCAGCCCGCGGACGCGCCGGCCGGCGGCGTCGTGCACCCCGCCCCGGGTGGCGGTGGACCCGATGTCCAGCGCGAGGACCAACGGGTCCTGCGCGGCGTCGAGGCTGATCTCGTCGTCGGTGGGGCTCATCGCAGTCCTCGTCGTCGGCGGCGCGCACGGTCTCCCGTGACCTTAGTGCGCCGCACGGCCCCCGGGTGCGCAGGCGGCTATCGGCGGCTCATCCGGCCGCCTTCCCGGCCGAGAGGATCTCGGACACGGCGTCGCGGCGCACGGCGTCGTAGAACGTCTTCGCCTTCGCCTTGTCCGAGAGCACGACGCTCTCGGAGCCGATCCGGCCGGTCCCCTTCGTCGGGCTGGTGATGAAGGTCAGGTTGTCCGATCGCAGGTGCCGCAGGTCGTTCGCCGTGCCGGGGACGGACATCGTCTTGTCGACCGTGACCGCGTCGGCCGTGGCCCGCAGGAACGAGTTCAGCCGCCCCGGGTTGGTGAGCAGGCCCCCGGAGGCGGCCTTGTCCAGGATGGCCTTGATGACCTGCTGCTGGTGCTCGATCCGGGTGAAGTCGCCGTTGGCGAAGGCGTAGCGTTCGCGCGCGTAGTCGAGGGCGGCGGCGCCGTCCATCGTCTGCCGGCCCTTGACGAACGTGCGCCGCCCGTCAGGGTTGAGCGAGTGCGTCGACGTGAAGCCCTGCTTCACGTCGATCTCCACGCCGCCCAGCGCGTCGACGATGTCCTTGAAGCCGGCGAAGTCGATGAGCGCGACGTGGTCGATGCGGACCTGGGTGAACTTCTCCACCGTGCGCACCATGAGCGGGACGCCGCCCCAGGCGTACGCCGCGTTGATCTTGGCGTCCCGGCCGCCGCGGCCCTCCGCGGTCCTCGGCACGCTGACCCACGTGTCACGCGGGATGGAGACGAGCTGAGCGCTGGACCGGCCCCGGGTCAGGTGCGCCAGGATGATGGTGTCGCTGCGGGAGCCGGACGGGTTGTCCGGATCCCGACTGTCGCTGCCGAGGATCAGGATGTTCTTGGCGTCCGCGATGGTCTTGGCCGGCCGGTCCGCCTCGGGCACCTGGTCGAAGGCCTCCACCCGCTCGATGTCGCCCTCGACCGAGCGCAGGTAGAGGCCGCCCGCGACGACAGCTCCCCCGCCCAGCAGCACCAGGACTGCCAGCACGATGAGGACGATCCGGCGGGCCCGGCGGCGGCGGGGCGGGCGCGGCGGCGGGGCGGGCGCCACGTCGGCGGCCTGCCTGTCGTCGGGCTCGGCAAGGTGGGGTCGATCGGCCATGCCGAGATGGTACTGACTGAGCTCTATCGCCCGTGACCCCGATTCCGCTCGGAAGCACTGTGGACTCCGGACACTGCGACGGATGGCCGCCAGCGGCTACGATCCGGAAAAGAACGAGGCGATGAGGGCGTACCGCCGGGATCCGTTCTTGCGACGACAGGTGTGGGGAGCCATGGCGCGCATACTTTCCGTTTCCACCGAGCGAGCCGGCGCCTATCCGAGCATCGGCGACGCGCTCGAAGTCGCCCCCGACGGCGCGGTGATCTCGATCGATCCCGGCGTGTACGCCGAGGCCGTGCGCCTGGACGGCCGCAGGCTGACCCTGGCCGCCGCGAAGGAGGCCGGCTCGGTCACGATCGACGCCGGCGGCGCGGGACGGCCGGCCGTGGCCTGCGCCGCCGCCGACGTCACCCTGCAGGGCCTGGTGCTCAAGGCCGCCGACTACCCCGCGCTGAGCGCCGCCGGCGGCCGGGTCACCGCCGAGAAATGCCAGGCCGGCTCCGGGTACGCGGCGGCGATCAGCGTCACCGACGGCGCGGTGTTCACGGCGACCGACCTCAAGGTGGACAGCGGGCAGTACGGCCTGGTGCTCGAGGACTGCAGCGGCGTGGTCGACCGGTGCGACATCCGGGGGGTCAGCGACGACGGCATCATCGTCCGGCTCGGCGCCGACCCGGCCATCCGCAACACCACCGTGGCCGACTGCGGCTTCCGTGGCGTCTACATCTATCAGGCGGGCCGGCCGACCATCGAGCGGTGCGACATCTCCGGCGCCGCGGACATCGGCATCTCCGTGGCGCACCAGAGCTCGCCGACAATCACCGACAGTTGGGTGCACGACACCCAGGGCGTCGGCATCGCGTTCGGGCGTGGCTGCGCGGGCCTCGTCGAGCGCACGCGGGTGGAGAACACCGCCGCGCCGGGCATCCGGATCGATGAGGGCGCCACGCCCACCATCCGCGAGGCCGGGGACGGCGAACACCCGCCGAAACCGCGGGTCGGCGCGGTGGAGGGGGCCGCCCCGCAGGACACCGAGGCGGTCGACCGGCTGCTGGCCGAGCTCGACTCGATGATCGGCCTCGCCGGGGTCAAGGCCGAGGTGCGGGCCCTGATCGACGAGATCCAGGTGAACGAGTGGCGCCGCAGCGCGGGCCTGGCGGTCGGGGCGGCCGGCCACCACCTGGTCTTCACCGGCGCGCCGGGCACCGGCAAGACGACCGTCGCCCGCCTCTACGGCCAACTGCTCAAAGGGCTCGGCGTGCTGCCCAACGGCCAGTTCCGCGAGGTGTCGCGGCGGGACCTGGTGGGCCAGTACATCGGGCACACGGCGGAGAAGACGACGTCGGTGTTCGAGGCGGCGCTCGGCGGGGTGCTGTTCATCGACGAGGCGTACACGCTGTCGCGCTCGGCGGGGGCGACCGCCGACTTCGGCCAGGAGGCCATCGACACCCTGGTCAAGCTGATGGAGGACCACCGCGACCAGGTCGCGGTCATCGTCGCCGGCTACACCGACGAGATGCGGGCCTTCCTCGACGCCAACGCCGGCCTGGGCTCCCGCTTCGCCAAGACGCTGGAGTTCGAGAACTACTCCCCGGACGAGCTGGTGCTGATCGCCAACCGGATCGCTCGCAGCGACGACTACCAGCTCGGTCCCGGCCTCGGCGACGCCCTGCTGGAATGGTTCGGCCAGATCGAGCGGGACCGCAACTTCGGCAACGCGCGGGAGGCCCGCCGGCTGCTCGAGGGCATGCGCAAGGCGCAATCCGGGCGGCTGCGGGCGCTCGGCCGGATGCCCAGCCGCGACGACCTGCGCACGTTGGTCCTCGACGATCTCCTCATGGCGACCCGCTGATGACGAGCGCGCCGCCGCCCGCGCGTGCCGCGGCCCGGGCCCAGGTCAGGGCCGATCCGCCGGGCGCACCGATCCTCATCCCGCGGCGCCGTCCGGGCTACCTGGGCCCGGTCTCCGTGACGCGGCTGCTGCTGACCGAGGCGGTCCTCGTCGCGGTCGCGGCGGCCCTGACCCGCAACGCCGTCGTGGCCGCCGGGGTGGGCGCCGCCGGCGCGCTGGTGCTGCTGCTGGTGCTGGGCCGGCGCCAGGGCCGCTGGTGGCTGGAGCGGCAGCTCATCATCCGCAGCTACCGGCGGCGCCGCGAGGCCACCGGCACACCGGCCGGTGACGACCCGCGCCTGATCGCCCTGCGCCGGCTGGCGCCGGGGTTGCGGGTGGAGAACGTGACGGTCGCCGACGACGCCCGCGTGGGTGTGGCCCGCGACGACGCCGGGTGGTACGCGGTCGCCGAGCTGCACCCGAAGCCACCGGCTCACGACGATCCCGGCGGCGTGCCCCTGGACCTGCTCGCCGCCGCGCTCGCGGAGGCCGGGCAGCCGGGCGCGGTGCTGCAGCTCGTGGTCCAGACGGTGCCCGCGCTGAGCCCGGACACCCACCCGTCGTCCCCGGCCGGTCACTCGTACCGGCAGCTCCTCGCCCGGTTCGGCGGCTCACCCGTGCCGGCCGCCCAGGACACCTGGCTCGCCGTGCGGCTCGACGCGCGGACGCTGGCCGAGGCCCTCGCGGGCGCCGACGCCGACCTCGACCCGGCGCCCACGGTGGTGGCCGCGCTCGTCCGGCGGGTCGCCAAGTCCCTGCGCCATGTCGGGATCGGGCACCGGCTCCTCGACGCCGACGCGCTGCTCGGCGTGCTCGTACGCTCCTGCGATCTGGAGCCGCGCTCGCGCGGCGAGCAGGTCACCCCGCCCCGGGAGGAATGGGCGCAGTGGCACTCCTCGGGGCTGGCCCACCGGTCGTTCTGGGTCCGCGGCTGGCCCCCGGCAGCGGCGGCCGGCGCCGCGCTGACCTGGCTGTCCACCGCCCAGGCCGGGATGACCAGCGTCGCCCTGGTGCTCGCGCCGGAGGATGACCCGCAGCTCGTCGACCTGCTCGGCCTGGTACGGGTGGCCGCCCCGGCCGGCGAGCTGGCCGCGGTCTGCGAGGCGTTGACCCGCGGCGCCCGCGAAGCCGGCGCCGACCTGTTCCCCCTGGACGGCGAGCAGGCCCCGGCGGTGTACGCCTCGGCGCCGACCGGCGGTGGCGCGCGATGACCGGCCCCCGCGACGACCAGCCGCCGGCGAACGACGGGCGCGACCCCGCGACGCCGGCGCGGTACCCGGCGGAGCCCGGCCTCGCCGTCGGCGGCCCGCACCATCCGCGCTCCGCCACCGGCGTTCCGGCGTCACCTGCCGCCCGGCCGGAGGCGGCGGGCGCGCCTGCGAGCGCCGCGGGCCAGGCCGGGCCGGCCCGCCCGTGGGCGGGCGGAGCCTGGGACACCCCGCCCGCCGCCGCGGCGCAGCAGCCGGCGGGGGCGGTGATGCTGCCGCCCGGCGCGGCGGGGTCGGCGGTGGTCGGCCGGACCGCTCCGGAGACCGGCGCCGACAGCCGCGCCGATCGGGAGGCGGAAGCCGGCGCCGCCGCGATGGCCGCGGCCTCGGCGGCGCCGCCGGTCGCGTCCCCGGCCGCGCCGATCGCCATCCCGGACGCCGGCCGGCATCAACCGCCCGGCACGGTGGTGGACACCCGCCGGCCGCCCGACGGCAGCGGGCAACCGGCGCCCTCCGGACGGCTCACCCGGCTGCACGCCGGCTCGCACACCGCGTCCCTCGGCGCCCTCGCCCAGCTCCGGATCGCCGCGCCGGAGACCGGGGTGATCATGGGGGTGGACCGCCAGCAACGGCCGGTGCCGGTGCGCCTGTTCCGTCCCGACCCGCTGCGGGTGGCCGTGATCGGCGGCCTCTGGGCCTGCCAGCTCGTGGCCTTCCGGGCCCTGGCGGTGGGCGCCCGGATCGCCGTCGTGACCACCGAGCCGTACTCCTGGCACAGCTTCGGCGAGCGTTCCACCGGGCACAGCGACCGGGTCCTGATCCTCCCCGCGGAGCAGCCGCTGACCCTGCCGGCCTCCGCCCGCCGGCCCGTGCTGGTCGTCTACGACCTGGGTCTGGCCGGCACGACGGCGCCGCAGCCGCTGGGTCCGTGGCAGACCGAGCTCACCCTGGTCCGTCAGCTCGACCAATCCGGGGTGACCTCGATCAACGACTGCGAACTGCTGTTGATGCAACGCCTCGGCGCGACGGAGGCCGCGCTGGCCGGCGCGGCGCTGCGCCTGCCGCCGGCCAGCGTGCGGTATCTGCAGGTGATGCCGGACGACATGATGGCCCTGGTGGCGGGCGGGACCGAGCGATATCTCTGGCTCTCGCAGACCGAGGTCGAACGCCGGTACGGGGGGAACCCCCGCCGCTGACCGGGGTCACGCCACCAGCAAGGCCCACAGGAAGGCCCGTCAGGGGGCCGGCGGCGTCCACGCCAGCTGCACCAGCCGGGCGCCGCCGCGACGGGTGAACAGCCAGGCCCGCCCGGGCGGCAGGAGCTGAGGCTTGATCGTGCCGAACAGCGCGCCCTCCTCCCGCGGCCCGGACATCATGATGCCCGGCGAGGCGAGCTCCCGGATCCGGCCGATCACCGGGTCGAAGAGCGCCCGGCTGGCGCCGCCGATCCGGCGGGTCAGCACGAGGTGCAGGCCGATGTCGCGAGCCTGCGGCAGGAACTCCAGCAGCGGCAGCAGCGGGTTCACCGACGCCCCGGCCACCAGGTCGTAGTCGTCGACCAGCAGGAACAGCTCCGGTCCCTGCCACCAGCTGCGGTTGCGCAGTTGCTCCGGGGTCACGTCGGCGCCGGGGAGCCGTTCGCGCATCACGGTGGTGACCTGCTTGATCAGCTCGGTGGTGGTCTGCTGGGAGCTGCCGTACCCGATGAGGTGCGGGCCGTCGACGCAGCCGAGCAGGCTGCGGCGCAGGTCGACCAGGATGATACGCGCCTGCTCCGGGTGGTAGCCGGCGGTCACCTGCCGGGCGAGGCCCCGCAGGAACGAGCTCTTGCCGCTCTCGATGTCGCCGAACAGCAGCGCGTGCGGTTCGGCGCCGAAATCCAGGTGCACCGGCTGCAGGTCGGTCTCGGCGATGCCGATCGGCACCCGGCCGCCGGTCGGCGCCGGCAGCGCCGCGAGCGGCAGCTCCGCCGGGAGCAGCCGGACCGCCGGCGCCGGCGGCTCCGTCCAGCCCGCCTGGGTGAGCTTGACGAAGTCGGCAACCGCGTCGGCCAGGTCGTCGACACGTTGCTCGCCGTCGAGCCGGGGCAGGCCGGTGAGGAAGTGGAAACCGTCCTGGGTCAGGCCCCGCCCGGGCGAGCGCTCCGGCACGTTGACCGCGGCCCGGCGGTTGATCACGGAGTCGCTCGGCTCGCCCAGCCTCAGCTCGATCTTCGCGCCGAACATGTCGCGGACCGCCGCCCGGATGTCCATCCACCGGGTCGCCGCGGCCAGGATGTGGATGCCGTAGCCGAGCCCCCGGTTGGCCAGCTCGTTGACCATCATCTCCAGGTCCTCGAACTCGGCCCGCAGGGTGGACCAGCCGTCGACGACCAGGAACACGTCGCCGAAGGGGTCCTCGGTGAACTGCCCCTGCGCCTTGGCCCGGCGGTAGGCTGCGATGCCCTCCACGCCGTGCGCGCCGAACGCCGCCTCCCGGGACTGCATCAGCCCGTACGCCTCGGCGATCGTGCGCCGGACCTTGTCGACGTCGCGGCGGGTGGCGACGCCACCGAAGTGCGGCATGCCGGACATCGCGAGCAGCCCCTGGCCGCCGAAGTCCAGCCCGTAGAACTGCACCTCCCGCGGCGTGTGCCGCAACACCAGGCTGCCGACGAGCGTACGCAGAAAGGTCGTCTTCCCGCTCTGCGGCCCGCCCACGACGACGAGGTTGCCGGCGCTGCCGGACAGGTCCAGCCACATCGGCTCGCGCAGCTGCTCGAACGGCTTGTCCACCACACCGACGAGAGCGTGCAGCGCGCGGGCGGGGTCGAGCGGATCGGTGCTCAGGCCGCGGTCGGGCGACTGCAGGACCGGCGCCAGCAGCTGGCCGAGGGTGGGCGGCTCGTCCAGGGGCGGCAGCCACACCTGGTGCGCGGGCGGGCCCTGCCCCTCCATCCGCTGCACGAGCACGTCGAGCACGGTGTCCCCGACCACCGTCTCCTCCGGCTCGGCCTCCTGTTCCGCCGGCTGGTCGTCGCGGGGCGGCGTGACGTAGAACGTGCTGAACTCGCGCACCGGGTCGACCGCACGGCCGCCGACGGTGACGCGCAGCCCGTCCTGGCGGGCCATCCCCGAGACGTACGCCGCCCGGAACCGGATCATCCCCTCGGTGCCCGTGCGCAGGTATCCGTGGCCGGGCGCCCGGGGAAGCTCGTAGGCGTCGGGCACGCCGAGCACCGCCCGGCTGTCCATCGAGGAGAACGTCCGCAGCCCGATGCGGTACGACAGGTGCGCCTCCAGCCCGCGCAGCCGCCCCTCCTCCAGGCGCTGCGAGGCCAGCAGGAGGTGGATGCCCAGGGACCGGCCGAGCCGCCCGATCTGCACGAACATGTCGATGAAGTCGGGGCGGGCGGTCAGCAGCTCGCTGAACTCGTCCACCATCACGAGCAGGCTGGGCAGCGGCGCGAGCGGCACGCCGGCCGCCCGGGCCCGCTCGTAGTCGCGCTGGGAGGCGTAGTTGCCGGCGCGCCGGAGCAGCTCCTGGCGTCGTACCAGCTCGCCCTGTATCGCGCCGAGCATGCGGTCCACCAGGGACAGCTCGTCGGCCAGGTTGGTGATCACGGCGCTCGTGTGCGGCAGCCGGTCCAGCGCGGTGAACGTCGCGCCGCCCTTGAAGTCGACCAGCACGAAGTTCAGGATCTCGGAGCTGTGCGTCACGGCGAGCGCCAGCACCAGGGTCCGCAGCAGCTCGCTCTTGCCGGAGCCGGTGGCGCCGACCAGCAGGCCGTGCGGCCCCATGCCCTCCTGCGCGGACTCCTTGAGGTCCAGCTCGATGGGCCGGCCGTCCGGCCCGACCCCGATCGGCACGCGCAGTCGGTCCCGGTTAGGCCGGCTGGCCCACGTGCGGGCCAGGTCCAGGTCGTGCGCCGGCCCGACGCCGAGCAGCTCGGTCAGGCCGAGGTCGGCGACGGTCGCCGAGGGCTGGTCGGCGTACGAGGCCGCGGACAGCCGCAGCGGCGCCAGCTCCCGGGCCAGCACCCCGGCCTCGTCGGTCGTGAGCAGGTCGGCCCGGCCGAGCTGGATCGCGCCGTCCATCGTCGTGCCGGAGATGGCGCCGCCGGCGTCCACGTCCAGGATGACGGAGCTGTCGTCCAGCAGGCGCGGCGGCGGGTTGGACAGGTCCAGCAGAGTCACCCCCGCCACCCCGCCCTCGGTCATCAGGTGGTCGGAGCCGGCCGTGGACCCGCCGTCGACGACCACCACGACGTGCGGCCCCGGGTACGCCTGCACGGCCGCCGGGTCGAACCGGGCCCGGTTGGCCAGCACGTCGTCGAGCATCACCTCGAGGGCGGTGATCGAGCCGGCGAACAGCCGGATCGGGCCGACCGCGTCCAGCTTGGCCGGGTGCTGCACGTGCGGCAGCCACTTGGCCCACTCCCACACCGGGCGCCGCTGGTCCGGCACGCACACCCCGACGAGCAGGTCGTCGGGCGCGTGGAAGGTGACCACCTGGGCCAGCAGCGCGCGGACGAGGTTACGCACCGCGTCGTCCGGCCCCCGCAGGTAGACGTGCGAGAAGTCGCGCAGGGCGATCGCCACCGGCAGGTCGGGCACCACCGAGTACGTGGACACGAAGGTGCGCAGCGCCATCGCGCACAACGGCTCCAGCTCGTCGACCGGCCGGGTCTGCGGCGGGATGAGCGGGGTGGCGACCTCCTGCGCGCCGACACCGACGCGGACGACCGTGAAGTCGGCGTCGCCCCGCCGCCGTTCCCAGAGCCGCCCGTCGCCGGGTATGGCCCACAGCGCGTCCGGGTCGGGATGCCGATAGTGGATGGCCTCGCGCTGCTGACGGATGGTGGCCCGCACCTGCGCCCGCTGCTGCGCCAGGCGGCGCATGTACTGCCGGCGCGCCTCGATCATCTCGCGCTTGCCCGGCCCGGACTGGTTGGTCATCATCATCGCCATCATGCCGAGGATGGAGATGCCGAACATGCCACCGGCCACGTAGGTCAGCGGCCCGCCGCCGCGCTGGCCGGCCATCATCAGGCCCATCGCCGCGCCGCCCGCGGCCATCGGCAGGATCATCAGCATCCGGGTCCAGGCCTTACCGGAGGCGGTCGGCACCTCCGGCGGCGGCTCGAGGACGACCTCGCCCGTGGGCATGGGCGGCGCCGGACGGCGCGGCGGCCGCTTGACCATCGTGGAGGTCACGACGGCATTCTATCGAGACTCGCCACCACGGGAACGCCCTCGCACCGTCCACTTCGGCTTCGCGGGCCGCCCGGGGCGGCGACGGCGTGCTAGCTTGAGCGGTGCTGATACGGCACGGGGAGGTGGCCAGAGGTGACGGCCCCGGGCGCCTTGGGACTGGCCAGGGTGACGATCGCGGCTCCCAAGCGGCGCATGGACGTCGCGCTGCCGGACAACCTGATCGTCGCCGAGTTGCTGCCCCACCTGTTGCGGCACGCCGGCGACGAGATCGAGGACACCGACCGGCACGGCGGCTGGGTGCTGCGCCGCGCGACCGGCGCCCTGCTCCAGCCCACCCGCAGCCTGGCCGCGCAGGGCGTCCGCGACGGCGAGCTGCTGCACCTGGCGCCGCGCCGGCAGGAGTGGCCGGAGCTCGCGTACGACGACGTGGTCGAGGTCATCGCGGCCGGCGCCCGCCGAGCCGGCCGGTCCTGGGGCCAGGACGCCACCCGCCGCTGCGGATTGGCCGTGGCGGCGGTGATCCTGGCCCTCGGCCTGCCGTTGATCGTGCTGTCCGGGCCGCCGTGGCCGCTGCCGGCCTGGGTGTCGCTGGGGATCGCCGCGCTGCTGGCCGTCACGGGCATCGTGTTGTCGCGGACGATGTCCGACGCGGCCGCCGGAGCCACGGTGGCCGCCTGCGGACTGCCGTACGCCTTCGCCGGCGGCGCCCTGCTCGCCGCTCCGGCCGGCGCCGCCGTCGACCGGCTCGGCGCGCCCAGCCTGCTGCTCGGGTCGGCCGCCCTGCTGCTCGCCGGCATCGTCGGTTACACCGGCGTGGCCGGCACCCAGCGCCTGTTCACCGCCGGCGCGGCCACCGGGGCGACCGGCGCGCTGGCCGCGCTGCTGTGCCTGGCCGGCGCGTCCGCCGCGGGCTCCGCCGCGATCACCCTGACCACCGTCATCGGCCTGCTGCCGGGCTATCCCCTGATCGCCGGCTGGGTGGGCCGGCTTCCGGTGCCGGAGCTCCCGGACCGGCCGGAGGAGATCCTGCGGGACCGGCAGGCGCCCCGGCGTACCGACGTCTTCGCGGCCGTCGCCCGCGCCACCGAGCTGCTGTCCGGGCTGCTGCTGTCGGCCGCGGTGACCGCAGCGTTGGCGATGGCGGTGCTGCTCCTGGACGACGGCACGGTGGCCGGCGTTCTGCTGTGCCTGGCGGCGGCCACCGCGCTCCTGCTGCGGGCACGGCTGTTCGCGCTGCCGCGACAGCGGATACCCCTGCTGGTCAGCGGCCTGATCGGCCTGGCGCTGCTGGCGTACGGATACGCCGCCGGCGACGACGACGGGCGCAAGCTGCTGGTGCTGCTCGTCATGGTCGTCGCGGCCGGGGCGGTGCTGGCGGCGGGCCTGGCGTACAGCCGGCGCAGCCCGTCGCCGTATCTGGGCCGGACGGCCGACATCGTGGACGTTCTCGCCATCATGGCGCTGATCCCGCTGGCGTGCGCGGTCACCGGGCTCTTCCGCGCGATCCAGGGGCTGTTCTCCTCGATCGGCGGGTGACCTGTCATGGCGACGCGGCGCGACCAGCTGCACTCGTACCAGTTCCTGACCCAGCGGGTGATCTCCGCGTTCGTGATGCGCGAGACGGACCCGCAGCAGTCCCCGCTGCGGCGGGGCATCGGGGCGGTGTTCGCCGGCGTGATGGTCGCGATCCTGATCGCCGCCGGGTTCGGCATCTACGGGATCATCACCAACGTCGGCGGCGACAAGTGGAAGACCGACGGCGCGGTGGTGATCGAGAAGGAGACCGGCGCGACGTTCGTCTTCTCGGGCGGCGTGCTGCACCCGACGCTGAACTACGCGTCCGCGATGCTCATCACCGGCCGGCCCGGCCCGCGGGTGTTCCGGGTCGGCGGGGCGGCGCTCGACGAGACGCCGCGCGGTGTGCCGGTGGGCATCCCCGGAGCGCCCACCTCCCTGCCGCCGGCCAAGCGGCGGGTCGGCCTGCCGTGGACGGTGTGCGCGACGCCGGACGCCGACGGGGCGGGCGGCGCGGCCAGCCGGGTGACGCTGGCGGTCGCGGCCGCCCCGTCCGGCGGCCGTCGCCTCGGCGAGGAGGGCGTGCTGGTCGCGGACGCCGAGCTGGAGCTGACGTACCTCGTCTGGCACGGCCGGCGCCACCTCGTGCAGAGCCCGCGCACCGTGGTGCCGGCCCTCTTCGGCGCGGTGAGCGCGGCGCCGGTGGGCACGGCCTGGCTCAACGCGCTGCCCGCCGGCGCTGACATCGCCCGGATCTCGGTGGACGGCCGGGGCCGGCCCTCCCCCAGCCTGCCCGACCGTGTCATCGGCGAGATCCTGGCCACCGAGACGGGCTCCGGGACGCAGTTCTGGCTCGTCCTGCCCGACGGCGCCGCCCCCATCACGCCGCTGCAGCAGGCCGTTCTCAACGCCGAGTTCCCGGCCGAGCCGACGCCGGTCCCGGTGGCCACCGTGACCAACGGCCCGATCAGCGCGCGCCGGCTGCCTGCCGGAGACACCCAGCCGCCGGAATCGCCGCCCCCGCTGGTCGCGCCCGCGGGCGGCGACGGGCTCTGCGCGGTCACCGGCGACCCAGCGGCGCCGCCCGCGGTGTGGACCGGTGGCACGGTTCCCGGGCTCGCCGCCGCCATCCCCACGCCCGGCGCCTCCCCCGACGGGGTTCCGCTCGCCGACGGTGTCCTGGTGCCGTCCGGCCGGGTGGCCACGGTACGGGCGAAGGCGTCCCCGACCGCCCCGAGCGGCCCGTACTACGTGGTCACCGACCTCGGCCTCCGGCACTCGGTGCCCACACCGGCGGTGCTCGAGTCCCTGGGCTACCCGCCGGAGCAGGTGGTGGACGTGCCCGCGACGCTGATCGGGCTGCTGCCGGCGGGCCCGACGCTCGATCCGGCCGCCGCCGCCCGTCCCGCCGGCAGCTGACGATCAGCGCTGCTCGTCGAAGAGCAGCAGCGGCGGTCCCGGCTCCTCCGGCTCCTCCACGCGCGGCGGGGGCGGGGCCATCGCCGCGCGCCACCGCCGCCGCCGGCCGCGCGGCAGCGTGATCGCGGCGGCCACCACGCCGATCACGATCAAACCCAGCAACGCCGCGCCGGCGACCGCGAAGTCCCGGCTGCGCAACCAGTCCGAGGCCGTTTCCCGGGTGGGCGGTGCGAGCGCCGGCAGGGTCGCCGTCTCCCGCTGCACCAAATGGTCGTTCACCGCCGCGTACGGGTTGACGACGCCGTGGCCGTACTCCGGTCCGCCGGGCCCGGGCACCGCCGTGGCCAGCAGCAGCCGCTCGATCGCGGCGCCGCGCAGCCCGCGCCGGGCGATCGCCAGAGCCGCGGCGGCGGCCACGAACCCGCACGCGACGCCGGTGCCCTCGGCGACGGTCAGCCCCCAGGCGCGCTGCACGGTGACGATGCCCGCGCCGGGCGCCACCACGTCGACGTAGCCGCCGGCCTGCGAGTTGGGCCACCGTACGCCGGTCTCCGCGATCGCCCCGACGCCGATGACGCCCTCGTACGCCGCCGGGTACGGGGTGGGGCCGCCGCCGGGCTCGCCACCTTTGTCGCCCACCGCGGCCACGACGACGACGCCGGCGCGCACGGCGTCGGCCACCGCGTCGCGCAGCGCCGGCGCGTCGGTGTAGCTGACCACCGGCACCGCGATCACGTCCGCGCCGGAGTCCAGGGCGGCACGGACGCCCTGGGCCAGGACCTGCGGCGGGACCGGCTCGCCGACCGGGTCCTGCTCGCCGACGACCCGGATGGGCAGGATCGCCGCGTTGGGCGCGAGGCCGACGAAGCCGGTCGACTGGGTCTGCCAGGCCCCGATGACCCCGGCGATCTGGGTGCCCGTACCCCGGCAGTCGCTGTCGGCGACCGCCGACCCGCCGCCGCGCACGTCCACCCCGCGCCGGATCTCGCCGGCCAGCTGCGCGTGGGACGCGTCCACTCCCGAGTCCAGCACCGCCACCGTCACGCCGCCACCGCGGGTGAACGACCAGACGCGCTCCGGCGCCAGCAGGCGTTGCGCCCAGGAGACCTGAGTGATCCGCCCGCCGGGCTCCGTGCAGTCCGGCGCCACGGCCGTCGGGAGCGCATGCGCCGCGGCGGGCGCCGCGAGGCCGACCACGATCACAAGGACGACTGACACCGTACGGGCGACAGCGCCCCAGCACGCCGCGGCGGGGCGCGTCATCGGGCCGGGCTCCGACTCGGCGGCAACGCGCTGCCGAGCCGTTCGTCGAGCACCAGAACCGACTCGGCCGCGGCGGCCCGGACCCGCGTCAGCAGGGCCGGCGCCGGTTCCCGCAGCGCCCGCCAGAAAGCGGCGAAGTCGTCGGCGCACCGGTGCAGCAGCCGCGCGCACACGTCCGCCGCCTCGTAGCCGCCGGAGTCGCGCGGATCGTCGTCGTCGTAGAACCAGACCGAGCCCTCGTCCCCGCCGCGGACCCGCACCGCGATCAGGCCGCCCTGGACGTAACCGATCGCCAGCCAGTCGGCGGTGAGCCGGTCACCGAACCAGGCGTTGGCGTAGACCAGATCCTGCAGCCAGTCAACCCGGTCCGCGCCGAAGAACGGCTGATCCGCCACGAAGCCGAAGCCCGGATGAACGGCCGGCCGGCCCGGTCGCCCGCCGTTGGTCCGGGCCAGAAAGCTGCGGTACGCCGAGGGCAAAGCCCCGCCGAGACGTTGCTCGATCGCGCGTACAGCCGCCTCGGACAGCCGCTCCGTGACCACGATCGGCGGCGGCTCCCCCTGCACCGGCACCCCCAGGCGGGCCCGGTCCGCCGCGCCGGTGCTCACCCCGCCCAGATGCCGGAAGGCGCCGTGCAACTCGGCCGGCACCAGGGCGATGCGCCGGCTGCGTGCGACGTGCGCCCACGTCCAGCCGTCCGGGGTCGCGCCGCCGCCGGAGCGGGTCGCGGTGTTCGCGGTCAGCACGTCGAGCACACGGGCCTCGTCGATTCCCAGCGCGGGATCCGCCGGCGGCAGCTCCACCAAGGCCCGCGCGTACGGAATCCAGTCGGGAAAGCCGTACGGGTCGATCGCCACCCCGCGGCGATAGCGGATGCGCAGCATCGGCGAGCCAGGATGCACCACCTGGAACGCGTACCGTCCCCCTGGGATCGTGCCCGTCATCGCGTCTCCCCCACGTCACCCGAACAGCCGCACCGCCGACCGGTACGCGTCGCGCACCGCGGTCAGCCGGCCCACCCGGAACCGGCCGGGCTCCCGCTCGTACAGGGGCGCGCCGAGCCGGCTCTGCACGGCCGCCGACGGCACCCGGTCCGCCCCCAGCGGAACGAACTTGAGCGCCTCGTCGATCGCCGCCGCGGCCCCGGCCAGCCGCCCACGGGCCCGCCGCCGCTCGGGCTCGGGCAACCGGTGCGGATCCGGCGGCACCGCCCGGGCGTACGCATCCGCCGCCCACAGCCACTCCCCTGCGTCGAGCAGCTCGGAAGGCTCATCGCCGCCGTACCGGATCTCCCCGGTCGGCACCGGCGGCGGCCCCGGCGGGAGCGCGAAAACGAACTCACGGACCGTCCCGCACCCGGCGCACGTGCCGGCATACCGGCTGCCCAGGCCACCGCCGGGCAACCCGAACACGGAATGGGCCCGCTCGAACCGGGCATCCCCGCAGGCACACGGCCGCAGGTCCATGTAAAGGTGGGCTTCCAGATTGGAGCGGGCCAGGGGCTGCCGCACCGCCGCACCGGATCGCCCCGGCGGCAGGTCATCGGTCAAGGCTCATCGCCTCCCTCCCTGACAAAACGATATCGTCCGGAGGCCACGGCCGGAGCCCCCAGCGGGCACCGGAAGGTAGGGTCCCGGCCATGGACGCGATCGTCGAGTTCTGCCGCTCCAGGACGCTCGGACCCATCCACCGCGGTCTCAGCGCCAACGAGGTCCGGCGTCTCCTCGGCCCGCCAGATTCCACCAAGAGCACGTACGAGGAACCCAGCCGGGAGAAGTACCGCTACGGCAGCATGTTCCTCACCCTGAGGAGCCCGTCCGGCGAGGAGCCGACCGGAGACACCCTCGAGGTCACGGCGATCGAATTGTCGGTCACACCCCTGCCGCTCCGCCTGCCGGAACCGATCGCGGAGCACCTCGTCCACCCCTGGGCCTCGGCCCGCGCCGAAGACGTCCTGACCGTGCTGCGCGATTCCGGCCTCCAGGTCCACCTGGAACGGGAGGCGTCGACGAGCGGCCGGCAATTGCAGGTGTATCGGGCGGATGGCGGAAGCGCCATTGCCGTCATCGACGGCTCCGTCTCGGAGATTGAGGGATAGCGGTGGACGCGATCGTCGAGTTCTGCCGTACCAAGACACTCGGGCCCCTCCACCGCGGCCTCAGCGCCAACGAGGTGGAGCGCCTGCTCGGGCGCCCGGACTCCACCAGCAGCACTTTCGAGGACTCCAACCGGCAGCGATACCGGTACGGCAGCGTGTCACTCACCCTGACCGCCCCCTCCAGTCAGGAACCGAACGGAGAAACACTCAAAGTCACGGCGATCAAGTTGGGGCTCCACCACCTCCCGATCCGGCTCCCCGATCCGATCGCGGCGATGACCACCTACCCATGGGATTCGACTCGCGCCGACGACATCCTGGCCGTGCTGCGCGATGCCGGCCTCGACGTACAGCTGGAGGAAGAGTCCACAGTCAACAACAGGCTGCATCAGGCCTACAGAGTCACCGGTAGGCACGGAAGCCGCATCGTGGCGCTGGACGGAAGGGTATCGGCGATCCACGGCTGAACCTGCACGACACGGGGATGTAGGGTCCGCACCATGGACGCGATCGTCGAGTTCTGCCGCTCGAAGACACTCGGGCCCCTCCGCCGCGGCCTCAGCGCCAACGAGGTGGAGCGCCTGCTCGGGCGCCCGGACTCCACCAGCAACACCTTCGAGGACTCCAACCGACAGAGATACCGGTACGGCAGCG
>Ga0190269_10000572_pt1 | contig 18623 bp, 15 predicted proteins | sample Popmic249IS_FD_133749 | JGI IMG/M metagenome (GOLD analysis project Ga0190269, IMG submission 133749) | Populus adjacent soil microbial communities from riparian zone of Blue River, Arizona, USA - 249 IS | ecosystem: Environmental > Terrestrial > Soil > Riparian zone | place: USA: Arizona... | reverse complement strand
GGCGCGCTTCCTTGGGCCTCTTGTGCGGCGTGACCACCGGCACTGTGCTCGCGCTGATCTGCGGCTTGTCACGCATCGGCGAAGCGGTGATCGATGGGCCGATCCAGATGAAGCGCGCAGTGCCCACGCTGGGCCTTTTGCCGCTGCTGATCTTGTGGCTCGGCATCGGCGAGACGATGAAGGTCGTCACGATCGCGCTGACCACGCTCATCCCCGTGTACATGCACACGCACGCGGGCCTGCGCACCATCGATGCACGCTACGTAGAGCTGGCCGAGACGGTCAACGTAAGCCGCTGGCGCTTTCTGCGCTCGGTCGCCCTACCCGGCGCGTTGCCCGGCTTCTTGATGGGCCTGCGTCTCGCGACCACCGGCGCTTGGCTCGCGCTGGTCGTCGTCGAGCAGATCAACGCGGAGAGCGGCATCGGCTACATGATGTCGCTGGCTCGCTCTTACGGACAAACCGAGATCATTCTGGTCGGTCTCGTGGTCTACGGCTTTTTCGGGCTGACCAGCGACACGGCAGTGCGCTTGCTCGAGCGTCGCTTGTTGGTTTGGCGCAGAGTGCTGGCCGGATGACACACGAGGACGCATCCACGTTGCGCTTGCGCGGATTGACGCGCGAGCTGGGCGGCCGCCGTGTGCTGCAGGACATCGATCTCGACGTGAAGCGCGGTGAGTTCGTCGCGCTGCTCGGTCGCAGCGGCTCGGGCAAGAGCACGATGCTGCGTGCGATCGCTGGCCTGGATCACGACGTGACCGGCAGCGGAGAGCTGCAGGTGCCCGAGCACCTGTCGGTCGTGTTCCAAGACGCGCGGCTCTTGCCGTGGCTGCGCGTGCTCGACAACGTGTTGTTCGGGTTCGAGGGGAAAGACGCGCGCGAGCGTGCGTTGGCCGCGCTCGCAGAGGTGGGCTTGACCGGCCGCGAACGCTCCTGGCCGCTCGAGCTCTCAGGCGGCGAGCAACAGCGTGTCGCCCTCGCGCGCTCGCTGGTCCGTACGCCCGATCTGATCCTGGCGGACGAGCCGTTCGGCGCGCTCGACGCGCTCACGCGCATCCGCATGCACGACCTCCTGCGTGAGCTGTGCGCGCGCCATCGACCTGCCGTGCTGTTGGTCACGCACGATGTCGATGAAGCGATCACGCTCGCAGACCGCGTGCTGGTGCTGACCGACGGTCAGATCGCGCTCGACCGCGAGATCGACCTGCCGAAGCCGCGTCGCCACGGCGAGCCGCGCTTCTCCGAATATCGAGAGCTGCTACTCGGCGCTCTCGGGGCTTTCGCAAGTGCCCCGCCCGTAGCTAACCGCGCCCTCGCGTGAGCCGCGCAGATAGCTGAGAAGCTGCAGCGCGTACACCACAGTCAAGAGCCGGAAGCCGGCCAGCAAACCAAAGTGTTGGCCGAGCAGTCCGCCGAGCACAGCACCCGTGAGGCCGCCGGATGGCCCGGCGAGCGAGAACAAGCCGCCGACGCGGCCGCGGCCGAGCTCGCGCATCAGGAGGCCGAAGCGTGTGACGCTCGTGAGGTGCTGCGTGCCGAGACCGATGCCGAGCAAGCCCGCAGACAGCCAGAGCTGCGCTTTGTGCTGCGGCGCAAACAGCAGCGCTTCGTGCGCGAACAGCAGGCTGAATGCCAGGCCGTAGCGCGCCTCTTCGTGCCAGCGCGCGAGCAGGATCCCACCCCCGAAGAGCGTCGCGACAAACAGCGCGCCCTGCAAAGTCAGAAGACCCGCGGCTTCTTGCGTGTGCATGCCGAACTGCCGAATGCCGACCAGCACGATGAACACCGTGAAGTACGACATAGCCATTTGACCGCAGAACTCGATGCCCATCGTGCGTCGGAACTGCGCGCGCTCGAGCACGATCTGCAGCTGCCCGAGCACGCGTTCGGTGAGCGGCGCCGCTCGATCTTTTCGGCCCGGTGCAGCGTCGCGCAGCACGTGGTTACCCAGCACGAGCGAGGCGAGCATGCCCGCGCCGACCACGGCAAAGGTCTGCTGATAGCCGATCCAACCGAGCAACGCCGCGCCCAAGCTCGGGCCGATGAAGAACATGCCGAGCGTATGCGCGGCGCGGTTCCAGCCCGCTTTGCCAGGACCGAGTCGCGGCAAAATGTGGAGAAACTCGGTCTGCGTGGGCACCATCCGAAACGGGTTGCACAGGCCGAGCAGCGTGACGCACGCGATGAGCTGCCAAGGCTCTGCCACCTGGGTCAACCCTGCCAGATACAACACCGTCGACGCGATCGCGCCGAAGCGAAACAGCGAGCGACTGCCATGGCGATCGATCAGCGCGCCGAGCGGCAACGAGAGCAGCAACATGCCCGCAAACTGCAGCCCACCGACCAAGCCGATTTGCCACGGCGATGCATGAAGGGCTGCCGCGTAGAGCGGCAAGGACACCTTGGAGATCCCGTTCGTCGTCCCGACCAATACACCCAGCAGCATAAAGCCTCTGAGCAGCGCTTCGCTGAGAGTTGGAGAGGTATCAGCGGGATCTTCGATGGGCGATGTTGGAGTCACGATCGTGCAGCGGCCGCGCACGATGAGCTTTGCGCGGCCGCGGCAGACGATAGTCTCTCATAACAGACAAGGACAAGAGCAAAGTGGCTCAGCTGATCGTGTTGAACAGCTCGCCGACGAGTGGACGCGACACGAAACCATCCGGGCCGCGCGTCAGCTCGCCGCCGATGGTCGTGCGATGCACGATACGGTTGCCTTCGATATGCGCTGCGTCGACCGGACCGGCATGCGCGACCGCACGATTGTCCCAGACCACGATCGAGTCTTGCGTCCAGCGATAGCGGTATTGCAGGTCCGCGCGTCCGCTGAGCTCGTCATTCAGCAGATCCAAGAGCGCATCGCTCTCGGTCGGGCGCAGGCCGTGAATGGCCTGGATGAACCCGCTCAAGAACAGGATCTTCTTGCCAGTCTCCGGGTGGATGGTCACGAGCGGATGGATCGACGCGAACGGACCGGGCGCGCGACCGTCGAAGCGCGGCTCGGGGTCGCGATCCGCGCGCACGTGGATCGCCTGCAGCGTATCCAGGTACGTGCGCAGTGACGGGGAGAGCGACTCGTACAGCGCTTCGAGATTCGCGAACAGCGTATCGCCGCCGAAAGCCGGGATCTCGTAGCCGCGCAGCAGCGAGATCGATGCTGGGTTGGCGACGAACGTGATGTCGACGTGCCAGCCTGTACGTGTGCGGCGCTGGCGCGGTACGTACAGCGGGTTATCCACTGTGATCTGGCGCGACGCGTACTCCGCCTTGCTCTCGCGCAGGTTGTTCACCTTCAGCTCTGGAAGCTCGCGCAGCCCGTTGGTGATCGGGTGCGCAGGCGTGACCGGGCCGAAATAGCGCGAGAACTTGATCTGCTCCTCGGGGGTGATCGGCTGGTCGCGGAACGCCAGAACTTTGTGCTTCAGGAGCGCCGCTCGCAGCTGCGCGACCGTGTCGCCGTCGAGCTCTTGGCGAAGATCGATGCCGGTGACCTCCGCGCCGATGACCGGTGTGGCCGGCGAGATCTTGAGCGTCGTGTGTGCGTGACCCGCGCGAGCGGAGCGAATGGGAGTGCTGCTGGTGTCGAGATTCAGCGTCATGGGGATCCTCCTGAGCTGCCGTCTCGTATACTAGACACCAGTCTTTCAAAGAGCACAAGCCCCTCCCCGTCGCCGGCTGGCGGCTGCAGTGCGCAGCCGCCAGCGCGTCGATCAGCCGGTTCAGTTCGGGCGGTCGACCACGATTTCAACGCGACGATTGCTCGCGCGACCTTCCGAGGTGTCGTTGCTCGCGATCGGGCCGTCCTCGCCGCGCCCGATGACGCGGATGCGGTCGGGGTCGATCCCCGAGCGCTCCAAACGCTCAGCGACGGCGCGCGCACGCTGCTCGGACAAGTCGCGGTTCTGGTCTTCTGAACCGCTGTTGTCCGTGTAGCCCTCCACTTGGAAGGTGGTTTCGCGCGGTTGCTGCGCGAGCGCGTCCGCGACTTGATCCAAGCTTCGGTTCGCGACGGGCGAGACCTCTTCTTCACCGGTCGGGAAGAGCAGCGAGCCGGACAGCGTGATCACGATCCCGCGCGGCTCCTCTTTGACGTTGGCGACCTGCGCCAGGCTTTGCAGCGCGGCGTTGGCTTGCTTCTCGTTGCGCGCGGGCGCGCGCCGCTCGACGCGCTCATCACGAACGTTGTCGCGCGCACGCTCATCGTTGACGTTGTTGCGCGGACGCTCGTCGCTTACGTTGCTGCGTGGGCGGTCATCCACGCGCTCGGCGCGCGTCACACGGCCCTCGGCGCGCGCTTCTGCCATCCGCGCTTTTTGCTCCGCCCGCTCAGCGAGCCGCGCCTCGCGCTCCGAGCCAGGGTTGTCCTTGTGTTCCTGTTCGGCACGTTCGAGCGCCACTCGTGCTTCAGCGAGCGCGCCGGGTGCACGCCGCGGCGCGGAGCTCGCTTCAGCGTCGTCGTAGGCTCGCCGCGCGTCGGCGAGCTGCGGCGTCGCCGTCGAAGCGCACGCGATCAAGGTCGACGCAAACGCGCCGATGCAGGTAGCTCTCAGGCTGGTCGATCTAAGAATATGAGTTAGGTCCACGCAATCCTCCTGATTGTTCGTAAGCAATGGCCCTTTCCAAGCCACACAGCACAAGAAAGCAATTCCCGCACCAGCACTCCACTTGTGGGCAGCCAATGGCTGCGTGGAGCACAAAAGAAAACACTCGCCTCACCCGGTCAGACTGACCGAGCAAAGCGAGTGCATCTGTGAGCTGCAGAGCTGCGCGTGACTAACGCACAACTTCGATCTGATTGGTCACGCGCTTGGCGCCAGCTTGCTTCTCAGCATGCGACACGACGCGCGACTTCTCTTCGGCGGTGGCCACCGGTCCGCGCAACGTCACAGCGCCGTTGTTCGAGATGATCTCGACGTTCTTGGCCTTGGTCGAGAGCGCGTCGTCGTCTACGATCGACTTTCGAATCCGGCTCGTGAGCTGACGATCATTGTCCGTGCGATTCGCATCGCCGTCGCGGACATCGTCTCGATCTTTGACGTTGTCTCGCACGGGCTCGCGTTCACCGACGTTGTCTCGCACTTCACTGGAGCTCGCGATCGCGACGGGCTTGACTGCGACATCCTCGTCGAGAGCCTGACCCTCGCGAGCGACCTCGGTCTCCCGCTCGTCGCGCACACCGTCGCGGTCGCGGTCGCGATCGCGATTGGCTTCGCGCCGATCATCTGCGCGCTCACGTGCGGTCGTCGTTTCACTCCGACGCGCCTCTTGATCACTGGCGCAGCCAGTAGCGGCGATCAGGCAGCCGAGTAGCGCACCCAGGCTACCCATGCGGCGAGCTTTGATTAGATTGTGCTGTATTTGCATAGTCCAAGAACCTCCGCGCGTGATTAGAGCAAGGAGCGAGCCATCACCGGAAACAGGCTGGCAGCGCGCCGTTCGCGCGCCAGAGCCGCTGATCCAGATTTTCCCGCCGCTCGCGCGCAAACTCGCCACGTTGGACGTTTGCGGCTTGTCACCCGGCCAAAAGGTCAATTTCCGGGCGCCTGCAGCTCCGCTACGCCGCCCGCGCACCCGATTCGGCGCGGAGCCGGTGCAGCTCGGCAAACGCCCAAGCGCGCTCGCTCGCATCCAGCCCTAGATACTCGGCCGCTTCACGCTGCTGGTCGGGCGCGAACGCGCGCAATGAGACGTTCAGCCACGCGATGGCTGTCACGATGCCTCGTACCACGAGCGAGTCGGTCAAGATCGCAGAGCGAATGTCCGCGCCCCCGAGCGCATCGGCGAGCGCGCGGCGCTGCTTGGCATTCGGTCCGCTGTTGCCGCTCGACTCGACGATCGTGCGCACACCGTCCGCAGATGGGTCGAGCGCGAGCGCGATCCAGCGCGCCCACTCCTCATCGGTCGGCGGAGACTCGTGATGCACTCCGAGCAGCACTCGCCCCTGCCGACACATCGCCATCGCCATCGCGCCCTCCGGCTGCTCGGCGAATTCTCGCGCCAAGCCGCTTGGGTGTCAAAGGTCGAGCTGGACCTACGCGCTCCCACCTCGCTTCAGTGCAGCGCCAGCTGCATCCGCAGCGCTGCATCCGGCGCGAGCGGCGAGGCCGTGATCACAAACACGCGCGATGGGTCGATGCCGGTGCCGTCGAGGATGATCCCTTGCACCCTCGCCGCCCGCTCACGCGCGAGGGCATCGTAGTCCGACTGACCGATGGCGATCCTCGCCTTGAGTTGTTGCTCGAGCCACGCATTGGCGACGCTGTCCGGAACCGCCGCCTGCGAAGTAGCTTTGGGCGCGCTGCTCGCCGCTGACATCTGCGGCGTCGCAGTCGCAATGGCAGCCTTGGGCGGCGGGATCACCGGCTTCTTACCAAACGCCTGACGATACGCGCCTTCGAGCACGGCGCGATACTCCTTGGGCGTACCGATCAGCCGCGCGATGCTGTCCGCATTGCTCGCGCGCGCGCCCAAGCGCTGGCGCACGAGCCGCTCTCGGTCCGCACGCCAGTACTGCTCGACCAGCGCGGGGCCGTCGACATCGGGCTTCACGACGAGCGGCAGATCCAGGTTCAACGCGGGCCGCTCATGGAGCGCCTTGGCCAGTGTGCGCAGCTTGTTCTGTGCTGCCGGGCTGAGCGCTGCCGAGCCCGAGCCGAAGTCCACATACGAGATCTCCTCACTCGCACCGAACAGCGAGCCGAGCAGCGCAAAGGGCGAGGTCACGACCTTCGTGAGCAGGTTGCCTACCACCTGCCAGATGATCGGCCAGACCTTGAACTTCGGATCGTCGAGGTTTCCGCTCACCGGGATGTCCAGATCGATCACGCCGTTGCGATCCTTGAGCAACGCAACCGCAAGCTTGACCGGCAGGCTGGTCGCGTCCGGGCTGTCGACGCGCTCGCCGAGCTGCAGCTGATCGATGACGATCTTGTGCTTGGCGTTTAGCTTACGCTTCTTGATCAGATAGTTGAGCGTGACGTTGAGCTTGCCGCGCTCGATGCGATAGCCCGCGAACTTGCCAGAGTACGGCGACATGCTGGTGAGCTCGAGGTTGCGGAACGCCATGTCCAAGTCCGTGTATGAGACCGCAGCGAAGTAGTTCACTTTGCCGGTGATCTTGACCGGCGTGTAGCGATCGACCTGGCCAGCGAGCCGCACGTCTGCCCGTGCATCCGGTCGCGCCGACAGACCTTTGATCGAGCCCGACAGTTGCTGGATACCGGTTTCGAAGTTGGGCTTGAGCGAGAGGTCCGCAAAATTCATCGAGCCTCGATCGATGCGCACGGAATCGATCTCGATCGGCATAGGCGCTGCGTCGTGTTCCTCGGCTGCTGGCTGCGCGGCTCGGGCGGACAGCACATCCTGAATGTTGGTGCCACCGCGCGGGCCGACGATCACGCGCGCATAAGGCTCGCTCACCACGACCTCGGCGATGCGCAGGGCTTGGGGCTGCGTCTGTACCCTCAGACCATTGAGCTCGAGTCGCGACCATTTGACGAAGTCTTCCTCGAGCTCTTTGTCCGTGGTCCTCAGCTCGTCGATACTCGCCCGACCTTCGAGCGCGACCGCGCGCTGGGCCGAGACGTTGAGCGTGCCCTGAAAGCCGGCTTTACCGCTCTTCAGGTAGATTGCAGCCGCTTCATCGACATAAGCCTGGAGCGGCGGCAGCGGAATCGCAGACGCGTCGATCGCGAAGTGGCCTGACAGGTCCATCAGGCTCAGCTCACCCTTTGTGACGAGCCGGCCTGTCTCGTTGACGCCTGTCTTGAGCTCGATCTGGAGGGGGCCCGAGGCTGGGCTGGTGAAGCCGAGGATCGAGAGCTCGAGCGGCGAGAGGCGTACATGCGCCGTATCCGATGCGCGTCGGTCGGCTAGCTTCAGGTCGGCTGCGCGCAACAGGATGTCGGGGGCTTCGATGCGCCACGGGTTCTCGGCCTGGGGCTCCGGATCGGCCTTTGCGGCCGGCATCAGTCGTTGCAGGTCGAGCTGACCCGAAGCGTCGCGTGCCGCTGAGAGCTGCAGCTGATCGATCGTGACATGCGCGACCTTCACGGTGCGCTCATTCAGGTCGAGCTGCGTCCTCATCACCGAGAGATGTGGCACCGTTACCATGTCTCGCGCGTCGCCTCGCGCGCGGATGCCGAGCTCGCTCAAGATCAGCTGCGCGACCTCGACGCGCAAGCTCAGCGCTTTGCCGCGACCTCCGAACGCGTAACTGCCCTCCGCGGCAAGCTGGCCCCGCGTCACTTCGAACGGCACGAGATCCGCCGCGATCTCGCTGAGCGTCGGCACTTGGATGTTGCGCAGGGAAAACTTGCCCTGCGATGCGAGCGGCGTCAGCCCGAAGGTGCCGCGCCAGCTGAGCTCCTCCCCGTGCGCCGCTTGGACCGTAAGCTTGTAGTCGCTGCCGTCGTTTTCTGTGCTGAATTGCCGAACCTGAAACGTGATCGGTCCGAGCTCACGCGTCAAAGGCTGCGGCCGGTCGCGGTCGATGATCGTCGCTTGCCCTTCGTGAATGGACAGATCATCGATCCACAGCTTTGGCGCTGGACCGTCCGGCGCTCCGGAGCTCTCCGGCCCGGCGAAGTCGCTGAGGTTCAGCGCGCCATCCGCGCGCCGCACCAGCCGCACCCGCGGCCTGTCCAAGTCGATCGCGCGCAGCGTAGGACCGCCGCGAAACAAGCTGACGACGCTCGCATCCACGTACAGCCGCTCGAATGACAAGAGCACCGCGCCGTCGGAATCCGGCACGGCGAAGTCACGCGCTTGTAGCTCGAACGTAAACGGGTTGAAGGTGATCGCGCCGATGCGAGCTTGACGCTGGTAGCGCGCGCGGAACACGTCCTCGATACCGTCGGTCAGGAGCCTCGGGACCCACCAGAACCCTGCCGCGGCGTAAGCCGTCAGGAGCACCGCCGCCGTCAGCAGCAGGACTCGGAACCGGACAACCAGACGCGAGAGCGGGCGGACCATCTGCACTCGCCATACCCATAGACCGGGCTCCGATCAACCGCATCCCCGCAGAAGGCGTTCTGGCCCGTTACAACGCCAGGTGCGAAGTGCCCCGCGCGTGTTAGGGTCCTCACTCTTCGGAGGGCACATGAACATGGTTGGGAGCGAAGAAGAGTCCGAGCCAGGCTACGTCCTGGTCCCCGCGAGTGCCCTCAGCCCGGACGCACTCGACAGCCTGATCCAAGAGTTCGTGACGCGAGAAGGCACCGACTACGGCCTGCGCGAGTACTCGCTGCAGGAGAAGGTGCAGAGCGTGCGCCGACAGCTCGACCGCGGCGAGGTGGTCATCGCGTTCGACTTGGAGCAGGAGTCCGCGACGCTCGTACTGCGCTCGGAGCTGCCCGCAGGCACACAGTGAAGCTCAGTTGCTGCCGGGCAGACTGCGGTGGAGCGCCGCTGCCAGCTGCATTTTGATCTGGTTGACCCGCTCGCGCGAGCCGACCTTCGTCTCGTTCAGCTCGGTCACGTAGAAGATGTCGATCACCCGATTGCCTTCGGTGTTGACCTTCGCGAACACGATGCTCAAGCCCAGCTGATGCAAGGTGTGCGAGAGCGTGAACAACACGCCTGGCTTGTCCTGCGTGATCACCTCGATGATCGTGTACTTGTCAGAGCTGCGGTTTTCGACGGCGATCTCGGTTGGCACCGGTGGACACGGCCGGTCGCTCCAGCGCGTCGGCGTGCGCCTGTCCAGAAGCTCCTGCGGCGTGACCTTTCCTGAGAGCACGTCGTCCAGCATGCGCTCGACCTTCGGAATTAGCGCAGTCAAGCCATGGGCGCCGTGGACTCGGTCGCGGACCCAGAACACGTCCAACACTTCTTCGCCGCTGCTAGCGGCAAGCCGCGTGTAGACCTGTGCGGCAAAGATCTCGAGCCGTGCGGCCGTCAACGCCGCCGCGATCGCCGCGAGCAGCCCGGGTCGTGTCGTCCCCGTGTCCGGCTCGGGCGCGGCGATCGTCACCACGCACAGCTCATTCACGCCGGAGTGCCGCGAGGGCACAATCTGCAAGTGCACACGCTTGCCGCGCGCCGCGTTGATCACGTGCGCGTGCGCGGCGATCTCGGCCGGCGTGTTCGAGAGCACGTAGCGCTCGGGCATGCTGGAGAGCAGCGCGTCGAGCAGCTGCGGCTCCACCAGGTCGGCGGTTTGCGCGTACAGGTCGGCGCGCGCGCGCGTCAGCGGATCGCTCTCGCTGACACCGCCCAAACGTTCGTCGGTCAGCGTGTACAGCTCGTCCAACATGCGCGACTTCCACGATGTCATGGAGTCGGGCGCAGTGGTCGATATGTCTGCGATCGTCAGCAGGTACAAGCCGCGCAGGAAGTCTCGATCTCCGACCTGTGCGGCGAACTGCTCGATGGTCGCGGGGTCCGCGAGGTCGCGCCGCGCTGCCACGAAGTACATCGTGAGGTGGTGCAAGATGAGCTTCGAGCACAGCTCGATGTCCTGCGCGTCGAGGTGAAAGCGCGCGAGGATCGCACGCGCCATCGCCGCGCCGCGGATCGAGTGCTCCTTGCCGCCGAACACCTTACCGATGTCGTGCAAAAGCACCGCAAACAACAGCCTATCAGGCTTGTAGTACTCGGCAGCGAGCCGACAGCCGAGCGCGTGCCGCTGCATGAGCTCACCACGCATCAACGAGCGCACGCGATCCACCGCAGCGACCGAGTGCACATCGACCGTGTACACGTGATAAAGGTCGTGGTGAACGCGGCCGACCACCGGCGCAAACTCCGGGATCATCGCGAGCAGTAAGCCCACCGCGTGCAGCTCACCCAGGATCGAGCCGTTGCGGAAGGGCGCCTGGCGCGTGCTGCACAAGAGCGTGGTGAACAGCTTCGCGGCGTCGGGGCTGCTGCGGAGGCGCACACAAAACTCCGGCTCGTCGCTCGTCAGCCGCATGATCAGGTCACGCGCGCTGTGCATCACCGGCTGGTTGCGCTCCACTGCGAGCACGTAGAGCTGCAGCGCGAGCGCAGGGCTGTCTTGGACCTGCTCGACGTTCTCGAAGCCGAGCTGCGCGCCGACTGAGATGATGCCGTCCTGCAAGCGCTTCACGCGACCGCTGCCGAGCTGCATGCGCTCTTGCACGCGCGCGAGCACCTGCTCCTGCGCGCGCGTGACCGCGCGCGCATGCTGATAGTAGTCAGACATGAACGCTTCGACTGTGGGCCCGATCAGCTCTTCCGGCGACGAGCCTTGCATCGGCACCATCAGCTGATAGCCCATGCGCGTCGCAGCGTATTCCTGCTGATCGAAGGTGAGGCGCTCGTTGCGTCGACCAGCCGCGTGATGAAGGTGATTGCGAACGCGATAGAAGAAGTCGGTGGCGTTCTGGATGGCTTCGACCTCGCGCACCGTCAGCCCGCCGGCGCGCACGACATCCGGCATTGCGGCGCCGTGGTAACCGGCGCGCGCCGTCCAGCGCACGACGTCTGCATCGCGCAGCCCGCCCGCGCCGTTTTTCACGTCAGGCTCGAGCAGGTAGACCGAGTCGCCGAAGCGCCGCCAGCGCTCCGCCACCTCGCGGCGCATGCGGTCGAGAAACGCCGTGAGTCCCGCGCCCGTGAACAGCTCCGTAAAAGCCCGCTCCCGCAGCGCACGCGCGAGGCTCTCACTGCCCGCGAGCAGGCGAATGTCCAAGAGCGCCGTCGCCGTCTGCAGCGCCTCGTGTGCGTTCTGCAAGAGGTCGTCGACGCGCATCACCTGATGACCGATGGTGACGCCCGCATCCCAGAGCGGATAGAGCACCGCATCTACCAGCGGCGCGATTTCGCTCGCGCTGCCGCTGGTGACGAACAGCACATCGAGGTCGCTCTTCCATCCGAGCAGGCTGCGGCCATGACTGCCGACCGCAAACAAGCTGACCGGCGCGTTCGATCGCGTTCGGGCCTGAGCGCTCTGGAACAGCGAGAGCAGCATGGTGTCCGCGAGCGCAGCGTGCTGGCGCGCGAGCGGTAGACCGGCGGAGTCGCGCTCTTCGAGCAGCGCCTCCAGCGACTTACGCCGTTGCAGGTACGTCCCGACGGCGTCTGGGAGTGATGAGCGTGCCTGAAGCATAGGAAAACCCGTTCCTGAGCCTGAGACACAGTGTAGGCGCCGAATGCTTCCAGCACATTTCCGCAGCGATTCTTCGCTCGCGAACGCGCTAACAGATCCGCTCGTCTTCGCGCGTGATCTTACGGATCGCGCGATGCCTGCGGCTCGTAGCGCGGAGCGGGTTGATCGACTGGTGCTCTCCCCACACAGGAGCCTCCAGGCTCTCGAATGCGTGGCGCAGCCGCTCACCCCACGTGTTTTGGATCAGCCGGTAATATGGGTTGTGCTCATCGATGCAGATGATGTCCGAGCTCTGCAGCGCGCCTTCCCCGTACACCGCGAGATCGAGCGGCAAACCTACGGACAAGTTAGACTTCATCGTCTCGTCCATGGATAAGAGTGCACACTTCGTACCGTCTTCGAGCGAAGCTTCCGGCGTGAGCAGACGGTCGAGCACGGGCTTGCCGTACTTGTGCTCGCCGATCTGGAAGTAGCAGGTCTCGCGCGTGGCCTCGATGAAGTTGCCAGCGGCGTAGACCAGAAACAGCCGCATCGCCTCGCCCTTGATCTGCCCGCCCAAGATCATCGAGACGTTGAAGTCGAGGCCCGCCTGCTTGAGCGCAGCGGCGTCTCGCTCGGCGACCCGGCGCATGGCGACGCCTAACAGTCGCGCGGCATCGAACATGCTCGCGGTGTTCCAGATCGTGACCGGCTCCGCGTGCTCTTGCTCGGCCGGCATCTGCGTGACCTGCAGGATCTCGCGGACCGACTGCGCGAGCGACAGGTTGCCAGCGGACAGGAGCACCATGAAGCGGTCGCCGGGCCGCTCGTAGACCATCATCTTGCGAAACGTGCTGATGTGATCGAGGCCCGCGTTGGTGCGGGAATCCGAGGCGAAGACAAGGCCAGCGTCGAGCTTGATGCCAACACAATAAGTCACGCAGCTCTCTTCCGTTCAGGGTGAGCGATTCGCGTGTAGCATGTGGGCAGGCGCCGTAGACCGCAATGGCATTCGCGCTTCGACTACGGATCTCCAGCGTCTTCGTCGCGCCCCAGCTGATCGCCCGCATCCGGGCGCTGCGGGGGCATGCGCGTGTCCTCCTGGTAGCCGAGCCGCCCGCAGCTCGCTTGGCAGAGCAAACCTGCAGCCATTAGCTGCAGAACCAGTTGTCGCACGCGACGCTCGTACACGCGGCTAGAATTGTAGTCGAAGCTCCCTCGGCGCGCGAGACCAGGGGACGCGACACAGCTACACACCCTACTCCAGAGCCCCACATCGAAGCGCGCAGATGTTGGGGTTCTCCGGCCCAAGAACCGCGACTCCAGCGTGACTTCGGACATTGCACGCGCCGCCACGAGCGGCAACACTCGGGACGGAGAGGTCCGTACGTGACACAACCCTTGCATGTGCTTTTGGTCGACGACCGTTCGAGTCAGCTCGACTCTTTGACTCACCGGCTGCAGCGCAACGGCTACCGCACTTCGCTCGCGGCCGATGCGAGCGCGGCGCTCGTTGCGGCGAAGAAGGATCCACCCGATGTCGCAGTGCTCGACCTCGCTGCCGCCGAGCCGGAGGGCTTTGCGACGTGCAAGGCGCTCAAGCAGCTCCTGCCGCAGGTTCCCGTGATCATCTACGCGCAGTCGAAGATCGCGAACGACCGCTCGAGCGCACAGGCGTGCGGGGCCGACGACATCATCGAAGCACCGGCTGACCGCGGGCTCGTGATCCAGCGCATCGTGCAGCTGCTGGCGCGCTAGACCCAGCGCGGCGAAGGCATGCTAAGAGGCATGACAGCGGTGGTCGCGGGACCCCGCGACCTCCGCACAAAGTTGGTCTCATGGCTTCTCGCAAGCGTCACAGTGCTGGGCTCCTGATGTATCGACGCGGTGCCGACTCGAGCCTCGAAGTCTTGATCGCGCATCCCGGCGGGCCGTTCTTCGCGCGCAAAGATGCGGGCGCTTGGAGCATCCCGAAGGGCGAGGTGGAGCCCGACGAAGACGCTCGCGCGTGTGCGCTCCGCGAGTTTCAGGAGGAGACCGGGATCTGCGCGGATGATCGACCTTTGCTCGCGCTCGGAGAGGTTCGGCAGAGCGGTGGCAAGCGGGTCGAGGCCTGGGCGTTCGCCGGCGAATGGGCGGGCGGGCGCCCGAACAGCAACACCTTCGAAATCGAGTGGCCGCCGCGCAGCGGGCGGATGCAACGCTTTCCCGAGATCGATCGCTTGGAATGGTTTCCGCTGCACGAGGCGCGCTCGAAGCTGAACCCTGCGCAAACCGAGCTCCTGGATCGATTGGCCGCGATCCTGAGCGAAAACGGCTGAGGGACAGCGGCGCGATTGGGTGTAAGCTGCGCCCGATGTCCATCGAGAATCTCGAACGACAATTTCGGCGTATCGGACACTTGCAGCACGTAAGTGCGATCATGCAGTGGGACGAGGCTGTGATGATGCCACTCGCCGCCGGTCCAGACCGCGCTGCGGCGCTGTCGACGTTGGGCGTAGTGATCCACGAGCATCTCACAGCCCCGCAGCTCGAGGAGTGGATCGCAGGCGCGGACGCGGAGCTCCAGGCCGGCGAGCTGGACGACCGCCAGAGCGCGAACCTGCGGGAAATCAAGCGGATCGTGCGGCGTGCGAGCGCCCTGCCTGCAGCGCTGGTCGAGGGTCTGTCCAACGCGCAGCTGCGCTGCGAGCAAGCCTGGCGTTTGCAGCGCGAGAACAACGACTGGCAGGGCTTCGCGCCGCTCTTGCGCGAGGTGGTCATGCGCAAGCGCGAAGCGGCGGCGGCACTGGCCGCGCAGCTCAACGTCTCCCCGTACGATGCGCTGCTCGACGAATACGAGCCGTTCTTCTCGAGCGCGCAGATCGACCAGCACTTCGCGAAGCTGCGCGCGTTTCTGCCGGACTTGATCGGGCAGGTGATCGATCACCAGCGCACCCGACCGTTCTTGACGCCGCGCGGTCCGTTTCCACGCGCGTCGCAAGAGAAGCTCGGTCGGCTGCTGATGGCGGCGGTGGGGTTCGACAACGAGCGCGGCCGGCTCGATGTGAGCCACCATCCTTTCTGCGGCGGCGTGCCGGCCGATGTGCGCGTGACCACGCGCTACGACGAGCATGACTTCGTGAGCGGGATGATGGGGATCCTGCACGAGACGGGTCACGCGAAGTACGAGCAGCATCTTCCCGAGTCGCTGCGCAACCAACCGGTCGGTCAAGCGCGCAGCATGTCGCTCCACGAGAGTCAGAGCTTGCTGCAGGAGATGCAGATCAGCCGGAGCCGCGAGTTTCTAACGTTCGCTGCACCACACATCGCGCAGGCCTTCCCGGAAGCCGCGGCCGCGCAGCCCGAAGCGCTCGGCGTCAACAACCTGGCCCGCCTCTTTACGCGCGTCGCGCGCACCAAGATCCGCGTGAATGCGGATGAGGTGACGTATCCCTGCCACATTCTCTTGCGCTACGACCTCGAGCGCCGGTTGATCGACGGCAAGCTGGAAGTCGCGGACATCCCCGAGGCGTGGGACAGCGGCATGCGCGAGCTGCTCAACATCAGCACTGGCACCGACTGCAAGGATGGTTGCATGCAGGACGTGCACTGGGCGGCAGGTGCGTTCGGCTACTTCCCGACATACACGCTGGGCGCGATGATCGCGGCGCAGCTGTTCGCGGCGGCGCTGAAGGAGCTACCGAATTTGCGCGAGCAGATCGCGCTCGGACAGTTCGAGCCGATCAACGACTTTCTGCAACGCAAAATCTGGTCGTCCGCCAGCTTGTACGAGCCGGAAACGCTGCTGCGGCACGCAACCGGCGAGGCACTCAACCCGCAATACTTCGAAGCGCATCTGCGCAGGCGTTACCTGTCGGATTCGCGCTGAAGGCCTCCGCATGAGCAAGCAAGAAGCTGGTGGCATGGGCGTGCTAGCCACGTGGCAGAGGTGGCCGCTCTACCTGCGGATCGTGGGTGGCATGATCTTGGGCGTCGCGGTGGGCCTTCTGCTCGGCGCCAATGCGCACAGCCTCGCCATTCCCAGCAAGCTCGTGCTGCGCTTGCTCGGCGCGCTGGCGCCCGCCCTTATCTTGGTCGCGATCATCAAAGCGCTGATGGAGGCGAGCTTCGAGAAGGGCACCGCCGGGCGCTTGGTCCGCTTGCTCGCACTCAACACGCTGGTCGCGATCTGTGTGGGCCTCGCGGTCGCGAATGTGCTCCGACCCGGCAGCTGGTCCGCAGCGCTCAAGCCGCTCGGAGGCGACGGGAACAAGCACGGCGGCGGTCAGCCGGACATCCTGCAGCAGTTCCTGGAGAACGTGCCGCAGAGCATCCTCGGACCGCTCACCGACAACGGCAAAGTGATCGGCGTGATCTTCCTCGCGCTCGCGTTCGGCGTGGCGCTCAAAAAGCACGCAACTCGACCGCTGCGCAACGTGAAAGATGCGATCGATCTCGCCCTCGATGCGCTCGTGACGATCCTGCATTGGATCATCGATGTCGTGCCGTTCGCGGTATTCGGCCTCGTCGCGAGCATCGTCGGCACGCAAGGCTTCGCCCCGTTCAAGGCGCTCGGCGCCTTTATCTTGTCTGTGCTGCTCGCGCTGCTCGTACAGGCGAGCTACTACCTCCTGCGCGTGAAGCTCGGCAGCTGGGTGCAGCCGTCGAAGCTACTCGCAGGCTGTCGCGACGCATTGGTGATGGCATTTTCGACCGGCAGCTCGACGGTGACCATGCCGGTCACGTACGAGTGCCTGCACCAGCGTGTCGGCCTGCGCGAGAAGTCGGCGAGCCTGGGCGCCTTTGTGGGCGCGAACTTCAACAACGACGGCACTGCGCTCTACGAAGCGATGGCGGCGCTGTTCGTCTCGCAGCTGTTGGCTGCACAAGGCACGGGCGAGGCGCTGACCTTGACGCAGCAGGTGCTGGTCGTGCTGACCTCAGTGATCGCGTCGGTCGGCGCGGCTGGCATCCCAGAGGCCGGCCTCGTCACCATGACGCTCGTGTTCCACGCGGTGAACCTGCCGACCGAGTACATCGCGCTGCTCCTGCCCGTCGACTGGTTCCTCGACCGCTGCCGCACAGTCATCAACGTCATGGGCGACATGAACGTAAGCTGCATGATCGATGGCAAAACCCAAGAACAGCGAGCAGCCGGCCCCTCGTGACAGAGTGGCACCTCCGATCGGGTGCCTGTGCTACCCTGCCCGAAATGGCCGACGAACCTGACAACCTGGTGCTGGTGTTGCTGCGGGAGATCCGCGGGCAAGTAGGCGCTCTGGACACGAAGATCGATGGCCTCACCAACCGTGTTGACTCCATCGAGACGAAGCTCACGCTGCGCATGGATGAGCTTGAAGCGAGCGTGTCCCGTCTTGGGCACGCAGTGTCGGGGCTGGCTGACTCAATCGATGTTGTGATGAAGCAGCTGCGTGTTCTCCTGTCCAGCGACGATCCGGACCGGCTGAGCAAGCTAGAGCAGCGCTTGTCCGCATTGGAGCGTGCGATGGTAGGCGGGAAAGCCTGACCACGGCCCGAGTCTTGGCCAGGGCGGCGATCGGCGCCGACAGGCCGATGAGCTGGCCGACACAGCGCATCAAACACAAACGCCGCCTCATGGCTTTGCAGCCACTGGCGGCGTCCGTTGGGATGCCCTGACGGGCTAGCGCTTCACTTCTTGCGCTTGGCTTCCTCGCGCTCTTTGGCTTCGGCGATGACTTGGTCAGCGACGTTGCGTGGGCACGGGGAGTAGTGGCTGAACTCCATCGAGTACTGGCCGCGACCAGAGGTCATCGTGCGGAGATCGCCGATGTAGCCGAACATCTCGCTCAGCGGGACGTCCGCCTTGATGCGAACCGAGGTCGGACCCGACTCTTGGCTCTTCATCATGCCGCGACGACGGTTGAGGTCGCCGATCGTGTCGCCGACGTGTGCATCCGGAACGAACACGTCCACCTTCATGATCGGCTCGAGCAGGATCGGCGCGCACTTGGGCAGGGTCTGGCGGTATGCAGCCTTGGCTGCGACTTCGAACGCGATCTGCGAAGAGTCGACCGCGTGGAAGGCACCATCCGTCAGGATGACCTTCACGTCGACCAGCGGATAGCCCGCGACCACGCCCTTGACGACCGAGGTCTTGAAGCCCTTCTCGACCGCCGGGATGAACTCCTTCGGAATCGAGCCGCCGCTGATCGCGGATTCGAACACAAAGCCGCTCCCGGTCTCACCGGGCTCGATCGTGTACTCGATCTTCGCGTACTGACCGGAGCCACCGGTCTGCTTCTTGTGCGTGTAGCCGTCGCTGACTGCGCGCGTGATCGACTCACGGTACGCGACCTGCGGCTTGCCCACGGTCACTTCGACGCCGTGCGTACGGCGCAAGATGTCGACCTTGATGTCGAGGTGCAGCTCGCCCATGCCCTTGAGAATGGTCTCGCCCGACTCCTCGTCCACCTCAGAGTGGAACGACGGGTCTTCCTGAACCATCTTCGCAAGCGCGTTGCCGAGCTTCTCTTCGTTCGCCTTGTCTTTGGGCGTGACCGACACCGAGATAACCGGCGCCGGGAACACCATCGGCTCGAGCGTCGCG
>Ga0190269_10000571_pt1 | contig 18660 bp, 16 predicted proteins | sample Popmic249IS_FD_133749 | JGI IMG/M metagenome (GOLD analysis project Ga0190269, IMG submission 133749) | Populus adjacent soil microbial communities from riparian zone of Blue River, Arizona, USA - 249 IS | ecosystem: Environmental > Terrestrial > Soil > Riparian zone | place: USA: Arizona... | reverse complement strand
ACCGGCGACGTGGCGTCCAACGTCGCGTACGGGCGTCCGGACAGCTCGGCCGAGCGCATCGAGCGTGCTGCCAGGGCCGTCGGCGCGATCGGCATGGTGCGGTCGATCCGCGGCGGGTTCCGGCACGCGGTCTCCGAGCGCGGCGGCGGGTTGTCGGCCGGGCAGCGTCAGCTGGTGTCGCTCGCGCGCGCCGAGCTCGTCGACCCCGACATCCTGCTGCTGGACGAGGCCACCGCCGCGCTCGATCCGGCCAGCGAGGCCGTGGTGCTCGCCGCCGGAGACGCGCTCGCCCGCCGCCGGACGACGGTCGTGATCGCGCACCGGCTGGCCACCGCCGCCCGCGCCGATCGCATCATCGTCCTGGTCGACGGGCAGATCGCCGAGCAAGGCAGTCATACCGACCTGATCGCGGCCGACGGTGTGTACGCACGGCTCTGGGCTCGGGACGGTGCCGCGGCGCTCGACGCCGAGGTGGCAGCGCTCGAACGCTCGTCGGTGGATGTGGTGGGGTCAGGCCCGGCAGCGGGTAGGTAGGGTGCTGGGCTGACCATCCGGGCTGACCGTTTTCTGGGGAAGGCTTTTGTTGGACTGGGACCTGGTGGCGGCCGAGCCGCGTGCCGAGAACTCGTTGCTGTCGATGCTGGAGCGGTTGGTGGCGCTGCCGACCGTCTCCGGCAACCTCGCCGCGTGCGAGGAAGGGCTCGACTACATCGGTGAGTTCCTCGCCGAACGCGGCATGCGGGTCCGCCGGTTCGACCAGGACGGTTTCGGTGCGCTGGTCGCGACCGTGCACCCGACGCTCAGTCCCGCGGTGATGCTCACCGCCCACCTGGACGTCGTCCCCGGGCCGGAGCACCTGTTCACGTTGAAGCGGGACGGCGGGCGGGTCGTGGGGCGCGGCGTGTTCGACATGAAGGGCGCGATCGCGGCCTACCTCGCGCTGATCGACGAGCTCGGCCCCGATCTGCACCGCTACGACCTGGGCGTGATGATCACGACCGACGAGGAGACCCGCGACCTCGGCGTCAAGCTGCTGCTGCAGGACGAGGGCTACCGCGCCCGGGTGGCGGTGCTGCCGGACGGTGGCGACCACTGGCAACTCGAAGAAGTGGCCAAGGGAGCCTGGCGGGTGCGGGTGAGCACGTACGGCGTGGCGGTGCACGGATCCCGGCCGTGGACCGGGCAGAGCGCGTCGTTCAAGTTGCTCGACCTGCTCGCGGACATCCGGCGGCGCTTCCCGGTGGAGGATCCGCACGTGGACACGCTGAACATCAGCTTCCTGCGAGCGGGCACCGCGCCCAACCAGCTGCCCGATCAGGCCGAGGCCGTGCTCGACATCCGGGTGATGGGGCCCGAGGAGCTGGCCGCGGTCGAGCGGGACGTCGCGGAGATCTGTCGGCAGCACGGGGCCGACCTGGAGCTGCTCGTGCTGTTCCCGCCGGTCAAGCACGACCTGAACGACCCGCTGCTGGCGGAGTTCGCGCGGAGCGTCGAGCGGGTGACCGGCGTGACGTGCGGTCCGTGCATCTCCTACGGCTCGAGCGACGCCGCCCAGTACGCGATCGTCGGCGTGCCGTGTGCGGTGACGCGCCCGATCGGCGGTGGTCACCACGGGGACGACGAGTGGGTCGACGTGGAGTCGCTGGCCCAGCTCGTCCCGGTGCTCCGCGACTACGTCTCGCGGGTGGCCACGCACGAGTGAGCCGCGCCGGATGATGCGGAGCCGGCCCCCACGCGCCGCGTGCGGGCCGGCACCGGATCAGGCGAGCAACTCGCGGGCGGCGGCGAGGAAGAGGTCGTTCTCGGCGGGGGTCCCGATCGTCACGCGGACGCCGTCACCGGCGAACGGACGCACGATCACGCCCCGCTTCTCGCACCCGGCCGCGAAGTGCGCGGCGTCGTCGCCGAGCGGCAGCCAGACGAAGTTCGCCTGCGTCTGCGGGACGTCGGGGCGCAGCTCGCGCAGCGCGGCGTGCACCCGGGCGCGCTCGGCCACGACGAGCTCCACCCGGCGCTGCATCTCGCTCTCGGCGTCCAGGGCGGCCAGCGCCGCCGCCTGGGCGACGTGGTTGACCGAGAACGGCGTGACGACCTTGCGCACGGCGTCCGCCACCTCCGGGTCGGCGGCCATCCAGCCCACGCGGATGCCGGCCAGGCCCCAGGCCTTCGACATCGTCCGCAGCACGACCACGTTCGGACGCCCGGCTGCGACCTCGAGCCCGTCGGGCACCTCGGGATCGCGGACGAACTCCCGGTAGGCCTCGTCGATGACGACCAGGACCTCCGGACCGACCCGGTCCAGGAAGCGCTCCAGGTCAGCGCGGTGGACGGCCGGTCCGGTCGGGTTGTTCGGCGTGCAGACGATCGCGACGCGGGTCCGGTCGGTGACCGCGGCGGCCATCGCGTCGAGGTCGTGCGCGTGGTCGCCGGTGTTCGGCACCTTGACGCTGGTGGCACCGCACGAGGTCGCGATGATCGGGTAGGCCTCGAACGACCGCCAGGAGTAGAGCACCTCGTCGCCGGGGAGCACCGCGGCCCGGACGATGTGCTCGGCGAGCGCCACCGAGCCGCAGCCGGAGACGATCCGGTCCGGGGCGACGTCGTACCGCTCGCCCAGCCGTGCCCGCAGCGCGGTGACGGCCGGGTCCGGGTAGCGGTGGGTGTCCGCGACCGCAGCGGCGACGGCCTCGACCACGCCGGGGAGCGGTCCGTAGGGGACCTCGTTGCTGGCGAGCTTCACCGCTTCCGGGACGCCGGACTCGCGCGCGACGTCGGCCGGGTTCCGGCCGGGCACGTACCGCGGAATCGTGGCGAGGTCGGCGCGGGTCAGCGGCATCGGGTGCTCCTTCTCAGTTGGGCTTCTGGGCCGGGGTCGTCGGGCCCACCGGCACGGCCGCCGACCGCACCACGATCGACGTGACGGCCTTGTCGTGCAGGCACTGGCGGGCCGGCCGGTCCCAGAGGCACCAGAGCAGGTCGGCCAGTTGCAGCGGCAGGCCGCAGAGGAAGCTGACCGCCGGGCTCGGCAGCATCAGGATCAGCCAGCGACGCATCGACTGCCCGAACGTCAGCGTCTTGTCGTCGAGCACCCGGACCACCCGGATGCCGACGATGCGCTTGCCGAGCGTCTGCCCGCTGTTGGCCGTGGCCGGCACCTCGTAGGCGAACCAGAGCCCGATCGTCAGGACGAAGATGATCCAGTTGAGGCGGCTGGCCTCGGCCGACAGCGTCTCCTCGCCGAGGAGGATGTCGTTGATGTTCGGCCCGATCTCCTCGGCGAACTGCAGGTAGAAGTAGCCGTTCACGACCAGACAGAGCACGAACACCGCGACGACGTCGAACAGGCGGGCCAGCACGCGCAGGCCGAGCGGCGCGAGCTTGGTGGTGTCGATCGGCATCGTGGCGGTGGTGCCGGGCAGCCGGATGTGGCCGGGCGGTACCGGGGGCAGCGTGGACGGCTGACCCCAGCGGGACTGGCCCGCGCCCGGCGCGCCGGGCACCGGCGTCCCCGGGCCGGCCTGGCCGCCGGGGAAGCCCGACCCGCCGGGAAATCCCGGTGCTCCTGGTGAACCCGGTGCTCCTGGTGAACCCGGTGCGCCGGGGCTCGGAGCGTCGGTTCCGGTTCCGGTTCCGGTTCCGGGCGGGCCTGGCCAGGCCGCGCCGGAACCGGACGAGCCGGGCGTCGGCGATCCGGGGGAAGCCTGGGTTCCGTCGGATCCCGGCGGTGTCCAGCCGGGGCTCCAGCCCGTCGGCGCGGACGGCGTCGTGGCCGACGGCGTCGGGACGGGCGGCGTTGGGGATGGGGCGCTCGGCTCGACCGGGGGAGGGCCGGGCGGCGGCGTGGCCCCGACGGGCAGCGGGCTACCGAGCCACTGCTCGCCGTCCCAGTAACGCTGCGTCTCCGGTTCCGCCGGGTCGGGATACCAACCGGGGGCCGGGGTCACCGGATCACCTCACCCATTCTGCTGCTGTCACCAGGTACTCCTGCCATCCTGCCGTACGGCCGGAAGTAGGAGCCCACCACATTCCTCGAACGCACAGCCGCCGCTCCGCGTGCCGGGGGGCGGTGGCACGCGAAGCGGCGGCGTCCGCGGTTCGTTCGGCTGCGGGGGTTGCCGTGGCGAACCGGACCGGTCGGACCTGCGGGGGTTGGTCCGAGCCGGTGTCGGTGAGCTCTTCCCGGTCGGCCTGCGCGAGGTCGGTCGACCTGAACGCGGACCGGAGGGTGGGGAAGAGCTCGGTGCGAGGGCCGCCGTGGGGTCCGTCTCCGGCGGTGCGGGGGTACCGCAGGAGGGGCAGCGACCCTCGCACCTCCGACATCGGCGCCGGCCACCCACGCCGCAGCGGTTTCCGGGCGTGCCACCGCTCCGCACCCACCGTGCTCCCCACCGGTCACCGGGCGGCGCGGATCAGGCGAGGGGCGGTGCAGCCTCCCCCAGAGCTTCCAGCGCCCCGGTGAAGCACTCCATGGGAGGCGTCACCAGACCGGCCCCGACCTGCCCCACGCCCGCGACCCGACCCGCCATCCCGGTGTTGATCTGCGGCAGCACGCCGCTCCGCACGACCTTCGTCACGTCGATGCCGGTCGCGGCGCCGCGGAAGTCGAGGATCGGCAGCGCGTACGCGGCGTTCTCCCCGGTGGTGATGCCGTACATCTCCCGACTGGTCCGCAGCGCGTCCGAGACGGTGCCGCCGACGAACCGGACGATCGCCGGAGCGCTGGCCATCGCGAACCCGCCGATACCCGCGGTCTCGGTGATCGCCGAGTCGCCGATGTCCGGGTTCGCGTCCTCCGGCCCGTACGACCCGAGGAACAGACCCTGCGGGGTGTTGGCCGGCCCGGTGAACCACTGGTCACCGGTGCCGGACACCTGGATCCCGAAGTCCGTGCCGTTGCGCGCCATCGTCGTCACGACCGTCGACCCGGGGATCCCGGACGCCGCCGCGGTCTGCAGCTTGCACGCGGGCATGACCAGGTTGAGGAAGAAGTGGTCGTTGCCGCCGACGAAGCGCGCCACCGACGCCACGTCCGAGGAGGCCACCCCCGCGTCGATCATTGCCGGGAGGAGGTCGCGCAGCAGCATCAGCGTGCCCGCGCGGTTCCGGTTGTGGCCCTCGTCGCCCATCTGGACCATCTGCGCGATGATCCCCTTGACGTCGATCGGGCCGTGCTCGCGCACCGCGGCCTGCAACGCGGGCCCGAGCACCGCGGACATCCACCGGAGCCGGTCGATCACCTCGGGCCCGTACGCGCCGTACCGCAGCACCTTGCCGAGTCCCTCGTTCAGCGAGCACCACGACGTCCGGTCGTGCGCCTCGTCGCGGAGGACGAACACCCACATCGACGGCGAGACGACACCCGCCATCGGCCCGACGCCGCCGGCCTCGTGGCACGGTGCCCACTCCGCGGACCCGCCGGACAACAGTCGCTCCGCCTCGTCGGCGGAGGAGGCCAACCCTTCGAAGATCGCCGCACCCATCAGGGCTCCGCGCATCGGCCCGGAGGCCCGCTCCCAGCTGATCGGTGGCCCGGCGTGCCGGAACTGCCCGGCGGCCAGCCCGACGACCTCCGAAGCCGGCCGGACGTCGACCAGCGTCGCTCCGGCGGCGAGCATCCGCTCCAGCGCGGTGGCGTTGGCCGTGGTGCGGCGCGGATCGGCCATCACCCTGGCCAGCGCCTCTGGCGAGCCGGCCGGGGGCTGCCACGCGACCGGCGTGACGGCCGCGGCCTGCGCGGTCAGCGCGTCGGTGAACAGTTCGGCGCCGGCGGTGACGACCGTCGGTTCGCCGGAGAGCAGGTTGGTCACTGTGCACCCTTCGTCTCTGCCGGGGTCGGTCCGAGAGAACTCACTCCGTCACCTCGGCCGGGTTCAGGATCGCGACGGCCTCGCGCGCGGCTTCGGCGTTGGACGAGAACACCCGGGCGCCGACGCCCTGCAGCTCCGCCGCCTGGCGGGCCAGCCCCTGCGGGTCACCCGCGGTGCCGATCAGCGCGACCACGACGTCGAACGGGCGGTCGGCGGCGACCAGGGCGGACGCGATGGCGGGTGCCAGCTCACCGGCCGGGTCGGGGTGCGCACCGTGTCCGAGGACGACGTCGAGCAGCACGACCCGGCAGGAGGGGTCGGCCGCCTCGGCCGCCAGCCGCTCGAGGCGCAGCGTCCCGTCGATCATCGGGTGCGGCCGCCCGGCGGTCAGCGCGTCGTCGCCGAAGTCGATCATCGCGTGGCCGTCGGATCGCAGGTCCTTGCCGAGTGCCCAGGCCGACTCCAGCGGGATGTTCGACGCGATCGGCCCGAGCGCCGACGAGGCGATCACCATCGCCTCGTCGCAGAGCGTTCCGCCGCTGTAGAGGCCCCGCAGGGACCCGGGGGACACGGCGAACGGCGCGACCAGGTCCCGCGGCTCGTCGGTGGGTAGCCACCGCGGCCACGGCGAGGGCGCCGACCGGCCGAGTACCCCGAGCACCTCGCCGACCACCGCGGTCAGATCGGGGCGACCGCTGCCGAGCAGCCCGAACACGACGGGCTTGGAGAGTCCCGCGGCGTGCTCCCGGATCCGGGAGGCCACTTCCGGCGCCGGCGGCTTGGAGACGACCAGGATCACCTCGGTGGCCGGGTCGGCGTCGAGCGCGTCGAGCGCGGCCAGCGTCGAACGCCCGGCGACGACCGTGGAGAGGTCGCGCCCGCCGACGCCCAGACAGTGCGAGATGCCCACGTCCGCGGCGTCGAGCAGTGCCATCACCTGCTGCGCGCCCGTGCCGGAGGCCGCGACCAGCCCGACCGGCCCCGGCCGCACCACGTTCGCGAAGCCGAGCCCGACGCCGCCGACGACCGCGGTGCCGCAGTCCGGGCCCATGACCAGCAGCCCGCGCTCGGCGGCCAGGTCCTTGAGCGCGACCTCCTGCTCGACCGGCACGTTGTCGCTGAAGACCAGCACCGACGCGCCTGCGTCCAGGGCGTCCACCGCGTCGGCGAAGGCGTACCGGCCGGGCGTGGAGATCAGTGCGAGGTCCGCCCCTGCGGTGGTCACTGCTGCGCCGACGGTACGGGGCGGGGGCAGCGTGCTGTCGCCGGTGGGCTGCGGTGCCTTGGCGGCCAGTGCCGACTCCAGCGCGGCGAGCGCGGCGTCCCGGGTCGCTTCGTCGGCGGCGACGATCGCCACCACCATGTCGCCGGCCGTGGCGTCGTCCGGCACCGGGAAACCCATGCCGGCGATCAGCTCGAGGTTGAGCTCGGTGCCCATCGCGACCATCGCGCTGGTCACTCCGTCCAGGCCGCTGACGGCCTGACTGACTCCGAGTAGCTGCACCGAGTCGCGGTAGGTACCGCGTCGCAGCTCGATGTGGTGCAAAGCGGTCACTCTGCCGGCCTTCCGGTTGTCGGGTTCAGCGTGCGAGACGGTTCGGTCAGAACGTCCAGGCCCAGGCGGACGCCGTGCAGCAGGCCGAGCCCCGAGGAGTGGCCGACGCGGAGCAGCGCCTCGACGGCGGGTTCGAGCCGGTCGGTGGGGTCGGTGAGCACGGCGGCCAGCTGGGGGACGCACTCGCCGCGGGCGGCGTGGGTGAGCAGGGCGGCGGAGACGGCGGTGGTGGCCCCCGGTCGGGCTGCCAGCTCCGCGGCGATCGTCGAGCCCAAGACCTCCCCCCTCGGGTGCCCGGCGGCGATCAGCGTGACCAGTGCACCCGCCAGGATGTCGTCCCCCAGCGGGGTCAGCCCCTCGCCGCGCCCGAGCAGGGCCCGCACCGCCGCGGCCGGATCGTTCCCGGTCAGCCCCGCCGCCTCGTCGGGGAGCCCTCGACGGGGGCCGCTGAGCGCGCGGATCGCCTGCCGCCTGGCGTCGGCATGAACGAGGTGCACCCGCGGACGGGGCGGCCGCCACCAGCGGGTGACCGCGGCGCCCACGCCGCCGGCCTCGACCCGACCTGCCCCGATCCGGGCCGTCGAGCCGACCGCGGCCGTGGGCACCGGTGTCCCGGTACCGAGGACCAGAGCGCACGGCACCCGCACCGCGTCCGCGCCGGTCACACACAGGGCGGGAACGTCCGGGTCGAGCGTGCTCAGGTACAGCGCGCGGGAGAGCGAGGCGGTCACGGTGACGGTCCGGACCGGCCCGGTGAGCACCCCGGCGAGCGAGACGGAGGCCGCGCTGGGCAGAGCGGTTGCCACGTGCGGCCACCCCCTCGGACGGATTCGGTCACCCGGCCCACGTGGCCGACGGTAGGGCTGCGTCTACGGTGTCGGCATGGGAAGAATTGCCAAGGATGGCCGGGTGCCTTCGGCCAACTTGACTGCCTCCCCGGTGGGGTTGCCAGTACGTGACGTTCTCGAGGCGAACTCGTTGACCGGCGCCCGGGTGCTCGCCGGTGAGGGTGGTCTCGACCGCGTCGTACAGCGGCTCAACGTCATGGAGGTGCCGGACATCCTGCCGTGGGTGAAGCCGCACGAGTTGCTGCTCACCACCGGCTACCCGCTCCGGAACAACCCGGCCGAGCTGCTCGACCTCGTCCGCGAGCTCGACGAGCGCGGACTCGCCGCACTCGCGATCAAGCTGCACCGCTACCTGGACGAGCTGCCGGCCGACGTGCTGGCCGAGGCCGACCGGCGTGGGTTCCCGATCATCGAGGTCGCCGAGTCGGTCGGCTTCGACGACATCCTCAACGAGGTGCTCAGCGCGCTGCTGCACCGTCAGGCCGCGGTGCTGGCCCGGTCCGACGAGGTCCACCGGGCGCTGGTGAGCGTCGTGCTCGAAGGCGGCGGGCTGGACGACCTGGCCGCCGAGCTGACCCGCATACTCGGTGGCCCGGTGATCGTCACGACGCCGGACGGCCGGGTGAACGCGCAGGCCGGAGAGGCCGTGGATCTGCAGAAGACCGGCTGCTTCGATCCGACCGGGCGGTTCCGGGTGGACGACGAGCCGACCGGTGTGCGCCCGCACGACGGGGGATTCCACACCACCGTGCCGATAGTGGCCGGGCGGATCGACCACGGGCGCATCGTGGCGTTCTCGGACACGCCGCTGGACGCCGCGGACGTGTACTCGCTGGAGCGGGCCGCCACCGTCGCCGCCCTCGCGGTCACCAAGCAGCTCGCGATCGACGCCGTCGAGGGCAAGTACCGGGCGGACTTCCTCCGTGACCTGCTCACCGGCCGGGTGGAGGACGTGCCGACCGCGGTCGCCCACGCCCGCACCCTCGGCTGGGACGTCGAGCGTCCGCTGGTGGCCGTCGTCGCCGAGCTGGACCCGGTGACGGCGCCGACGGGCTCGGCCCCGGAGCTGCGCCCCGTGCAGGAGCGCTTCGCCACGGCCTGGCAGTCGGTGGTGCGCTGGCGTGACCCCAAGGCGCCGGTCGTCAACTTCAACCAGGAAGTCGTCGTCCTGCTCGGTCTGCCTCCCGGCGGCACCGGGGCCGACGCCGTCGAGCGGGCAGTGGGGGAGCTGGTCCGCCAGGTCGTCGGGGACGGCGGCGGCGGTCGGCGGTCGTTCTCGCTGGGTATCTCGCGGCCGGCGTCGACGCCGCACGAGTTGCCGCGCGCCTACGAGCAGGCGCGGAAAGCCGTTCGGATCGGGCGCCGCCTGCACGGCGACGGCGCCCGGGCCAGCTTCGACCGCCTCGGTGTCCACCGGCTGCTCTCCTTGATCCCGGACACCTCGGAGCTGCGAGGCTTCGTCGAGGAGGTGCTGGGGGAGCTGGCGGCGGACACCCCGGAGAACGCGGACTTGCGCCGGACGCTGGCCGTGCTCCTGGAGACGAACTGCACGGTGGCCGAGGCCGCGCGGCGGCTGCACTTCCACTACAACACGCTGCGGTACCGGATCACGAAGCTGGAGAAGCTCGTCGGCCCGTTCACCGACGACGCCGCCCTCCGCCTGGACCTGGCGCTCGCTCTCCGCGTCCTGGAGATCCGCGGGCTGTAGCGAACTCGTGTGTTCTCGCCGTCCGCGCGGTCCAGTTCCGACATCCTGATCGCGGCCGCGCGATCAGGCCCCTTCGACCACGACGGTCGGCTCGTGGTGGACCGGGAAGTTCACGGAGCTGGCGATGAAACAGCGGGCGCTGGCGTCGCGGTGGAGGCGGGTGGCCAGGTCGACCTTGCCCGCGCTGGCGCGCGCCAGCGTCACCCGTGGCCGTAGCGTCACCGAGGTGAAGCGCCCACCGCCGCCGGGCGTCTGCGTCATCGACCCCGCCGGTGCGTCGGTGTAGTCGATGACGACTACACCGGACTCGACGCAGACGTGCAGGTACGACATGAGATGACAGCCGGAGAGCGCGGCGACCAGCAGCAGCTCGGGGTTCCAGCGATCCGTCTCGCCGCGGAACGCGGGGTCGGACGAGCCGAGCAGCGGCGGGCGTCCCGCTGCGGTGACCTCGTGCGATCGGCTGTACGCCCGATAGGCGCTGGTGCCGGTGCCCTGGTTGCCCGTCCAGGTCAGGGCCAACTCGTAGTTGTGGACCGCTACCACCTGCTGCTCTCTCCTCTGTCGACGGATCCGGTGTTGCTGGGGATCTCGGTGCGCTCGGACGCCGATGGCCGCGGCGCCCGAGTCAGTGCGACCCCGACCAAGACGATCGCAGTACCGACCATGGTGATCGGAGTGATTTTCTCGCCGAGCACGAGCCAGCCGAGAACGGCCGCGACGATCGGCAGGAGGTACAGCACCACCGACGCCGCCGGCCCCACTTCGGCGACCTGGCGAATGTTGAGCACGGTCGCGAGCCCGGTGCAGAACGCACCGAGTGCGATCGTGGCGACGATGACGTCCGGACCGAGCCGGACGCCGTCCAGCGAGTGCGGCCCGGTGACCGGGAGGGCGATCAGCGCCAGCGCGGTGCCCGCCACCAGCTGTCCGGCGGCCAGCGCGATCGGGGGCCGGTCGACCCGGGCCATGTAGCGGTCGATGTAGACGTAGCTGGCGCCGTAGCTGGCCGCGGCGATCAGGCCGAGCATCGTCGGAACCGCGGGCAGCCGTTCACCCGGGGGCCAGGCGCCGACGACCAGTAGCGTGCCGAGCAGTCCGGCGAGCAGCCCGCCGAGGTAGCGCCCGCGTATTTTGCCGACGCCGCCGCAGCAGACGCCGATCGCGAGCGTCCAGAGCGGGGTGGTTGCGTTGAGCATGCCGCCGACGTGCGAGTCGATCGATCGCACCGCGTAAGCGAAGAGCAGCAGCGGGATGACGTTGCCGATCGCCGCGACCACGGCGAGGTGGACCCAGACCCGCGGTTCGTTCGGGAGCCGGATGCTCCTGATCCGGCAGACCGCGAGCAGTAGAGCGGAGCCGATCGCGAGCCGGACCACGGTGAGTACACCCGGCGGGAGGCCGCGCAACGCGATGGCGGCCCAGAGAAAACTCGACCCCCACAGTGCTGCGAGCACTGCCAGCCGGACGAAAGCTGCACGTCCGGTAATTCCCATAGTGATACTGACGCTAAGTCGCGTTGCCGGTTGAGTTGATACCGCTGTGACTAGGCACGAATCAGCCAGTCGTCGCTCGGAAACGTGTCGTTCAGGTTGCCGTCGCATCACGTGGGCGACAATTACTGACAGATCGACCACCCTCTCGGCAGAATCCGCCAAGGGTGGGGCGCCGACTCGGTGCTGTCTTGACCATGAGACCCAGGTCACTGTAGCCGGATATTCGTCGTCATCTCCGAGGGCTCGCCGCAGGCTGCCCTCGAACCGGGGCGGCTGAAAAGAGGTTCGGGCATGGCTCTCTTCGGATGGAGTGTCGTACACGGAGGCAAGGCGCCACCGCCGGGTGGCGTCGTGCGGCCGGAGGAGCGGCTCTCCTGGCCCCGGACGATCGGCCTCGGCGCGCAGCACGTCGTCGCGATGTTCGGGGCGACGTTCGTCTTCCCGCTGATCATGGGGCTCAACGCCCAGCTGGCGATCATGCTGAGCGGTATCGCGACGATCATCTTCCTGCTGATCGTCAGCGGGAAGGTGCCCAGCTACCTCGGTACGTCGGCGTCGTTCGTCGGCGGTGTCGCGGCGATCCGGGCGCAGGGCGGCGACTCGTCCGAGGTGACCGGTGCGATCCTCGTCGCCGGCGTAGTGCTCGCACTGGTCGGCGTGCTGATCCACTTCGTCGGCTCGCGGGTGATCTACAGCGTGCTGCCGCCGGTGGTCACCGGCGCGGTCGTCATGCTGATCGGGTTCAACCTGGCCCCGGTCGTGGCCGGTACGTACTGGCCGCAGGACCAGTGGATCGCGCTGATCACGATGCTGTTCGTGATCGTCGTCGCGGTCGGCGTGCGCGGGTTCCTCGGCCGGATCGCGATCTTCCTGGCGCTGGTCTTCGGCTACGTCCTCTCGTGGATCTTCGACCGCATCTTCGGTCAGATCACGTCGTACAGCGCTTCGGCCGGTGAGGTCACCACCCACTGGCGCGTGAACTGGGGCGACGTCGAGAAGGCCGACTGGCTCGGCTTCCCGGCGCAGACCGTCGTCGGCGCCGACGGCAAGGAGGTCGTCGGCTGGCACTTCCCGAGCTTCACCGTCACGGCGATCCTGCTGGTGCTGCCGGCCGTCATCGCGTTGATCGCGGAGAACGCCGGCCACGTGAAGGCCGTTGCGGAGATGACCGGCGACGACCTGGACCCGATGATGGGCCGTGCGATCGCCGGTGACGGCGTCGGCACGGTCGTCGCGTCGACGTTCGGTGGCTCGCCCACCACCACGTACGCGGAGAACATCGGCGTGATGGCCGCGACCAGGGTCTACTCCACCGCGGCGTACTACGTGGCCGCGATCGTCGCGATCCTGTTCGGGTTCTCGCCGAAGTTCGGCGCGATCGTCTCGGCCACCCCCGGTGGCGTCCTCGGCGGCATCACGGTCGTGCTCTACGGCATGATCGGCCTGCTCGGCGCCAAGATCTGGCGGGAGAACCGGGTCGACTTCGCGAACCCGATCAACCTGGTCCCGGCCGCCGCGGGCATCATCATCGGCGTCGGGAACGTCAGCCTCAAGTTCACCGACGACTTCTCGCTGTCCGGCATCGCGCTGGGCACGATCGTCGCCGTGGCCGGTTTCCACCTCGCGAAGGCGATCGCCCCGCCGCACCTGAAGGAGCTGTGGCTCGCCGAGCGCACGCCGCGGCCCACCTCCGACGACGAGGGCGCCACGGAGACCGCCGCCGGTAAGGACGCCGGTGGGGCGGTGCTCGTCGTCGACGAGCCCGGCGCCTACAAGGAGCCGTAGCACGCACGACGGCCGGTGGGCGCCACGTCGCCCGCCGGCCGGACCAACCCGCTCCGGGACGCGTGAGCAGCGACGTTGCTGCGTTGTTCTGGACTTCCTGGGGGACTATCGCGGCATGAAACCATCGGCGTTCGAGTACCACCGTCCGGAGACGCTGGACGAAGCCCTCGGCGTTCTGGCCGAGCTGGGCGCGGACGGGAAGGTGCTGGCCGGCGGCCAGAGTCTGGTTCCGATGCTCAACATGCGGCTCGCTGCGCCGCACCACCTCGTCGACATCAACCGGCTGGCCCAGCTGCGGCGGATCGAGGTGACCCCGGACGCGGTCACGGTCGGTGCGATCGCCCGCCACGCCGAGGTCGAGCGCTCCGCCGAAGCGGAGCGGGCGCTGCCCCTGCTGGGGCAGGCGCTGGTGAACGTGGCCCACCCGACGATCCGCAACCGGGGCACGACGGTCGGCAGCATCGTCCACGCGGACCCGGCAGGCGAGATGCCGTCGGTGCTCGCGCTGCTCGGCGGCTCGGTGCAGCTGGCCTCGGCGACGGGGAACCGCACGGTGGGCGTCGACGACTTCTTCCTCGCCCCGCTGGAGTCGGCCACCCGCCCCGGCGAGCTCGCGACCAGCGTGACGTTCCCGATCCCGCCGCCGCACACCGGTACGGCCTGGCTCGAGGTCTCGCGCAGGCACGGCGACTACGCCGTGTGCGGCCTGGGTGCGCTCGTCACGCTCGACGAGGACCTGCGGATCGCGTCGGCACGCGCCACCTACGTGTCGATGGGCCCCACGCCGGTGAGCGTGGACTTCACGGATCTTGTCGGTGGCCGTTCCTACGATGCTGCCGACTGGGCGGAGGCGTCCCGGCTGGCCGAAGCATCCGTCGAGCCCGAGGAAGACATCCACGCCACGGCCGAGTACCGGCGGCACCTCGCCGGCGTCCTGACCGGCCGGGCGCTGAAAGCCGCCGCCGCCCACGCGGTGGCCAGAACGGAGGTTGCGGCATGACCGTCACCGAGACCACCCACGAGGTGACGTTCACGGTCAACGGGGTGCCGCGCACCGTCACCGTGCCGGCCCGCCGACTGCTCGCCGACGCGCTCCGGCACGACCTCGGCCTCACCGGCACCCACCTCGGCTGCGAGCACGGCGTCTGCGGCTCCTGCACGGTGCTGGTCGACGGTCAGCCGATGCGCTCCTGCCTGCTGTTCGCGGTGAGCGTCGACGGTGCCGAGATCACCACGGTCGAGGGGTGCCGCGCTCCGGACGGCGGTCTGGGCCCCGTCCAGCAGGCCTTCGTCGACTGCCACGGCCTGCAGTGCGGGTTCTGCACGCCGGGCTTCGTCACCACGATCACCGCGTACCTGCGGGAGAACCAACAACCCACCGAGGAAGAGGCGCGGGAGGCGATCGGCGGCAACCTCTGCCGCTGCACCGGCTACCAGAACATCGTGAAGTCGGTGCTCCGAGCCGCGGAGATCCAGCGGGAGCAGGGGGCGGTCTGATGGTGACCCGTGCGTTCGGGGTTCCGATGACCCGGCGGGAAGACCCCCGCCTGGTGTCCGGCAACGGCCGTTACCTCGACGATCTGGGTGAGGGCGCGCTCGCGGTGGCGTTCGTCCGCTCACCGCACGCCCACGCTCGCATCCTCGACGTCGACGTCACCGCCGCGCTCGACGTCGAGGGTCTCGTCGCGATCTACACGTACGAAGACCTGGCCGAGGACCCGAACCCCCGGGTGTCCGAGCCACTGCCGCTGCTGATCCCGCACCCGGCGCTGCACGCGCCGCGGGTGAACACGCCGCTGGCCGACGGGGTGGCCCGGCACGTCGGCGAGGCCGTGGTGATGGTCGTGGCCACCGACCGGTACGTCGCCGAGGACGCCTGCGAGCGCATCCTCGTCGAGTACGAGGTGCTGCCGCCCGTGGTCGGTATCCCCGCCGCGATCGAGGCCGCGCACCGCGTCCACGACGACGTGCCCGACAACGTGTCGGCGCACCTGGTGCAGGAGGTGGGCGACGCCCCGGCGGCGATCGCGGCCGCCCCCCACACGCTCAGCCTCGATCTGGACATCGAACGCTCGGCGTCGATGCCGATGGAGGGCAAGGGCATCTACGCCCGGTGGGACGCCGACGACCGCTCCCTGCGGGTCTACACGTCGACGCAGGCGTCCACGTCCGTGCGGTTCGCGCTCGCGGCCAAGCTCGACCTGCCGGTCGACCGGATCGACGTGATCGCGCCCGACGTCGGCGGCGGGTTCGGCGTCAAGATCGTGCACCCGTGGCCGGAGGAGGTGCTGATCCCCTGGGCGGCGGTGAAGCTCAATCGTGAGGTCAAGTGGGTCGAGGACCGGCGGGAGCACTTCATCAGCTCCACGCACGAGCGGGGCCAGTTGCAGAAGGTCACGGTCGGCTTCGACGACGAGGGGCACGTGCTCGGCCTGGACGTCGAGTTCTGGCACGACAACGGCGCCTACACCCCCTACGGCATCATCGTCCCGATCGTCACGTCCACCCAGTTGCTCGGGCCGTACAAGCCCGGCGCGTACCGGGTCGAGTTCCGGTCGATGTACACGAACACCGTCACCGTCACCCCGTACCGGGGGGCCGGGCGTCCGCAGGGCGTGTTCGCGATGGAGCGCACGATGGACGCGATCGCGGACGAGCTGGGCCTCGACCGGGCGCTCGTCCGGGAGCGGAACTTCATCCAGCCCGAGGACATGCCCTACGACCACCACCTCACGTTCCAGGACGGCCGGCCGCTGATCTACGACTCGGGCGACTACCCCACGTCGCTGGAGAAGATCAAGGCGCTGGTCGGCTGGGACGAGTTCGAGGCGATCCGCGACACCGCGCGCGCCGAGGGGCGCCGGGTCGGCATCGGGCTCGCCTGTTACGTCGAGGGCACCGGGCCCGGCCCGTACGAGGGCGCGTTCGTCCGGGTGGAGACCACCGGCAAGGTCGTGGTCGCTACCGGGCTGACCACACAGGGCCAGGGGCACGAGACCGTGTTCGCCCAGATCGCCGCGGAGGAACTCGGCGTACCGGTCGACGACGTCTCGGTCACCACCGGCGACACCCGACGCTTCAAGTACGCGGTCGGCACGTTCGCGTCCCGGGCGGCGGTGATGAGCGGGAACGCGGTCGCGCTGACCGCCCGGAAAGTGCGGGCGAAGGCGCTGCGCATCGCCGCCGAGGCCCTCGAGGTGGACCCGAAGGACCTGGAGATCATCGACGGGAACGTGCAGGTCAAAGGGGTTCCGGAGGGAGGAATCCCGCTGCGCACGGTCGCGGTGCTCTCCAACCCGCTGCGCTACGCGTTCGACGAGGAGGCCAAGCGGGCGACGCAGTTCGCCGGCACCTCCGACATGAGCAAGCCGCCCATCGACGAGGACGACGAGCCTGGCCTGGAAGCCACCGACTACTACTCGCCGATCCGCTCCACGTTCGCCAGCGGTATGCACGCGGCGGTCGTCGAGACCGACCCGGAGACCGCGGAGATCAAGATCCTGCGGTACTGCGTCGTGCACGACTGCGGCACGCTGATCAACCCGCGCATCGTCGAGGGGCAGATCCACGGTGGTGTCGCCCAGGGCGTCGGCGGCGCGCTCTACGAGCGAATCGTCTACGACGAGAACGGCCAGCCGCTCAACGCGTCCTACATGGACTTCCTCATTCCGTACGCGTCCGAGGTGCCGACGGTCGAGACCGACCACCTCGAGACGCCCTCACCGCTCAATCCGCTCGGGGTGAAGGGCGCCGGCGAGGCCGGTGTCATCCCCTCCGCGGCGCTGTTCGCCTCGGCGATCTCCGACGCAGAGGGCTTCTTCGTGACGCGGATGCCGATCTCCCCCTCGGAGCTGTGGGCCCTGCGCGAACAGCATCGTGCTCTGGAAGGAACCAAGTAGATGAAGGTCAACGGCAAGGCCACGCTCAACGCCCCGGTCGACCGGGTCTACGCCGCGCTGAACGATCCGGCGGTGCTGGTCCGGACTATCCCGGGCTGTCAGCAGCTCGAGCAGGTGGGCGACGACGCGTACCGGATGACGGTGACCGCGGGTGTGGCGTCGATCAAGGGCTCCTACGTCGGTGACGTGCGGCTGACCGATCAGCAGGCGCCGACGTCGTTCGTGCTGCGGGCGAAAGGCGCCGGTGCGCCCGGTACGGTCTCGGCCGACGTGCTGGTGACGCTGGAGAACGGTGCTGACGGCACCACGCTGCTGTCGTACGCGGCCGACGCGGTGGTGGGCGGTGCGGTCGGTGGGGTCGGGCAGCGGGTGCTCTCCGGCGTCGCGAAGAAGACCGCCGGTGAGTTCTTCGCCGCGGTCGACTCGCTGCTCAACGCGCCGGTCGAGGCGCTCGCCCCCGCGTCAGTGGGCGCGCCTGCCGCCCCCACCGGCTCGGCTCCGACGCAGGGCACCCCGGTCGAAGCCGCCGGAACCGCGACCGTCGGCACCGGTGCGGCCGCGAACGGCGCGCCGCGGGTGTTCACCGCACCGCAGGCGGCGTCCACCGGAGACGGAGGACTGCCCGGTGGCTTCGTGCAGGGCGCGCTCTTCGGCGCGGGTATCGCGCTGCTCGGTGTCGCGCTGGGTGGCCTCATCGGCCGCCGCCGCTGAGCCCGGTCCGGACCGACCAGGCGCTACGGTTTCGAGGTGAGCGGGCTCCGGGAGCGAAAACGGCAGCGAACCCACGACACGATCTCGGCGACCGCGATCAGGTTGTTCCTGGAGCGCGGGTACGACGCCGTCTCGGTGGCCGACATCGCCGAGGCGGCGGAGGTGTCGAAGCCGACGCTGTTCCGGTACTTCCCGTCGAAGGAAGACCTGGTGCTCCACCGGATCGCCGACCACCTCGGGGAGGCGGCGCGGGTCGTGCTCACGCGCCCGGACGTGAGTCCGGTCGAGGCACTGCACCGGCACTTCGTCGACGGGCTCGCGCGGCGTGATCCGGTGACCGGGCTGAACGACGTCCCGGAGGTGCTGGCGTATCACGGGCTGGTGTTCGGCACACCCGCGCTCGCCGCGCGGGTCGCGGCGTTCACCGGCGACGACGAGGCCGCGCTCGCGTCGGCGCTGGTGGAAGTCTCCCGGCACGGGCCCGGTGACGCCGCTGCCGTGCCCGGAGCCGCGCGGGCGCCCGGGACCGCGCGGGCACCCGGAGCCGCGCGGGCGCCCGGAGCCGCACGGGCGCCCGGGGTGCCGGCGGGTCTCGTGGCCGCGCTGCGAGCGGCGCAGATCCTCGCCGTGCAGCGAGTGCTCGCGCAGGAGAATTGGCGTCAGCTCGCGGCGGGAAGATCAGCCGATGACCTCTACCCGCACGCCGTGGCCGCCGCCGATCACGCCTTCGCGTCGCTGCGCTAGGTGTGCTGTCCAGGGAGGTTGGTCAACCGGGTGATGGGTGGGCGGGCTCCGATCGCGGAGTGGGGCCGGTGGTGGTTGTAGTGATGCAGCCAGGACGGTAGCGCTTT
>Ga0190269_10000570_pt1 | contig 18671 bp, 14 predicted proteins | sample Popmic249IS_FD_133749 | JGI IMG/M metagenome (GOLD analysis project Ga0190269, IMG submission 133749) | Populus adjacent soil microbial communities from riparian zone of Blue River, Arizona, USA - 249 IS | ecosystem: Environmental > Terrestrial > Soil > Riparian zone | place: USA: Arizona... | reverse complement strand
GACCGACCCCGAACCGGGTCAGGTACGCCACCCGTGCGCCGGTCGCCTCCTCCAGCGCCGAGATCCGCTGGGTGAGCCACCCCGGGTGCAGGGGCGGCTCGATCATCGCGACCGAGCCGGACGGGTCGCGCCACACCTCGACCGCACTTTCCGGCATCAGCGCGCGGAGCACCTGGTCGGACGTCCAGCGGACGGTGGCCACCGTCGGGATGCCGAGGCGCTCGTACACGGCGGCGCGGCGGGGGTCGTAGATCCTGGCGACCACGCGCTGCACGCCGAACGTCTCGCGCGCCAGCCGGGCGGAGATGATGTTCGAGTTGTCGCCGCTGCTCACCGCCGCGAACGCGTCGGCCCGCTCGATGCCGGCCTCCTCGAGCGTGGGGCGCTCGAAGCCGACCCCGGTGATCGTCGAGCCGCCGAAGTTCGGGCCGAGGCGGCGGAACGCGTCGGGGTTCTGGTCGATGACGGCGACGGTGTGCCCGCGCTTCTCCAGGCTCTGCGCGAGCGTCGATCCCACCCGGCCGCAGCCCATGATGACGATGTGCACGTCCGCAGATCCTCCGCGCGTTCGGGCCTGACTTGGCTCGGACGGTACACGCCGGAGCGGCCCCGGTAGGCCGCGGCCGAACAGTTGCGCCGCCCGACTTGGCGCCCTGGCCGATCGACTGGGCAGGACGGACGTACGCTATCGCCGTGCCGTCCCCGACGTCCGTGTTCAAGCGCCTCGTCATCGGACGGGCGCTCCGGAGCGACAAACTGTCCGAGACGCTGCTGCCCAAGCGCGTCGCTCTGCCGGTGTTCGCCTCCGATGCACTCTCGTCGGTCGCCTACGCCCCGGCCGAGATCCTGGCGACGCTGAGCGTGGCGGGGCTGGCCACCTACCACCTCTCGCCGTGGATCGGGCTGGCGGTCGTCGTCGTCCTGCTCACGGTGGTGGCCTCGTACCGGCAGAACGTGCACGCCTACCCGTCGGGCGGCGGTGACTACGAGGTGGTGAACACCAACCTCGGGCCCGGCTTCGGTCTGGTCGTGGCGAGCGCGCTGCTCGTGGACTACGTGTTGACGGTCGCCGTGTCGGTCGCCTCCGGCGTGCAGAACCTCGCGTCCGCGGTGCCGATCCTCGACGACCACCAGATGCTGGTGGCCGTCCTGCTGGTCGCGGTGCTCACGTCGCTGAACCTGCGCGGCGTGCGGGAGTCCGGCGTGGCGTTCGCGATCCCGACCTACGGCTTCATGATCGCGATCTTCGGGATGGTGCTCTGGGGCCTGTTCCGGATCTTCGTGGCCGGCGACGAGGTCCGGGCCGAGAGCGCCGGGTTCGAGTTCCGCGGCGAGGAGACGCTGGCCGGGGTCGGACTGGTGTTCCTGCTCGCCCGGGCGTTCTCGTCGGGCTGCGCGGCGCTGACCGGCGTGGAGGCGATCAGCAACGGCGTGCCGGCGTTCCGGCGGCCGAAGAGCAAGAACGCGGCCACCACGCTGCTGCTGCTCGGGCTGATCTCGGTCGCGATGATGCTCTGCATGATCTGGCTGGCCCGGCTGACCGGCCTCCAGTACGTCGAGGACCCGGCGACGCAGCTGGCCGGCGCGCCGGACGGCTACGTGCAGAAGACCGTGGTGGCGCAGCTGGGCGACACGATCTTCGCCGGCTTCAGCCCCGGCTTCTACTTCGTGACGATCATGACCGCGCTGATCCTGGTGCTGGCCGCCAACACGGCGTTCAACGGCTTCCCGGTGCTCGCCTCGATCCTCGCGCAGGACCGCTACCTGCCGCGGCAACTGCACACCCGCGGCGACCGGCTGGCGTTCAGCAACGGAATCGTGTTCCTCGCCGTCGCCGCGGGAATCCTGCTGGTCGCGTTCAAGGCGGATCCGAGCGCGCTGATCCACCTCTACATCGTCGGGGTGTTCGTCTCGTTCACGCTGAGCCAGATCGGCATGGTGCGGCACTGGAACCGGCTGCTGCGGGTGGAGCGCGACCCGGTCGTGCGGCGCCGGATGCGCCGCTCCCAGCTGATCAACGGCTTCGGCCTGGTCATGACCGGCACCGTGCTGATCATCGTGCTGCTGACGAAGTTCCTGCAGGGCGCGTGGATCGCGATCGCGGCGATGGCGTTCATCTACCTGCTGATGCTGGGCATCCGGCGGCACTACAACCGGGTGGCCGAGGAGCTGCGGCCGACCGAGGAGAAGCCGATCCTGCCCTCGCGCAACCACGCGGTCGTGCTGGTCTCGACGCTGCACCAGCCGACGCTGCGAGCGCTGGCGTACGCGAAGGCGACCCGGCCGGACTCGCTCACCGCGGTCACCGTCAACGTGGACGACGCCTCGACCAGGGCGCTGCAGGAGGAGTGGGACCGGCGGGGGATCACGCTGCCGCTCACGGTGGTCGAGTCGCCGTACCGGGAGATCACCCGCCCGATCCTGGAGTTCGTGCACGGGCTGTCCCGCGACTCGCCGCGGGACGTCGTCACCGTGTTCATCCCCGAGTACGTCGTCGGCCACTGGTGGGAGCACCTCTTGCACAACCAGAGCGCGCTGCGGCTCAAGGGCCGGCTGCTGTTCGAGCCGGGGGTGATGGTGACCAGCGTCCCGTGGCAGCTGCTCTCCACCGCCGGGCGCGACCTCGGCCGGGCCGACCGGGTGGTCGGGCCGGGTGCGGTGCGGCGCGGGCTGCACACCGACCCCCAGCCGGGAAGTACCGAGCGCGACCGGGAGCCGACACCGTGACCGCCGTCGCGTCCTGGGTGGGTACCGAGTTCGAGCTGGACGTCGACGCGTTCGCGCACGGCGGCCACTGCGTGGGGCGGCACAGCGGGCGGGTCGTGTTCGTCCGGCACACGCTGCCGGGCGAGCGGGTGCTCGCGCGCGTCACCGAGGACCGCGGCGGCTCGTTCTGCCGCGCCGACGCGGTGTCGGTGCTGCGGGCGGCGCCGGAGCGGGTGGAGCCGCCGTGCCCGTACGCGCGGCCCGGCGGCTGTGGCGGGTGCGACCTGCAGCACGTCGCTCCGCCGGCGCAGCGGTCACTCAAGGCTGGCGTCGTGCGGGAGCAGCTGGAGCGGCTGGGGCACCTCCCCGCGTCGCGGATCGCGGAGATCTTCCAGGGCGTCGAGGAGCTGCCGGGCGGTTCGCTGGGGTGGCGGACGCGGGTCCAGTTCGCGGTGGACGCGGCCGGCCGGGCGGGGCTGCACCCGCACCGGTCGCGGGACGTGCTGCCGGTGGAGAGCTGCCCGATCGCCGACCCGCGCATCGACGCGCTGGGCATCACCCACCTGGGCTGGCCGGGCGTCGCAGCCGTGGAGGCCGTGGTGTCGGCCGGCGGTGACGACGCGGTGGTGCTCGACGCGCCGGCCGCGCAGGCCGATCGCGGGCGCGGTGCGCCGGACCGGCGGCGTGGCCGGGCGGGCGGGCGGCCGGCGCGGACGCCGTCGCGCGGGCCGGCGCCGAGTGTTCCGGAGGAGTTGCCGGAGGCGGTCGCCGTGCTGGTGGCCTCCTCGGCGGTGCGCAGCGCCGAGCGGGCGCCCGCGTCACCCGTGCGGGGGCACCGGAGGGTCCGTGAGCTCGCGGCCGGCCGCCGCTGGTACGTGCGGGCCGACGGGTTCTGGCAGGTGCACCCCGCTGCGGCGGACGCGCTGGCCGAGGCGGTGCTCGAGGCGTTGACGCCGCAGCCGGGTGAGTCGGTGCTCGACCTCTACGCCGGTGCGGGGCTGTTCGCCGGGGTGCTCGGCCCGCTGGTGGGACCTTCCGGGCGGGTGGTCGCGGTCGAGGCGGATCGCGGTGCCTGCGACGACGCCCGGCGCAACCTGCGCGAAACCGAGTGGGTCGAGGTGGTGACCGCTCGGGTGGACCGGGCTCTGGAGTCGGGCCTGTCCGACCGGGTCGACCTCGTGGTGCTCGACCCGCCGCGGTCGGGAGCGGGTGCCGCGGTGGTCCGCGAGATCGCGGCGCGCCGCCCGCGGGCCGTGGCGTACGTGGCCTGCGACCCGGCGGCGTTCGCCCGCGACGTGGCGACCTTCGCCGACCTCGGCTACGTACTGCAGCAGGTCCGCGCGTTCGACGCGTTCCCGATGACCCACCACGTGGAGTGCGTGGGAACCCTGGTCATCGGCTAGGGGAGGGCTCGCGCAGCACCAGGGCCACGGCGCCCAAGGCCTCGGCCCGGCCGCCCAGGGTGCCCTGGACGACGTCCACCGCCTCGACCGCGCTCGGCACCGCCGAGCGGCTCAGCGCGTGGCGGAGCGGGTCGAGCAGCACCTGCCCGGTCGCCGCCAGCTCGCCACCCACCACCACCCGGTCCGGGTTCACCAGGTTGACCAGGCCGCCGAGCGCGACCCCGATCGACGAGCCGGCGTCGGCCACCAGCCGCCGGCACGGCGCGTCACCCTCGGCGACCAGCCGGACGACGTCGGCCAGTGACCGGATGTCCGGCCGCCCCCGGCTGAGCACCGACACCAGGGCCGCGCCGCCTGCGACCAGCTCCAGGCAGCCGCGGTTGCCGCACCGGCACACGTCACCGGCGGCGTCGAGGCTCAGGTGGCCGATCTCTCCGGCGGTGCCCGACCGGCCGCGGAACAGCCGGCCGTCGATGACCAGCCCACCACCGATGCCGGTGCCGAGCTTCAGGTAGACCAGCGCCTCGCTGCCGCGCCCGGCGCCCCAGGTGTGCTCGGAGAGCGCTCCCAAGTTGGCGTCGTTCTCGACGTGGACCGGCAGCTGGAGGCGCCTGCCGAGCTCCACGGACGGAGCCAGCCCGGCCCACGCGGGCAAGATGTTGGACGCGCCGAGCAAGCCGGTGCCGCTGACCACCGGCGCGGGCAGGCCCAGTCCGACGCCGATCACGTCCGCCAGCGAGTGGCCGGATTCCTTCACCGCGGCGACCACCAGAGCGGCGGCGAGGTCGAGCGTGACCTCGGCAGGCGGCTCGTCGTCGGACGAGAGCCGCTCGCCGCGCTCGGCGATGACGGTGTGCGCGAGGTCGGCGACCGCGACGTTGACGTGGCGCCGCCCGACGTCGACGCCGGCCACGACACCGGCGCCCGGCGCCAGCTGCACGACCGCCGCCGGGCGGCCACCGGCCGGCCCCGCCGGAGCGGTTCCGCCGGGTTCGACGACGAGACCGAGGTCGGCAAGATCACTCAGAGTAGTGGACACCGTCGCTCGCGAGAGGCCTGTGGCGGCGGCCAGATCAGCGCGGGTACTGGGCCCCATTGCCCTCAGGGCATCGGCTAGGCGGCGTTGATTCCCGCCCAGCGCGGTGACTCCTGATACCTGGTCAGTCATGCACGAATAGTCGGGCGTGTCGCCAGTTCTGTCAACAGAACACAAAACTGCACGCTGAGACATCCCCCGGAGTGCATGCTTCGAGGCATTCGTCGGCTTTACCGATACAGTGAAGTGTCGTGTCCATGACGAAACCAAACCGTTATGGGTGTTCCTTGACGGAACCCCGGCCGAGGGCAGAGTGTTCAGGACATCGGCGGAGTGCGCCGGTTCTGTGTTTTTCATGCGTCCCCATCGGGAGGTTCGGTGTTCACTCTGCGTCGCGGCGTCGCTGTTGCCGCTGCCGTGCTGCTGGCGCTCAGCGCCGCAGCCTGTGAGAGCTCGGACGAGGGTTCTGACTCGGGCAGCGGCAGCAAGGGTGCCAAGATCGCTCTGCTGCTCCCGGAGTCGCAGACGACTCGGTACGAGCAGTTCGACAAGCCGCTGTTCGAGGCCAAGGTCAAGTCGCTCTGCTCGGACTGCGAGGTCGTCTACAACAACGCCAACCAGCAGAGCGACACGCAGCAGCAGCAGGCCGAGGCCGCGCTGAACGACGGCGCCAAGGTTCTCGTGCTCGACCCGGTCGACGGTGCGGCCGCCGGCAGCATCGTCAGCACCGCCAAGGCCAAGAAGGTCCCGGTCATCTCCTACGACCGGCTCGTGACCAACGCGGACGTCGACTACTACATCTCGTTCGACAACGAGAAGGTCGGCGCGCTGCAGGCGACCTCGCTGGTCGACCAGCTGAAGAAGACCGGCAAGAGCAGCGGCAACGTCGTGATGATCAACGGCTCGCCGACGGACAACAACGCCAAGCTGTTCAACAAGGGCGCGCACTCGGTGCTGGACAAGTCCGGCTTCACCCTGCAGCCGAAGAAGGACTACTTCACCCCGGAGTGGAAGCCGGAGAACGCCCAGACGCAGATGGACGGCCTCATCTCCACGCTGGGTAAGACCGGCTTCGTCGGCGTCTACGCCGCCAACGACGGCACCGCCGGTGGCGCCATCGCCGCCATGAAGGCCGCGGGCGTCACCCCGATCCCGCCGGTCACCGGTCAGGACGCCGAGCTCGCCGCGATCCAGCGGATCATCCAGGGCGACCAGTTCATGACCGTCTACAAGGCCATCAAGCCGGAGGCCGAGAAGGCTGCCGAGATGGCCGTCGCCCTCGCCCAGGGCAAGGAGGTCACCGGTGCCGACGCCAAGGTCGACAACGGCTCGAAGCAGGTTCCCTCGGTTCTGCTGACCCCGGTCGCGGTCACCAAGGACAACATCAAGACGACGGTCGTCGCCGACCAGTTCTACACGGCGGCGCAGATCTGCACGGCCGACTACGCGGCGGCTTGCAAGGCGGCCGGCCTCCAGTGACGGCCGGTTCCTGATCGCGCGGACGACGGCACACCGCACGGTGTGCCGTCGTCCCGCGCGTCGGGCCGCACTCCCCGAGCAGCCCACCTCATCCCAATCCAACCCCTCGCAGCGAAGAGGACCGCATGACAGCCACCACAGGGGCCGGCCGTCCGAGTACCGGCACGGAGCCGGTGCTCTCGATGACGGGCATCAACAAGCGGTTCGGCGCCGTCCAAGCGCTCACCGACGTTTCGTTCTCGGTCAACTCCGGGGAGGTGGTCGCGCTGGTCGGAGACAACGGTGCCGGTAAGTCCACCCTCGTCAAGGTGATGTCCGGAGCGGGGCCGTCCGACAGCGGCCAGATCCTCTTCGAGGGTCGCCCGGTGTCGATTCCGTCGCCGTCGGCCTCGCAGAACCTCGGCATCGCGACCGTCTTCCAGGACCTCGCGCTCTGCGACAACCTGGACGTGGTCGGCAACCTGTTCCTCGGGTCCGAGATCACCCTCGGCGGAGTCGCGCTCGACGAGGCGGAGATGGAGCGTCGCAGCTGGGAGCTGCTCAAGACGCTCGCCGCCAAGATCCCGAGCGTCCGGATCCCGGTCGCATCGCTCTCCGGTGGCCAGCGGCAGACCGTCGCGATCTCGCGCTCGCTGCTCGGTAACCCGAAGGTCGTCATCCTCGACGAACCGACGGCTGCCCTCGGTGTCGCCCAGACCGCCCAGGTGCTCAACCTGGTCGAGCGGCTGCGCGACCGCGGCCTGGCCGTCATCCTCATCAGCCACAACATGGCCGACGTGCAGGCCGTCGCCGACCGCGTGGTCGTGCTACGCCTCGGCCGCAACGCCGGCGAGTTCGACGCCAGGCAGGTCAGCACGACCGAGCTGGTGGCCGCGATCACCGGCGCCAGTGACAACGTGGTGGCCGAGCGCGCCGCCCGCGAGCACCGCACCGCCGGTTCCGAAGGGACGAACGCGTGACCACCACCAACACCCCCACCGACCCGGCCGAGAAGCCGGCGGAAGGTGCCGTCGCGGCGGACCTGCTCGACCCCCGACTGATCCAGGCCCGCGGGCCGGCGGGCTACCTGAGCGCGCTGGTGCAGCGGCTGAAGAGCGGCGACATCGGCTCGCTGCCGATCGTCGTCGGCCTGGTCGTCATCGTCATCGTCTTCCAGAGCCTGAACGACACGTTCCTCAACGCGTTCAACCTGGTCAACCTCTGCCTGCAGATCGCCTCGCTGACGATCATCGCGCTCGGCATCACGCTGGTGCTGCTGCTCGGCGAGATCGACCTGTCGATCGGTTCGGTCAGCGGTGTCGCGGCCGCGATCGTCGCGGTGGCGAACGCGACGCACGGGGTCAACCCCTGGCTGTCGGTGCTGATGGCGGTGATCGCCGGCTCGGCGATCGGCCTCCTCCACGGCATCGTGTTCACCAAGATCGGCGTGCCGTCGTTCGTCATCACGCTCGCCGGTCTGCTCGGCTGGCTCGGTGTGCAGCTCCAGATCCTCGGTGAGCAGGGCACCGTCAACCTGCCCCCGACCGGCACGCTGCTCGACCTCGGCCAGCAGAAGTTCCTCCCCACCTGGCTGACCTACACGCTCGGGCTCGCCCTCGTCGTGCTCTACGTCGTCACCGCGCTGACCGGCTCGGCCCGCCGCCGCAAGGCCGGCCTCTCCGGCCAGCCGATCTGGGTCACCGCGGTCGTCGCGGTCTTCCTGGTCGTCGTCGTGGTCGCGCTCGCGTCGAAGCTGGGCATCGACCGCGGTCTGCCCTGGATCTTCCTGTTCTCGGTGGCGCTGGTGCTGATCTTCGACTGGATCATCCGGCGGACGAAGTACGGCCGGGCGATCCTCGCGGTCGGTGGCAACATCGAGGCCGCGCGCCGGGCCGGCATCAAGGTCGACGCGATCCGCACCTCGGTGTTCGTGCTCTGCTCGACGCTGGCCGCCATCGGTGGCGTGATCGCCGCGATGCGCCTGGGCTTCGCCAACCAGCAGTCCGGCGCCGGCGACGTGCTGGTCAACTCGATCGCCGCGGCGGTCATCGGCGGTACGAGCCTCTTCGGTGGCCGCACCCGCCGGTACGCGCCGCTGCTCGGCGCGGTCGTGATCGGTGCGATCGCCAACGGCCTGGCGCTGATGTCGCTGTCGAGCTCGGTGAAGTACATCATCACCGGCACGGTGCTCCTCGGCGCCGTCGTGATCGACGCCGCCTCCTCCCGCGGCCGCAAATCCTCGGGTAGGTAGTTGCACGGCCCGCTCCACGTTCGTAGTGGAGAACGAATTCGATGCGGACGCCGCGGATGCGCGGCGTCCGCATCGCGTTGTGAAGTTTTCGTGTGCTTTCCCCGCGCCGGGGCGCGCAGGAAGACGGCGGCCGGAGCCCGGGGACGTGCACTTTCGCCCCCGGTGCACGATGGCGGACGGGCCCGCGCCTCGAGATGCGGTCGAGTCGGGCGTGGCTAGACTCGAAGATCTCGCCGGCTCCCCAAGCAGGCCCCCTGACCCCGCAAGCGCGAGGAGTTGCCGCCACCGTGACCGACCAGGCCCATGCCGAGGTTCCCCAGCCCACCGGTGAGCTGCAGCGCGACGGCGAGCTGCCGGTAACCCCCGACGGCGAGCTCCTGGCAAGAGTCTCCTCGCCCGAGCAGCTCCGGGCCCTGCCCGCCGAGGCGCTGCCCACCCTGGCGACCGAGATCCGCGACTTCCTGGTGGCCAACGTGTCCCGCACCGGCGGCCACATCGGCCCGAACCTGGGGGCGGTCGAGCTCACGATCGCGCTGCACCGGGTCTTCGACTCCCCGACCGACAAGATCCTGTTCGACACCGGGCACCAGGCCTACGTGCACAAGCTGCTGACCGGCAGGCAGGACTTCGAGAAGCTCCGCCAGCGCGGCGGGCTCTCCGGGTACCCGAGCCGGGCCGAGAGCCCTCACGACCTGGTGGAGAACTCCCACGCGTCCACCGCGCTCTCCTACGCCGACGGGCTGGCGAAGGCGTTCGCGCTGCGCGGGGAGAAGCGGGCGGTGGTCGCGGTCGTCGGTGACGGCGCGCTCACCGGCGGTATGTGCTGGGAGGCGATCAACAACATCGCCGCAGGCAAGGACCGGCCGGTGGTCATCGTCGTCAACGACAACGGGCGCTCCTACGCGCCGACGATCGGCGGCCTCGCCAACCACCTCGCGACGCTGCGCCTCAACCCCGGCTACGAGCGGGTGCTCGATCTGGTGCGCGACTCGCTGTCGCGTACGCCGCTGGTCGGCGCGCCGCTCTACGACGCGCTGCACGGTGTGAAGCGGGGCCTGAAGGACGCGATCAGCCCGCAGGGCATGTTCGAAGACCTCGGCCTCAAGTACGTCGGCCCGGTCGACGGCCACGACCTCGACGCGCTGGAGTCGGCGCTGAGCCGGGCGAAGTCGTTCGGCGGTCCGGTGATCGTGCACACGGTCACCCGCAAGGGCTACGGCTACGCGCCGGCCGAGGCCGACGAGGCCGACAACTTCCACGGCCCCGGTGCGTTCGACCCGGCCACCGGCAAGCCGGTCGCGGCGCCCACGCTGAAGTGGACCAAGGTCTTCTCCGAGGAGTTGGTCGCGGTCGCCGACGAGCGGCCCGACGTCGTCGGCATCACCGCGGCGATGGCGATCCCGACCGGTATCGACCGGCTCGCGCAGAAGTACCCGGAGCGCGCCTACGACGTCGGGATCGCCGAGCAGCACGCGGTGACGTCCGCGGCCGGTCTGGCGATGGGCGGCATGCACCCGGTCGTCGCGGTGTACGCCACGTTCCTCAACCGCGCGTTCGATCAGACGCTGCTCGACGTCGCGCTGCACGGCCTGCCGGTGACGTTCGTCCTCGACCGGGCCGGCATCACCGGCCCCGACGGGCCGAGCCACTACGGCATCTGGGACCTGTCGATCCTCGGCGTCGTGCCCGGCATCCGGGTGGCGGCGCCGCGCGACGCGGCGACGCTGCGGGAGGAGTTCCGCGAGGCGGTCGCGGTGAACGACGGCCCGACCGTCGTGCGCTTCCCGACCGGCGCGGTGCCGGCCGACCTCCCGGCGGTCTCCCGCGTCGGTTCGATCGACGTCCTGGTCGACGCGGGAGCGAAGCCGGACGTGCTGCTGGTGAGCGTCGGCGCGTTCGCGCACACCGCGGTCGAGGTCGCGACCCGCGCGGCCGAGCACGGCATCCGCGTCACCGTGGTCGACCCGCGGTGGGTGCGGCCGGTACCGGCCGAGCTGGTGACGCTGGCCCGCGACGCCGCGCTGGTGGTCTCGCTCGAGGACGGCGTGCGGGCCGGGGGCATCGGGACGGCGCTCGCGCAGGCCGTCTCGGACGCCGGGGTGGCGGTGCCGGTGCGGGACCTGGGTGTGCCCGCCGAGTGGCACCCGCACGGCTCCCGGTCGGAGATCCTGGCCGACCTGGGGCTCACGGCCCAGGACGTCGCGCGCCGGATCACCGAGTGGGTGTCGCTCGCGGCCGAGCAACCGGCCGACCACGCGACCGACCCGCTCACGCACTAGGCAGTCTCCGGCCCGCGGGCTTCCCGCCGCGCCGGCCCGGCTCGTGACGCGCCCCGATCGCCTCCCGCCCGCGGCGGGAGGCGATCGTCGGTTCAGCTCGTGGTCGCGCGGCGGAGGGCGATCTCGGCGAACGCGGCCGGCGGGCGGTCCCAGGGCCAGCTGTCGGACCACTCGCGGCGCCCCGCCCTGCGGTTGCGCGCCTCGTGGAGCACCTGGAGCGCCCCGGGCGGCAGGACGGGTCCGTGGCGGTAGGCCAGTGCCACCGCGGCCGTCAGCGCGACGGTGAGGTGCGGGTTGCCGAGTAGCTCGACGAGTCGCGTGTCGACCTCGATGTTGCCGGCCGCGCTGCGACCGAGATGGCCGAGGCTCAGGTTCGCGCTGGACCGGGCGAGCGCGTGCGCGTCGTCGTCCGGGACCCCGATCAGCGCCGGCACCACGCCGGGCGTCTCGGGGAACCACGCCAGCAGCTCGGCGGCGCCGGCGGCCACCGCCGGGTCGGGGTCGGCGAGCCAGTTGAGGTAGCGGTACCCGTGCCGGGCGCCCGCCTCGTACGCCGCTTGCGCCCAGTACGCGGCCACCGCGTCGGTCGCGGCGAGCTGCGCCTCGTCCGGGCGGGTCTCCTCGTCGTAGAGCCACGTGAGCACCGTGCGCTCGGTCTCGGACGTGACGCCCCGGGCGCCGGCGAACGCGACCGCGGGGGAGAACGGCAGCTCGCCGTCCTCCCGGTCGCCGATCGAGAGCGCGCGCAGCAGGCCGATGAGCACGGCGCGGTCGGGCGTCTCCCGCGCCTCCACCAGGCCGACGACGAACTGCACCACGTACCGGGTGGCCTGCCAGCGTGTTCCCTGGTGGTACACGGTGCCGAGCAGCGCCGCACAGGCGTTCTGCCGGACGTCCGGGTCGGGGGAGCGCAACGATCGCAGGTGCCCCGGGACGTCCGTGGCGGAACCGTAGGCGTGGTGCAGCCGGTTCCAGGGCACCGCATCGAGACCCGCGAGTGGTGCCGGGGTCGAAGGGGGCGGTGGTGGGGGAGTCGACAGCATGCGCACCCGCGATCGATACCACATCGCGGGGAGCGTGCTGCGGGCACGGTCGGCGGAATAGCGTGTCCAAGGTGGACGTAACCGGCATTCCGCGGAGGGTCGCCGCGGATCGTGATCCAGGTGTGATGAGGTACCGCCCGGCGGCGCGGCGCAGCGGCTTCCCCGGTGGCCGGCGCCTACGTCCGGGCGCGTCGCCGGTGGCCGGTGCGTGACTCGAGCGCTTACCGTCGTGCTGGAAGTGTGAACCACGTAAGGGGCGCGACGTGCGGGTGCTGGTGATCGAGGACGAGCGCAATCTGGCCGATGCGGTGGCCCGCGGGCTGCGCCGGGAGGGAATGGCCGTCGACGTCGCGTACAACGGCACCGACGGCCAGGAGATGGCCACTGTCACGCGCTACGACGTCGTCGTGCTCGACCGCGACCTGCCCGGCGTCCACGGCGACGTGATCTGCACCGAGCTGGCTGCCTCCGGCTCGCTCACCCGCGTGCTCATGCTGACCGCCAGCGGCACGGTGGCCGACCGCGTCGAAGGGCTCGGCATCGGCGCCGACGACTACCTCGCCAAGCCGTTCGCGTTCGAGGAGCTGGTGGCCCGGGTGCGGGCGCTGGGCCGGCGCGCCACGCCACCGGCGCCCCCGGTGCTCACCGTCGGCGACGTCGAGCTCGACCCGGCCCGCCGGGTGGTCAGCCGCGGCGGGCGCCCGGTCGACCTGACGCGCAAGGAGTTCGGCGTCCTGGAGGTGCTGCTCTCCGCGCGGGGAGCGGTGATCTCCAGCGAGGAGCTGCTGGAGCGGGTCTGGGACGCCAACGCCGACCCGTTCACCACGACCGTGCGGGTGACGATGATGACGCTGCGCAAGAAGCTCGGCGATCCGCCGCTGATCGAGACGGTGGTCGGTGCCGGCTACCGGGTGACACCCAGGTGACCGTCTACGGCGGGGCTCCGGCGGCGGTAGGGCACTCGCGGCTGCGCCCGACGCTGCGCCTGCGCCTGACGCTGCTCAACGGCGTCCTCCTGGTCGGCGCCGGCCTGCTGCTGCTCGTGCTCTCCTGGCTGCTCGTCCGCGACCAGCTGATGTCGACCGAGCAGCTGGCGCCGGGCTCCAGCGTCACGCTCGTGGACGCCGACGGCGGAACCCACACCGAGAGCGCGACGGCGTGGCAGGACAGCATGGCGTCCACCACGACGACCGATCTGCTCGTGAAGGGTTTCCTCGCCCTGGTCGCGATCGGCGTCGCCGGGGTGGCCGGTGGGCACCTCCTCACCGGCCGCGCGCTCCGCCCGCTGCACCAGGTCACCGCCACCGCTCGGCGCCTGTCCACCGAGACGCTCGACCACCGCCTGCACCACACCGGCCCGGACGACGAGGTCAAGGAGCTGGCCGACACGTTCGACGGCATGCTCGACCGGTTGTCCGCGGCGTTCGGCAGCCAGAAACGGTTCGTGGCCAACGCCAGCCACGAGCTGCGGACGCCGCTGGCGGTCATGCGCACCGAGATCGACGTGACGCTCGCCGACCCGGACGCGACCGTCGAGGACCTGCGGCGGATGGGCACCGTCGTGCGGGACGCCTCCAGCCGGGCCAACGAGCTGATCGAGGCGTTGCTGCTGCTGGCCCGCACCGAGGCGCAGGCCGGCCGGCTGGCCAAGCAGGTCCCCGTCGACCTGGCGCGCGGTGTCCCCTCGACGCTGGCCGCGGTCGCGGCCGAGACCGAGCGGCTCGCGCTCCAGGTCACCACCGACTTCGCGCCCGCGATCGTCGTCGGCGACCCGAGCCTGCTGGAGCGGCTCGCCGGGAACCTGGTCGAGAACGCCGTCCGCTACAACGTCACCCAGGGCGTCCTGAACGTGCGCACGGGCAGCGACGGCAGGCAGGCCTGGCTGGTGGTCGCGAACGACGGGCCGGAGCTGGACCAGCGTGAGATCCCCGGGCTCTTCGAGCCGTTCCGGCGCGGCGGTGTGGAGCGCACCGGTACCCGCGGCGCCGGTCTGGGGCTCTCGATCGTGCGTGCCGTGGCCGGCGCGCACGGCGGCACGGTGCAGGCCGTCACCAGGCCGGGTGGTGGCCTCGAGGTCACGGTGCTGATCCCGGCCGCGGATCCCGCGGTCGCCGCGACGCTCGCCACGCCCGGCCGCGACGCCGCTCCCGCCGGGCGCGTCCGGGGCGTCGCCAGGCCCCAGCCCCGCTGACGCCCACGCGGCTTACGCCCGGTCAACCCATCGGACGGACTTTTCCCGAAAACGGTGTGCACGGCCCACGAAAAACGGGGTGGATGGTGACCATGGCTCGTCCGGGCCGTCGCGGCAGTTATCCTGTGCGAGTGGTGCCGCGGCCCCAGCGTGGCACCCCGGAGAACCGGGCCGGTGTCCGTGACCCCGCGCAGAGCGAGAGGAACTCCCACCCGCAATGACCATCGCCGTGTCGACCGTGCTCGTCCTGACGAGCTTGGCGCTGATCCTGCTGATCCTGCTCCACCGCGGTAAGGGTGGAGGTCTCTCCAGCATGTTCGGTGGTGGGGTCTCCTCCAACCTCTCGGGCTCCTCGATCGCGGAGAAAAACCTCGACCGGATCACGATCGCGACCGGGGTGATCTGGTTCGCCTGCATCGTGACGCTCGGGTTGCTGCTGAAGACGACCGCCGGCGCCTGATCCTGGCGTCGGTCGGCCCGTCGGCAGCGACCAACCCACCCCACCCCCTCTGGGTAAGGAACGGAGCGCTGTAACCGTGGCTGGTGGAAATGCCATCCGAGGCACCCGCGTCGGCGCGGGGCCGATGGGTGAGGCGGAGCGGGGGGAGTCAGCGCCCCGTCGCCACATCCCCTTCTACTGCGCGAACGGGCACATGACCCGTGTGTCGTTCGCCGCCGAGGCGGCCGAGCCGGAGCACTGGGACTGTCCGCGCTGCGGATTGCCCGCCGGTAAGGACCGGGAGAACCCGCCCGCTGCCCCGCGCAACGAGCCGTACAAGACGCACCTGGCCTACGTGCGGGAGCGGCGCAGCGACGCGGACGGCGAAGCGATCCTCGAGGAGGCGCTGGCGAAGGTCCGCGCCCGCCGCGGCGAGGTCTGAGCAGGCGCCGGCGCTCCGCGCGGAGGCGTCGACGGCAAGAACGCGACCCCACCCCCGCACGAGGGGGTGGGGTCGCGTCGTTGCTCTTCCGTGCGCGTCAGGACCGGCGTAGGCGCAGCTCCGGCGGCACGTTGACGGCCGCCTCCTCGTCCACCAGCCACAGCGTGCGGACGCCACCCCGCGCGCCGGCCGCCGGGATCTGCACCCGCCCCGCCCCGGCCAGCGCGAGCCCCACCGCTTCGGCCTTGCCCGCACCGGCGGCGAGCAGCCACACCTCGTCGGCGCTGGTGATCGTGCCGAAGGTCAGCGACACCCGGGTGGGCGGCGGCTTCGGGCAGTTGCGCACCGCGCACACCAGGCCCTCGTCGTACGCGGCCGGCGACTCCGGGAAGATCGACGCGACGTGCCCCTCCGGCCCCACACCGAGCATCAGAACGTCGAACCGGGGCAGGCCCGACCCCGGACGGGCAGCCTTGGACAGCTCGTCCGCGTACTGCTCGGCGGCGCTCTCCGGCTCCCGGCCGGTGTCGGCGGGCATCCGGTGCACCCGCGCCGGATCGACCGGGACGTGGTCGAGCAGCGCCTCGTTCGCCTGCACCTCGTTGCGCTCGGGGTCGCCCGCCGCGAGGTACCGCTCGTCACCCCACCAGATGTCGACCGCACCCCAGTCGATCGCCTCCCGCGCCGGGCTGGCGGCCAGGGCCTTCAGCGTGCCGATCCCCACCCCACCACCAGTGAGGACGATCGACGCGCTTCCGCGAGCCTGCTGGGCGTCCACGATCCGCACCATCAGCCGGGCTGCGGCAGCGGCCGCGAGGATCTCGGCGTTCCGGTGAACGACGACGGACAGTTCGCCGACCGTCATTGAGCTGCCGCCGGGGTCGCGGTGGGCATGGGGTCCTTCCAGACGTGCGAGCGAATCGGCGACCGGTTGTTCAGCCCGGAGAGGCCGGTGGCCGCGCCGAGCGCCTCACCGTAGGGCTGGTCCGGGTCGAGCCGCTTGATCTCCTCGGCGAGCTGCTCACCGAGCGACCGGCGGGCCAGCGGCTGGATCCGGTCCGGCACCCCGGTGCGGCGCAGCACCGCGTGGTTGCTGTCCTGGCGGATCACCTGGATCCGGGTGCCGTCGTCGATCTCCACGGTCACCTCGGCGATGCCGCGCTTCGCGGTCTCCTGCAGGTCGACGTCGAGTCCGAGCCGGCTACGCAGCCACCCCACCAGGAGCGTCCCGGTGACGTTGCGGGGCGCGGTGACGACCTTCACCGACGTCGGCCGGCCGGTGACCGTGTCGAACGCACCGGCCAGCAGCGTCCGCCACGGCGTCGTCCGGGACCAGCCGAGGTCGGTGTCGCCGGGCGCGTAGTCCTCGGCCCGGCCGTGCAGGGCCCCGATCGGGTCCGCCGCTTCCCTCGCGTCGGTGACCCGCCGGTCGGCGAAGACGCCGAGCGGGTCGTACGCGATCTTCTCCGGCGGCTCGCCGTGCCACCACGTCACGACCGGGACGTCCGGCGCGAGGAGCGGCAACGTGACCGACTCGGCGTGCGCCGCGAGCCGTCCGTACATCCGCATGACGACCGCCTCGCCGGGGCCGAGCCGCCCGCCGACCGCGATCTCCGCGTCCAGCCGGGGCATCGGGGCCTCGATCTGGCGCCGCACCACGATCAACAGGCGGCACGGGTGCGCGGCGGCCGCGATGCTCGCCGCCTCCTCGGCGGCCGGCACGTGCTTCTCGTTCGCCACGACGACGAGCGTCAGGGCGACGCCGCTCGCGACGAAGCCGGCGGCGCGCCGCGACTCCGAGAGCGCCTTGACCACGTCGGTGCCGGTGGTGTCCCAGAGTGTCGTCACGGTCGCCTCCAGTTCCGGCCTTCACGCGCCAGCATCTCGTCCGCGGCCCGTGGACCCCACTCGCCCGCGCGGTACTTGTGGGGCTCCTTGCCCTCCCAGAACTCTTCGAGCGCGTCGATCACGACCCAGCTGGCCTCGACCTCGTCCGCGTTCGGGAACAGGGTCGAGTCGCCGACCAGCACGTCGAGGATCAGGCGCTCGTAGGCCTCCGGGGAGGACTCGGTGAACGCCTCGCCGTAGAGGAAGTCCATCGCGACGTCGCGGACCTCCATCGCCGAGCCGGGCACCTTCGAGCCGAACTTCAGCGTCATGCCCTCGTCCGGCTGCACCTTGATCACCAGCTGGTTGCGGCCGAGCGCCTCGGTGTCGGTGTTCGCGAACGGCAGGTGCGGCGCCTTCTTGAACAGCACCGCGATCTCGGTGACCCGGCGCGGCAGCCGCTTGCCCGCCCGGACGTAGAACGGGACACCCGCCCAGCGCCGGGTGTGGATACCGAGCTTGATCGCCGCGTACGTCTCGGTCTTGGAGTCGGGCGGGATGTCCTTCTCCTGCAGGTACCCGGGCACCCGCTGACCGGCCAGCCAGCCCTGCTCGTACTGGCCGCGGATCGCGTCGTGCTCGAGGTCGTCGGGTACCCGCGTCGCGTGCAGCACCTTGAGCTTCTCGGTGCGGATCGCGTCCGCGGAGAAGCTCACCGGCTCCTCCATCGCGGTCAGCGCGAGCAGCTGGAGCAGGTGGTTCTGGATGACGTCGCGGGCGGTGCCGGTCTTGTCGTAGAAGCCGGCGCGGGTGCCGATACCCACGTCTTCGGCCATCGTGATCTGCACCGAGTCGACGTAGTGGGCGTTCCAGACCGGCTCGAACAGCTGGTTGGCGAAGCGCAGCGCCAGCAGGTTCTGGACCGTCTCCTTGCCCAGGTAGTGGTCGATCCGGAACACGTTCTCCGCGGAGAACACGTCGTCGACCAGGCGGTTGAGCTCCTTGGACGACTCCAGGTCGTGTCCGAACGGCTTCTCCACGACGACCCGGCGCCAGCCGCCGTCGGTCGTGGTGTCGGCCATCTTCGTCCGCTCGATCTGGTTCAGCACGACCGGGAAGAGCGACGGCGGGATCGACAGGTAGAACGCGGCGTTGCCGAGGATGCCGTGTTCGTCGTGGAGTTCCTTGAGGGTCGCGTGCAGGTGGTCGAACGCGGCGTCGTCGTCGAACGAGCCCGGCACGAACCGGATGTTCTCCGAGAGCCGCTCCCAGGCGTCCTCGCGCCACTGCGTCCGCGCGCCGCTCTTGGCCCACTCGCGAGCGACCTCGTCGAAGTCGCCGTCGCCCCAGTCGCGCCGGGCGAAGCCGAGGACGACGAAGCCGGGCGGCAGCAGGTCGCGGTTGGCGAGGTCGTAGATGGCCGGGATGAGCTTCTTGCGCGACAGGTCGCCGGTGACGCCGAAGACGACGAGAGCGCACGGGCCGGGGACGCGGGGGAGTCGGCGATCGCGGGGGTCGCGCAGCGGGTTGGCGAGCGGCACCCGGTACGGCGGGCCGTCCTCCGGCGGGATGTCCGTCAGCGGCGGGTAGCTCGCG
>Ga0190269_10000569_pt1 | contig 18703 bp, 13 predicted proteins | sample Popmic249IS_FD_133749 | JGI IMG/M metagenome (GOLD analysis project Ga0190269, IMG submission 133749) | Populus adjacent soil microbial communities from riparian zone of Blue River, Arizona, USA - 249 IS | ecosystem: Environmental > Terrestrial > Soil > Riparian zone | place: USA: Arizona... | reverse complement strand
GCTAACGCGCTCAATGGCCTTCCGACTCAACTCCATAGCTCACAAGATCGCGATCGGTTCGCACGGTCAAGCGCCAATTCACAAGCGATCGAAATCGCTTAAGAACTTCCGACCAGTGGTCAGACGTCGACGGTTACGGTTACGTGTTCGAGAGGGTGCTAGGTGCCGAGGCGGGCAAAGGCTTCGAAGTAGCCTGGCCAGGATTTCGAGACGCAGCTGGGATCTAGGATGACGACGCCTGGGACACGTAGGCCTGCGAGCGCAAAGGCCATGGCCATGCGGTGATCGTCGTAGGTGGCGATCTTCGCGCCGTGCAGCGGACCCGGCTCGATACGGAGCGAATTCGCATCGGCGTGGGCGCGTGCGCCGAGCTTTTGCAGCTCGGACTCGAGCGCGCTCAGGCGGTCAGTCTCTTTGATGCGGAGGTTCGCGATGTTGCGCAAGTGCGTGGGCTCAGCAGCAAACGCCGCAGTCACGGCGAGCGCGAGCACGGCATCGGGCATGTCGTTCATGTCGAGGTCGACCCCGCGCAGCTTCCCGAGCGGCGGGCCTTGCACGGTGACCGAGCTCTCTGCGCGCGTCACCTCTGCGCCCATGCGCTCTAGCACGTGCAACAAGTTCATGTCGGCTTGCGCGGAATGACCCGGCAGGTCTTCGACGCGCACGCGTCCGGCGGTCAGCGCCGCAGCACAGAAGAAGTAGGCGGCAGTGGAAGCATCGGGCTCCACGACGTAGTGCATGCCGCGATAGCGCGCGCGACAGTCCACGCGCAGCTGACTGTCACCCACGAAGCTCGCAGAGCCTCCGAAGGTGCGCATGACGTCGAGCGTGACGTCCACGTAAGGACGCGACACCAGCACGCCGTCTTTCAGATCGATCACCACGTCGCGCTCGGCATACGGTGCGATCTGCAAGATCGCCGACAGGTACTGGCTGGACTTGCTGGCGTCGAGCAGCACGTTGCCACCGAACGGCTGGCCACCTCGGCAGCGCACTGGCGGACAGCCGCGCTCGCCTTCGATGCGCACGTCCACCCCGAGCGCGTGCAGCGCGCTCACCAGATCTTGGATCGGCCGCTGGCGCATGCGCGCGGTGCCGTCGAGCACAGTCTCACCGGGCACGAGCGCGAGCGCTGCGGTCAAAAAGCGCGCCGCCGTCCCGGACGCGTGCACGTCGATCGGCCGGTTCGGCACAGCAGGCCGCCCGCCTACACCGCTCACGAGCAGCGTGTCCGCGCACTCGCCTTCGACCCGCGCGCCCATCTGCTGCAGCGCAGCGATCATGACCTGCGTGTCGTCGCAGTCTAAGAGGCCGCGCAGGCTGGATTGGCCCTCGGCGAGGCCGGATAGGAGTAGCACGCGGTTGGAAATGCTCTTCGAGCCGGGCACGCGCACGCGGGTGTCCAGCGGGGTCGAGCGGGGTTTGATCTCGATCTCTTGAGGCAGCGACATGTCTTTGGGGGCCAACCTTGGCTTGCGCTCAGGTGTAGGCGCTATGGGCGTGCGCGGCAAGCTCCTGTCCTGATCTGGGTTCAGCCCATGGTCAGCCTGGATTCACCGAGCAGCCGTAGAGGATCTCCACCGCGGGCTCGGGCGCGCGCTGCAGCCACTGGCAGGCCTGGGGACAGAGCTCGATGCGGTCGTGAATGTAGAACGAATGAGCGTCGTTGCAGTCGAGTCGCCCGGAGACCTGGTCGAGCGTCTGCGGATCGGCGTCCGGGCTACGTCGGACCTCGAGGTTCACGCTGGGGAGATCGAGCACTTGCGGCGCCTCGACCTCTGGCAGCTCGAAGGTGCACTCGGCCTTGGCAGTCTGGATGACCGTCTGCGCCAGCACCTGGAACACCGCGTCGAACGAGCGACCCTCACAAACCGGATAGCGCAGGGCATCGGTCGCGACGCTCAGCGCCTGGTACGACAAGCCCGCTGACGGTGCGGTGTTGCAGGTCATCGGATCCAACGGCTCGCTAGGAAATACCGGCTGTGGCTGATCACCGTGCGCTGCGATCCCTACGATGCTGAAGAACTGATAAGGCCCGGCAAAGTGGTCAGGTGCTTTGGCGCGCAGCGCCGCATGAAACGTGAGCGCGTCGTCGAACGGGTCCGAGCCGTCGCCGCCGATATAAACCGTCATCTCGCTGTCGATGTAGGAACAGCGGGCGCTGTCGTCCGTGATCAGCACGAACGCTTTCGCGGCATCGGGTCGGAGCCACTCACTGAAGCCATTCGGCGCGCGCGGGTCGGCACGAGTGTTATCGATCGTATCGAGGATTTGACAGAGCGCGTCATTACTGCCGATCACCTGATTGAAATGGAAGTAGCGCTCACCATTGGCCTTCTCAATACCTTGTGAACAATCTGCCCCGCCGAGCGGAGGGTCGATGCACACGCCTGTCCCGTCTTCGCCGAACTGCGAGATCATGATCACGCGGTAGTCGACGTCACTTTCGTCGATGATCGAAGCGAACTCCTGATCGATGTTGCGGCGCACCGCGGCGATCTCCTCGGACATGCTGCCCGAGTTGTCGATGACAAAGATGATGTCGACCGGTCGACGAGCGCCTGGCGTCGCCGCGATCGACTGCTTGACGCACGCGCCTTCGGCTTCGGTCAGGCGCGGTGCACCCGCGTCGCTCGCCGTCACAAGCGGCATGCCAGCGTCGGGCTGTGGCACGTAGCGCGACTCGCATTCGCCATCTTTGCAGCCGGTCGCGTCGCCGCTGCCATCACCGCTGCAGCTGACCGCGGCAACCAGTGCGCAGCCGATCACGCATAGCACCGCGCCAACACTCGCCCCCGCTGTCCTGCCACCCATGTCCGGCAACTTACACCAAATTGGCCTTCGACAAGAGCGGTCGACATGCGCAATCCGAAGCCTCTTTGCGTAATACGCGGAAGCGCGTAGCGTGCACGTTTATGCAGATGCGCGTACTGACTTCGATCCTGTTCGCCCTTGTGATGATTGCGTGCGGCACTGACGTGAAGCGCGGCAATGCTGGAGAATCGTGCACGTCGGCCAATGATTGCGCCGATGGCCTCGCCTGTATTGCGCTCGTGTGCGTCGCATCTGGCTCGCAAGCGGCAACCGAGGCAGACGCCGGCAATCCCGAAACGGACAGCAGCAGCTGCTCCGCGCGCCGCGACTGTCCGGAGGGCTCGATGTGCGTGAGCAATGTCTGTCAGACCGTGGCCATGGGTACGTCGACGGACGCGCGCCGCGGCGGACGCGGTGAGAGCTGCACCGCGGCGAACGACTGTGAGCCGGAGCTATCGTGCCTTACGGGGATTTGCCGCGACTCCGGCCTGTCATTGCCGCACTTGCCGAAAGCTTGCTTCCGCGTGGAGTGCGAGACGAAAGAAGACTGCTGCGCTTCGTTCGTGCCGAATGCCAACTGTGAAACGTACAAGGCCAACTGCGACAGCGACCCGATCTTCTGCAACACCTACCGATCGCTGTGCGTGTGCAGCAGGACCTGTGCGGACGAGCTGTGCGTGTCGGAAACGCCGGGCTGCATGAGCGATCAAGAGTGCACGTCCGCGCAGACACCGTTTTGCGTCCAAGGCCAGTGCCGTCAATGCAATCAAGACAGCGCGTGCCCGGGCGCGAACTCGAAGTGCGCGGCGGGCGTGTGCATGTCGCCCTGCACCGACGACGCGAACTGCCCGCTGCTCTACACGTGTCAGGAAAACGCGTGCGTCCGGACCGGCTGCGAGAGTGACCGCGAGTGCGCGTTCATCACCAACAACCCGCGCGCCAAGTGCAGCGACAAAGATTGCAAGACACCCTGCTCCACGGACAGCGACTGCTCCAGCATGGATCCCACGAGCAGCAGCTTCGAAGCCTGCGTCGACGGCGAATGCAAGTTCGTCGGTTGCGAAACGGACCGCGAATGCCGAGCAGCGCTGGGCATCGCAGCCATGCCAGGCAAAGTGCGAGCAGTTTGCCGTGAGCCAAAAGAAGAAGACAAAGGCTCGAACGAGTAAGCCGCGTTTGCTCGTTTCCTCCTAGCCACTTTCGGCCAGGAGGTGCGAACGGTCGTGCGTGGTTACGCTGCGCGCGGCCAGCGTCGAGCCAACAACTCGTCGGCTAACATCCTTTGGCTGCGACGCGCGCGCGGCGGCGCCCTGACAGCGGGACGCGTTCGGCAGCGCTACTCGATCGCGTTTCCAGCGCGTATGTGCAGGTGCCCAGCGAGCACCTGCAGGAGCTGCGCTTGCTTCAGGCTGTCTGGCACCACATCACTCACCGGCACCGCCGCGACCGCGACAGGCGTGTTCTTGCCATCGACGAGACAGCTCAACAGCAGAAGCTCGTAGCTGAGGTCCTGACACTGGACGATCGTGACTTCGGCCTCTTCGCTGAGCTCGCCAGTGGCCATGTCGGAGATCGCATGCGTGCGCTCGGACCCCGCTTCGAGGAAGCTCTCGGCAGCAGCCGTCAGCTGCGGCTCCGGCGCAGGACCCTGGGACGCGCTGAGCACCAGCCCGGAGTCCGAGCACAAGAACAAGTGCCCGGCCCTCGCATTGCGCGACGCACAGAGCAGCGACAGCGCTGTATCCGCTCGCTCGCTCGCGCGCGACTTGCCGGTCATGTTGCGCGCGACGATGGTCAGCAGATCTTGTGTCATCAGCGCATGACTGGAGATCACCGACGCGCCGATCAGCTCCGACAACGCCGGCCCACCGCGGATGCCGACGCGCTTGGCTTCGTTCACCAGCAGCTCATAGCGCGCGCCGAGCGGCGAGCGCGCGCCATGCCGGTATTCCTGCGCCGTCAGCCGCGCGAAGGTTTCGAACGCCTCGGAGTCACCCTTCCACAGCGCGATCCGCGCGCGCGCTTCGTAGCTGAGGCCCATGCGCAGCCCCGTCGTTCCCAGGCCTCGTTGCTGCGCGATCAGAGCATCGAGGCGAGCCGCGGCCGCGTCGGCAAGCCCCAGCTTGCCTTCGGTCAGCGCGAGGATGCGCACGAGGTCGACCCCCGCGCTCACCAGCTTGCGCTCGCGGCACAGCTCGACGCCAACAGCTGCAACGCGCTGGGCTTCTTCCAAACGGCCGAGCTCGAACAGGGTCTCGGCCACGCCGGATTGCGCCGAGAGCCACGCGCCAAGCGTGAACGCGCCACGCTCATCAGGGGTGACGACAGTCAAGCACTCTTCGTACTTGCTCTTGGCGGCTTCGAAGTCGCCTCGCACCTGATGAAAGGCACCCTCCACGCAACACAGGGCAGGTTGCCAGGCAGGAAAATGCGCTGCGAGCTCGCGCAGCTGCTCGATCACGTCGCGCAGGCCCGCGAGGTCGCCGATCTGCGCGTAGGTCCAAGCTTCGACGGTCAGCGTACTCTTGAACATTTGCGGCCAGCGCAGCTCGAGCGCGAGCAGCTCTGCGCGCCTGCGATAGACGTCCGCGCCTCGGTAATCTCCCTGTTGGAGCCGCATCACCCGGCGCATTGTCAGCGCGGCGACGCCCTGATAGGGGTCTGAATCCAATCGCGCCACAAGCTCGTCCGCGGTCTTCAGCCCGAGCTGCACTTCGGTAAGAGAAAGCGCGTACACGACGGCGTTGCGAATCGGCTCGATGTGCTGCATCTCACCGCCGCTGACGGCGTCGAGCTTGGCCAACACATCGGTCCAGCGCGCATGCGCGGATTCGAAGTTACAATCAAAAGCCATGCTGTAGGTTGCGATGGCGTTGTTCCAGATCGCATCGAGCACAGGGGACAAGACCGCGAACGGCTGCAAGATCGCAGGCAGCTCTCGCAACAAGGCCACATCGCCGGCGCGACTGGCGAGGGCGATGCTGTACACCACGTACTCTGCCAGGAAGCGGATCGCTTCGTCGACTGCATACACACGCTCAGCTTCAGGTGTCGCCATGTAGCGCTGATATGCGGTCTGGAGCGCATGCGTCAGCCGTTCTTCTGGCTTCGACTGCGTGTCCTCACGGTACAGGGTGAGACCCGAGTCGTGCGCGAGCTGGTCGAACCACAGCTTGCACGACTCCGTGTGCAATCCCCACTCCTGCAAGATCGAGCCCGCCATCCACCAGCGGCGCAGGTCATTGACGAGCCGCTTGCTGCGCCCGAGCCGGAGGGCAGTGGCGATCGCGCGATCGTAGATCCACATCACCTTCGGCGTGTCTTCATCGATCATCGCCTTGGGATCGAGGTGCTTTTTGGCGTCATACTCGCTATGGCGTTGGACGAGGCGACCGAGGGCTTCTTCGTCCAAGCCAGCGCAGAAAGCGTGGTGCATCTCTGCCGTGCCGATCTTGCCGGCGTACAACGCATGGAGCGCACGGTGTCGAGCCACCAGCTCATCCGTTGTGAGATGACTGGTGAGCGCTGCGCTCCAAGCCCGGTTGGCCAGGCTGTAGCGTTGCCCGGCGCGCACGAGGACCTGCAAGGCGAGCAGCTCTGCCAGAGCCTGTTCGACTTGCGCCGAGCTGAGGTCGGGCCGCAGCGCGTGATAGTCCTGGTCGCGCAGCGTCTCGAAGTACGCGAGCGCGTGCGCTTGAGCGAGCCAGCGCGCCTCCGGAGACAAGCGCTCGCTGCGTGCGCGCAGCGCGGCGGAGACGTCGCGCGGGAGGTTCGCCGCGGAGAGCGTCTGCGGCAGTATCCAAATGCCAGAGTCGTAACGGACGACGCCGCGATCGAGGAGGTGCTGCGCTAGATCGACGCACATCCGAGGGTTGCCCGCAGCAAGCTTGTAGATCTCCTCGGTCAGGCCCGCGAGGTGCGGCACGTCGCCGAACAGTGAGACCAAGAGCTGCTGCGTCTCCGCGTGCGTCAAAGGCGCTGGCTCCAGCCGCTGACAGCGGCGAGCGAGCGCGCTCTTCGCCTCGCTCTCGGGCTCGGCGCTGTCGCTCGTCAGCGCCACGAAGAAGTGGGCTTCGACATGGTCCAAGAGCGCAGCGAGCACCGCAGCAGACGGAGAATCGATGCGGTGGATGTCGTCGACCGCGAGCAGCAGCGGCCGCGAGCGGCTCACGCGCAAGAGCAGCTGAAAAAACGCGCGCTGCACGGCCGTCGGATCCATATCCGGCGCGGCGAATGACTTCCAAACAGGCTGATCGCGATCGCTCGTCGCTTCGAACAACACCGCCGCATCAGGCTCGCTGACGGCGTGAGGCCAGGCTTCGAGCAGGTGCTGCACCAGCGCCTGCGCCACGCCGAACACTTGCCCTGACGCAGTGCACGTCGCGCGCAGCACGTGAAAACCGAGGGTCTTGGCCTCGAGCGCACACGCGTCGAGCAAGCGCGAGCGCCCGCTGCCCGACGCGCCTTCGATCAGCGCACCCGCGCCTCGCTGCAAGCGCGCGTTCATGAGCTGCTTACGCAGCTCATCGAGCAGCTCGGTCCGTCCCACCAAGCTGGGTGTGACCAGGTAGGCTTGCGGTACGGACTCTGCTTCACGCGCCGCGAGGCCGGCGATCGCTTGCAGGCGCTGCATAACGACATAGGCGCTAGCAGGGCGCAGCTCGGGCTCGGGGTGGATGAGCTGCAACACGATGTCATCGAGCGCTGCAGGCAGATCCGGCTTCAGCGCCGAAGGTGGAGCCACCTTCGTGGTCCAGGCCAACAGCATGTCGGCGAAGGTCCGGCCGGGATACGGCAAGCCGCCGGTCAGCACGTAGTACAGGGTCACGCCCAGCGAATAGAGATCCGTGCGCGCGTCGAGCGCGAGCTTGTGCAGCGTCTCCGGCGCGCAAAACGCGGGCGTGCCCACGACTTGCGCGCCGCCATGGCTCATCGGGCCCATCGCACCGAAGTCGATCAGCTTGGCTCGACCGGTATGTGTCTGATGGATATTGCGCGGGCTGATGTCGCGGTGCAGCAAGCCGCGCGAGTGCAAGAGGCCGAGCGCAGAACACACGTCTGCCATCACAGCACAGGCGTCGCGCCAGGCCATGGGCGTGCGCTCGAGCAGCTCGCCTCCGTCCAGGAGCTCCATCGTGTAGAAGGGGCCGGCGTCTATGGGAACGTAGTAATCGTAGACCGCGATCACGTTCGGGTGGCGCAGCTGGGCCAAGGTACGAAACTCGCGCTCGAACAGCGCGGCGGCGCTGGAGCGTTCGGCGCTGACTGTCAGCTGCTTGAGCGCGACCTCCTGCTTGCGCACGCGATCGAACACGCGGAACACCTTGGCCATGCCGCCCTGGCCGAGCACGGCGCGAAGCTCGTAGCGTTCGCCGAAGCTGTCTTGCGCGGTGCCGTCGCTGGCTGGATGTGAGATCGACACCTGGATCGCTGGCCTAACTTGATTACCGCAGCCATTGGCTGCGTCTCCAGCGATCTTAGTACGTGGCGGGACTATAACGAAAGCGTGCCACGCGCTATGCGCGCAGCAAATGCACGAGCGACGTGCTCCATACGCGCAAAGAGTGAGTGCGGCGCGCACACTGCCGCGTGCGCGCCGTGCTCGCAAAAACTACGGTGCGGGTGTTTCCGGCGCGGGCTCAGTGTCCTCGCGCGTGAAGTCAGTCTGCCAGGCTGCTCGACGGTACGCTTGCACCGCATTCGGGAGCAGATAGCCCGCTTCTACATTCGTGCGCGCGGACTCCACCACAGCGCTGACGTATTCTCGCCTGCTCGGATAGAGCTCAGCGAGCGTCGCGTCGTCGAAAGGCTGATAGGTACCGTACAACCGGCAGAACGACGCGCCCGTGTTGCTGCCTGTGTTGAGCGCGGTCGGTACCTCGACCTCGGGCAGACGAATGCCTCCGAGCACGATGCCGAGATCGTCGCGCGCGAGCACGGGCTGCTGCATCTCGTTTGTGGTGAACTCGAGCTTCGGCGCAGCTGGTGGCGGCGTGCCATCGCGCACCCAGTCCACGAGCAGATCGTATTGGCGGTCGATGACCCGGTAACCTTCCACGCGGCTGAACGGCGGCAGCTCACACATCGGCTCTGCGACGCTGCCGAAGTCGCGCGTCGCGATCGGACGGCGATACTGATCGCTCGTGTAGCTGGAGTGCGATGTCCCGGCGACTTCCCAGCTGCGAAACACGTCGGAGTCGGCCATCCGCCGCTCGGGGCTGCGGACGTCCGTATCGGACAAGTACTGGAACACCTTCACCGGCAGATCGGTCCGCAACCCGGAGCCACCGACGAGCAGGTAGAAGGCGTCTACCACGTTGTGCAGCGGGTGGATTGCGTTGTGGTAGACCGAGAGCCGGCCAGCGGACTGCGACGCGCCGATCGCGAGGACCTGCTCGGGCTGAAAGCCACCGAGCACCGGCGATTCCGCGGCGCGCAGCGATTTCGCCGCTTGCGAGAACACGTCATAGCAGAGCGCGTCGTCGAGCACTTTGCCGGAGTCGGTGAGATCGAGCGCGCCGTAGCGCACGGGGCTCCACGCTTTCAAGCCATTGTTGACAGGCGGTGGTTGATCAGGCGGCGGCGGCTCTGCGGGCGTCTGCCCGTGCACGCCGACGCGCTGTGCAGACACGCCGACCCAGATGTAGCCATTGCGAACGAAGTGACGCCACGACGCGCCCCAGTGCGCATCGAGATCGTACCCTGCAGTCACGTTCTGCCACTCGAGCAACACTACGCCGTTGAAGCGCTCCTGCCGCGTCGGACGGCGCACCACCATGCGCGTGCGATACGGATGCCCCGTCGTCGCGACGCTGCCCGTCTGGCCCGCGGGCTCGGTCGTGTAGGTGTTCGCGGTGCCCTCGAGGAAGAACTCCTCCTCGACGTAACCGTAACGGCTGAGATCAGCGACCGGCGTGAAGAATGTGTAGTCGTGTGAAGCATCACCCGGCGCGACGTTGGCCGGAATCGGGCCGATCACCGTGGGGATGGGCACATCTACCTGTGCGCTGGCCGACGCGGGCAGCGACAGCGCGGCGACGCAGAGTGCGACCGCTCCGAATGTCCTAGGCTGCATATTTTCTCCTGGTCAGAAAAAACATGCGCACACCCCGCGCGCATGTTTTCGGACGAGGCGCTTGGTAGATCACGCGGCTGCGTTAAGCTCAACGTCCCGATGCTGGCATGTGTCGCGCGCACGTGACTTGCATGTGTGTGCAGGATGACCAACACGATCGTTCCAACCGTCGTCATCACAGGCGCATCGAGTGGCATCGGACGCGCTGCGGCGCTCGCGTTCGCACGCGATGGCGCGCATGTCGTTTTGGCCTCGCGACGTGAGGCTGTGTTGCAGGAGCTCGCGCACACCTGCGAGGCAGAGGGAGGTCGTGCGCTCGCGGTCGCGACCGATGTGACAGATGCGCGTGCGGTCGCGCAGCTCGCGCAGCAAGCGGCGGACGGCTTCTCTGGGCGCATCGATGTGTGGATCAACAATGCAGGCGTGGGCGCCGTCGGCGACTTCGACGAGATTCCGATCGAGACACACGATCGTGTGCTGCAGACGAATCTGCTCGGTTATCTGCACGGCGCGCACGCGGCGCTGCCCTTCTTCAAGCGGCAGGCGCGTGGTGTGCTGATCAACAACGTCTCACTGGGCGGTTGGCTGGCTGCGCCGTATGCGGTCGCATACAGCGCGAGCAAGTTCGGCCTGCGAGGTTATTCCGAGGCGCTGCGCGCCGAGCTCAGGCCGTGGCGCGACATTCACGTGTGCGACGTGTTCCCGGCGTTCATCGACACGCCTGGCTTTCAGCACGGCGCGAACTACTTCGGTCGAGAGATCAAGCCGGTGCCTCCGGTATACGAGGCCGAGCGCGTAGCACGCGTCATGCTTTCGCTCAGTAAGCGCCCACGCGCGCGTGCCACCGTCGGCAGCGTCGCGCAGCTGGCCCGGATCACGCACGCGCTGTTCGGAGACCGCGGCAGTCGCTTGATGGCTGCGTTCATGCGCCGCTATCTGCGGCAAGCTCGTGTGAGCGCGGTCGGAGACGGCGCGCTCTTCGAAGCTCCCTCGGAGCAGCCCAGTGTCAGCGGGGGCTGGTCGTAAGCTGTCTCGATTGCAGCGGCCTTTGGCCTGAGGGCATATGGTGCAGCGCGTGGCGGCTCGACATGGTGAGGTCGAGGAGATCGACCATGGACACTGCAGCTCGCGTCGTCACATTGCCTGCCCTGCTCTTACCACTCATCCCAGCGCTGCTTGTGATCGTCATCCTGTCGCGGCTTCCCGAGACCACGCGCATGCGCTGGAGCGCTGTGTCGGCTGCGGGCTTCACGGGGCTGTACTTGAACGGCGGCTTCGGGGCTTGGGAGTTTGTGTACATGATCGTCGCATCGGTACCGGCGTACTATGCCCAGCGCTCGTTCACTGCGACCGGCGTGGCGTGGCTGATGCACGGAGCATGGGATCTGCTCCACCACTTTTACGGCAATACGCTCTGGCACTGGGACGCGCTGTCATCGCTCGGCTGTGCGGTGATGGATCCCGTGGTTGCGCTCTGGTTCTTTGCCGGTGCGCCGTCCATCTTCGGCAAGCCCGCTGCCGCTCGCCAGCCTGCTGACGCACGAGCTTAGTCGCGCAGGTCGCGGTGAAGAATGCGATAGAGCGTGCTGCGAGCCATGCGCAAGCGCCTTGCGGCTTCGCTGAGGTTGCCATTGGTCATGCGCAGCGCGTCGTCTACGGCTTCGCGCAGCACTAGCTCGCGCGGGCGTACCTCCGCGGGCGTGTTGGTACGTGGTTTGGGCGAGCTCGCGTCGCTCGCCATGTCGCATAGGAGCGGCTGCGAGAAGTGCCCGCGCTCGATCTGCGCGTCGCAGGCGAACGCGCTCGCTTGCAAGAGCGCGCTCTTCAGCTCACGCACATTGCCCGGCCAGACGTGCTCATCGATGTAGGCTTTGGCATCGTCGCTCAAGCCGGCGCCAGCACCTTGCGCCGCCAACAGCTGCTGCGCTAGCCAGACTCGATCTGTGCGCGTGCGCAGCGGCGGAGGTGAAACACAGGCGCCTTGGATGCGATAGAAGAGATCCTGACGAAACTCGCCAGCACGCACCTTCGCAGGCAAGTCCCTACAGGTTGCACAGACGATGCGCACGCTCACTTTACGCAGCTGACTGTCACCTACTCTGTAGTAACTCCCGTCGTCGAGGAAGCGCAGCAGTAGACCTTGCAGAGCCGGCGGCATGTCGCCGATCTCATCGAGAAAGAGTGTGCCGCCGTGGGCTGCAGCGATCTTGCCGTCTGCGCCGCGTGGGCTGGCACCCGTGAACGCATGCGGGGCGTGCCCGAACAGCTCGCTCTCCAGTAACCCTTGAGGTACCGCGCTGCAGTTGATCGGCACGAATGGGCCGTTGTGACGCGCGCTCGCCGCGTGGATCGCGCGCGCGAACAGCTCCTTGCCGGTGCCCGTCTCCGCGAGGAGCAGTACGGGGATGTCGGTGCGCGCGTAAGCGTTGGCCCGAAGCTTCTCGCGCTCCAGCGCGCTGTCCGTGCCGAGCACAGAGGCGAACGCTTGCAAGCCAGGCGTTGCAGCTTTCGGCGGCGCCGTCGAGCGCGAGCTGCGTTGCGGCGCGGGCTTGGCGATCACGAGCAGCGCGAATGCTCGACCGTCGCGGCCGCGCAGCGGATCGAGCGTCAGGGAGTGCAGCTGCTTGCGACCATCGACGGAGATCTTGCCAGCGCGGATCGCCGCCTCGGACCAGGCTGGCAGTTGCTTTCGGACTGGGCTCAGGTCTTCCACCACGTCGCTCGCGCACGCGTTGCGGCACAAGATCTGTCCGCGCACGTCGACCACGAATGCGGGCTCGCGGAGGTGCTCGATGACGCGGGCGAGCGTGGGCAAGCCACCCACGACCGCAGCGTCGAACAGCTGTGTGCGCAGCATCAGCTCGACTGCACAGGACGCCGCACAGATCGCCGTGCCGAAGGCCGCGTCGTGCCGCGACATGGGGCCGCTCACATCCAGCGTGCAGATCAGCTCCCCGTGCGGATCGAAGACCGGCGCGGCATAACAGAAGATGCCCGAGCTCGCGCTGTCGAAGTGCGCGCCGCCGAGCACGCCGATCGGTCGCCGCTCGACGAGCGACGTACCCACGGCGTTGGTGCCCCGGACATCTTCGCTCCAGCGCGAGCCCTCACTGAGCTGGTCGAGCACGGCCGCTTGTTCCACCACCTCACGGCCGTGGCGATAGAGCACCACGCCTTCGTGATCCGCCACGACAGCGACGAGCGCGCGCGACTCTAAGTCCCGTACGATCGGGTCGAACAGGCTGGCTTGGCCGCGCAAAACATTGTCCAGTCGCTCGCGCCGTTCGCTCAGCTGCGTCGCATCGACGCCTCTGGCGTCTGTGCGATCCGGCAGAAGGCCGCGAGCGCGCGCACGTTCCCAGCGCGCGAGCAGATCGCGTGATGATTCGTCGTCTTTGATTTGCCCGGACAGGAAGCGCTCGCGTACATCCGCGCTCGGTTCGAGCAACGTAAGCATGCGCATGACGCCGCAGTCTACCAGACGTCATGCCGTTAGGCTGTCTGCGAGCTGCTCACATATCGATTGCGCGCGATGTTAGTTTCGCTGGGCGTCACCAGCCGGCGACGATTACGCCGGGAGTAGCCCGGAGAGCTTGGCCGTGTGTGACGAAAGTGCGTCCATCAGCGCTGGGGATAAGCAGTCATACGGCTCCAGCCCGAGCTGCCGCAGTTGGCTGCGAACGTTGTCCATTTCCTTGGGGTCCGCGCCGGATTCGATGATCGATGACACGAATGCGGCAAACGACGGTGCCGTCCAGCCCGCTTGCGGTGACAACTCCGTGTGGATGAAGTCGAGCCCGTAGAACGCGTGCTTCGAGCTCTCGATGCGGCCAAACATGTGAACGCCGCAGTCTTTGCACGCGTAGCGCTGGATGACTGCGTTCTTGTCGACGACCTGTAGCTTCTCTGGGTGTTTTGTCACCTTGACGGTCTCGCGGGGTGCCACGGCCACGACCGAGAACAGCGCGCCTTTGGGCTTCCAGCACTTGGTGCACCCGCACGCATGGTTGTGCGCCGTCTGTGAGCCGACGCTGACCTCGACCTGGTCCTGCGAGCACTTGCAGAGCAAGGTTCCGCCGGAGAACTCCTTCGCCGTCGGCTCGATGCCGTTGTCGATAGACGGATGAATTGCAATCGTCATGATCTCACTCTCCTTCGCTTTACTCGAACTCGACGACGCTGCGGATCGACTTGCCTTCATGCATCAGGTCGAACGCTTCGTTGATCCTGCCGAGCGGCAGCTTGTGCGTGATCAAGCTGTCGATCTCGATCTTGCCCTGCATGTACCAATCGACGATCTTCGGGACGTCGGTGCGCCCGCGCGCGCCTCCAAACGCTGAGCCTTTCCACACGCGCCCGGTCACCAACTGGAATGGACGCGTGGAGATCTCTTGGCCAGCGCCTGCGACGCCGATGATCACACTGACGCCCCAGCCGCGGTGACAGCACTCGAGCGCTTGTCGCATCAGCTTGACGTTGCCGACGCACTCGAAGCTGTAGTCCGCTCCGCCGCCGGTCAGCTCGAGGAGGTGCGCCACGAGATCAGCGCCGAGCGCGCTGGGATCGACGAAGTGCGTCATGCCGAACTTGCGCGCCATCTCCTCGCGGCTCGGATTGATGTCGACGCCGATGATCATGTCAGCGCCAGCGAGGCGCGCGCCCTGTATGACGTTCAGCCCGATGCCGCCGAGCCCGAACACCACGACGTTTGCGCCCGGCTCGACCTTCGCGGTGTGGATCACCGCGCCGATGCCAGTGGTCACGCCGCAGCCGATGTAGCAGATCTTATCGAACGGCGCGTCTCGTCGGACCTTCGCGAGCGCGATCTCCGGCAGCACTGTGTGATTCGCGAAGGTCGAACAACCCATGTAATGATGGATCATCGTCTTGCCGATCGAAAATCGGCTCGTTCCATCGGGCATCACGCCTTTGCCTTGTGTGCCTCGGATCGCCGTGCACAGATTCGTCTTGCGACTCAGGCACGACTTGCACGCGCGGCACTCCGGCGTGTACAGCGGGATCACGTGGTCGCCCTTCGCGAGCGTGGTCACGCCAGTGCCCACGTCGACCACGATGCCTGCGCCCTCGTGCCCGAAGATCACCGGAAACAAGCCCTCAGGGTCTGCACCGGAGCGAGTGAACTCGTCCGTGTGACATATGCCGGTGGCTTTGATCTCGACCAACACTTCACCGGCTTTGGGGCCGGCGAGCTCGACCTCTTCGATGACAAGCGGCTTGCCCGCCTCGTACGCGACAGCGGCCCTCGTCTTCATGGCGAATCGGTCTCGGTTTGCACGAAGTCAGGCAAGTGATCCGGCCCATCTTGCCGGCCAGGATCGTCACCCTGGTAGCCACCTATCTCAGCGTTCATGTCGACTTCGATGAAAGTAGGTTGTGTCCATTCACGCATGATGTGTCCCTCTTTCTAACGTTTTGCTGACAGCTCCAGCAGCGGCACCTGATAGCTGGCCAGAATCTTGTCGATCTCGGGTTGGTGCGCGGCGATCCAGCGGTCCAGCGTGGCTCTCCATTCTTTGTCGTCGAAGCGCACGCCCATCGCGATCTCGTAGTCGAAGCGAATCCGTGGATCCGGCTTGAAGGGCACAGTCGTCCACGCGTCTTTCCCGGTGTGGCGGCTCGCGAGATAGCCCGCGACCGGTCCCCATACGATCGCGACATCGATCTGCCCGCTCGTAAGGTCGCGCTCGACGATGCTCGCCGGGTGCTCAGTCACATCACCGCTCTGCGGCGAATAGAACTTCGCGCGATCGATCATGCCGTTCTGGAGCAGCCAGTCGGTTCCAGGTGACTTGGAGAACACGCCGAAACGCAGCGCATCGCGGCGCTCTTTCGGTAGCTTGAGCACGTCACTCGGCTCGCGCAGCGTCCCGAGCCCGGCGCGCGCGGGCACCACCATCGCCCAGGTCGAGCGCATGTACGGGTGCGTAGTCGCAGCGGGATCGAAGCCGACAGGAACACCGAGGATCAAGTCGCACTTGAACTCGCCGCTCTTCTCATCGCGGTGCTTGAGCGTGTTGCGTACAAAGCCCATGCGCTGCGGAAAGAAGGTGTACTCGAGCGGCTTGCCGAGATCGCGTGCGAGCGCTTGCGCGAGCTTGTTTTCGTAGCCTGCGCCGCTTCGGTCGGACTGCGGCAAGTTGTCAGGGTCGGCGCACACCCGCAGCGCTTTCCGCTCCACGGGCTGTGCGTAGGTCGCGACAGCGACGGTCACCACTGCAAGCAGCAGCAGGCAGCTAAAGGCTGTTCGCAGCTTCGAGCGGCGTGAGACGTCCCGGTTGGATCTGCGCATCGGCTCGCCCCTTCAAGTACGCGTAGAGGTTCTCTAGGTTCTCCGTCACCATCGGGCTGGTATTGAACGGCGGCATGCCCTTCTCGATTCGACCTTCCATCAAGGTCTTCTTGAACTGTTCTTTGGTGATGCGATGCATCGATACAGTGAGCGGCGGCCCGACAAGGCCCTGCTGCTCCGCGCCGTGACAGCGATCGCAGGCGAGCGCGCGCCAAGTCTTCCAACCCATGAGCGTCTTCGCATCGACCTTCGTCCCGTCTTTCACCGTGTACATGCCGCCCTCCGGTCCGCCTGATGGCTTCGAGAGCTCGGCGATTTGCTCGGGGGTCGCGGGCGACGCCGTGGCGGACGGTGTACCGGTGGTCGGTGGCGGTGGCGCAGCCGTTGGTGCAAGCGCATGGTTGTAGGTTGTCGCAGTGAGGTTGGTATTTGTGTCAGGCTTACTGTTCTTGTCTACTGCCTCAGCCCCAGGCGCCTCGGGTTGCTTCTCCTCACAGGCATAAGCAGCGAGCGAGACAATGCAGCACCCTGCAACCACTGCGTTGCGCAGTGAGCTCATGTGAATAGCCATCATCATTTGCACCTTTGTGATTGTCGTTGCGCGAAGACCGGAGCGCTCGAGCGGAAGATGCAAACGCTCCCGCTCGAGCAGCTATCTACGCGCAGCGTCAGCCGGCACCGCTCGGAAGCACGAACACGAACAACGACCCACCGAGCGTGGTGTACTTCGCGAGGTCCTTGTATCCACCGACCGCGCCCAGACCTGCAGTCGGATCTGTCAGGCCGGCAGCCATACCGATGCCAGCCCAACCGCCGATGCCCGAATACACGCCGACGTATTGTCGACCTTCATACTCATACGTGAATACATTGCCGATGATCCCGGAAGGCGTCTTGAACTTCCAAAGCTCCTTGCCATCCTTGGTGCTCACAGCCTTGAGATAACCCTCGAGCGTGCCGTAGAACACCACGTCGCCCGCGGTCGTGAGCGCACCAGACCACACGGAGAAGCGCTCCGGCTTCGACCATACGATCTTACCTTCAGCAGCATCCCAGGCGAGGAAGTTACCCATGCCACCATGACTGTTAGGTGCCGGGTACATCGTCAGCGTCGCACCGACGTAAGGTTGACCGGCCGTGTATTCCACCTGGAACGGCTCGTACGTCATACAGACGTGATTGGTAGGCACCATGAACAGGCCCGTCTTGCGATCGTAGCTCGCGGGCTGTTGATCCTTGGTACCGAGCGCAGTGGGACAGATGTCCTTTACGTTGACATCAGGTCCCGTCGTCCCTGGTGAGAACTTCTTGTCTACGATCGGCCTGCCGCTCTTCATATCCACGCTGGTCGCCCAGTTCAGCGTCGGGTCGTACTTCTGTGCGACCAAGAGCTCACCGGTCTTGCGATTGAGCGTGTACGCAAAACCATTGCGATCGAAGTGGACGAGCGCCGGAACTTTCTGCCCTTTGATCGTCAGCTCGACAAGGGGCACCTCGTTGACGCCGTCATAGTCCCACTCATCGTGGGGCGTCATCTGATAGACCCACTTCGCCACGCCGGTGTCGAGGTCACGCGCGAACAGCGACATCGACCACTTGTTGTCGCCGGGCCGCTGCTGCGGGTTCCACGTGCCGGGGTTTCCGCTGCCGTAGTACACAAGGTTCAGCTCGGGGTCGTACGAGTACCAGCCCCACGTCGTGCCGCCGCCGAGCTTGTATTGATCGCCTTGCCAAGTCTTGAGCGACGAGTCCTTGCCGACCGGCGCCATCTTGCCGTCGGTCCACGTCATGGTCTTGTCGGGATCGAACATCATCTCTTTGTCCGTGCCGCTGCTGTACGCCCGCCAGAGCAGCTTGCCGGTCTTGATGTCGTACGCCATCAAGCGCCCGCGCACGCCGAACTCGCCCCCCGAGATGCCCGTCACGACCTTGTCCCTGAAGACGTGTGGCGCGTTGGTGTTGGTCTCACCGATCTTCGGATCGCCGTTCTTGACCGACCACAGCACCTTGCCAGTGTGCTGGTCCAGTGCGACCAACGTCGTGTCCGCCTGCTGCAGGAAGATCTTACCGTCGCCGTAGGCGAGACCGCGATTCACCGTGTCACAACACATCACAGGCACGACGTTCGCGTCCTGCTGCGGCTCGTACTTCCACTTGTATGTTTGATCCTTCAAGTTGATCGCGAACACATTGTTAGGAAAGGGCGTGTGAATGTACATCGTGTCGCCGAGCACGAGGGGTGAGCCCTCGTGACCGCGCAGAACGCCGGTCGACATCGTCCAAGCCACCTGCAGCTTGTCGACGTTCTTGTCGTTGATCTGCGCGAGCGGACTGTAGCGATGATTGGCGTAGTCTCCCGCTTGGGAGGCCCAGTTTGCAGTCGCATCCATGCGCTGCTCGAGCTCAGTCGGCACCGCGGCCGACACAGTCATCAGTTTTACGGTCAGCACCGCGCCTACGATCAGCACGGCACCCACCACGATGGAAGCGATCCAGCGAACCTT
>Ga0190269_10000568_pt1 | contig 18758 bp, 14 predicted proteins | sample Popmic249IS_FD_133749 | JGI IMG/M metagenome (GOLD analysis project Ga0190269, IMG submission 133749) | Populus adjacent soil microbial communities from riparian zone of Blue River, Arizona, USA - 249 IS | ecosystem: Environmental > Terrestrial > Soil > Riparian zone | place: USA: Arizona... | reverse complement strand
GAGATCGTCCGCCTGCTCGAGGTGCCGGACGACCTGGAGTTGATGGCCGTGTACCGGCTGGGCTACGTGCCCACCGAGCAGCGCCGCCCGCCGATCGACTGGACCAGTGAGCAGCGCAGGCTGCCCTCGCAGTACGTCTTCCGCGGCACCTGTGCCACCCCGCAGGAGGGCTGGGACGAGACGACCGGAGGCCCGGACGCGGATCGGCGGCGGTAGGTGCGCCCGGCGCCCTGGCGAGGGTGCGAGGGCTCGCGGATAGGGAAACACCCGATGCCGGCGCCGAGTTCACGCGCCATCGTGGTGCCTGCTCAGCTGCTTCCCGAGGAGGACCGATGGCGTCCCGTTCGCTCGCCGACATCCTGCAGGGCATCGACCCCGCGTCGATCGTGATCGACTCCAACGGCCGGATCGTCGGCGTCGACGACCTGACCAAGGCCAAGCTGCTCGACCTCGACATCCCGGAGGCGCTGGAGGCAGCACCGATGAACGGGATCATGTGCCAATGCCAGGGGGGCGGCGGGTCCCAGTCCGGTTGCAGCTGACGCGGCCGCGGTCATGGCGGAGACGGCGTCAGCGAACCGGGACCACCGCGCTCGGCAGATGCTCGACGCGTTCACCAACACGAACCTGCACCTGATCATCCTGCCGACCGAGCAGTGCAACTTCCGCTGCGTCTACTGCTACGAGGATTTCAGCGTCGGCACGATGAGCCCGCCTGTCGTGGCAGGAGTCAAGCGGCTGCTCGCCGAACGCGTCCCCGACCTGCGGAACCTGCACATCGCCTGGTTCGGCGGAGAGCCGCTGCTCGCCCTGGGCGTCATCCGCGAGATCAGCGCGCGCGCCACGGAGCTGGCCGGCGCCTGCGGCACCGGCTACCGCGGCGAGATGACGACGAACGGCTACCGCTTGGACGCGCGGACCGCGCGCGAGCTGCACGACCTCGGGATCCGCCATTACCAGGTGACGCTCGACGGACCGCCGGCCTACCACGACCGGACGCGGGTCCGGCGCGACGGTGGCGGCTCGTTCGAGCGGATCTGGGGCAACCTCGTCGCTCTCCGGGACAGCGACCTGCCCATCAGCCTGAACCTGCGCATCCACGTCAACCCGACGAACCTGGCCGTGATGCCCGGGTTCCTGGCCGAGGTGAAGCGCGAGTTCCTCGGCGATCGCCGGTTCACGATCATGCTGAAGCCGGTCGGGCGGTGGGGCGGCCCGAATGACGACACCCTGGCGGTGCTCGAGGGCGACGACCGCCGGACCGTGGCGCCGCGGCTGACCGCCCAGGTCCTCGAGGATCTCTCCGAGGACGCCGAGTTCCACCCCGATGACGTCTGCTACGCGTCCCGCCCGAACTCGTTCGTCATCCGGGCGTCGGGCGAGGTCGGTAAATGTACGGTCGCGCTCGCCGATCCGGCGAACACGATCGGACGCCTGCGGGAGGACGGCTCACTCGAGGTGAAGAACGACGCCCTGCAGCCGTGGCTGCGCGGCTGGTCGACCGACCCCGATGCCCTCGGGTGCCCGCTGATCGGCCTACCGCGGGGAGCCGGGGAGCCGGTGCTGCTGCAGATCGGCGCACGCCCGGGGACGCGGAGGGCCGATGCCCGAGACGGCGTCTGACTTCCTGTGTCACTACGAGCGGCCGGCGCGGGAGCCACTGCGGTGCTGGGCGGCGCGGCTGGTCGGTGTCGTCGGTGAACCGCCGGCCGAGACGTTTGCCGACGCGGCGCGGCAGCACGAGGCCTTCAGCAACGCCGCGTTGATCTTCGCCTACCTGGGAGAGCCCGACCGAGCAGCCGAGATCCTCGTCCATCAGCTCGCGCTGGTGGACGAGGCGATCCGCCGCCGCCGGGATCCGCTCTTCCTCAGCATGGTGATCGACCCGTGGGTGAACCTCGGGCGGCTGTGCTCCCGGCGCGGTGACGCGGACGCGGCAAGGAGACACTTCGCGGACGTGTTCGCGCTCCGGTCGGGCGCCGACTGCCGGGTGGGGCCCTGCGAGATCCCCGCTGACGACTGGGCCCGGACGCGCGTGGCCGATCACCGGCTCGACGAACTCACCGCGGCGATCTACGTGATCGAGTCGCTCAAGGCGTTGTTCGTCGCCGAGCGCTTCGACGAGGCGGCCCGGTTTCTCGACACGGTCGGGTGGGCGCGCGCGACTCCGCTCCGCTCGTTGCTGGTCGAAGCCGACCTGATCGCGCTCGCCGGCGTCGGGCGGCACGACGAAGTACTGGCCGCCGTCCCGCCCGAGGCGGCCGCGTACGACCAGGCGGTGTTCGCGCTCCACGGGGTCGAGAGCCGGCTCGCGATCGGTGCCGAGAGCGGCCACCGGCAGGCGGTCGGGCTCGCCGTTCTCCTGCTCCACGACGGTATGAGAGCACGTCCCGAGGCGCTCTTCCGCTTCGCCGCACGCTGCGGACGGGTACTCGACCGGCCCGCCCAGCGCACCGTCGCGGCCGCGGTGCACGAGCGCGGCCTGCGGATCGCGCAGCAGCTCGGGGACGAGCCGGGTGAGTGGGGCTTCCTCGCCGCTCTGCGCGGCTCGGCCGGAACGCCGACGGAGCGGCGCGCGTGGGACTCCGCCTGCCGGACGCTCACCACCCGCTCGCACTACCGGAGCGTGCGGGCAGCCGAGTGCCTGCCGCCGGTACCGCCGGGGGACCTCGACCCGGTCTACGACCGGCTCCTCGACGGCCTCCGCGGCCGGACGAGTTTCTAGGCCGGCGGTCTTCCCGGTCCGGGAGCGCCGGAGGGCCGTCGGGCGAGCCACCCCCCGAGCTGGGCGCGCGTCCGGATCCCCAGCTTGCGGTAGGACCGGGAGAGGTTCGCCTCGACCGTTTTCTGACTGATCGACAGCGCCGCGGCGACTTCCCGGTTGGTCAGCCCTCTGGCGGCCAGCTCGGCGACGCGCCGTTCGGCCGGCGTCAGCTCCTCCCGGGGCACGGCCCGCTCGCCCAGCTCGGAGCGGGCCAGCTCGGCCCACCGGCGGGCTCCGGAGGCGTCGAACTCCGCTGCGGCCGCCGCGAGCGACGTCCGGGCCGCCGACCGCTCGTTGCGGCGACGCTGCAGGCGTCCGCACGCGAGGAGCGTGCGCGCGCGGTCGTAGGGCAGGGGGAGACGATCGTGGGCGGCCAGCGCCCGGTCGAACGCCGACCGGGCGGCGTCGAGATCGCCTCGTGCGGCGGCGACCAGGCCCCGCCCGCGGGCTCCGACCGCTTCGGCCCAGGTCCGGCCGGGTCTTCGCCCGGCGACCTCGAGCCGCTCCACCAGCGGCTCGGCCTCCTCCAGCCGGCCGAGGGCGACGAGCGCCTCGACGGCGTCCGGGAGGAACGGTACGCACTCCGGTTCGTGCAGCCCCATCTGCGCCATCGTCGTGGCGGCGGGGCCGAGCCAGCGCGCCGCCTCCGCGGCGTTGCCGACCGACAGCTCCAGCGCGCCGAGCCCGCCCCGCGCGAACAGCGCCCCGACCGCCATACCGTGCTCCGTGAAGATCGCCACGGCTCGTTCCCCGGCGGCGCGTGCGTCCGCCACCTGTCCCATCCATCCGTCCACCAGCGCCTGCGTGGCCAGTGCCGCTCCGCGCAGCTGCTCGGCGCCCACCATCAGCGCCCGCTCGGCGGTGTCCATGGACAGCTGCCGGGCTCGCTCGACGTCGCCGGTCCAGAGCGCTGCGTTCGCCTCGTGGAAGGAGAGGAACCACACGTCACTCTCGATGCCGTGCTGCAGGCACCGCTCGTGCAGGTCGGCGAGCAGCTCCCGGGCTCTGCCGACCCGGTGGGTCCACAGACAGATCATCGCCGCGTGCAGGGACGGCCACCGCAGCGCGTGACTGCGCCGATCGAGGTCCTCGGTCGCCAGCGCGTCGGCCAGCACGTCCTCGTCGACGCCGCGGCCGGACAGGAACTCGGTGAGTGCCAGCGCGCCCAGCGTCTCGGCCCGCAACCCCTCGTCGCGGACCTGACCGGCCTCCCTCACCGCGATCCGTGCATGGGAGACCGCCTCGTCCAACCGGCCGCGGTTGGTGAACGCGATACTCAGCTCGACCGCGATCTCGGCCCGTAGCGCCGGTTCCTCGCGGGCCTCGGCAAGGGCCCGGCGGAGGACCTCGGTGCCCCGTTCGTAGTGGTCGACCTGGTAGAGGACGGTGCCGAGGAGTCCCAGCGCTCGTGCTCTGAGCCCGCCGGGCTCGAGTTCGGCGATGACGTCCTCGAGCATGGCCCGCGCCCGCAGCGGGTCCTCCGCGTCGAAGTGGTCGCGCGCGGCGCGCACGCGGCGACTCGGGTCGTCCGCGCCGAGGTCGATCGCCATCTCCAGCAGCTCCGCGGCGGCGGAGGGCGCGCCGCGACGGCGTGCCTGATCGGCGGCCGCGTCGAGAGCCTGGACGGCTTCGGGCTCGGGGCCGACGGCGGCGAGCGCCAGGTGCCGGGCCCGTTCCTCGCTGTCGGTGACGAGCCGGCTCAGCCGGCGGTGCAGCGCCCGCCGGCTGGACGGCGACGCTTCGGCGTAGACGCCGTGGGCGAGGAGGGGATGGCTGAACACTACGCGGCCCGCGGCGAGCTCGACGACGCCCGCGGTCTCGGCGGCGCTGAGTGAATCCAGGTCGCCGCAGGCTCGCCGGACCGTTTCCAGGCGGGGGACGGTCAGTGCGCTCACCACGAGGAGCGACTCCCTGGCCTCCGGTGGGAGCGACGCGAGACGGTCCCGCACGACGGTGCGCAGGCTGGCCGGGAACGCCGACGGGCCGGCGTCGAGAGCCCGGGCCATCTCGACGGCGTAGAACGGGTTACCGCCGGACACGCGGGCCAGCCGCGCGACGATCGGACGCGGGTACGAGCGGCCGAGCTTCTCCATCAGTACGTGGTGCACCGCGCTCGGGCCGAGCGGACCGAGCATCAGGTGCCGTAGCCGGCTCGGGTCGCGCGGCCGGATGTCGTCCCGCTGCTCGGCCGGGGCGCCGTCCCGGCCGGAGGTCAGCGCGGCCAGCGACCCGGCGCAGCGCCGGACCGCGAACGCGACGACGCGACGCGTGGGCTCGTCGAGCCAGTGGACGTCGTCCACCGCGACCAACACCGGCGCCTCAGCGGCGAGGCGGTTCAGCACGGAGAGGAACGCGGCGGCCACCGCGCGGGGCTCGGGTCCGCTGTCGTTGTTCCGGAGCAGGGCCGCGTCCAGCGCCCGCCGCTGCGGAGGCGGCAGCCAGCGAAGCTCGGTCGGGTCGAACTCCGCAAGGAGGTCGGCGAGCCCGGCGTAGCTCAGCCGCACCTCGGTCGCGGCCGCGCGGCAGGCGAGCACGGTGAATCCCTGTGCCTCCGCGGCGCGCAGCCCACCGCGCCAGACCGTTGACTTCCCGATCCCGGCCTCGCCCCACAGGCCCAGCACCGCCGGACCGTCGGCTACCCCGTCCAGGAGCCGAGCGACCTGCGCCAGTTCCTGATCCCGACCGACCACCATCGTGTGCCCCCCGGTGGTGTGCAGGAACGCGAGCATTCCTCGGGCGTGTCCTGCGGATTCGCCGGACCCGACCCAGCTCCACAGTGCCAGGTCCGGCTGTGCCCCGCCCGCGTTCAGGGCGTACGGGTGGGGTCGGGGTCAGCCGAACGGCTCGCCGCCGTCCCCCGCTGGCGCCCCCGCCGACGGTGGTCGGATCGGGCGAGTCAGCGCTTCCGGACGAACCGTTCGCCGTCCCCGCGGTACTCCCGCGGGCGGTCACCCGCGGGGCCGACGGTCACGGTCGTGCCGGCGATCCGGACCGTCACCGCACTCGCCGGCGCGGTCGCCGCGGCCGGGGACGGATCGACCCAGGTCACGACCTTCGTGGCGAATCCGTCGGAGTGCGAGAAGTCCATGAACGACACCGCGTGGGCGGTCCGGGTGACCGGCTCGCCGCCACGCCCGCGCGGAACGACAGCACCGGCAGCGTACTGACGTCCGCGTGGAGCCGGAGAACCCACTCGACGCCGTGCTGGATGCTGGCGACATGCTCAGTCCTACCCGGAACGTCGCCGTATGATCCTGCGCTGCCGCTGCCTGGGTGCGCTGGAAGTCAGTGACGGTGGCCAGTGGCGACCGATCCGGGGTGCCCGGGCCCGCGCCCTGCTCGCCGTCCTCGTCCGACATCGCGGCGAGCACGTCTCGGTCACCCGGCTGGCGGAGGAGGTCTGGGACGGCAGGCCACCGGCGTCGGCCGGCACCCTGATCCGGGGCTACGTGTCCGCGCTGCGCCGGGCGTTCGGCGCCGACGGTGCGCGGGTCGTCCTCGGCGGTGGTGGTGGTTACCGGCTCGACCTCCCGCCGGCCGCGGTCGACGTCGACCTGTTCGACCTGCTGTGTGCCGACGGGCGCACCGCACTACGGCGGGGCGACCCCGCGGGCGCCGCGCTGCTGCTCTCCGACGCGCTCGGCCTCCACCGGGGGCCCGCCTTCGCCGACGTGCCGCGGACGCGGGCGCTGGCCGCGTACGTCGACGGGGTGGAGGAACGCCGGCTGGTCGCGGTCGAGGCGTGGATCGAAGCGGAGCTGGCCTGCCTGCGCCACACCGAGGTCCTCGGCGAGCTGCGCCGCCTGGTGGCCGAGCACCCGACCCGCGAACGGCTGCTGGCGCAGTGGATGCGCGCCCTGCACGCCGACGGGCGGCGGGCCGAGGCCCTCGACGTCTACCTGGCCGCGCACAAACGCCTCGTCGACCAGCGCGGCATCGACCCCGGGCCGGACCTGCGCGCGGCCCACCGGATGATCCTCGCGGCCGAGGACGCTCCGCTCGCCGACGCCAGGGACGCGCTGCCGGAGGCCGCCGGCCGGACCGCGCCCTCCCAGGCGCCGCCGGACATTCCCGACTTCACCGGACGCAGCGCGGAGCTGTTCCGGTGCCTCGACCTCCTGGCCGACGCCGGGGGCGAGGCACGCGCACTCCGGGTGGTGGCGATCTCCGGACGCGCGGGCGTGGGCAAGAGCGCGCTCGCCGTCACGCTCATGCACGCCCTGCGGACGTACTACCCGGACGGCCAGCTCTACGCGGACCTGACCGGCGACACCCACCGGACCGCGGAGCCTGCCGACGTGCTCGGCATGTTCCTGCGCGCCGTCGGCATACCGGGCTCCGCGGTGCCCGACCGCACCGACGAACGGGCCGCGCTCCTGCGCAGCAGCCTGGCCGGCCGCCGGGTCCTGCTCGTGCTGGAGAACGCGCCCGACGAGCGCCGGGTGCGCGCGTTGCTCCCGGGTGACGCCGGGTGCGCCGTCGTGGTGACCAGCCGGGTCCGGCTGTCGGCCCTGGAGGGCGCGCACTTCGTCGAGCTGGACGTCTTCACCCGGGAGGAGGCGCTGGCGCTCTTCGAGCGGATCGTCGGCGAGGACCGCGTCCGCGACCAGCTCGATGCCGCCCGGCTGCTGCTCGCCCGCTGCGGTCATCTGCCGCTGGCCGTGCGGATCGTGGCGGCTCGGGTCGCCAGCGCCCCGGAGACGCCGCTGGACTGGTTCGTCGACCGGCTGGCCGACGAGCACCGGCGGCTGGACGAGCTGCGCTTGCACGATCTCGACGTCCGGGCCAGCATCGGGGCCGGCTACGCGCTGCTGAGCAGCCGGCAGCGGCGGGTCCTGCGGCTGCTCAGCGTGCTCGATCTCGCCACCGTCCCGGGCTGGGTGGCCGCCGTGGTCGCCGAGCTCGACGAGGACGCCGCCGAGGAGGCGGTGCGCGTCCTGGTCGAGCAGCGGCTGCTCGACGCGACCGGCCCGGACGGCAGCGGCCGGCCGCGGTACCGGTTCCACGGACTGGTCAGGCTCTTCGTCCGCGAGCAGGTCGCGGCCGACAAGGACCTGGAGCCGGTCGCGGTGCTGGAGCGCGCCGTCGGGGGATGGCTCGAGCTGGCCGGCCGGGCGAACGCGCAGCTGCCGTCCCGCACCCTCGCGGCGATCCCCGAGGCGACGGCGGGCACCCCGCTGCCCGCGGCCGTGCGGGCCGCCGCCGCCCGGTCACCGTTCGCGTGGTTCGAGGCCGAGCGCACGTCGATCGGTGAGCTGGTCGCGCAGTGCGCCGAGCTCGGCCGCGCCGACCTGGCCTGGCAACTGGCGGCTGCCGCACACGACTTCTACGAGCTGCGGGACTTCTCCGAGGACGGCAACCGGATCCACCGGCTCGCGCTCGAGGCGTGCCGGGCCGCCGGGGACACGCTGGGGGAGGCGGTGATGAACCGCAACCTCGCCAACCTCTACACGACGAAGCCGGGGTCGGACATCGCGCAGAAGCTGGCCGCCGCGGAACGCTCGCTGGAGCTGTTCCGCGCCGTCGGTCACGCGCCCGGCGAGGCCGACGCGCTCTACCTGGCCGCCACGGTCCACCGCGTGGTCGGCGCGGCCGACCGGGTCGAGTCGTGCCTCGCGGCGAGCCTGGAGGTGGCCCGCCGGGTCGGCTACCGCCTCGGCGAGGTCCACGTCTGGCAGCTGCGGGGGATCCTGCGGCGACAGCAGGGACGCCAGGCCGACGCCATCGCGGCCGCCGGGCGGGCGCTCGTGGTGGCCAGGGAGCTCGGCAGCTCGCGCGACGAGAGCGTGCTGCTGGGGCTGATCGGCCTGGCCTATCGTGACCTGGGCGAGCCGGTCCGGGCGGAGGCCGCGCTGGCCGAGGCGGTCGCGATCGCCGAGGACACCGGTGACCCGGTGCAGCTCGCGTACCTCTGCGCGCACCTGGGCGGCGTCTACGTGGACACCGGTGACGTCCGGGCGCAGCCGGTGCTGGAGCGGGGGCTCGCGCTCAGCACCGCCAGCCGGTCGGAGTTCGGGCAGGCGATGGCGTCCTACGGGCTCGGCCGGCTGGCGGTCCGCAGCGGGGCACCGCGGCAGGCCGTCGCGCGTTTCACCGAGGCGGCCACCCTGCACCGGGCGGCCGGGAACCTGCAGGCGGAGGCGAAGGCGCTCGCAGGGCTCGCGTCGGCCTGGCTGCTGGCCGGAGACCCGGCGGAGGCCCGCCTCGCCGGCCTGGCGGCCCGGGAGATCTTCCGGCGGCTGGGCAACGAGTCGGAGGCGGCGGAGCTGTCCGTCGTGATCGGATCCCGACCGGGTGCAGATTCCGTAGAGAACCCGTAGAGGGGGCCTTTGAGCTGCGGTTTCATCCTTTGATCGGCCAACGGGACCCCACTTAGGATCGGCTCACCGCTCATTACCACGATCCAGGGGAGTACGGACATGACCCGTCTTGCCGATCGATTGTTGTCCCGCATCGTGCCGTCCACCACCGCGTCGGCGTCGATGCAGACCCAGTGTTTCATCTGCGGAGGTCTCCGTTCGAAGCTCTGTCGCCGGGAGTGCCCGATTCCCGGCGGTGGTTGCTCGCCGTGGAGCTGTGGTAGCTGCGGTAGCTGCTGATGCCGGCGGCCCGCCCGCGGGGCGCTCCCGCGGGCGGGCCGCGTTCTGCCGACGCGAAAGGCGTGCCGTGCGTTATCTGGTCCTCGTCGCCGGGGCGACACTCTGGCTGGTCTTCGCCGTCTCCGCGGTCAGCAAGATTCGCACTCGTGCGGCGTACGCGGCTTTCGTCGCCTCCACCGGGCGCCTGCTGCCCGCCGGCTCCCGGTGGGTGCGGCAGGCCGCGCTGCTGGTGGTCGTCGCCGAGGTAGCGGTCGTGGTGCTGCTTCCGGTGCTGCCCGCGCTCGGCCTGGCGATCGCGGCCGTGCTGCTCGCGGCGTTCACCGTCGCGATCGCCGGTGCGGTCCGCCGCGGGGTGACCGCGCCCTGCCGGTGCTTCGGGTCGTCGGCCCGCCCGCTCGGCGTCGCGCAGGCCGTCCGCAACGGTGTCCTCGCCGTGCTGGCGACCGGCGGTGCCGCCGGGGCGGTCGCCGTGCCTGACGTGCTGGCCGGTGCCCATCCGGCGGGCGTGGCGATCGCGGCCCTCGGTGCGCTGGTGCTCGCCGTCCTCACGATCTCGTTCGACGACGTCGCCGATCTCCTCACCGGATCTCCTGCAGTGGATAGGACCTGACATGCCGTACCTCGTGGTGGCCGTCGTCGCCGTCGGCCTGCTCGGACTCGTCAACCTGATGCTGTTGACCGCGGTGCTCAAACGGCTGCGGACGCAGTCGCCCGGACACCACCCGAGCCCGTTCGACGAGCCGATGGCGCCGGTCGGGACGCGCGTCGCGCCGTTCGCGGCGTCGACCGTCGAGGGCGCCGCCTGGTCGAGGGAGTCGCTCACCGGCGACACGCTCGTGGGCTTCTTCAGCCCGGGCTGCCCGGCGTGCGAGGACCTCCTCCCCGAGTTCGTCACCTACGCGGCGAGCTTCCCCGGGGGCGCCGACCGGGTGGTCGCCGTGGTCGAGGCGCTGCCCGAGGACGCCGGGCGCTACGTGGCGCTGCTCGAGCCGGTGGCTCGCGTCGTCACCGACCCGCCGGGGCGCGCCGTCGTCGCTCCCGCGTTCGGAGTCCGCGCGTTCCCGGGCGTCGTCATCGTCGACGCCACCGGCCGCGTCACCGCCGGCGGCGCGAGCATCGGCGCGCTGCCCACCCCGGCTCCGGCGCGTTGAGGACCGGCTACCGCGCCGCGCCGGGCCGGGTCCCAGTGCCGGAGCGGCTCGCCGCGCCGGGCCGGGTCGCCCGGGCGGCCGGTGGCTGCCCGGAGGACGCGGTGACGGCGTGACCGCGCTGGTCGCAGTGCTGATCCTCGTCGTCCTGCTGGCCGGTGCCGGCGTCGGCCGGGCGCGGCGGACGCTGGCGGTGGTCACGGTGGAGGGGACGAGCATGGAGCCCACCTACCACTGGGGGGACCGGATCCTGGTCCGCCGGGCGGGCGTCGACCGGCTCCGGGTCGGGCAGGTGATCGTGGTGGCGGCGGGCCGGCCGGTCGGCCCGCCGCCGCTGGACAGCCCGCTGTGGATGATCAAGCGCCTGGTCGCGCTCCCCGGTGATCCGGTGCCGCGGACCGAGACGTTCCGCGTGCACGACGCGGCCGAGGACGTCACGCCGGACGGATGCCTGGTCGTCGCGGCGGACAATCCCGACGGCGTCGACTCCCGGCAGCTGGGGTACTTCGCGGCCGCCAACGTGCTCGGGCGCGTCCTGCGCCGCGTCTGACCGCGGGGCCGGCGGTCGCCCGGCCCGCACCGAACGACCACCGGCGGCCCCCGGCGACGACGTGCCGTCAGCGGGCGGTGAGAACGCAGAACTCGTTGCCCTCCGGGTCGGCCAGCACCTTCCACGGCACGTCGCCCTGGCCGAGATCGACGTCGGTGGCGCCCAGTGCCCGGAGCCGCTCCACCTCGGCCTCCTGGTCGTCGCCGGAGTACGGCGCCACGTCGAGATGGACCCGGCTCCACCACGTCCGCTCGGCGGGCACGCGGAGGAACTCCAGGTAGGGCCCGGCTCCCGCGGACGATCGCAGCCGGGCGTGCTCGTCGGTCACCTCGTGCACGGTCCAGTCCAGCGCCTCGTCCCAGAACCGGGCCGTGGCCCGCGGATCCGCGCAGTCGACCACGACCGCGGCGATCGGCCCGGTGTCCCGGTAGATCTCCCGCGGCTCCAGCACGCAGAACACGTTGCCTTCCGGGTCGGCCAGTACCGTCCACGGGACGTCGCCCTGGCCCACGTCGGCGGGCGTCGCGCCCAGCTCGATCAGGCGCGCGACCAGCTGCGCCTGATGCTCCGCGGAGGTGGTGGCCAGATCGACGTGCACGCGGTACTTCACCGTCTCGGGGTCCGGCACGGTGACGACGTCGACGCCGAGGGCGGCGGGGTCGGGCAGGACGAGGTCGGCGGGTTCGACATTGGTGACACCCGGCCCCTCGCTGGAGACGCCCCAGCCGAGCACCTGCGCCCAGAACCGGCCGAGCGCCGCGTCGTCCCGCGCCTTGACGTTCACCTGAACGAGCCGTAGCGCCATGGCGGCGATCTTAACGGTGGTGATGAGTCCCGACGTCTGCCCCGTCCACCCGGCCTCACGGGGCGGAGCGCACCGGGATCCACTCCTGCCACACGCCGATGTTCCGGAAGCCGAGCCCGCGGTACAGGGACAACCCGGCCGTCGTCGACTGAAGCGTGGCGTACCTCTCGCCGCGGTGGCGCGCGTCGAGCAGTGCCCGCGTCACCACGGCCCGGCCGAGGCCGCGCCGCTGGAACTCCTCCCGGGTGGCGACGAACGAGACGTTAGCGACGACGCCGGTGGTCATCGTGAGTGCCCACGACTCCCACCGCTCGGTCGCATGACCGTAGGCGCTCTGCAGGCCGGCGAGCACCGCCCGGTCCACTCCACTGCGTCGGGCCACGTCACCGGGAGCGACCCGCACCACGGGCACCGCAGGTGTTCGGTCCCAGCTGGCGAGATCGAGCACCATCGGCACGGTGCGCTCGTCGCGTCGATACCCCGCCTTCTCGAGGCTGCCTCCGGGCTCCCGCACCCACACCGCATGGTGATGCCCGCCGAAGACCTCCTGGATCCGATCGAGTCCCTTCGGTGAGCGCAGCAGCGCGTTGCGCAGCGCGGGGTGTGAGTGGGACATGGTGACCGAGTCGGAATCGTCGATGACTTCTCCCTCGGGATCCACCGAGGCCAGCTGCCGCCAGGAGGCGATCAACGAATCTTCGTACAGGGCGAATGCGTCCTCGAGCACGGCGCGACCGTAGCAGCGAGGTGCAGCGGTGGCGTCTGCGCGGCGGTGTCGACCGGCGGCGGCTACCGGGCGGCTGCCGGGCGGCTACCGGTCGGCCCGAACGTCGCGGCCGGCCTGTCCGGTGCGGACGGCGTCGGGGGAGCGCGCGGGTGGGCGGGCCCGTGCAGGATCGAGCCAGAGAACGAGCGCCGCGACGGTCGCAACGACACCGGCCCCGCCGACGACCAGGTGACTCGGGACGCTGACGGCCAGCGCGCCCGCGAGGAGGACACCGGCGCCCTGCCCCGCGACCAGGCCGGCGGCCACCAGCGCGAACGCCTGGGCACGGGAGGCGTCCGGCACCGCACGGACGAACGCGACGTTCGCCGCGAGCTGGTACCCGGATCCGGCGCCGGCGATCGCCCACAGCAGGCCGGTGAGCACGGGGCCGGGCGCGAGGACGCACAGGGCCAGGGGAACCCCGGCGAGCACCGCCAGCGGCTGCAGGAGGCGCTGACGCCGCTCGCCGGGGACCCATCGGCTCAGCACCGCCATGGACAGCGCCGTGCCCAGCGCGCTGCAGGCGAGGAGGGAGCCGATCGTGCGGGCGCCGCCCCCGAGGCTGGCGGCGTACGGGGCGACCACGCCGGCCGGCACCGTGTGGAACGTCGCCAGCCAGGCGTAGCACGTCAGCCGCCGCAGCCGCGCGTCACCGAACACCAGCCGGACGCCGGCGAAGGTCGCACGCCCCCCGGCGTGCTGACGTCGGCCGTCGGCGGCCGGGCGGTCGGCCACCCGCCGCCGCACGAGGGCGGCGGAGAGCAGGAACGTCGCCGCGTCGAGCAGCAGTGCCTGCCGTGGGGTGGTGGCAGCGGCCAGCAGCCCGCCGGCGGCGAATCCCGCGACCTGGGCGAACTGGCCGGTCACCGCGCTGATCGCGGTCGCCGAGGCGTACCGGTCGTCGTCCGGGAAGACGTCGCGCACCAGCGCGGATCGCGCGGCGGAGAACGGCACGCCCAGCAGGGTGGCCCCGAACAGCGCGAGGTAGAGCACCGGCAGCGGCAGACCGGGCAGCGCCATCGCCGCGATCAAGGCTCCACCGCCCAGATCGCACCGGATCATCACCGCGCGGCGCGGGTACCGGTCGCCGATCCAGCCCAGGAGCGGACCACCGATCAGCCACGGCAGCATCGTCACCGCGTAGGCGGCACCGGCGGCCAGCGCCGAGCCGGTCAGCTGGAACGCCAGCACGGTGAGTGCCACTCTGGCGAGTTGATCGCCGAGGCGTGAGAGGGTCTGGGCCAGCCACAAACCCTGGAACTCCCGGTCGCGGAGGACGGCGACCCGCCGTTCGCCGGACATGCTCACCTTCCCTGGCGGTCGCCGGGCGGCGGAGGTCCGGGCTCCGCCCGCTCCGCCACCCGGTCGTCGACGATCAGTCCCACTCGATGACCCGCATGAGCGGCCTCCTCCCGTCGGGCGCGGATGGTGGACGCCTGCACCGGGTCACTCCCAGTCGATCACGCGCACGCGTGGCCTCCTTCGGTCGAGGACGAACGGTGCACGGGTGAACGGGTCAGTCCCAGTGGATCTCGCGCACGGTGGCCTCCTTCGGTCGAGGACGAACGGTGGACGGGTGAACGGGTCAGTCCCAGACGATGTCGCGCACGGTGGCCTCCCTCCGGCTCGAGTGGTCCGCGGCGAGCTCCGCCCCCGGACGCCGTCGCGGCGGGGCACCGGCACGACCGAGCCCGTCGCGCGGCGTCGGCGGGCGGCTCGCACCAGCCATCTGACCCGGGCTCCGCGTCCGAGTGGCGAAATCCAAACGACTCCGTACAGAGTGGTGGTAGACAGACCGTCCATTGAGGAGAGCGAATGGGAGTCGCGGAGTCCGGGGTTCCGACCGGCGAGCCACCCGATCCGGGTCGCGCGCGCAACCTCGACGAACTGGCCGAGTGTCTGCGCGCGCTCAAGGTCTGGGCAGGTGACCCGTCGTACGAGACCATCACCCGGCGGATCAACGCGCGCCGCAAGGCCGCCGGTCGCCCGGAACACGAGCGCGCCCGGCGCGGCACCGTCGTCGACTGTTTCAAGGCGGGCCGGCGCCGGATCGACAGCGACCTCGTCCTCGCCGTGGTCGAGTCGCTGCACGCCGAGACCGGTTACCTGGCGCACTGGCAGCAGGCGCTGCGCGTCAGCGTCGCCGAGGCGAGGGCCGCGGCGCAGGTGAGGGTCCTCGATCGCCTACCCGATGACGTCCCCGGGTTCACCGGCCGGGCCGAGGAGCTGACGCGGCTCGCTGCCGCGGCGGACGGCGCCGGTGGAGCGGCCCGGCCGGACGCGGCGGCGGCGGGTCCGGTCGTCTGCCTGCTCACCGGAATGGCCGGCGTCGGCAAGACGCAGCTGGCGGTTCACGCCGGGCACGTGCTGACCGCCTCGGGACGCTTCGACACGACGCTGTTCGTGGACCTGCGGGGGTTCCATCCGGATCCGAGCCAGCCTCCGGCGGAGCCGGCCGCGGTGCTCGACGGCTTCCTGCGCCTGCTGGGCCGGCCCGGCCACCGCATTCCGCCCGGGCTGGCGGCCAAGGTGGCGCTCTTCCGCGACCACCTCGCCGGCCGCAGAGCGCTGCTCGTGCTCGACAACGCCGCCGACGAGGAGCAGCTCCGCCCACTGCTGCCCTCGGCGGGCAGGACACTCACCGTCGTCACGTCGCGTCGGCGACTTCCGCGGCTCCACGCCGACGTTCGTCTCGACGTGGACGTGTTCAGCGCTGAGGAAGCCGAACACCTGCTCGTCTCCGCGGTACCCGGAATGGAGGTCGGCGCCGATCCGGCCGCGTACCGGCGGCTCACGTCCCGGTGCGGACGGCTGCCGCTGGCGCTGCGCGTGGTGGCCGGCCAGCTGGCCGGCCGGCCCGGCTGGACGGTGACCGATCACGCGGACCGGCTCGACGAGCGTCATCGCGACCGCCGGCTCGACACCGGCGTCGAGGTGGCGCTGCACGTGTCGTACCAGCATCTACCGGCCCCACGGCAGACGCTGCTGCGGCGTCTGGCCGCACACCCCGGCCCCGACTTCGACGTCCACGCCTGCGCCGCCCTGCTCGACGTCGAGCCCGGGGAGGCCGCCGTCGCGCTGGGCGCCCTGGTGGACGAGCACCTGGTGCAGCGGCCCAGCACGGATCGGTACGTACTGCACGATCTGGTGCGGGCGTACGCCACCGAGCGTGCCCGGGACGACGAGCGACCGGCAGACCGGCGCAGCGCGACCGGCCGCCTGTTCGATCACTTCCTGCACGCCGCCGGTGCGGCGATGGACGTGCTGTCTCCGGCCGAGCGTCACCGCAGGCCGGTGCTGCCGCCGCCGGCCACGCACCTGACGTTCGACGACGCCGACCGCGCCCGGTGCTGGCTGGACGGGGAGCGCGCGACGCTGGTCGCCGCCTGCTCGGAGGCGTTCGGCAACGGCTGGTCGGAGTACGTGGTGAAGCTGGCGGGCACCCTCTACTCCTACCTGGACAACGGCGGGTACTCGGCGGACGCCGTCACCGTGCACGCGCAGGCGCGGCAGGCGGCCCGGCTGCTCCACGACGAGAGCGCCGAGGCGGCCGCCCTGACGAATCTGGGGGTGGCGTGGTGGCAGCTGGGGGACTACCCGGCGGCGATCTCCCACCTCGGGCAGGCACTGGAGGCTCACCGGAAGCTCGGTGACCTCCGCGGGGAGGCACGGGCACTCGGCAACCTCGGGGTGGTCCACAGCACGACCCGGCAGGGCGAGCTCGCCGCCGCGCACCACAGCCGGGCGCTCGATCGCTTCCGGCAGATCGACGACCGGGTCGGCGAGGCGAACACGCTGACGAACCTCGGCGACGTGTACGCCCAGCTCGGCCGCCCGGCCGACGCGCTGGCCCACAGCCGCCGGGCGCTGCTGATCTTCCGTAGCCTCCAGCACCGCAGCGGGGAGGCGACCGCGCTGAACAATCTCGGCGACGGCCACCTGGCACTGGGTGCGTTCGGCGACTCGGTCGAGTGCTACCGCCACGCGCTGGCCATCTTCCGCGAGCTGGGTGAGCGCTACGGCGAGTGCTGCGTGCTCAACGGGCTCGGACAGGCCCTTCGCGGGCAGGGCAAGCCGGACGAGGCCCTCGCCTGTCACCGGGAGGCCCTGGACCTCGCTCTCGCGATCGACAACCAGGAGGAGCAGCGCCGGGCCAGCGACGCGCTGGCCCGGCTCCTCGCCGCGCCGCCTGCTGCACCGGCGGCCGAGGGCGGACGGTCCGGGTCCGTCGACGGGTGAGCGATCCGCCCGCGCGTGCTCAGCGACGCAGCCGGCGCAGGAGCAACCGCCGCTGCGCCGGGGACAGGTCACGGGCCGACACGCCGGGCCGCCGGACCGGTCCGGCCCGGGTGGCTTCGATGAGTTCGGCGGCGTGCTCGCTGCTCGCGGCCGGCTCCTCCCCGGTCACCCCGGCGGCCCGCTCGGCGTACCGCCGGTCGGCGAGCGCCCCGGTGAGGTGGTCCGCGACGACCTCCGCCGACCAGCGATCGGCGTCGGCCCAGCGGGCGAGCCCGCGCGCCGCGAGACGTTCGGCGTTGTCCGGGCGGTCGGCGCCGTGGGCCAGCACGACCTGCGGCGTGCCGGAGCGCAGCGCCCGGACCGCGGTGCCGATGCCGCCGTGGTGCAGGAGCGCGCCGGCTCTCGGCATCACGGCGGGGAACGGCAGCCGGGGGCACCACAGCGTTCGCGGGGGCAGGCGCCGCGGGAGCAGGGCCCGGTCCGGCGCCACCACGACGGCGCTGCGCCCGGTCGCCGCGATCGCGTCCAGCGCCACCGGGTAGAAGCGGGGGTGCAGCATCGTGCCGGTGCCTCCGGTGACCAGGACCGGTGCGTCGGCGAGGACGGCCTCGACGTCGGGTGGCAGCGGGCCCGCTGCGTCGGCTTCGTCGCCGGTGACGAAACCGACGAGATCGACGCCGGGCGGCGCCGGTGCGCCCGCTGCGTCGAACCACTGCGGCCACAGGCCCAGCGTGCGGGCGCCCGCGAGCCACCGCAACCAGTCCGTCCGGGCCGGCAGCCCGTTCTCCGCGCGCACCGCGCCGACGCCGTCGGCCAGCCCGCGCGCCAGGTGGAGCGCCGCGGCGGGGGCGACCAGCAACTGGGTCGGCGCGACCGCGACCGTCACCGCCGGAGCGCCGAGGGCCTCGGCGGCGATCAGGACGGACAGCGCCGAGGTGTGCCTGCCGACCAGAATCGTCCGGTGCGGACGGTGCCGCGCCCCGAGCAGCGCGATCTCGGCTCTCAGCTGCTCGAACAGGCCCGTCCGGTCGTAGTGCCGGCGCAGGTCGGCGGGGCTGCGGACGTGGAGCAGCTCCTGTGACCGGGCCCGGTCGTCCTCGGCGGCCGATACGGTGTCGATCGGGACGAACTCGACGCCGGCGGCGCGCACCTGCTCGGCGTAGGACGCGTGGGTGAGCAGGCTGACCTCGTGCCCGCGGGCGAGCAGCGCCGCGCCGATCCGGACGAACGGCAGCACGTCACCCGCCGAGCCGTGGGTGACGAGCAGGACGACCGCCATCGGCCGAGTATCCCCGAGACCGGCCGGTGTGGGCAGATCTCGGGAAGATGTCGATTCGGTTACGCAAACCCTTGACGCTATGTAACGCGATTAGTACCGTTCGGCCACGCCTGAAAGCGCTTCCACAACCGGTCCGACGGCTCCCGATGCTCTCCGTACGGTCGATTTGCCGTTTACCTCGCGGCGCGAGCCGCCTCCAGCACACAGCCAACGCGATGACGTTTCGGGGGTTACGTTATGGCTCAACCTGTCGTCGGCGCGCCACCCGCCGCCACCCTGCTGTCCACGCTGGATTCCCGGGAGCGGGCGGCGTTGGCAGCGCTGCTGGCCGCCCGGCGGAGTGGCGCCTCCCGCGGTGCGGCGGCGCCGGTCATCCCGGTACTGCCGCGCGACGGCCGTACGTTCCCGTGCACACCTGCCCAGCAGCGGATGTGGCTGGCCGACCAGGTCGAGTCCGGCGGCGTGGCGGTGCCCAACGCGACGTTCGGCCTCCGCCTGCGCGGCCCGCTCCGGATCGACGCGGTGCGCACCGCGCTGGCCGGCGTGGTGGACCGCAACGAGTCGATGCGCACCCGCTACGGCGTCGCGGCCGGCGTTCCGTTCCAGAT
>Ga0190269_10000567_pt1 | contig 18765 bp, 16 predicted proteins | sample Popmic249IS_FD_133749 | JGI IMG/M metagenome (GOLD analysis project Ga0190269, IMG submission 133749) | Populus adjacent soil microbial communities from riparian zone of Blue River, Arizona, USA - 249 IS | ecosystem: Environmental > Terrestrial > Soil > Riparian zone | place: USA: Arizona... | reverse complement strand
GATCGCATGAGCTGCGGTATGTCATGCGCCGGCGCGCAGCTGGCGAAGCGCCTGGCGCGCCTCGGGCAGTGAGAGCGCGAGCGAGGCCAGCGACGCCAGCGAGGCGGACTGGCAGTAGCCGCAAAAGGCCCGGTTGTAGCGCCACTCTTGCTTCGCCAGGAACAAGTTGGTCAGCACGTCGGCGAGCACCTTGCCGGTCAGCGCGAGCGGCAAGAGCGGCTGCGAGCGCGCGCGGTCGCGCCCGCCTGCACCCACCAGGATCGCGGTCGCGGCATAGTTTGCGATCATGAACAGGGCGTCCGGCACCTGAAAGTACTTGTAGCCGTACTCCGACGCGTCGACGCGCGTGGCGTCGAAGCGAGGCAGCGGGAGGTCGGGCAGGCGCCGAACCAGGCCCATCTGAAACAAGCTCACGATGCTGCCTGCTGCGATGCCGACCAGCTGCAGACCGAGCAGCCAACGTCTGCGCTTCAGCTCGGGAGAGGTGTCTGTTCTGAGCTGACGACTGAGCTGCGCGGGATGCAATGCTTTCATGGATCGAGGCTCCTCGTGCGCGAGGTGGAGCACGTTCCATGCCCTGATGATGTGAGGGCTGCGCTGCGCAGGGGATTGGGGACTTCTGTCACGCCTCAGCGGCGCGTCGGCATCGCCCGGGCTGTTCACTGAGCCTTCCATCGGATCGCTCAGACCTTCGTGAACGCGTGGATCCGGGTCAGCAAGGAGAGCTTGAGCTGCTTTTAGGTCGCGCGTCCTTGGAGCACGCCGTGGAGCTCGCGTGCGGCGCGTTCCGGGTCTTCGGCTGCGCACAAGGCCGAGACTGCGGCTGCTAGCGGCACTCCGGTTCGCGCGACTTCAGCCGCGCGCGCGAGCGTGATGCCGCCGATCGCTACGACCGGAATGGAGATCTGCGCGACCGCGGCTGCGAGCCATGTGAGCCCGACTGTGGGATCCGGGTTTTGCTTGCTGGTGGTGCCGAAGATGGGACCGAAGCCGATCAGGTCCGCGCCGCGTCGTACGGCATCGCGCGCCTGATCCAAGGTGTGCGTGGATACGCCGATTTGAAGCTCGCTGCCGAGCTCGCGCCGGACACGCTCGATCGGCTCGTCGCTCTGACCGACGTGCGCGCCCTGGGCGCCGACCTCGGCCACCAACCAGAAACGGTCGTTGAGGACGAACGGGACGCCGTGCTCTTGGCACAGCACGCGGAGCTTTCGCGATAGCTGCGCGACTTCTTTGTCGCTGCTGCGCTTGTCACGCAACTGGAGCACGGCGCAACCGCCACGCAACACGGCACGCGTGACCTGCTCCGGATCTTGGGCACAGTGCTCGGGATCGATGATGGCGTAGAGGCCGCGCATGCGTTTGACTATGCTCTGCCCATGTCTCTGGCGACGCGCATCGTCCTGCTGCTGGTGAGCGCCGCGTTCTCGGTGCTGATGGGGATCCAGGGCATCTCGCGCTACGTCACTTACCACAATCAGACCTACGATCTAGCGATGTACGCGCGCCAGGCCTGGGGCTTGGCTCACGGCATGTACTGGGACCCGATCGTGAACGCGCACTTTCTCGGCACGCACGCGTCGTTCGTGCTGTGGCCGCTCGGCATGCTCGGCGAGCTGTTCGGCGTCGTGCCGGTGTTGCTTGTCGCGCAGGTGATGGCGTTCGGCTTGGCCACTTTGCCGCTCGCACAGCTTGCAGCGCGCCGCTTCGGGGATGCGGGCGCGCTCTGTGCAGGCGCGGTCTGGCTCGCGTATCCGAACATCAGCCACGTCGTGAGCTACGAGTTTCATCCTGGGTCGCTCGCGGTGCTGCCGCTCGCAGTCGCGCTCGATGCGATCGACACCTCGCATGTGTTGGGCCTCGCGCTCAGCTGTCTCGCGATCATGGTGTGCCGCGCCGACTTCGCGCTGCTCGTGATCATGCTCGCGGTCGTCGCGTTGATCAGCCCGCGGCGCACGCGCGCGCTTCGGGCCATGGCGCTGTTCATCGGGGCGTTCGCTGGCGCGTACCTCGCGCTGCAGTTTAAGTGGATCCTGCCCAACTTCGCGGCGGCGCGTACCAGCTACGATCTGCACTTCGCTCGCTGGGGAGGCAGTCCCTTCGGGATCGTGCGCGCGCTCTGGAACGATCCGGCGCTCGTGCTGAGCCACTTCGCGGAGCCTGCGCGCTGGCGCTACCCGCTCTTGATCTTGTGGCCGCTCGGCTTTCTGCCGCTGTGCTCGCCGCTCTTGCTGCTTCCTGCGCTGCCGTTCCTCGCGATCAACTTGATCTCGACGTTCCCGACCAGCACGGAGATGTATTCGCACTACTTGACGCCCGCTGTTCCGACGCTGGTGGCTGCAGCGTTCCAAGGGCTCGCGCACGTACACCGCTGGCTGGCGACGCCGCCGATGTCTTCGGTCGCGCTGTCGGGCCTGCTCGGACTCGGTGCGCTCGCGAACTGGCAGATGTCGGCGCTGCCTTGGGCGAAGACGTTTCCGGACAGCGCTTTTCAGGTAGACGCACGCACCTACGAGGCTGACCGCATCCTGCGCCAGATTCCGCCTGACGCTTCTGTGCAAGCGCCGGATCCGCTCTTGCCGCACCTGGCCACGCGCCGTGAGGTGTATCGCTCGGCGGCGCCGGAGCATGCAGTCGATTACGTGGTGATCGACGTCAGCCATCGGCTGCGCTACGCGCGTCGTGAAGATCTGCTGCGCACGACGGAAGAGCCGATGGCGCGGCGCTGGCTCGCACGAAGGGACTTCGGATTGGTGCACGCGGAGCCGAACTACTTGCTGTTCGGGCGCGGCAAAGATCCGCGCGAGGGGCCCGCGGCGCGTTATCTGGGCGAGGATCCGCTGGATCGACGCGGCGTCACGTTGACGCGCTGCCTCGGCGTGAGCTCGGCTTGGGTGCAACCCCAGGGGCTGCTCTTGGAGCTGGTGGTGGACGCGCCGTGCCCGAGCGACTTGGCGCTCAAGCTCGTATTCGACGGGCAGCCAGAACGCGTGGATTTGATGTTCGATGGGCTGCTCTCGCCGTCGCAGCTGCGTGACGAGTTGGTGTTCTCGTGGCATCCGCTGCAGCCTTCGGAGCGAAGATCGCTACGCGAGCATGGCCTGTGGCTCGGCGTCATACGCTCGGATGGTGCGCCACCTGAGCCCGCCGATCCGCGCAGTCGCCCCGTCGTTGTGATCCAGTAGCGATGCGAGCGGCAGCGCTGCGTAGGCGGTTACGGTGGAGAGCTCGTTACTCGGAAAGCGGGGTGCGGAGGGCTGCTGGGGAGATCGACGGGCCGCTGCCTTGGCGGACTCTGTGGAAGCGGATGGTGTTGGGCTCTTTGTGTTGGCCGAGTGGGATCGCGGCTGCGACGACCACGACGTCGCCGACTTGGGCGTAGCCCTGCGCCAGCAGGAATGCGTCGGCCGTTTCGACCTGGGCTTCGAAGTCCACGCGGTTCTGGATGCCGAGCGGGATCACGCCGTGCAGCACGGCCAAGCGGCGCAACGTGGGCTCGTAGGAGCCGAGCGCGATGATGGGGATGCGCGGTCTGCGCTTCGACATGTGCAGCGCGGTGTAGCCAGAGCCTGCCAATGTGACGATGGCGCGGGCGTTGATGTGCTCGGCCGACGAGACCGCGGAGATGGCGACACCTGCGGAGAACGATGTCTGCTCGTCGGCAGCACGATTGCGTGGCGACTGCCGCTCGTGCTTCTCCGCGTCGAGCGCGAGCGCAGCCATGGCTTTGACTGCGTTGGCAGGATCGACGCCGGTTGCGCTCTCTTCCGAGAGCATCACCGCGTCGGCGCCGTCGAGCACTGCGTTCACCACGTCGGACGCTTCCGCGCGCGTAGGTCGGTGCGAGAGCACCATCGAGCCGAGCATCTGCGTCGCGACGACCGCCCATTTGCCGAGCGCGCGCGCACGCACGAGGATCTGCTTCTGCAAGATCGGCACGCTCTCGAATGGCAGCTCGACGCCGAGATCGCCGCGGGCGACCATGATGCCGTCCGAGACCTCGAGGATCTCATCGAGCGCGTCGAGCGCTTCGGGACGCTCGAGCTTGGCCATGATCGGCGCGTTGTGCGAGCCGAGCAGCTCGCGCGCGAGCCGGATGTCCTCCGGCGTGCGCACGAACGAGATCGCGACGAGATCGATGCCCGCGCTCGCTGCGAACGCGAGGTCTTCGTGGTCTTTCTCGGTCAGCGTGGGAATCGAGAGCTTGCGACCTGGAAGGTTCAAGCCTTTGTTGGAGTACAAACGACCGCCGTTGAGCACGCGCGTATGCACATCGCCGCCCTCGACGCGCTCGACCTGCAGGCGGATGGTGCCGTCAGCGATCAGGATGATCGCGCCGGGCTCGCAGTCCGCGGACAGGGTTTCATACGGTGAATGCACCTGCTGCGCGTCGCCTTCGACGTGGCGCGAGGTGAGCATGAACTGCGCGCCGTCATGCAGCGTGACACCGTCGCGCGGCATCTGCCCGATGCGTAGCTTCGGTCCTTGGATGTCCGCGAGTAGCGGCAAGTAGCGCTTCTCCAAGCGAGCGGCTTCGCGCGCTCTATCGACGAGCGGCTGCATCTTGTCGCCGCCGCCGTGCGACATGTTCAGACGAAAACAATCTGCGCCCGCGCGAATGAGCGCGCGCATCTGGTCCAAGGTCGAGCTGGCTGGACCCAGCGTGGCGATGATCTTGGTGTACTTGAGTCCAGTCATGTTTTGAGTATAGCGCTAATAGAGCTGTAATGCGCTGGCTCACGATCGCGCAATAAGCCCATCCACGCACGATCGGCGCGTGCTTTGGCTACGTCGATGGGCTGAACAAGCACACCTTCTTCGGTGCGGTCGAGATCCGCGACGATCTCGCCCCACGGATCTGCGATGAACGAAGTTCCATAGAATACTTGTCCACCTTCGTTTCCGACGCGATTCGCTGCAGCAACATGCATGGTGTTCGCAACAGCGTGTCCGACCATCACGCGCCGCCACGGTGCGGCTGTGTCGCGCGAGGTGACAGGCTCGGACCCGATGGCAGTGGGGTAGAGGAGGATGTCGGCGCCCTGCAGCGCCATGCTGCGCGCTGCCTCCGGGAACCACTGATCCCAGCAGATGCCTACGCCGAGCTTTGCGTAGCGCGTCTCGAACACGCGAAAGCCAGTGTCGCCTGGCTTGAAGTAGAACTTCTCTTCGTAGCCGTCGCCATCGGGAATGTGGGTCTTGCGGTACAAGCCGCGCTGCGAGCCGTCCGCATCCACGACGATCAAGCTGTTGTAGAAGTTGTCACCGTCGCGCTCGAAGAACGACACAGGCAACACCACCTGCAGCTCCGCAGCGAGCGGCACGAGCGCACGCAGCGCGGGATCTTCCGCGACGCTGTGCGCGAGCTCGAAGAAGCGCTGGTCTTTCTCGCGCGGAAAGTAGTGCGACGAGAACAGCTCCGGCAGCAGGATGACTTGCGCACCTCGCGCATGTGCCTCGCGCACGAGCTCGACCGCGCGCGCGATGTTGCGCGCCGGCGTCTCGTGCATCGCGAACTGCACAACGCCTAGCTTGAACGATTCGGTGCGGGTGGTCATGGCAGTGGCTCCTGCTGGGTCATGCAATGAAACGTGCCTCCGCCCTCCAGGATGGCACGCGCGCTACACGCAACCACCTCGTGGCGCGGAAAAACCGCCTGTAGGGCATGCTGCGCTTTTGCGTCCCAGGCTGTGCCGAACACCGGCATGAGCACGCGGCGGTTGCCGACGATGAAGTTCATGTAGCTCGCTGGCATGACCGCACCTTCCGCGCTGAGCACGCGCCCGGGTGATGGGACGCGGACCACCTCGAGCTGCTGTCCGCGTGCGTCGTGTGCGCCCCGCAAGGTTTCATAGATCGCGTCCAAGACCTCACGGTTCGGGTCGTCTGCTGACTGCGCTTGCATGCACACCACGGTGCCCTCAGCAACGAAGCGCGCGATGTTGTCGATGTGACCGTCGGTGTGATCGTTTGCCAAGCCGCCCTCGATCCATACCACCTGTGTCACGCCGAGCGACGCGTGTAAGCGTTGTGTGATCTCGGTGTCCGAGGCGGGCTTGCCGCGGTTTGGGTTTTGTAAGCACGAGCGTGTGGTGAGACACGTACCCTGCCCATCGACGTCGACCGCGCCGCCTTCGAGCACGAAGTCATACGCGTAGCTAGGCACCGCGGCGCGCGCGGCAAGCCGCTCGGCGACGGTATCGTCATGAGGGTACAGATACTTTTCACCCCAGCCGTTGAAGCGAAAGCGCGCGCTCGCGAGGCCCGTTTTACCTTTGACGAAGATCGGCGCGGTGTCGCGCACCCAAACGTCGCCGTAAGCGAACGGCACGAGCTGCACCTTGCCGACCAAATCCCCAAGCGCTGCTTCGGCTTCTGACAGGACGTCCGGCGCGACCAGCACCGTAAGCGGCTCCTGCGCGCTGTCCGCGCTCCAGGCGCGGGCGAACGCGCAGAATTCGGACTGCGCTGCGCGCAAAGCAGGACCCCACGCAAACGCGTACGCCGGCCACGCTGTGTAGGTCGTGCGGTGCAGCGCCCACTCGGCGGGCATCACGTTGTTCTCGCTTTCCATAACCTCTCCGATGCGCGTTTTCCGAACACATGTTCGAGCACACTCGGGCCCCTGACTGCAAGTGGGCTCGCACATGCTGCTGACGGCGGCAGAGCTTGTAATGCTGCGTGTGCTGCAAAACCCCGAGAAATATAGTGTCACCGCGAGCGCCTCTTACGCCGTGACACGCGCTTCGCTATTCTAATCTTGGCGAGTGTCGCTGTGCTTTCAGCGCCGCCAGTGGGTTGTTCGCGATCTTCTATGTTGAGTAAGTCTCCTGTGTCGCGCTCGGTGGATCGAGCGCTGCAGATGTCTATCGTCGACGGTGTGCTGTTCGCCCTGATGTTGGGGGTGAGCGAGAGCTACTTCGGAGCCTGCGCGGTGGCGCTGGGCCACGGCGACACCGCGCTCGCGCTCTTGGCGACGCTACCGCTGTTCGTAGGCTCGCTTGCGCAAGCGTTCACTTCACCGCTCGTGCTTTGCTTGGGCTCGCGTAAGCGCTTGGTGACTGCGGGCGCGCTGCTCCAAGCGCTTACGCATCTTGGCTTGATCGCGATCGCTGCGTTCTCGCTGCCGTCGTTCTGGCTCTTGCTTGCCCTTATCATTCTCTATTACGTGTCCGGCATGATCATCCAGCCCGCGTGGGGCGCGTGGATGGGTGAGCTAACGGAGCGGCGGGACCGCGAGCGCTTCTTTGCTGTGCGCTCCACCTGCATGTCGGTCAGCACGCTCAGCGCCTTTTTGTGGGCGGGTTACCAGCTGCGGGACGGCGCAGCGCACCACGACTTATCGCGCACGTACGCGTGGCTGTTTGCCGTGGGTTTCGTCGCGCGCTTGGCTTCGAGCCTGCTCTTGTACCGGCAGCCCGACCCGCTGCCGGTGCGGCGCGACAATTTTCGGCGCGTGCTCGCCCGCACCCGCTCGGCGGTGCGCGGCGACAGCTTCCGCGTCGCGCTCTTGCTCGGCGTGTGGATGCTGGCTGCGCACGTATCCATCCCGTTCTACGCGCCGTACATGCTCAAGACGTTGAGCCTCGGCTACGACGGTTTCGCGCTGGTGTGCGCGGTGCAGCTCCTCAGCAAAGCCGCCTCGTTCCCGTTCATGCGCTGGATCTCGCAGCGCTTGGGCCTGACGCGGATGATGGCTTGGTCGATGGCAGGCGCCGCGCTCGTCGCGCTGCTCTGGGGCATGTCGCCGAGCGTCGGGGGCTTGGTGATCGCGCAGATCCTGAGCGGCGTTGCGTGGGCCGGCTATGAGTTTTCGAGCTTTCAGGTGCTGCTACAGCGCGCGCGGCCGCAGCAGCGGGTGGAGTTCTTGGCTATGGCTGCGAGCTTTGCTGGGTTGATGCAGCTCAGCGGGGCGCTCCTGGGCTCGGCGCTCTTGGCGCGCGGCGGCATGCATTATCGTGATGTGTTTATGGTTTCCGCGCTCGCCCGCGCGCTGCCACTCGTGGCGTTCTTGCCATTGGGTGCTGTGGTGCGGCGGCAGCTCGCAGCGGCACGGGACTAGCTGACCCGTACAACGAGGTCCGGCGCGACTGGGCAGCCCCGAGGTGGGAGAAGCGACCGTAGCGGCTGGCCGGGAGGGCTTTGTTGCTCTACAAAAGGGACCCTCCGATCCCCATGCAGACATCCGCCAAAGAGCTGTTCTCCTACCGTCCTTACTGGGCCAAGCGCTTTGGCACAGCCAAGGTGCTGCCGCGCACGCGCGCCGAGATGGATGCGCTCGGCTGGGATGCTTGTGATGTCGTCCTGGTGACAGGCGATGCCTACATCGATCATCCGGCGTTCGGGATGGCGCTCGTGGGTCGCCTGCTCGAGGCTCAGGGCTTTCGCGTGGGCATCTTGGATCAGCCGGCTTGGGACAGCGCGGAGCCGTTTCGCGAGCTCGGGGCGCCGGCCCTGTTCTTCGGCGTGACCGCCGGCAACATGGATTCGCTGGTGAATCAGTTCACGAGCGACAAGAAGCCGCGGAGCGACGACGCCTACACGCCGAATGCCGCGCCGAATCGGCGTCCGAGCCGCGCATGCATCGTGTACGCGCAGCGCTGCCGAGAAGCGTTTCCCGACGTGCCGATCGTGATCGGCGGCATCGAAGCGAGCCTGCGGCGCATCGCCCACTACGACTACTGGTCCGACAAGGTCCGACGCTCGATCCTGGTCGACTCGGCAGCGGATCTCCTCGTGTATGGCAACGGTGAGCGCCAGATCGTGGAGATCGCACACCGTTTGGGCCGGCGCGAGCCGATCGCGCAGCTCACGGATATCCGCGGCACAGCGTTCCGCGTGCGCGAGCCTCGCGTTGACTACACAGAAATAGACTCTAGTCAGGTCGACATTCCGGGCGCCGCAGCGCCGCTGCCGAACCCATACGCCGAGCCCGATCACAGCCAAGCTGCTGAAAAGACCGTATCGCCCACGCAGACCGTGCTGCAGCTGCGGCGCAAAGGACCGCGCCCTGAGCGCGAGCGTACGGTGCTGCGTTTGCCCGCCTTTGAAGCTGTGCGTGCGGACCATGTGCTGTACGCGCACGCGTCGCGCGTGCTGCACTTGGAGAGCAACCCCGGCAACGCGCGCGCGCTCGTGCAGCGGCACGGTCAGACGGACATCTGGGTGAATCCGCCCGCGTTTCCGCTCAGCACGCCCGAGATGGACGCGATCTACGAGCTGCCATACACGCGGCGCCCGCACCCGACCTACGAAAAAGCCAAGATCCCAGCGTACGAGATGATCAAGTTCTCGATCACCATCACGCGCGGCTGCTTCGGGGGTTGCTCGTTCTGCTCGATCACCGAGCACGAGGGTCGGATCATCCAGAACCGCTCTGAGACCAGCGTGCTGCGCGAGATCGGCGAGGTGCGCGAGAATGTTCCGGGATTTACCGGGCACATCACGGACTTGGGTGGGCCGACCGCCAACATGTACCGGCTCGCGTGTAAGTCGCGCGAGATCGAAACCGCGTGTCGCAAGCCGTCGTGCGTGTTCCCGGATATCTGTCCGAACCTCGGCACGAATCACGCGCCCCTGATCCAGCTCTATCGCAAGGCGCGCGCGCTGCCCGGCGTGAAGAAGATCACGATCGGCTCGGGCCTTCGCTACGATCTCGCGGTGCGTTCGCCGGAGTACGTGAAAGAGCTCGTGACGCACCACGTCGGCGGCTACCTCAAGATCGCGCCTGAGCACATCAGCGAAGGCCCGCTCAACATGATGATGAAGCCGGGTATCGGGACCTACGACCGCTTCAAGCAACTGTTTGATCGGTACAGCCGAGAGGCGGGCAAAGAGCAGTACTTGATCCCGTACTTCATCGCCGCGCATCCGGGCACAACCGATGAGGATATGTTGGAGCTCGCGCTGTGGCTGAAACGTAACGGTTTTCGCGCGGATCAAGTGCAGGCGTTTTTGCCCTCGCCGCTCGCGAGCGCCACGACCATGTACCACACCGGCAAAAACCCCTTACGTAAGGTGCGCCGTGAAGGTGGTGACGTCGCGATCCCCCGCAGCCCACGGCAGCGCCGTTTGCACAAGGCTTTCCTGCGCTGGCACGACGCGGACAACTGGCCGCTCTTGCGCGAAGCGCTCAAGCGCATGGGCCGCAGCGACTTGATCGGCCGCGGGCCGGCGCAGCTCATCCCGGCGCAGCAACCACTCGGCTGGGTGGACAAGTACAAGTCCGAGCCGTCGCCGCAGACGCGTAAACAGAGGCATCCGCGCCGCGGGACAGCACTTACGCAGCACACCGGACTGCCGCCGCGTCGCGCACGGTAGTGAGGTCGTTACTTCAAACTCAGCGCAGGTGGGAGTTTGAAGTAACGGCCTCGCTCCTCGGAATCAGCGGGGAGCTCTGGTTCGCCCGATGAAACAGGCGATCCACGTCGCACCGCTGCACATGCCAGTGATGGCTCACGTCATCAGCGTTTTGTTCTTCGGATCGGAACCACTCGTTTGATCACTGTCGCCGGCGACGCGCAGGCCGTCTGGCGGTGCACTCGGAATCGTCGAGCGCCGAACTCGGACGGGGCCCCAGCCGTCGAGCTCGTCATCGGCATCAATCTCTTCTCGGACTTCGTGCTCTCGGTTCTTCTCTTGCTGAGCCATGGCGCTGTCCTCCCATGGGCACGTGCAATGGATACGCGTTACGCGATCGCAATGTTCCCCACCAACCCACTGTAGAGCCGGCTTTCGCCGGCCGCCAGACGGCGGCGTCGATCTTAGCACTCGTATTTCAAGCACACATAGCCTTACCTCGCTTCAGGCTATAGCGGTACTTAGCCAGCGCTGACGGGAAACAAAAGTTTTAGATCACGCGACGTCGCGTGCACCCCGCGCGCGTTCCGATGCTCGAAGTCACACGGGCGCCTTTTTTGTTTCCGACGCTGACTGTGTGTGGTGTCAGCCTGCATTGTTCGGGAATGCCCGTCGCGTTGCCTTGTCACCTGCTTGTCGAAGAAAGTGTTTCTTCGCAGCGCGACCTCTTCCCGGCTTCGAGCGGCGCGCGTTATGGTTCGCGACTGCAGTTGTCTGAGGGAACAACGTTCGCGCTGAAACGTTTCTTATGACTGCGGTGTTTGCTTGTGAGGTGTTGAAGTCTAACGAGCTGCGTCAATAGACACTGAAGAACTAGATCAAAAGAAAGGAGCGGTTCATGACTGCCATGCTTTGGGAGCGGCGTAGGTTCTTTAGAATACCGATCTCTGGCAAGGCTTTACTTCAACACGGCGAGCACCTCGATGGGCTCTACCGTTTGCACGATTTATCGATGGGCGGGTGCATGTTGACGGACGGTCCCGTGTGTAAGCTCGGTGATCGCGTCGCTCTTACGCTGCGCGTGGACGGCGAAGAGGAGCTCGCGCTACCTGCCAGAGTCGTTCGCCACGAACATGTTGCAGACGGTGAACGTGATGGCGTACGCGTCGGCCTGCGTTTCACCGATCACGATCCGCTGTTCGAGGATCGCATCCAAGACCTCGTCATGCGCTCGATCGAGCGCGAGCATCAAATAGAGATTTTGGTCGTGCACGCAAACCCCGAGCGGGTGACTGCGTTGTTCGACAGCATGCGCGGCGTCGGCCAAAAGCTGGTAGTTGCGCGCACTGCACGCGAAGCGATCTTGCAGCTGGAGCGCGGCGGCGAGCGGATGCGCATGGCGATCGTTGCGCCGGTGGTCGGTTCGAGCCGAGCGCGCGACATCGTCAAGCTGATCTCGCTGCGGTTTCCTCATGTCAACTGTGTGACGTTGAGCCGCGGTGGTGCAGCACGTGTCGTGCGCGCGATCCGCAGCGCAAGACGGGCCGATGTTCCGGAGAGCAACGCGCCCAAAGAGAGCTCGGCTTGGAGCCTCTCGCGTTTACGTAAGGTTGTTAGGGAGCACGAGCTGATCTTGGTGCCCACGACTGCCTGAGCAGCGGTGGGGCCGGCGCGCTAAAGAAGCACGACATGCGCTGGCAACTCTTAGATGGTGGCGAGCTAGAGCTTTGGACTGACTTCATCGTCGAGTCTGAGCAAGCGGAGCTGTTTGCGGCACTCGCGGGGGTGGTGCCGTGGCAACAGCGTGAGATCCAGATGTTTGGTCGCTCGACGCTCGAGCCGCGCGAGACGGCATGGATCGGTGATCCAAAGGCTGTGTACACCTATTCGGGTCGCATCAACGAGCCCGCGCCGTGGCCGCACGTTCTGCAAACTTTGCGTGAGCGTGTGTCCGAGCGTGCGGGTGCAGCCTTCAACAGCGTGTTGTGCAATCTGTACCGTAATGGCAGCGATTCGATGGGTCTGCACTCGGATGCGGAGCGGGAGCTCGGCGAAAACCCTGTGATCGCGTCGCTGTCACTGGGTGCGACTCGCCGCTTCCAGCTGCGGCACCGCAAGCGCCGCGAAGCGAAGCTCGACATCGACCTGCCCTCTGGCAGCTTGCTGGTGATGCGTGGCGCGACCCAGCACCATTATCGCCACGGCGTACCGAAGCAACCTAGCGTGCGCGCCCCACGTATTAACCTCACTTTTCGGCGCATCATCACGCGCGATGATGCGTGAATACGCTGGCTACCGTGCACGTTTCGATGGTGTAAGGTTGGCTCATGTGTGTGGGGCGCATCTTGAGGGTAGGACGAAGTCTCTGGGTGGGGTTGTTGGTGCTGTCTGGGCTGGTCGGCTGCAACCGACGGACCGAGTCGGCTGAGCGCGCGCTAACGAGCTCGCATCCGCAGCGTGCGCGCGATCGCATCGCAGAAGCACAAGCTGCGACGAGCTCGGAGGTGACGCTGTCTATCGTGTCTACGAACGATCTGCACGGCCGCCTCTCTCAGCTGCCATTGCTCGGCGGCTACATCGACAACCTGCGCGCAGAGCGGGCCAGGACCGGCGGTGCGGTGCTGTTGCTCGATGCCGGTGACATCTTCCAGGGCACCGTCGAATCGAACGCGAGTGAAGGCGCAGCGATGATTCGCGCATACCACGCGCTCGGCTACGACGCAGTGACGCTTGGAAATCACGAGTTCGACTTCGGTCCCGTCGGCCCTGCGCCCACACCCGCGTCCGAGACCGATGATCCGCTCGGCGCGCTGAAAGCACGCGTCGCCGAGGCGCGCTTTCACGTGCTCAACGCGAACCTGCGCGGCTCGAACGGCAAGAACCTGCCGATCCCGAAGCTGCGCTCGTCGGTGCTGTTGCGGCCTGCTGGGATTCCTGTTGGTGTGATCGGCGGGGTGACGGAGGACGTGCTGCGTACGACGCACGCTGCCAACACCCGTGGCATCGAAGCGCTCGCGCTCGGGCCCGCGATCGCAGCGGAAGCGCGCGAGCTGCGGTCGCGCGGCGCACGGATCGTGATCGCGCTCGTGCACGCGGGCGGCGAGTGCGAGAACCTGCGCGCGCCGGATGATCTGCACGGCTGCGAGAACGACTCCGAAGCGTTCCGCTTGGCGCGTGAGCTGCCCGAAGGCAGCGTCAATGTAATCGTCGCGGGACACACGCACCGCGGCCTCGCGCACCGCGTCAATGGCGTGGCGATCATCGAAGCGTTCTCGAACGGGCGCGCGTTCGGGCGCGTCGACATCACGCTGGAACGACAAGCGGGCTCACCGCGCGTACACATCCACGCGCCGGTGGAGCTGTGCCGCGATGACTTGGACAAGGCGAGCTGCGCGCGCGATGTGGAGTACGCGAACCGACCGGTGGAGCGTTCTCAGCGCGTGCTCGCGGCGATCACCGACGACCTGCAGCGCGCACGCGCGCAGCGCGACGAGCCGGTCGGTGTGTCCATCACCAAGCCGGTGTGGCGTGAGTACCGCACGGAATCGCCGCTCAACAACCTGGTGGCGGATCTGGTGCTGCGTGCGTCGCCGGACGCCGATGCGGCGTTCACGAATGCCGGCGCGGTGCGGATCCCCTTGCCGCAAGGACGGCTGCGCTACGGCACCTTGTTCGAGATGTTCCCGTTCGACAACACGCTCGCGACGCTCACGCTCAGCGGGGCGCAGCTCGCGGAGATCATCGAGCGGAACTTGCGCGCAGGCAACGGCATCCTCGGGTTGGCCGGCGTGCGGGCAGCTGCCAGCTGCGAAGACGGAGCGCTGCGGGTGCAGCTGAAAGCGGCGTCGGGTGAGCCGATCGAGCCGACGCGTCAGCTGCGCGTCGCGACCAGCGACTTTCTCGCGAGCTCGGGCGACGGCTTGCTCACCGGGATGGAGCTCGCACCGGGCGCGGTCTCGATCGCACGTGATCGCCCCATCCGCGATGCGTTGATCGATGGGTTGCGCGAGTACCCGGGCGGAGAGCTGTCCGGGGACGACAAGCGATTGTTCGATCGCAATCATCCCCGCATCAGCTACCCGGGCGAGCGGCCCGTGCTCTGCCAGTGACGCGCGTCAGCCAGCCTTGGCGAGCGCTTCGTCGATCGCCTTGCTGACTTCTTCGACGCTGGTCGGGTTCGAGACGCGCTTGCCGTTGATGAACATGGTCGGGGTGCCGTCGACCGCGACTTCTTCACCCAGCTTCAGCTCGGCATCGACCGCGTCTTTGAACTTCTTGTCGTCGAGCGCCTTTTTGAATTCGGCCACGTTCAGGCCCACATCCTTGGCGTAGCCGTCGAGAGATGCGCGGTCCAGCTTGCGCTGATTTTCGAACATCTTGTCGTGCAGCTCCCAGAACTTGCCCTGCGCGTGCGCGGCGAGCGAGGCCTCCGCCGAGATGTGCGCGTTCTCGTGGAACGAGAGCGGGTACTGACGGAACACGAACAGCACCTTGTCGCCGTACTTCTTCTTCACGTCGTTCACAGCTGTTGCGGCGCGCGAGCAGTACGGGCACTGGAAGTCCGAGAACTCGACCACGACGACCTTCGACTCCTTCGGGCCGAATGCGGGCGGGTTGCCTTGCGTGAGCTTGGCTTGCACCTCGGGGCTCAGCGGCTTGTTCTTCTCCTCTTGCTTCTTCAGACCGGCGAGCACTTCGTCGTACTTGCCGAGCATGCTCTCGCAACGATCCGGCGTGAAGTTCTTGGTCGACGACTTCACCATCTCGCAGGTCTGTGTCTCCTGACCGATGTCGGTGCACAGACGCGTGGTGAGCTCGTCGCACTTCTTACGCTTGTCGGCGAGCTTCTTGATGCTCACGTCGACGTTCGCGAGCGCGACCGTACAGGCTTCGGGCGTCATCAGCTCGAGCGAGCTCTTGAGGTCCGTGCAGGTCTTCGATTGCTCGCTGGTCTCTTTGCAGATCTTCTCTGCGAACTGCTCACAAGCCTTCGGATCGGCAGGTGCGGGCGCGGCCTTCTTTTGGCCTTGATCGCAGCCGACCAACGCGAACAGCAAGCTGAGCGAGGCGATGGTGCGTGAGCGAAGCGGTAGGATTTGATGCACTGGCTTGTTGTCCTTTGTCGAATCCGGACAGCATCCAACGTACCCGCCCGGAAGGCCACGCTCTCTTAGCAGTCATGCGCGGCAGGGGAAAGGGGCCGCGGGTGGCAGGGTTGAGACGCTGTCACGGCGTGAGGGAGAAGGGGCGCGAATGTGTGGCTGCGCTGCGAAGCGCCGCGATCAAACTAACATCTGCAATGTGGAGAGCGTCTCGTTGAAGTCCGAGCGTTCGTGCGCGCGCTGGAGCAGAAAAGCCTCGATTTCAGGGACCCTTGCGATGGCCGCATCGAGCCGCGGGTCGCTGCCTTCGCGGTACGCACCGAGCAGCACGAGGTCGCGCTTGTCTTCGTACAAGGCGACGTGCGTGCGCGCTTGGTCCGCTGCCGCGAGATGTTGCGGCGTCGCGAGCTTGGTCATGACGCGACTCAAGCTCTGCGTGATATCGATCGCTGGATGCCGCCCGCGCGCAGCGAGTTTCCGGCTCAGCACGACGTGCCCGTCGAGCAAGCCACGCAGCTCGTCGGCGACCGGCTCATCCATATCGTCGCCCTCGACGAGCACGGTGTAGAACGCGGTGATCGAGCCGGCCGAGCTGTTGCCCGCGCGCTCGAGCAAGCCGGGCAGCGCGGCGAACGCGCTCGGGGGGTAGCCGCGCCGCACAGGCGTTTCGCCCGTGGCGAGCCCGACCTCGCGCGCGGCGCGCGCAAAGCGTGTGACGCTGTCCACGAGTAGCAGCACGCGCTTGCCTTGATCGCGAAATGCTTCGGCGATCGTGGTCGCGACATACGGGCACTTCATGCGCAAGAGCGCAGGTGCATCGCTCGTCGCACACACCACGACGCTGCGCGCGCGCGCTTCGGGCGTCAGGTGATCGCGCAGGAAGTCTCCGAGCTCGCGGCCGCGCTCGCCGATCAAGCACACCACGACGACGTCGGCCTCGGTGCCTTGTGCGATCTGGCCCAGGAGGGTGGTCTTGCCGACGCCGGCTGCGGCAAACAGACCCATGCGTTGCCCTTCCCCCACGGTGACAAACGCGTCGAGCGCGCGCACGCCGAGCGGCAGCGGACGCGCGATCGGCCTGCGCTCCAGGGCGTCCGGCGCGGGTCGCAGCACCGGTCGCAGCTCACCACCGAGCACCGGGCCTTCGTCCATCGGCTCGCCCAGCCCGTTCAACACACGACCCAACAGATCGTTGCCGACGCGGATCTGCAGCGGCGCAGAGCGCGTGCGCACCGTGTCGTCGGGTCCGAGACCCTCCGCCGCTCCGAGCGGCATGACTTTCACGCCGTCCGGATCGAAACCGATGATCTCTCCGAGCAGCATGGGCTTGTCCTTGCGCGTGATCTCCACCAGCTCGCCGACACGCGCGTCCGGCAGGTCCACGTGCAGCGCCAGGCCGACTACCGCGCGCAGCCGGCCCTGGATCTTCACAGTCTCGTCTGCTTGCAACGCCTGAGACAGCCGTTCGAGATCGATGCTCATCGGCCCTCGCGTATGTGGGTTTCAGTCGAACAGACTGCGTAGCTTGTCCATGAAGCTTTGCTGTTGTGGGTGCGTGTCTTCGCCCATCTCTTTCGCGAGCTCTTCGAGCAGCTCACGCTGCCGCGAGGTGAGCCGCGCAGGCACTTCGACGACGACCTTCACGAGCTCGTCGCCCTTGCCGTAGCCACCGAACACAGGCAGGCCTTTGCCGCGCAAGCGGAACACCTTGCCGGACTGCGTGCCGGGAGGCAGGCGCATCTTCACTTTGCCCTCGAGCGTCGGGACTTCGAGGTTGGCGCCGAGCGCAGCTTGCGGAAAGCTCACCGGCACGTCGCACAACACGTCTGCGCCTTCGCGGCGGAACAGCGGGTGTGGCTGCACTTTGACGTGTACGTGCAGGTCGCCCGCGCCGCTGCTGAGCTGCTCGCCCATGCCGCTGATCGTGCGGACCGCGCCGTCCTCGACACCCGGCGGGATCTTCACCTTCAGCGTCTGGTGCTGCGGCGTGTTGCCCCGACCGTTGCACACGGTGCAGCGCGCCTCGCGGCGTACGCCGGTGCCTTCGCAGGTCACACACGGCCGCGACGTCGCGAAGAACCCGCGCTGGAAGCGCACCTCGCCACGGCCGCGGCAGGCGGGGCACTCGGGTTGCGAGACGTTCGGCTCGGCGCGTGAGCCGGCGCAGTGCCCGCACAGCTCGTTGCGCTCGTAGTCGATCGTGCGCTCGCAGCCGAGCGCCGCTTGCTCGAACGTCAGCTCGAGGTTGTAGCGGAGATCTTTCGGCTCGCGCGACGCACCGCCGCGCCGGCCGAACATGTCGTCCAGGAAGCCCTCGAGCATTTGCCCGATCGCGCCGAGGTCAGCCGGATCGAAGCCGGTGCCACCGCGCGCAGGATCGAACGCGGCGTGGCCGAGCTGATCGTAGCGGCGGCGCTTATCCGGATCGCTCAGCACAGCGTAGGCTTCGCTGACGCTCTTGAACTCTTCTTCGGCCTCGCGATTGTCCGGGTTTTTGTCTGGATGCAGCTTGATGGCGAGCTGCCGGTAGGCCCTCTTCAGGTCCTCCGGCGTTGCAGTGCGCCCGACGCCCAGCAGTTCGTAGTAATCGCGCTTCTCGGCGCTCACCATGGCACTCGACTCATTCCGCTCCCGACGGGTGATTCCCGGACCGCACGGTCTACTACAACCGAGGGCAGCGAGGTAGTGATGGTGAACGGATGCCCGAGCAGCGCAGCTTCGTTGTGACCGGACCCGATGCGGCCATGCGGCTCGACCACTACCTGCGGGAGCGGGTTTCTGGGCTGAGCTTGAGCCGACGGCAGCTGATGTCTTTGTTCCAAGCAGGCCATGTGCGTGTGAATGGTCGCTTAGCGTCCAAGGGCACGCGGGTCCAGTCGGGCGATCGGATCGAGCTCGCAGGCATCCCTGCTGAGACCGGACCGGAAGCGGATGACGACTTGCCGCTCCGTATCATCTACGAGGATTCGCAGCTCATCGCTGTCGACAAGCCGGCAGGGATTCCCAGTCATGCCTTGCGCGCCGGTGAGCGGGGAACCGTCGTCTCGGCGCTGCTCGCGCGCTATCCGGAGCTGCGCGGTGTGGGCTACCGCGAGCTCGAGTCGGGGCTCCTGCATCGACTCGACGGCGACACGTCAGGGTTGCTCTTGGCCGCACGCGATCAGGCCACGTTCGAGACGCTGCGCGCGGCACACGAGCGCGGCGAGTTTGAGAAGCGATACCTGGCTCTCGTGCGTGGCCGACCGGCACCGCAGGTGCTGCGCGGGTACCTGCGAGCGGATCGACGGACCGTGCGCGTTCGCAGCGAGCCGTTCGCGGACGCCAAGGCGGTAGCGCTGGAGCTGCTGACGAGCGAGCCGTATGG
>Ga0190269_10000566_pt1 | contig 18773 bp, 17 predicted proteins | sample Popmic249IS_FD_133749 | JGI IMG/M metagenome (GOLD analysis project Ga0190269, IMG submission 133749) | Populus adjacent soil microbial communities from riparian zone of Blue River, Arizona, USA - 249 IS | ecosystem: Environmental > Terrestrial > Soil > Riparian zone | place: USA: Arizona... | reverse complement strand
TCGACGCCGCTCGGGGTGCTCCACCCTTTTGCATTGATCTACTTCCTCAGCGGCAGCGCGATGATCAGTACGCTTCGGATTCCGAAGATCTGACCGCTCTTCCTCTCTAACCCGTAACCGTAACCGTAATCGTCGACGCAACCGAACGCGTAGACGCAACCAACCCGCTAGACGTCCGCGATCCCTCGACGTGTCTCACCCAGGTATGATGAGGGTTAGGTTTGCAGAGCTGACACGCATGGGGCAGCTTTGCCCCGCGTCAGGCCGTCGCTAGGTCGGCGGAAATGCCACAAACACCTCGCACAGTGTGGCACGATTCGTGCTTTGCTGGCGGGCCGTGCCGGAAACGCAAGACCGGAAAGTACTCACCCGACGGCTCTCACTCGCAATCGGTATCCCAACGGTCCTGCTTCTCGGGGTCGGGCTCGTGCTCTGGATGCAAGTCGCTCAGATGCGCGACCTGTCGTCCTGGGTCGATCACACCGACCAGGTGATCGCGCGTCTGTACGAAGTGCAGCGCGACATCGCACTGCAGGAGAGCGCGCTACGCGGCTTCTTCCTCTCGGGCGACCGCACGCTGCTCGACGACAACAACTACGCGAAGCCGCGCGCTGGCTTCACCTCCCTGCGCGGGTTGGTCGGCGACAACCTGGTGCAAACCGGCAGGATCGACGAAGCGTCGCGTCACTACGAAAACTGGGCGGTGACCCTCGACGCGATCGGTGATCCCAAGGTCGACCTCGAGACGCTGAAGTCTCAAGAGGCGATCGCCGCGCGCAGAAAACAGATCGAGCTTTCGCGCAGCATCCTGAAGGATGTGCTGCTGACAGAGCAGAAGCTGCGAAGCGAGCGCTCCCAAGCATCGGTCGCGGCCAACAAGAGCGCGCTGATGATCGCCGCGGTGCTGTTCATCGCGCTCGCCGCTGTCTTCGCGTTTGTCACGCGCAGCCAAGTGAACGCCCTCGCCACCACGTACATCGACTCGCTCAAAAAAGAGCGCGAGACCCGGCGGGTGATGGAGGAGCAGGCGTGGCGTCGCAACATCTTGATGCAACTGTCGCGGTCACTGCAGGGTGAGCTGAGCTTGGAGCAAATCGGCCAGCAGGTCATCGACAAGCTCGCAGCCGCCGTGCGTCCAGTGATCGGCGCGTTTTATGTCGCCGAGCCCGACGGCTTTCGTCGTTACGCGGGCTACGGGATGAGCTCGGATGCACCCACGTTTCTTGCGCACGGCGACGGCGTGATGACGCGCGTCGTAAAAGAGCAAGTGCCGGTGCTAGTGGATGAGGCGCCGGGACACTTCCTGAAGGTCAAGACGGGCCTCGGGGAAGCGGAAGCCACGAACCTCGCGCTGATCCCCGCGGTGCTCGACGGCATCACACTTGGTGTCTTGGAGCTCGGGTTTTTCCAGAGCATCGAGCCGCGCTCGCACGAGCTGTTCGAGAATATCGGTGAATCGATCGGCCTCGCTGTGCGCTCGACACAATACCGGATGCGGCTGCGCGAGCTGCTCGAAGAGTCGCGCCGGCAAACCGAAGAGCTGCAGACGCAGCAAGAAGAGCTGCGCGTCGCCAACGAAGAGCTGCAGGATCAGAGCGCTGCTCTGCGTGCGGCCCAAGCGCAGCTCGAAGAGCGCAAAGAAGAGCTGGAGGTCTCGAACACGCACCTGATTCGGCAGCGTGACGCCCTCGAGCTGGTGCAAAAACAGCTGGCGGACAAGGCTGATGAGCTCGAGCGCGCGAGCCGCTACAAGTCCGAGTTCCTCGCCAACATGTCGCACGAGCTGCGTACGCCGCTCAACAGCACGCTGATCCTGGCCAAGCTGCTCGCGGACAACAAGCACGGCAACCTGAACGAAGAACAGATCAAGTTTGCGAGCACGATCTACGGCGCGGGCAATGATTTGCTCGCGTTGATCAACGACATCTTGGATCTGTCGAAGATCGAGGCTGGCAAGGTCGATGTGCATGCGACGCATACGCGTGTCGAGCGCGTGTGCGAGCCGGTCACGCGCGTGTTCGAGCCGATCGCCAAGCAGAAGTCGCTGGCGTTCCATGTTTCGCTCGACGTGCCCCAGTCGATTTTCACGGACGAGCAGCGGCTGCAGCAGATCCTGAAGAACTTGCTGTCGAACGCCTTCAAGTTCACCGAGCGCGGTGGCGTGCGTCTTCAGGCGAGCGCCCAGGGCGACCAGGTCGTGTTCACCGTCACGGACACGGGCATCGGCATCCCCGCGCATCAACAAGACGTGATCTTCGAAGCCTTTCGCCAGGCCGATGGCACCACCAATCGCAAGTTCGGTGGCACCGGCCTCGGGCTTTCTATCTCGCGCGATCTCGCCGTCTTGCTCGGCGGCGACTTGCGCGTGGAGAGCGAGCCCGGCAAGGGCAGCAGCTTCATCCTGACGTTGCCGCGGACGTACCAGGCGCGAGAGCCTGCCGCAGACGCGCCGCCGGTCGTGCCCGCTGTGCCCATCCCGCCTCCGAAGCGGAGCCCGCAGACGCCCATCGCCCTGCCCGCTTCGACGTCGCACACCCCATCCGCCAGCTCCGACAGGCGCCTGCTCCTGATCATCGAAGACGACGAGACCTTTGCAGAGACGCTCGGCAGCCTCGCGAAGAGCCTGGACTTCGAATTCAAGATCGCGCACACGGCCGACGAAGGTGTGCGCCTGGCGCTCGAGCAGCTACCAGCTGCAGTGGTGCTGGACATCAAGCTACCGGACCACTCCGGCTTGTCGGTGCTCGATCGCCTGAAGCAAGACCCGCGCACGCGCCACATCCCCGTGCACGTGTGCTCCGCCACCGAGAGTCAGCACACCGCGTTCGCGATGGGCGCCGCCGGCTATCTCATGAAGCCGGTGCCGTACGAGCAGCTGGCGGCGGCACTGACCGAGCTGCACGCTCGTTTCTCGCGCGTGCGCCGCCTGTTGGTGGTCGAAGACGATCCCGTGCAGCGGGCGGCTATCGAAGAGCTGCTGCGCACCGAGTCGGTGGAGATCGTCGCGGTCGAGAGCGTCGCGCTCGCTATCGCCGAGCTCGGCAAGGGCGCATTCGACTGCGTGGTGACCGATCTCATGCTGCCGGATGCTTCAGGATTCGATCTCATCGAGCACCTCGCGCACAACAGGCAATCGCCGTTTCCACCGGTCATCGTGTACACGGCGCGCTTGCTCACACCCGAGGAAGAGCAACGCCTGCGCCGCTATTCCAGCTCGATCATCATCAAGGGTGCACGTTCGCCTGAGCGCTTGCTCGACGAGGTCACACTCTTTTTGCACCAGGTCGAGGCAGATTTGCCGGCCGATCGCCGGCGCATGCTGCGCGAGGCGCGCGACCGAGAGGCCGCCCTCGCCGGTCGAAAAATCCTGCTCGCCGAGGACGACGCGCGAAACATTTTTGCACTGGCGCATGTGCTCGAGCCGAAGGGCATCGAGCTCGTACTGGCGCGCAATGGTCGAGAGTGCGTCGACATCATCAGCGAGCGCGACGACATCGACATGGTGCTCATGGACATCATGATGCCGGAGCTCGATGGGCTGGGGGCGACGCGACAGATCCGTGCCAAAGGAGGGCGCTGGGCTAAGCTGCCGATCATCGCGCTCACGGCCAAGGCCATGCCCGACGATCAAGAGCGCTGCATCGCCGCTGGCGCGAACGACTACATCCCCAAACCGCTCGACGTGGAAATGCTGCTCTCTCTGATCCGTGTCTGGATGCCGAAGTGACGGGAAGTGAGATGGACGAGCTAGAGCCCGAGATCCAGCAGATTCTGGAAGTTATCTACCGCCAGTATCACTACGACTTTCGTGCGTACTCGCGCAGCTCGCTGGCACGTCGCTTCGAGGCCGCGTGTGCCGCCCTCAACTGCGCGAACATCCGCGAGCTGCAGCTGCGGCTTCAAGACGACCCGCAGTTTTTCGCGCGCCTTTTGCAATACCTGACAGTTCAGGTCAGTGAGCTGTTCCGCGACCCTAGCTTCTTCCTCACGTTGCGCACCCACATCGTACCGGTGCTGCGGACATATCCTTCGCTGAAGATCTGGATCGCGGGCTGCAGCACGGGCGAGGAGGTGTATTCGTTCGCCATCCTGCTGCGCGAAGAGGGCTTGCTCGACCGCACGATGTTGTACGCGACCGACATCAATCCGGAGTCGCTGCGGCGCGCGGAAGCAGGCGTGTACCCGATCGACCGCGTGCCGTCGTTCTCGGAGAACTACCGCGCGGCAGGCGGCAAGGCTTCGCTCGCGAACTACTACTCAGCGCGCTACGAATCTGTGGTGTTCGACCGTTCGTTGCGAAAAAACACGGTTTTCGCCGATCACAGCCTGGCGACCGACAGCGTGTTCGCCGAGGTGCAGGTTGTGTCCTGTCGCAATGTCCTGATTTACTTCAATCACGCGCTCCAGGAGCACGCCCTCGGATTGATGAAAGACGCCCTGTGTCGTCGAGGTTTCTTGGGCCTCGGTGCACGCGAGACGCTGCAGTTCTCCTCGCACGCCAGTGCTTTTACCGAGCTTGTCCCGCAAGAACGCTGGTACCAACGATGCTGACTGTCAAACGCACAACGCCGCTAGAAATCGTGGTGATCGGCGCGTCGACCGGCGCCGTCCAAGCCTTGCACGTGCTCTTGCCGTTGCTCTCACACGGTCTGTCTATCCCGATCGTGGTGGTGGTCCACCTGCCTGCTCACCATCGGAGCCTGTTGCCGGAAATTTTTGCGCCGCTCTGCCAGGCGCCAGTGCGCGAGCCGCTCGACAAAGAGCCAGTCGCGGGCGGAGTGATCTGGTTCGCGCCGGCCGACTACCACTTGATGATCGAGAGCGAGCGCAGCTTCGCGTTTTCGGTCGACGCTCCAGTGAAATACTCGCGCCCTGCCGTGGATGTATTGTTCGAATCTGCGGCTCGCGCCTACGGTGCCGGCGTAACTGGCGTCGTGCTCACCGGTGCGAGCGACGACGGCGCCGATGGTGCTGCTACGATCCGCACGCATGGAGGATGCGTGTACGTTCAAGACCCCGAACAGGCAGAGGCGAAGCTGATGCCTATGGCTGCAATTCGACTGGCTGCGCCCCAGTACATCGGGTCCCTGACAGGGATAGCAGAGCAGCTCCGCGCTTCGACAGGATGGTCCACATGACACAACCTTCATCTACATCTTCGATCAAGTTCCTGCTCGTGGATGACCTGGAGGAGAACTTGATCGCGCTCGAAGCGCTGCTCCGTCGCGACGAGCTGACCTTGCTCAAAGCGCGTTCGGGCAGTGAAGCCTTAGAGCTCTTGCTCGAGCACGATGTGGCGCTCGCGCTGATCGACGTGCAGATGCCCGACATGGACGGCTTCGAGCTGGCCGAGCTGATGCGCGGCGTCGAGCGCACGCGGCATGTGCCGATCATCTTCATCACTGCCGGCATTCGCGAAGGTCAGCACGTTTTCAAAGGTTACGACGCGGGCGGCGTCGACTTCCTGTTCAAGCCGATCGACCCGTCGATCCTGAAGCACAAGACCGAGGTGTTCTTCCAGCTTGCGCGGCAACGTCAGGCGCTCGCGGATACCTTGCGCTTGAACGAAGAGCTGATGGCCGTGGTCGGACATGACTTACGCAATCCGCTCGACGTGATCCTGATGACCGCCGAGCTCTTACAGTCAGATACGCACGGCTCGGATGTACGCAAGTGCGGCGAGCGCTTGCGGCGCAGCGGCAACCGCATGCGCCAGATCATCGATGAGCTCTTGGACATGACACGCGCTCGTCTCGGCGGCGGCATTCCGATCGAGCCGCGCCCAGCCGACCTGCTGCAGATCGCGAAGAGCGTACTGGCGGAGATGGAAGCCGCGCACCCCGAGCGCCGCTTGGAGCTGCAGGCCGAAGGCGACCTCACCGGCACCTGGGACCCGCCGCGCCTGGAGCAGGTGCTCTCGAATCTCCTCGGCAACGCGGTCCGCCACGGCTCGCCGGAGGGTCCCGTGAGAGTCACACTCAAGCGCACAGATGGAAGCGTAGACCTGTGCGTGCACAACGCTGGGCATATCCCGCCCGAGCTGTTGCCGCACGTATTCGAGCCGTTTCAGAGCACGCGTGAGTCGCGCGGGCGCTCGGGCGGCCTGGGCTTGGGGCTCTACATCGTCCAGCAAATCGTGCTGGCGCACAGCGGGCGTGTGGAGGTCCAGTCGACACCCAAGGACGGCACCACCTTCCACATACTGCTTCCTTGCGTCAGCTCGCCGCCCCAGACAGCTGACACACTGCAGACACGCCGCAGCGGGGGCTGACACAAACGCCTCATGCGGCCGAGTTGTGGTTAGGTTTTCCCTTCGCCGACGTTCAGTGCGGCAGCCGCGACGGAAGCACCTAGGCACGGCGGTTGCTGAAGCAAGCGTCGTGTCCACCAGCGAAGTCACACGTGATCTTCCACCGGCGCCGGCGCCAGCGTCCGAGGTGACGAGCGCCCCCACTGAATCCTTGCCGCCGCTGCCCGTACGCTCGCGCGGGCAACATGTGCTTACGGCGGCGGCGATCGTCGTGATCATCTTCGGGTTGCGCTACGCAGACGCCTTTCTGGTGCCGCTGACCATCGGCCTGACGGTCGCCGCGATTTCCGCGCCGCTCGCGAACTGGCTGTCGCGGCGCGGCGCGCCGACGATGGTGAGCGCGAGCGTGGTGTTGCTGGTCGACATCGCCGTGCTGACTGGAGTGGGCCGCTTACTGCTGTTGGCGGCGAGCGATCTGCAGGAGCGGCTGCCCGCTTACATTGCAAAGACGTCGGCGATGAGCACGACCTTCGAGCACTACCTGCAGCGGCACGGCCTGCACAAAGTCGCAGACGCAGCATGGATCTCTGGCGAGCAAGCCGGCGCGCTGATCAAGGATTTTGCGGGAAACTTCGCGAGTGGCGCATCGAACATGGCCATCGTGATGTTCGTGGTGTTTTTCCTGCTTTGCGAGCTCACCGTCATGGGCGAAAAGGTGCGCCGTCTGAGCGGCGACGCGGACGCGCAGTTCGAGCGCGTGGATCGCATCGTGCGTCAGGTGCAGCTCTATCTCGTGGTCAAGCTGTGGACGAGCCTCTTGGTCGCCGTGGGCGCGTTCATCGTGCTGACCATCGCGGGTGTGCAGGTGGCCCTGCTCTTGTCTCTCTTGCTCTTTCTTTTGCACTTCATTCCGAACATCGGCGCGACCATCGCGGCCATCCCAGCCGTCGCCGTCGCGTTCATGGACCAGGGACCTGCTGCAGCCGTGAGCGTCGGTGTGGCCTATCTGGTCCTGAACATACTGGTCGGCAACCTGGTCGAGCCGCGCATGCTCGGCGCCCGCCTCGGCATGTCGCCGTTTGTCGTGCTCGTCGGCATGTTGTTCTGGGGCTGGCTCTGGGGACCCGCGGGTGCGCTGCTCTCGGTCCCCATCCTCGCAGCGACGAAGATCGTACTGGAGAACATCCCTGATCTCGCGTGGATCGCTGAGCTCGCGGACCTCACCGTCAAGCCGGGTCAGCGGTCGGTCGCAGCCGAGATGCTCGCGCCGCCGCGCGAGCGGGTGGGCTTCGGTCTCGGTGCCTCGGAACGCCCGCGCCGAACCGGCAGCGCGCTCGAGACCCTGCCCGGATTCGCCGTGCGCCGACACAGCCACCATCCGTCTACGCCGAAGACGACCGGGGAAACATGAGCTCAGCGAGCGCAGACACTGTAGCGACCCCAGATGCCGTTGCGCGTGTGGCGTTGCAGGGCCAGCTCGACCTCCGCTCGGGCAAAGCGCTGTGGAACACGCTGAAGCAAGCCGAGCTCGAACATCCTCGACAGGTGGACGTCGATCTCTCGGAGGTCACTGCCGCTGACGGCAGCGCTGCCGCGATCCTCACCAGCTATCGCGCGGAGCTGCGCGCGAAAGGCGTCGAGTGCCAGTTGATCGGGGCGCGCGAGAACGTCGCTGAGATCCTGCGTTTGTACGATAACGCGCGGAAGCTAGGCCCACGTCCGCGGCGCAAGGCGCGAGGTCAGCTCGACCAGATCGGCAGCGCGGCGATCGCGGTAGCCATCGAGGCGCAGCTCGTGATCGCGTTCTTCGGGCAGATGGTCATCGGCATGATGAACGCCATCCGCGCGCCGCGCACGGTGAACTGGAAAGAGCTGCTGCCCACAGCCGAGCGCGCTGGCGCAGACGCCGTGCCGATCGTCGCCCTGATCAACTACCTCGTGGGCATGGTGATCTCGCTGCAATCGGCGGCGCAGCTGCATCGCTTCGGCGCGGACATCTACATGGCCGACCTGGTCGGGATCTCCGTGGTGCGCGAGATCGGGCCGCTGATCACCGCGATCGTCGTGTGCGGTCGCACCGGAGCCGCGTTCGCCGCGGAGCTCGGCTCGATGCAGACCAACGAAGAGATCGACGCGCTGCGTACGATGGGCTTCGGGCCGATGCGGTTTCTGGTGATGCCCAAAGCGCTCGCGCTGATGGCCGTGATGCCGTTGTTGACCGTGCTCGCGGATCTGATGGGCTGCCTCGGCGGGTTGACCACCGCGGTCGTACGCTTAGATCTCAGCGTTGCGGCGTACCTGGCGGAGTCGCAGCGCGCGGTGCAACTGAGCGACTTCACCTCCGGCTTGATCAAGAGCGTTGCGTTCGGGCTCGCGATCACGCTCATCTCGTGTCAGCAAGGCCTCGCAGCCACTGGCGGCGCCGAAGGCGTCGGCAAGCGCACGACCGCTGCGGTCGTGACCACACTTTTTACGCTGATCTTGATCGATGCTGTCTTCACCGTGTTCTTCGAAGTGGCCCCACAAGTATGAACGACCCACTTATCACCGTTACGAATCTCACGATGGGTTGGGACGATCGTGTGCTCCAGCGTGATGCGAACTTCACTGTTCAGCGCGGAGAGGTGTTCGTCATTCTGGGCGGAAGCGGCTGCGGCAAGTCCACCTTGCTGCGTCACCTGACCGGGCTGAGCACGCCGCTCGCTGGCGAGGTGCGCGTCAAAGGGATCGACCCGAAGGAGCCTTCACTCGAGCCGCCGAAGTTCGGGGTGATGTTCCAGTCTGGCGCGCTGCTCGGTTCCTATACCGTGGGCGAAAACGTTGGGCTGCCGCTGCGTGAATGGACCGACCTGCCGATCGAAGCGGTGCGCGCCGTCGTGCAGGCGAAGCTGCGCTTGGTTGGGCTCGAAAACACCGAAGGTGTGATGCCCTCCGAGCTCTCGGGCGGCATGAAAAAGCGCGCGGCGATCGCGCGCGCCATGGCGCTCGAGCCGGACCTGATCTTCCTCGACGAGCCCTCAGCAGGTCTCGACCCGGTCACATCCGCTGAGCTCGACGAGCTTATCATCGCGCTCAACCGCGAGCTCGGTCTGACCGTGGTCGTCGTCACGCACGAGCTCGACAGCATCTTCCGCATCGGTACGCGTTGCATCATGCTCGACCGGGAGACGAGGAGCATCATCGCCGAGGGCGACCCGCGCGAGCTCCGCGATAACAGCACCGACCCGCGCGTCCGAGCGTTTTTCCACCGAAAGCCGAAGGAGCAGCTGTCATGAGCGCGCCTACCAACCACTGGAAACTGGGATTGTTTGTGGTGGCCGCTTTGATCTTCGGCCTGTCCTTCTTCGTCTATTTGGGCACTCGCTCCATCCCGAAGGAAACGGTCACTTACACCGCTTACTTCGACGAGTCGGTGACAGGGCTCGACCTCGGCTCGCCGGTGAAGTTTCGCGGCGTGACCATCGGCAACGTGTCGGTGATCGACCTCGCGCCGGATCGCAGGCACGTGAAAGTGGCGTTCGACTTCCCGGTGGCGGTGCTCGATCAGCTCGGCATCGCGCGCGGCACAGGCGAAAAGACGCGGCTGCCAATTCCACCGAACCTGCGCGCGCAGCTGAATAGCACCGGAGTAACGGGCATCAAGTACATCGGGCTCGACTTCTTCGAAGGCGGGACGCCGCCGACCGAGCTGCCCTTCCCGGTCGGCGATCGCAACATCCCTGCGCAAGCTTCTTCGATGAAGAACATCGAGGCTTCGGTGGTGCAGACCGCCGACCGTCTGCCCGAAGTCACCGAGCACGTGCTGAGCTTGCTCATGCGCGTCGAGCGCATCGCCGACCAAGTGGAGAAAGAGCGCTTGCCGGAGCGTGTGGGCTTCCTACTCACGCACTTCGATCACACGCTCACCGCGCTCGACGAAAAACTCGGACAGCTCGATGCGCGCGGCTTGTCGCAAGACAGTCGGGCGCTCTTGTCGAGCTGGCAAGGCACAGCCGTGCGCGCCAATCGCTTGCTGGATCGCATGGATGGCGACCGCGGCCTGCTCGCGAGCGCGGAGCGCTTTTCGAACTCGCTCGGCGATGCGGCGTCGAACGCCAACGGCTTCACGACTGAAATGGAGCACACCTTGCGCGACGTCAGTGAGGCCGCCGCCGCCGTGCGCGACCTGGCGGATGCATTGGAGCGTCAACCCGACATGCTGATCAAAGGCAGAAGTGGCAGGCAGGACTGAACATGAAAACCTCGCGTTCCACTTTGCTTTTGCTCGCCGCTGTGGCGAGCCAGCTTGGCGCATGTGCGCTCGTCTCCCGCGGCGAGACGCTGCAAGTCCGCTACTACACGCTGGATGATCGCGCCGCAGCGCACGCAGCTGGCGCCAAGTCGGAGCTCGCGCTGCGCCTCGGCCGCGTCGATGCGAGCGGCGGCCTCGGCGAGCAGATCGCCGTGCGCAAAGGCACCCACGAGATCAGCTACCGCGAAGACCAACGGTGGACTGAGCGGCCCGCACAGTTCGTGAGGCGCGAGCTCGAGCGTGCGTTGTTCAGCGAACGCGGTCTGACACGCTCCTACTCGGGTCACACACCGCAGATGGAAGTCGAGCTGATCGAGCTGGAGCTGGTCGAAGCCGACAAAGCAGCACAGGCCCGCGTGCGCCTGACAGCGCAGATCCGCGACGATCGTCGCAGCTTGTGTCATGACAACTTCGAAACGCAGCTGCCTGTCGAAGCGAATCCGCGAGCTGACATGGAGAAGAGCGTGGCTGCGCTCTCGACAGCGCTCCACCGCACCGTCGAGCAAGTGGCGAGCCGTGCCGTCGAGTGCCTCGCCGCCTCCGCGAAAGAGACCGCTGCTGCGCCCCAACGTAACGCTCCCAGAACCCGCGACAGCCGCGAAGCAGAAGAGCCCACAGACGCTTCGTCGCTTGCGAACGCGGACCAATAGACCGCAGCTGCCCGCATGAAACGAGCGCCGGGAGAGCCCTCCTCGGCGCTCGTTGTCGTTTGCGGTGAACAGCTCCGGGTCAGCCGTTAGTCGACACTCGCCTAACAAGCCTTGTAAGGGGTGCGTTTTAGCTTGGAAAACGAGCCTTTTTTGAGTGGTTCGGCGGGGGCGCCTCAGTGAGGCAGCGGCGCCACATTTGTCTGCGCCAAAGTGCTGCAGGGAGCCGCTGAGGGCGGCCGCGCGCTTGGCACGTGGGCTGCAAATAGAGAGGGTGTTACCGACGTACATCACGTCGGTTTGGAGGATGAAATAATGCTTTATTGGGCAGCCGTATTTTTCGTGATCGCTCTGGCCGCCGCTTTCTTCGGTTTCGGTGGCATCGCCGCAGGCGCAGCAGGCATCGCCAAGATCCTGTTCTTCGTGTTCCTGGTCCTGGCCGTGGTCTCGTTGATCTTCGGTCGTCGTGCACCACTGTGAGCCATCGTCGACTGTGGGGCGCGTGCATCGCGCCCTACGCTCGACCGCCGCTTAGCTTCCTGTCTGAGTCGCTTATCTTACGCTTGTGGGCCTGTCCGTGAACCCTGCTCTGACACGGGATTTAGGGACAGCCTCATAAGCCTTCCAGCCCCCTTAAAGAACATTGAGCGCGATGCAAGCTCTGCATCGCGCTCTTTTCGTCGACTGACAACTAACAAACAGTCAGGAGCGGGGCAGCTCCAGCGTAACCTTGGCTCCGAAGGGGCGCTGCGAATCACTGCTGCCGTAGGCGATCTTCAAGTTGCCGCCATGGGCTGCAACGACGTCGTTCACGATCGCGAGGCCAAGGCCCAAGCCACGGCGGTCTTTAGGTGCCTGGAACCGAGACGGTCCAAAGGCGCCCACCGGCTTACCGTCGTCCATCACCTCGACCGCGATGTTCTCGCCCTGCGACGTCACCGTGACACGCACGCGCGCTTGCGCGTGACGAATGGCATTGGCCATGAGCTCGAAGAAAGCCGCCGACAACCAGTGCGCGTCCGCAGGACACGAGAGGATGTTGCCGGGCATGTCTAGCTCGACGTTGATCTTCTTCCGACCTTCGATGCCGTGCGCTTCTTCGGCCGCCTCTTTGATCAACGCGCGCACATCGCACTCGGCCTTGCTCAACCCCAGCGTCCCGCGCTCGATCTGCCCCGTCTGCTGCAGGCGATCCGCCGTGCGCAGGATGCGCTTGACCCCGCGCTTCGCCATTCCTAAGAACAGCTCGCCCGAAGCAGCTTTGTCTCCCAGCGATGCCTCGAGCTCTTGCAGCGCGCCATGGATCACTCCGGCATGGCCGCGCAAGTCATGCGCCAACCGCTGCAAGAACTCTGTGCGCAGAAAGCTGTTGGATTGATCCGCGGGATCCGGGTCTGCGATCGGCTCCCGCGAAGCTTGGTTAGGCTGGTTGAAAGACTCCACCTCAGGTCCGTGCGGCATGTTTTCACTCGTCATGGCAATCTCTGGCATGAGCACGGTCCGGGGCGGACGGGCTCGCGCAGGGTAGCTGGTCGTGTCTCGTGGCAAGCAGCCGCGGTCGCCCGCGGACTGGTAATCGTTTCAGGCCCTGTTTCGCCTCACCACCATGCAACGCGTATGCCCGTGTCGCAGCTGAGGCGCCCTGCGGTGAAAGGCCCCTTCGTTGGCCAGGAATGCGACCAGCAGCCTCGACAGGGTCGGGCCGCTGGGACGTTTTTGCAAGTCTGAGGCGAACGGGCTGTGGCAGGGGCTGACCTGTGGACGTCCAACCCGCGGAGCTAGGCGCTCAGCCGTACATCGAGACGATAAAGGCTGCCGCGACCAAGCCAGCCGCGAAGCGCCGAAGCACACGGTCGCCCCACACCGGGCCCAGCCGGCCGAAGAGGTAGCTCACAGCGGCGCCTCGTGCCGCTTGGGGCGCGAGCACTGCAGCGGGCGGCTGCTCCTGCATAGCGACCACATCGGACACTTTTTCCTGACGCACTTCCGGTGCCGGCCTGGTCATGACTGCAGGCTGGAGCACCTCGATCAGCGCATTCACGAAACCGCTCGCACGCGCAAACCGCTGGGTCGGATCCGGGTGCAAGCCACGCTGGAACACCTCGTCCAGGTTGGGGATCTGGAGGCCGAGCGCGCTCGGCGAGGGCGCCGGCTGCGTGAGCACAGCTGTCAACACTTCCTGCGCGCTGCGATGCTCGTGCGGCGGATGCCCGGTCAGCATCTGCAGCGCCAGCGCAGCCACGGCGTAGACATCGCTCAGCGGCCCCCAGGCTTCGCCGCGCGCTTGTTCGGGCGCCATGTACGCCGGCGTGCCGAGCACACCGCGGCGGTCGTTACGCGTCGTGTTCGACGCGATGCCGAAGTCGACCAGCTTCACGAAGTCGTTGGCGCTCGCGTCCACCAAGATGTTCGCCGGCTTGATGTCGCCGTGAACGATGCCCTTGAGGTGCAGATAGTCGACCGCAGAGGCGACCTGCTTCAACACGGCCAAACAACGATCGAACGGCATGGTGCCACGCGCCTCGAGCCACGCGCCGAGCTCGATGCCTTGCACGTGCTCCAGCAACAGGTACATCCGGCCGTCGGCGAGCTGGCCGACGTCCAGCGCGCGCACGATGTTTGGGTGCTCGAGCTTGGCCAGGAGGCGCGCCTCGGCCTCGAGGATCTTGCGACCCGTCGCATTGGCGTACCGCGGCACTTTGACTGCGGCCCGAGCGCCCAAGAACTCGTGCTCAGCCACGAAAACGTGCCCCATCCCGCCGCTTGCGAGATGGCGCACGATTCGATGACTGCAGCCGACGGAGGCGCCGACCTGGGCGCTCAGCCACTCTGTGTCGAGCTCCTCGTCACCAGCATATTCATCTGCAGGCAGCGGGTCTTCACTGGGTTGATGGTCAGCTGGAGCCGAGCACAACGGGTTACTGACTTGCTGGGCTGGGCTCAGCAACGACATATCATGAACCTCCAAACGCGAAACGGCATCAGCAGAGCGGCCGTCAATCAGTCGTCACCGGGATGAGCCCAGCGCACTCGGCGGTGCAGCCGATGGCTTCCCCACAGGATGCTTCGTCCAAACAGTTCTCACACTCGTCGATGCGCTCAGTCTGCTCGTTGCTCTCCATCTCACTACAGGCATCAGTGCACTCGTCGATGTCGTAATCGCTGGTGCTGAAGCACATCTTGAAGTCCTCACAGATCTGCGCGCAGTCCGTGCCGCGATCGATGTCATCGATCGTGTCTTCGCAGCCAGCAGCGAACGCAGCCATCAGCACACCACAGGCAATCGAGGTAACTTTGGACATAGGGTCTCCTTCGGGTGTTAAGCCAAGCGCACTGCGCTTCTAGGGCTCGCCGAAGCAACCTTGGTGCCAGGCCCCTGAACGGTCACTACATCGACCGTCACCATGGACACGTCTCGACAAATGCCTCAGCTGAGGCTGTTTTGTGGCGCCATCGTCGCACACGCACGCGCATGCTGACGACGGTTCATCCGCACCAAGCCACGTGCGAAAAGCGCCAGCCCTACGCGGCCGACATGCCTCGCTGACACGCATGAGGCGACAGTGCGCAGCGCAATGAGCGACGCCGCCACGCGCTGCAGGCACAAGACCTTCAAAACACTCGATCCAGGCGCTGGCCTCACCTTTGCAACGGCAGACGGCAGCGCCGCGGCCACGCCCAGCGACGCAACTGGACGGAGAATACTATGACTAACACTACTAAGACACTCTTGACGATTGCTGCTCTGGTCGCTCCATCGTCGATGATCGGCTGCAACAAGACACCCGCCGACGCGCACGAACAAGCGGTCGAGGCGCAGAACACCGCGAACGAAAAGGCAGCAGAAGCTCGCCAGAACGCCACCGACGCGGTGAACGATGCGAAGGAACAAGCGGCGAAGGCCGTCGACGACGCACGCAAGAACGCTGCGGAGGCCCAAGCCAACGCCAATGAGAAGATTCGTGAGGCGAACCGCGAGATCGTGAAGCCCGCGAATGAAGTGGAAGCGTGGGGCAAAGAGAAGCTCGACTCAGTCGACAACCTGATCGATGGCGCGACTGCCAAGGCGCAGGCTGCCAAGCCCGCGGCCAAGGCCAAGTTCAACGGCGCGATCCAGGAAGTGCAGAAGCAGCGCGAAGAGCTGAACACGGAGTTCGCGACGCTGCAGACCCGTACGGGCGCTGAGCTCGACAAGGGCAAAGAAGCGTTCAGCCAGCGCGTCGACCAGGTGAAGGACCGAATTCGCGACATCGAGAAGTCGCTGTGACGCTGTGATCTAAACAACGCCTAGTACTGGGAGAGTCCCGCAATGCGAACCCTGAAAACAAGTATGGTTATCGGCGCAACACTGTTCGGCCTTGGGTGCGGCGGCGCAGCCGTACCCACGGAGAAGCTGACCGATGCAGAAGCGTCCATTCGCGCTGCCAAAGAGGTTGGCGGCACCTCCGTGCCTCAAGCGGAGCTTCACCTGAAGCTCGCGCAGGAGCAGGTGGAGATGGCGCGCAAGCTGTCGGCGGACGGTGAGAACGAGAGGGCAGCCAATGTTCTCTTGCGCGCCAAAGCAGATGCGGACCTCGCGTTGGCGTTGGCCCGAGATGCACAGGCACAACAAACGCTCGAGGCTGCGGACAGCAAGCTGAAAAGCATGTCTGCACCCGCAGCCCCGAGCACCGCGGTCAGCAGCGTTCAGTGACAAAGACTTACGCTTAGGAGGACACAATGAGACACAACTATCGTAACAAGTTGCTCCCGCTGCTGCTCGCGTGCGCGCCCATGGCTCCGATGATCGGTTGCGCCACGACGCAGCCCCCACAGGAGCTGGTGGATGCACGCGCCGCTTACATGCGCGCTCAGAAGTCGCACGCCGCGCAGCTCAGCCCGGCGTCGCTGCACACTGCGAAGCAGGCGCTCGATGGCGCCGAGAAGCGCTTCGAAGACGACGGTGCTTCGGTCGAGACGCGCGACCAAGCGTACATCGCGCTGCGGAAGGCGCAGCTCGCAGAGGCAGACGGCTCGATCGCCTATCACAAGCAGCAGCTCGAGACGACGACCAAGGATACGCAGGCTGCACAGCAAGCTGCAGCTCAGCGCACGCAGAGCGAGCTGTCTCGCACCAAGGAACAGCTGGCGCAAGAGCAGCAACAGCGTGCGGAAGCCGAGCGGCGCGCCAAAGAGGCCATGGAGAAGCTGTCGGCTGCCAACGCCGCGGTGAAAGAAGAGCCCCGCGGCACGGTGATCACGCTGCCAGGTAACGTCCTGTTTGCTTCGGGCAAAGCGATGCTCTTGCCGGGCGCGCAGAACAGCTTGAATCAAGTGGCGGACGCGCTGAAGGATCAGAAGCACGCCGCTATCACGATCGAAGGTCACACCGACTCGACCGGCAGCGACGTGACCAACATGGAGCTCTCAAAGGCGCGCGCCGAATCGGTGGCGTCGTACCTGGTTTCGCGCGGCTTGCCGAAGGAGCAGATCACCACGAATGGTCTCGGTCCGAGCCGGCCGGTGGCGAGCAACGACTCCGCTGAGGGTCGCGCCACGAACCGTCGTGTCGAAATCATCGTGAAGAATCAAGAAGCGCGCTGAACGCCCTTCGACAGCGATCAGCCGATACCGAGGCGCCCGACCACCATCGGGCGCCTTTCGCCTTTTAAGAGGTATCTCGCTTGGCCCCGGAATGCCGTTTCGGAAGCCCTTTTGCTCCCGAAGGCCGCTTTCGGATGGCATATGTAGCGTCTATGAGCGACATTAATGCCACACCGGGACGAAACGGCACGGCCGCCACGGCGTGATTTCAAGGTGTTAGCGGTTTCGCCCCTGGCACGGGTTTCGCAACGGCGCTTGATGCGAACTGCCACACCACTGAAAAAGCTATGACCGCCAAAGACCGCATTCTCTGCATCGACGACGACCAAGACCAATGCAACTTACTCGAAGCTGCATTGACGCGTCTCGGTTACGCCGCCACCACCACAACCTCACCAGTCACAGCGCTCGAGCACGTTGCGAACGAGCCATTCGACGCCATCATCACTGATCTAGGCATGAGCGAGATGGACGGCCTGACACTCTGTGAGCGTGTCCTGGGTACGCGTCCCGACGTGCCGGTGATCGTGTTGACTGGTCAAGGCAGTATGGAGTCGGCCATCGGCGCACTGCGCGTGGGTGCCTACGACTTTCTCACCAAACCGATCGACGCGAAGTTCCTCGGAATCAGCGTCGCGCGTGCTGTGCAGCACTCGAAGCTGCGCGCCGAGGTGCGCCGCTTGAAGTTGGTGCTCGGTGACGCCCCGCGTTCCGAGCGTCTCGTGGGCGACAGCCCCGCCATGCGCCGCGTGCATGAGCTGATCGCGCGCGTCGGCGCGAGCGAAGCATCGGTGCTCATCCAAGGCGAGACCGGCACGGGTAAGGAGCTGGTCGCGCGCGCCGTGCACGAAGCCAGCACGCGCCGCGAAGGCCCATTCGTCGCGCTCAACTGCGCTGCAGTGCCTCCGACGCTGCTCGAGAGCGAGCTGTTCGGGCACGCGCGCGGTGCCTTTACAGACGCCAAGAACGCGCGCCAAGGCCTGTTCGTCGAAGCTTCCGGCGGCACGCTCTTCCTCGACGAGATCGGCGAGATGCCGCTCGAGATGCAAGCCAAGCTGCTGCGCGCCCTCCAGGAGCGCAAGGTTCGCCCGGTCGGCGCGAACACAGAAGTCAGCTTCGATGCCCGCATCGTCACGGCGACACACCGCGACCTCGAGGCCGACGTCCAAAAAGAGCGCTTCCGTCAGGACCTCTACTACCGCATCAACGTCGTCCGCATCGATGTGCCCGCGCTGCGCGAACGCAGCAGCGACGTGCTCAAGCTCGCCGCGCACTTCCTCAAGTCGGCCTGCGAGCGCAGCGCCAAGGGCCCGCTCGAGCTGTCGCCGCAGGTGGCTGACAGGCTCATGGCCTATGACTGGCCGGGTAACGTCCGCGAGCTCGAGAACTGCATCGAGCGCGCCGTCGCGCTGGCTCGCTTCGACCATCTGACGGTCGAAGATCTGCCGGAGAAGATCCGTGCGTACCGCGCGGACCGCTTCGTGATGGCGGCCAACGAGGTCGACGAGATCCTCACGATCGACGAGATCGAGCGCCGCTACATCATCCGCGTGATCAAGCTGTTGAACGGCAACAAGGCGCGGGCTGCGCAGCTGCTCGGGCTGGATCGACGCACGCTCTATCGCAAGCTGGAGCGCTACGAAGCGCGCAACAACCGCTCGCAGGACAACTCGCAACAAGCTGCTCGCGAAACCACGAGCTGAGCTGCACGCCGCCCTGTCTACAGACGCGTCTGCTCGAGGGTCTCGATCACCAGCTCGTATCCCAACAGCTGGTTCCTGAGATCCGCTCGAGCAGGAGCGTCAGTCGCAGCGTCGGTCGTGTTGTAGTGGATCACGATGTTTTCACGTCCTGCCGCGGTCTCGCGGGTCAGCTGACGTTCGCGCAGCTGACCGCGCTCGAAGCGCTCGCGCACCACGGTCCCCGCGTGCTCGCCGGAACGGTCACCGGTGAACCCGGGGGCTGGTGCGCCAAGCCACGGGAAAAACACGCGCTGCACATC
>Ga0190269_10000565_pt1 | contig 18803 bp, 18 predicted proteins | sample Popmic249IS_FD_133749 | JGI IMG/M metagenome (GOLD analysis project Ga0190269, IMG submission 133749) | Populus adjacent soil microbial communities from riparian zone of Blue River, Arizona, USA - 249 IS | ecosystem: Environmental > Terrestrial > Soil > Riparian zone | place: USA: Arizona... | reverse complement strand
GTTCGTCATGATGGAGGGGACCGCGGAGTTCGTGCTCCGTGAGCCATCAGGCGATCGTCACTACGAAGCGAAGCCCGGCGCTGCAGTGTTCTTGACGAGTCAAGAACGCGGCCACTTGGTGAAGATGCGTGGCGATGGCACTGCTGTTGCTGTTCGTATTACGCCCGAATGGTACAGGCGCTTGGCGCTCGGCGACATTCCGCCGGGCACAGTGTCGCCGCCATTGGCGCCCGATGACACCGTGCATCGCTTGGTCGACACCATGTGCAACGAAGTCGCGCGCAACGCGACCACGGGCCCGGTGTTCGCTGAAGCGTTGTCGATGGCGCTGCTCAGCTACGTGACGCGGCGTGTGCCGCCCGCGAGCGAGTTCGTGCGTGGACACTTGTCGAGCGCGCAATGCCAGAAGCTTCGCACGCACATCCGCGAGAATCTCTCGGGTGAGCTCAGCCTAGTCGAGCTCGCATCGCTCGTCGGCCTCGGCCCGCGCTATTTCTCTACGTTGTTCCGTCGCGCGTTCGGCTCGACGCCGCACAAATACGTGATGCAGCAGCGGCTCGCCGAGGGCGCGCGGCTCTTGACCACACAGGGTATGGAGATCGCCGAGGTCGCTGTGCAGGTCGGCTTCTGCAGCCAGAGTCACTTCACGGCAGCGTTCCGACAGGCGTACGGGGTTACACCACGACGCTACCTGCTCGACACGCTCGCGCGTCCGGAAGCAACTTTGTGACGCTGTAAGCTGCAGCCGCCATTGGCGGCACAGCCGAGCGGCCAGCGTGTCACACGCAGCGCCTAATGGGCGCGGGTCCCGTGTGACGCGCGCCCCGGCCCGCGTTTCATGAGCCTCAAAAGAAAACGGCGGGTCTTTCGACCCGCCGCTTCCACCGTGGCCTCTCGTGAAAGAGCGGCCGTCGAGGCTCAGGAACCGTTCGGTCCAGAGCGTCTAGCCGGTCGTACCCTTCCGTGAGAGGCCGTGATTACTGTGCATGTCGTATCCCTCCCCCGGCCGCAGCCGGCGCTCTGGCGTTTCGATACTTGGATCACAGAGCGTTCCAAGGTGGGGGAGCCCGAAGACCCCCGCGTTGGTACGGACTCGGCTCCCGTTGGAGTTCGGACCATCCGAAGCGTGTGCCCGTCGTCCGCATGGGATGAGCATAGCTGGGCCGAGGCGGAGCTACAAATCGATCGATGCTCTTTCAGAAAGAGCCGCGGAGCTCGAGCCGGCCCGACTTTCCGTCAGAACGCAAGCCGACACGAAGCCGTTGCCGTTCGGACGCATCGCGATCTGCGAGGTAGAAATACGTTGTCAGTCCGACCCCGACGAAGGTGAACGTCAACAGAATATCCGTGACGGCGGCCAACGCGTCAGCGCGGTCGGCCGCATCGATTCCCCGGGCCCAGGCGCCGGCGCGCTGGTATTCTGTCAGGGCCTCATTGCGCAGCGCGGCCACGTTGGTGTCGTACTCGCGGTTCGCTGCGAGCGCGAGCTGACCGGTCACCACTGCGATGACACCGAGCCCGAACGTCGCACCGCCGCTGATCCATACACTCGCGGGCAAGCCCGCTGCGGGATGATCTTTCACAGGTGCGCTCTTGATCGCGACCGGCTCGAACGATTCGTCGATCGCAGGCTCGCGCGCGACCGCAGCCGAGGCGGCGTTACTCGGTGCAACCGGTGGCTCTACACTCGTGCTTGCGACCGGCGGCGCAGGCGCTGGGCCTTGTGCGCTCGGCAGTTGCGGCGCGAGCTCGACATTGACGTCGACCGTCTCGCCAGGTTGCACGTCGACCACACGCAAGGCGGGCTCGTATCCTTCGGCCGAGACATCGATGCGATGTCGTCCAGCTGAGACCCATTGCAGCGGCTGTGCGGTGCGCTTCTGATCGATCACGCCTTGCGCGCCCGCGGGCGTCGCCCGGATGCTGAGTCGGCCTGCAGCTTTGGACAGGCGCGCGACAGCGCTCCGCACCTCGTCGCGCTGCGCGGCCGTACCTTCGGTGCTCGCGAGAAAAGCCTCGAAATGACTGAGCGCCTCGGCCGGCTGATTGAGCTTGTCGTAGCAGTTGGCGATGTTCACCTGCACGAGCGGATGTGGCTTGAGGGCGTACGCGCGCTCGAAGTCTTTGAGCGCTTCCGGGTACTGCCCTGCCTCGTAACGTTCGACGCCGGACTGAAACAGCTCGCGGGCCTGGTTCGTTTCCGGGCTGACTTCCTGCGCGACCGTCGTCGGCATCCACACCGCGCTGCTCCCACACGCCAGGATCCACAGCGGCAACAGCCGAACAAAACACATTTTTTCCATAGCTTCCGGCGTTCTCGTCCGGCGCCAGCATGCGCCCGCTGTGGGGTAAGGGGGTCGCGAAGCATATCATGGGCGTTGACACGCGCGCGCTTCGGCAACAGTCTCGCCTGCGAGGCTGAGACAGCCTTTGCGAAGGTGGCGGAATTGGCAGACGCGCCAGATTTAGGTTCTGGTGTCCTCGGGCGTGCGGGTTCAACTCCCGCCCTTCGCACAAAAGGCCCTGGAGTCGGTGAAGGCTGGGCCAGTTTGCGTATGACTTCGGTATGAGTGACTACCAGCAGACGCTCCAGAAGATCGCGGCCGCGCTGGGGCACACATTCCAAGACTCGGGCCTCCTGCTCGACGCGCTCACACACTCCTCGTTCCGGAACGAGAAGCTGGCCGTCGTGCGCAGCGACAACGAGCGCCTCGAGTTTCTCGGCGATGCCGTGCTGCAGTGGGTGATCTCCACGCTGATCTGGAAGCATTTCCCCGAAGCGACCGCGGGCGAGATGACGCGACGCCGGGCCGATCTCGTGTGCGAGCAGGGCCTCGCGCGCGTCGCACGCGACATCGGCCTGGGCGAGGGCCTGCGGCTCGGTAAGGGCGAGGAGCGCTCGGGTGGACGGTTGAAGCCGCGGCTTTTGTCGAGCGCGCTCGAGGCCGCAGTGGCCGCTGTCTATTTGGACGCCGGCACCGACGCTGCGATGCGCGTGTGCGAGTGCTTGTTCGCGTCGGCGATCACGAATGCTGCACCGGGCGCGCGGGACTACAAGACGCGCTTGCAGGAGCTCTTGCAGAGCCGCGGTCAGCGACCCCCGCGCTACGAGACGGCCGACGCTCGCGGCCCTGCGCACGCGCGCAGCTACCGCGTCGAGGTGCGCGTGGACGATCAGCTGCTCGGCGAGGGCGAGGGGCGGTCCAAGCTGGAGGCGGAACAATCCGCGGCGGAGCAGGTGCTCGTGCGCTTGGAGCAGCAGGCTACCGGAGTGCGTGCAGTCGTTGAAACGGATCCGTGATCAGAGGCTGATCACAGAGCGGTAGGCGAGGGTGAACGCGATCGGCAGGCGTAACGTGGCGAGGCCGTAGACCTCGCGGTTGTCGTAGCCGCCGAGCTTGCCGCCCGGATGGATCAGTAGCTCGAACAAGAACACGTCGTTGCGGCGCGTAAAGCCGATGCGCGAAACGAAGGTGAAGCCGTAGTTCCACTGCGTGCGGCGCACCCCGTCGAGCGGGAAGTTGAGCATCTGCACGTGCGGAGCGAGCGCGCCGAAGCGCTTGTGCTTGAAGAAAAACTGGAAGTCGCTGCGGATGAAGTTCCCGTCGTGCACCACGCCGAGCAGGTTATCGAACGTCCGCTCTTTGCTCCCCGTGAAGCGCAGCGCGGCGACGCTGTTGAACACCATGTAGTCGTTGAATGGAATCGCGAGACCCAAGCGGCCTTCAACGAACCCGAACACCATGTTGTTCATGTCGCCCGCAGCTTCGCGCTCGCGCCGCTGCTTGCGCGTGAGCGGCTCATCGGCGCCGAAGGTTTGATTGCGCCACACATCCACCACGCCTGCGCTCGCGCCGAGGGTGAGGAGTACGATGCGTAGATCGGCGTCGACTTGTGCCCCGCCGAACGGCAGGGCCGCGATCGCGCTGCCGCGCAAGGTGAGCTGGTTGGCTGAGCCGTAGTAGTTGATGCGCCGCTCGATCGCGCCTTGGAACGCGCCGAACACGGCATCGACGTTGGCGTAGGTGCCCGGCTTGCCGGACGAAACCATCCAATCGCGCGGCTGATCGGCTGCCGCTCTGAGCGGCATAAGCGAGAGCGCAAGTACAACCCCGTACCAGACAGCGCTGCGTAGAGGCATGATCTACAACGGTAAACGCGTTCGCGGGGTGCAGCAAGCGTAGCGATCGGGCTGCGCAGGAGCACACTTGTAAGCCCGTGTGCTCCATGCGCGTGCTCAGGGCTTCGGTTTCTGTCGAGGCTGCGTGCAGCTGCCGAGGCCTTCGCGGTCGAGCGCGAAGCCAATGAAGAAGCACATCTCCGTGTTCGTGCTCTCGCCGAATCCGACCACTTCGTCGTGCGTGTTGTTGTAGCCGCAGGTCACGCGAGCGACATCACCGGGCTCGAGCGTGAGCTTCAAGGCCTCGATCGACTGGTCGTCGAAGTCGTACGGATCGCGCTGGAACACGCGCTTCATCTCGTCCTGCGACGCGCCGACGTCGACCGTCATCTTGGTGCCGAGCAGATGCATGTGCGGGAATGCGGCGATGAGCTCGACGCGATCCTTCATCTCGCAGGTCCCCACAGCCTCGCTCTCCTGGTTCGGCGGCAGCGCCAAGTCGCTCGTGCCGAACGCGAATGCACCGACCGGGCGCGGGTTCTTGGCCGTGGAGCGGTGCATGTCGATCTCGACCGTGCCGTCGACAGCCTCGTCGTTCACGTTCAAAAGATGCATCTGCACGAGCAGCTGCGTGCCCTTGGCCAGCTTGTGGCCTGCATCCTTCGGAAACTCCAGCTTCGCGTCGCCTGCCCCCGTGATGTAGAGCGGCTCCCAGGTCATGCGAAATAGGGTGTCACACTCAGCGAAGCCATCGGGCTCAGGGGCGAGCGGCTTCACGAACACGAGATGGTGCACAAAAGCCTGGGCCTTGCTGCTGTAGCCGCCGATGACCAGGTCCTCGTCGAGCGTGGTCGCGTAGCATAGGTAGCGTTCCTGCCCCGGCTCGATCGTGAATTGCTCTGTCTTCATCACGTAGGGGGCGAGCTCGGCTGTTTTGCTGTCGGCCACGACGTCCGTTGTGGCGACTTTGTCGCCCGATGTTGTGACCGCGGCGTCGGCGTGCTCATGCTCCGCGTGCTCGCCAGCGTCGGTCGCGGCATCCTGCTGCGACGTTTCGGTTTCCTCGTCAGACTCACAACCCAGGGCAAACAACAGGACAGCACAGCTGACGATCAGAGCATGACTTCGCATGGGCATCTCCCGTGATGACGGTGTCGACTGCAGAGGTCGACACCAACGAGCGCAGGAAGTTGCCAGCTGACATACGCAACCGCAAGAAACGACGTGCTCGTGTGCGCGAGCCGCGTGCTCAGTAGCTTACGCGCGCCTTACCGATGCGTGACGGCTGAATGAGCTACTGTCCGCGCTGGAACAACGCATCACGTACGAGGCGTGCGGGTCGCTTGGCTGCGGCCACCAAGCGCGGGCGCAAGTACAGGAGCTGGTTCCGAAGGCTCAGCGCACCGGGTGGAACGCGCGTGAAGTGAGGGTTCGGCTTGCCGCCTTCCGCGACGATGAAGTAGGGCGCGCCTGCCCCGGGCGCGTAATCGCTCAGCTTCATGTACTCGGCGACATACGCTACGCGCTTGCAGTCAGCGTCATTCGGACCGGTGCAGTGCAGCATGAGCGACGAGAACAAGATCACATCGCCCGCATCGGCATCGACGGTCACGTGCTCGCCGATCTCTTCGTCGACTTCCATCTGACCGACGCCTTTGAATGTGTGCGGCAAGAGCCCGCGCTTGTGACTGCCGGGCACGAGCTTGAGCGCGCCGTTCTGCAAGCGCGTCTCAGTGAGCGCGATCCAGAGCTGAAAGTGCTCGCGCTTGAGCTGGTTGTAGCCGTTGTCCTGATGCCAGCGGAAAATGCCTGCGCCGGGATGCTTGGTTACGGCTTGGTCCATGCTGATCCAGAGATCGCCGCCGGCCACCGCACTGATCAGCTCGATGATGTCAGGGCGCGCCAAGATCGAGCGCGCGAACTCGCTATGGAGGAAGATCTCGCCGGCGAAGCCGATGCCGTTGCCGTTGAGCGCCGCCTTGCGAGTCTCGAGCGCTGCGCAACGCTCCACCTCCGACAAGAAGCGCGCTGCATCGGCTTTGCTGAGCAAGCCTTTCAGAACGGTGTAGCCGCGCTCGGCGTATTCGGCCGCGTGCTTTGCATAGTCGAGAGCGATCGTCATGGCGCGCACACGCTAGCGCACATGCGGAAAAGCTGCCGTGAGCCACATCACCGTGCCACAAACATCTCGCACAATCTTTCCAGAGCGCGCGGCTCCTGGCCGGAGCAAGCATGGACGCGGAAACGAAAAAAGGCTCCCGCTGTTGCAGGAGCCTCTTCTTTGGCGTGGAAGCGGGTCAGTGCGCGGCGGCGCCGCTCTGGGCGATCTCGATGCGGGCGAGAGCCCAATCGAGATCGTTTTGCGCTTCGACTTGCTCTTGATCGCCGAGCACGAGGCCCTTCAGGCGAGCTTCGGCCTTGGCTTGGTCGGCCTTGGCTTTGTCCACAGACACATCCTGCGGGCGGGCGAAGAACTCGGTGATGACGCGCACGTGGCTCGCGTCCGCTTCGGAGTAGCCCGCACCGATCGCCGCGATCAACGTCTGGCCATCCTTGCGATAACGGATCACGCCGGGTCGGAGCGCAGCGAGCAGCTCGACGTGGTTCGGCAGCACGCCGAACTCACCGTTGACGCCCGGCAGCTGCACCGACTCGACCGCGAGGTCGAGCTGCATGCCAGTCGGGGTCGCGACGGTGAGCGCGAGCGCTGTGGCTTGGTCAGCTGCCACTTCAGCTCTCCAGCAGCTTCTTGGCCTTTTGCTTGGCCATCTCGATGTTGCCGACCAAGTGGAACGCCTGCTCGGGCAGAGTGTCGTGCTTGCCGTCGAGGATCTCCTCGAACGAGGAGATGGTCTCTTCCAGCGGCACGTATTGGCCGGGGATGTTGGTGAAGGTCTGCGCGACGTAGAACGGTTGCGACAGGAACTTCTCGATGCGGCGGGCGCGCTCGACGGTGACCTTGTCGTCTTCCGAGAGCTCGTCCATGCCCAAGATCGCGATGATGTCCTGGAGATCCTTGTAGCGCTGCAGGGTCGTCTGCACCGCGCGCGCGACCTTGTAGTGACGCTCGCCGACGATCGCCGGGTCGAGCATGGTCGAGGTCGAGGAGAGCGGATCCACGGCGGGGTAGATGCCCTTTTCCGAGATCGCGCGCGACAGCTCGGTGGTCGCGTCCAAGTGCGCGAAGGTCGTGGCCGGCGCGGGATCGGTGTAGTCGTCGGCGGGCACGTAGATCGCCTGCACCGAGGTGATCGAGCCCTTCTTCGTCGAGGTGATGCGCTCTTGGAGCGCGCCCATCTCGGTGCCGAGCGTGGGCTGGTAGCCGACGGCGCTCGGGATACGGCCGAGGAGCGCCGACACTTCGGAGCCCGCCTGCGTGAAGCGGAAGATGTTGTCGACGAACAGGAGCACGTCCTGGCCTTCGGTGTCGCGGAAGTACTCGGCGACCGTCAGAGCGGAGAGCGCGACGCGTGCGCGGGCTCCGGGCGGCTCGTTCATCTGGCCGTAGATGAGCGCGGTCTTGGAGATAACGGGCTCGCCGGTCTCCAGCTTCGACTCGTTCATTTCGACGTAGAGGTCGTTGCCCTCGCGAGTGCGCTCACCCACGCCGGCGAAGCAGCTCACGCCACCGTGCGCCTTGGCGACGTTGTTGATGAGCTCCTGGATCAAAACCGTCTTGCCGACGCCGGCACCGCCAAAGAGACCGATCTTGCCGCCCTTACGATACGGAGCGAGCAAGTCGATGACCTTGATGCCCGTCTCGAGGATCTCCGCCTGGGTGCTCTGCTCGACAAAGGCAGGCGCCTCGCGGTGGATCGACGCGTACTGCTTGGCGTTGACCGGACCCTTGCCGTCGACCGGGTCGCCGGTGACGTTCAAGATGCGGCCGAGGCACTCGGGGCCGACGGGCATGCTGATCGGACCGCCGGTGTTCTTCACCTTCATGCCGCGCACGAGACCCTCGGTGGAGTCCATTGCGATCGCGCGCACGGAGCCTTCTCCCAGGTGCTGAGCGACTTCGAGCGTCAGGTTGTCGTGCGCTGTGTTGATCGACGGGTTCGTCACCTTCAAGGCCGTGAGCAGCTCGGGCAGCTGGCCGGGCGGGAAATCCACGTCGACGACGGGACCGATGACCTGAGAGATTTGTCCTTCTGACATTTGCGATGTTCCTCGTTACGTCGTTAACACGTGAGCAGCAGCGGGGGATTAACCTTTGAGCGCCTCGGCGCCACCAATGATCTCCATCAGCTCGGTGGTGATGGCAGCCTGGCGGGCACGGTTGGCTTGCAGAGTCAGCGCCTGGATCATGTCCGCGGCGTTGTTGGTCGCGTTGTCCATCGCGGTCATCCGGGCGCCGTGCTCGGAAGCGACGGACTCCAAGAGCGCGCGGTAGACTTCGACGTTCACGTAGAGCGGCAGGAGCGTGCTCAGCAGCGTCTTCTGATCGGGCTCGTACAAGTAGTCTTGCAGCGAGTGCGCGTGCGCGCCTTCATTTGCAGGCACGACCTTCGGCTCGATCGGCAAGATGCGCTCGACAACGATCTTCTGCGTGATCGCGCTCTTGAACTCGTTGTAGCAGAGGTACACCGCGTCCAAGTTCTCTTCGGTGTAGTCGGCGATGATCATCTCGCCGATCTCGCGTGCCTTCTCGTAGCTGAGCGCGCTGAACACGTGGCCGAGAGAGTGCTCGATCTTCACGCCGCGACGGCGGAAGTAGTCCGATCCCTTGCGGCCGACAGCGGCAACGATCACCGACTTACCTTCGGAGACGAGCTGCTGGTAGTGCTTGAACGCGGCCTTGCTGATGCCCGAGTTGAACGCGCCTGCGAGACCGCGGTCGCTCGTGATGATCACGAGCATCACGCGTTTCGGATCGCGACGGTCGAGCAGCGGGTGCGGTGCACCGCCATCGCCTTCGCTCGCGCGTGCCGCGAGCGAAGAGATGATGTCGATCGTCTGCAAGGCGTACGGGCGCAGCGCCTGGATGTTCTCCTGGGCTTTGCGCAGACGCGCAGCTGCGACGAGCTTCATCGCACGCGTAATCTTACGCGTGTTCTTGACCGTCGAGATGCGCTTGCGGATCGCTTTGAGGTTGGCCATTGCCGGATCAGGCCTTCTTGGCGTCGAACACTTCGGAGAACGACTTGAGCGCGCCCTGCAGGCTCTTCTCGATGTCGGCGTCGAGCGCCTTTTTCGTGCCGATGTTCTGCAACAGGCTGGCGTGCGACGCCTTGAGGTACTCGAGCAGCTCGGTCTTGTAGCGACGGATCACGCTGATATCGAGGTCGTCGATGTAGCCCTTGTTCGCGGCGTAGATCAGCACGACCTGGTCGACGACGTCCATCGGCACAAACTGACCCTGCTTGAGCGCCTCGGTGAGACGCTGACCGCGTGACAGCTGCTTCTTGGTGGCAGCGTCGAGGTCCGATGCGAACTGCGCAAAGGCTTCCATCTCGCGGAACTGCGCGAGGTCGAGCTTCATCGTACCAGCGACCTGCTTCATCGCCTTGATCTGCGCTGCACCACCGACGCGCGACACCGAGATGCCGACGTCGATCGCGGGGCGTTGACCGGAGCGGAACAAGTCGCTCTGCAAGAAGATCTGACCGTCCGTGATCGAGATCACGTTGGTCGGGATGTAAGCCGAGACGTCGCCTGCCTGGGTCTCGATGATCGGCAACGCGGTGAGCGAGCCGCCCGAGTCCGGCAGCTTCTTGGCTTCGAAGCCAGCGCCCTTGCTCTTCGCGTGGGCTTCGGCTTCGTGTTTCGCCTCTTTGCCGAGGAAGTAGTCGGCGCTCTGACCGCTGGGGCGCGTGGCTTCGCCACCCGTGGGGACGACTACCCACTCTTCAGCCATCTTCGCGGCGCGCTCGAGCAAGCGGCTGTGGAGATAGAAGACGTCGCCTGGATACGCCTCGCGTCCGGGCGGACGACGCAGGAGCAAGGAGAGCTGACGGTACGCAGTCGCCTGCTTCGAGAGATCGTCGTAGATCACGAGCGCGTGACGACCGCTGTCGCGGAAGTACTCGGCCATCGTGCAGCCGGAGTAGGGCGCGATGAACTGGAGCGGCGCCATCTCGGAGGCACCGGCGCACACCACGGTCGTGTACTCGAGCGCGCCGTAGCGAGCGAGACGGTCCACGACGCCAGCGACGGTCGACTGCTTCTGACCGATCGCGATGTAGAAGCACTGAACGCCTTTGCCCTTTTGGTTGATGATCGTGTCGATCGCGACGACGGTCTTGCCCGTCTGGCGGTCGCCGATGATCAACTCGCGCTGGCCGCGGCCGATCGGGATCATCGCGTCGATCGCCATGATGCCGGTCTGCATCGGCTCGCCGACGCCCTGACGCGCCATGATACCGGGCGCCTTGATCTCGACGCGGCGGCGGTGCGGTGTGGTGATCGGGCCCTTGCCGTCGATCGGCTCGCCGAGCGCGTTCACGACGCGACCGAGCAGCGCTTCGCCGACCGGCACGTCGAAGATGCGGCCCGTGCGCTTGACCGTATCACCCTCGCGGATTTTGCGATCCGAGCCCATGAGGGCGATACCGACGCTGTCGGCATCGAGGTTCAGCACCATGCCCATGAGCTCGCCCGGGAACTCGACGAGCTCGCCGGCCATCGCGCTGTCGAGGCCGTAGACGCGGGCGATACCGTCACCGACGGTGAGCACCGTGCCGGTCTCCATGACCTCGACGGTCTTGTCGTAGGAGGCGATCTGTTTCTGGATGATTCTGGAGATCTCTTCGGCGCGCAGCTGCATCGGCTACCTCGTTAGGGTCGTTGTATCGACCCTGCAAATCACATCAGGGAAAGTTGAAGGACTGACCACGCGAGGTGGTCGGGAGAGGCTTAGCGGGAGAGCTCGTGCTTGAGCTCATCGAGTTGGTGGCGGAGGCTACCATCGAACACTTGGTCACCGACACGGGTCACGACGCCGCCGAGCAGGCTGGCGTCGACACGGCGCGATACGCTCACCTTCTTGCCGGTGACGCGCTCCAAGGTCTTCTGCAGCTCTTGAAAGTAGGCTTCCGGCAGCTCGGTGGCCGTCACGACCTCGGCGCGCACGCGACCGGAGCGCGCTTCGGCGTGCTCTTCGTAGGCGCTGGCGATGTCTGCGACGAAGCCGAGCCGACCGCGGTCGGACACGAGCAGCAGCGTGTCGCGCGCCAGCGGATCCATGCCGCTTGTAGCTGCGAGCTCACGCAGGATGTCACGGCGCGATTGCACGCCGACGCTGGGGTTCTCGAACGCGGCCCGCAGCTCACGGCTGCTCTGCCAGCTGTTTGCAAACTCTTTCAGGTCTTGGCCGATCTTGTCGACCGAGCCCGCTTGTTCAGCGAGCGCATACAGGGCGGATGCGTAACGGCGGCCGAGGATGCTGGTCGTCATGCGCGCTTCTCCGTGCTGGCTTTGCCGTTCTCCGCGACCTTGTTGAGCTCACGCAGGAAGGTCTCAGCGAGGCGCTGTTGATCTTCGGGGGTGGACAGCTCGCGCGCGGCTTTCTCGGCGGCTTCGGCGGCGGCCTGGACGACCTCGCGACGGATCTGCGTTTCGAGCTGCTCAGCCTGACGTTGCACGAGCGCGTCGGTCTCGGCCTTGAGGCGCGCGACGCTCTCATTGGCTTCGGCGACGATGCGCGCGCGATCGCGCTCTGCCGCCTCGGCGACGTCCTTGCGCAGCTTGGCGAGCTCAGCGTCGAGCGACTTCATGCGGTCGGTGTACGTGTTGAATGCGGCTTCGGCGGCGCTCTTCACCGCAGCAGCTTCCGAGATGCCGCGCTCGATGCTCTCACGGCGCGTGCCCAAGAACGATGCGACAGGCTTCTTGCCCATGCGCACGATCAGGATCACCAGCAGCGTGAAGTTGACGACCGAGCCCCAAAACTCGATCGCGTGCTCGCCGCTGACAATCTCTTTCAAGGTGAGCTGGCCATGGTGCTCGCCGTGGCCCGAGTGCTCGGCCTCGACCGCGTCCTCCGCGTGCTCCTTGTCGGCGTGCACGAGCTGTGGCGCGGCGACGCCGAGCAGCACCCAAAATGCGAATCGCTTGCAAAAACGCGAGATCACTGGACGTTCCTTCCGAGCAGCTTGCTGGTCAGCTCACGCGCGATGGTGGGCACCTGGGCGAGCGCAGCCCTGCGGACTTCGCCCGCTTGCGCGTCCAGCTTGTCCTTCGCGCTCTTCTGCGTCGCAACGGCTTGGCTGCGCGCTTGCTCGGTCAGCTGGCGCGCGAGCTTCTGCGCTTCAGCGCGTGCACGCTCGCGCTCTTCGTTCGCGGCAGCGCTCACACGGCGCAGCTCGCCTTCGAAGTGCTCGCGCTTCGAGACAGCTTCTTCCTGCATGCGCTTCGCTTCGGCTTTGGCGCCGTCGATCGCTTGTTCGCGCGCGTCGAAGAGCTGCATGGTCGGATTGAACACCAGCGCCTTCAGAATGAAGAACGCGATGAAGAAGATGCCCATTTGGATGAAAATGGATGCGTCTAGGTCGATCACAGACCCACCGGACAGCATCACGCCCAATGCGATTGAGGCAAGCATCGGTCTCTTCCTGGTCACGTGCTCGCGAGTCGCGAGCGCGCGGGACATGACTCGGCGGTGGACCTGGCTGACCCAGGCTGCCACGCCAAGCGTTGCGTTAAGGCGCGCGCTGCTTACCAGTGGCGCCGCTTTGGGTCAAGATACCTATGACCCTCGTTCAAGTCATACGGCCGTGCGTACAGCGCTCGCACGCGTACACACAGCCTTAACAGAAGTTACGTCAGACAGCTGCTCGCCAGCGAGCTCAGTGCTTGTCGTTGTTGGCGAGGCTTGCTTGTTGCGCGCGCTCTGCCACCACGCGTCGGAGCGCGCGGATCGTCTTCTGCGTTGCTTTCTCGTTCTCACTCTGAACCAAGCTTGCTGGCAGAGGAACCTTTGGGTCCATGAGCAGCTGGAACGCAACCAAGGTGTGCGTGCTATCGACGGGTGTAAGCTCCCAGCGGGCGAACATGGCGTCCATGTTGCCTTGCACCATCTTGGCCTCGATCACCTGGGTCTTGCCGACGTTCGCCTTGGGGGTGACCTTGAGCTGGGCCCAGAGGGTCATGGTGTCCTTGGCGATACTGGCCTGCATGTACACGAGTGCGCTCGTGCCGCGTCGGCTGAGCACGCGTGAGGCTCGGAAGTGCGGCATGAACTTCTCGTAGCTGCCGTAGTCCTCGACCACCTTGCGCACGGACTCGAGCGAAGCTTCCACGACACCTTCAGCCCGGCCCGCCTTGTTCGCGACGGGAGTGACTTTGATCTCGAGCTCGGGTGCGGGCTCAGGTTTGGTGGTGCCGTTGGGCTGACCTTCGGCGCGCGTCACGGCGGGCGAGTAACCGCAGAGCAGGCTGATCGCGAGGGCGGCGGAAGGCAGGGTGCGTTTCATGTGACGGAACCTCAGTACCCCACTAGACGCGCCGCGGGCCCTCCCGATTCAGGTGCTCGGGGACACGCTGCAACGTACGGCTGAGAGTCCATTGTACACGGCTCTTGTGACGTCGCCCGCCGGGTTCTCCGGGCTTCGCATGCTTATCCAGCTTTCTGAGCGACTCACTGCGCGCTTGGCCACTGCAGCGTACAGCTGCATAGGTGCCGCTTGGGGCTTTTCTCCTCTTCACCGTACACGTGCCAGGCGCGCTCAAAGCTCTTCGATGCGGAGCGCTTGTGGCGTAGCGGTGACGACGTCCAATGCAGCGATCTCGCGCAGGGCGTTCTGCACGTCGCCTTCGCGCGCGGGGTGAGTGAGGACGACCACGAACACCGGCTGCGCCGTTTCATGGCCGTCCTGCACCATCTGCTCGATGGACACGTCGAATTTGCCGAGGACTGACGCGAGCTTGCCGAGCACGCCGCTGCGGTCTGGGACCGAAAAACGCAGGTAGAAGCGGCAGCGATGGTCGCGAATGTCTTGAACGCTTGGGACAGTCACGCGGTCGCCGCGGAAGGAGCGCTGCGGCACGCGGCCGTGGGCGGCGCTGTGTAGGTTCCGGCCGACGTCGAGGATGTCGCTCACCACGCTGACTGCGGTGGGCAGCGCGCCCGCGCCCATGCCTGAAAGGAGGCACGGCCCGACCGCGGCGCCCTCGATGTAGACGGCGTTGAGCGCGCCATTCACGCTCGCGAGCACGCTCTTTTTGCTGATCAACGCGGGTTGTACGCGCAGGTCGAGCGCGCCGTTCGGGAGCGCGAGCGACACGGCCAAGGGCTTGATCACGTAGCCGAAGCGCGCCGCAAAGCGGATGTCGAGCGCGCTCACCTGGTCGATGCCGGTGGTCGCGATCTGGTTCAGCTCGAGCTTGGCGCCGTACGCGAGCGTCGCGAGGATCGCGAGCTTGTGCGCGGCGTCGCCGCCGCCCACGTCGAGCGTGGGGTCGGCTTCGGCGTAGCCTTTCGCTTGGGCCTCGGCGAGCGCGGGACCGAAGTCGATCCCAGCCTCCGACATGCGCGAGAGGATGTAGTTGCTCGTGCCGTTGATGATGCCGCGCACGGCTCGAATGCGATCTGAGGCAAAGGCTTCGCGCAGCACACGGATTACGGGCACGCCGCCGGCCACCGCGGCTTCGAAGTACAGGTCGGCGCCGCGCGCCTCGGCGAGCTCGATGAGCTCGTGGCCGCGCGCAGCGACCAGCGCTTTGTTCGCCGTGACGACGGACTTGCCTGCCTCGAGCGCCGCCTTGAGGTACTCGTAGCTGGGCTCGACCCCACCCATGACCTCGACCACCAGCTCGACGCTGGGATCGTTCACGACCTCGGCGGGGTTGTAGGTCAGAAGCTCCTTCGGAACGTAGGGACCGCGGTCCTTCTCGGTGTCGCGCGCAGCGATTCGGCGCACCTCGATCGTGCCGCCGAGCCGAGCCTCGATGCTGGCTGCGTTCTCTTTCAGCAGTCGCATGATGCCCTGACCGACAACGCCGCAGCCGATCATGCCGATCCGGATGTTCCGCAAGTTGGCCTCCTGAGTCGCGGGAGGCTAAATCGAGGAGGGGGATTCGGCAACCTCGTCATGACGCTGTGGAACCGCGACTCGATGTTTCTTTTGGCGCTGATCGTGCTGTTCGCGCTGCTCGTGGTGCTGCACGTGTTTTTTTGGTTGGGGAGCCTGCGCGACTCGGCCGTCCCCAAGCTCTTGCGCTGGTTTACGTGGTTGCCGCCGCTCGGGTGCGTGGCCAGCTTCTGGTCGGGCGCGCGCGTGCTGCCAGTGGTTTGGTGCATCGTGCTGATCGCCTATCTCGTGCTACGCAGCAGCGCATGACTGAGCCGCGTTATCCGTACTTGCATGTCGCCGTCGCGCTCGAAGAGGTCGAGCTGGTTTCCAGTTTGCTGTTTGATCTCGGCGCGCTCGGCATCGAGGAGCGCGACGCGAGCACGTTGCTCAAATCGCAGGCGGGCGAGGACACGACGACGTTGGTCGCGAGCTTCGAGGACGATGCGGCTGCGGGCGCCGCGCAGGCCGAGCTGTCGGGCCAGTGGCGCGCGCAGCTCGAGCACGTGGTGGGCGACGCATGGCGCGACGGCTGGAAGGCATATTTCAAGCCGCTGCGCGTCGGTGAGCGCTTCGTGGTACGGCCTTCATGGGAGCCGTACACAGCACAGCCGAATGATCTCGTGATCACGTTGGACCCGGGTCAGGCATTCGGGACGGGCACGCACGAGACGACGCAGCTCTTGCTCGGCGCGCTGTCAGGTCACGTTGAGCCAGGTGCGCGCGTGCTCGATGTGGGCACGGGCAGCGGCATCTTGGCGATCGGCGCGTGTTTGCTCGGCGCGTCGCATGTCACGGCGATAGATGTGGATCCGCTGGCGGTGTCCGCGACGCAGGAGAACGCTGCAGCCAATGGCGTCAGCGACCGCATCGCGGCCAGCGACACCGACGTCGCGCAGATCAACGAGCGCTTTCCGCTCGTGCTCGCGAACATCGAGGCGCGGGTGCTGGTGCCGATGGCGAGTGTGCTGAGCGAGCGCGTCGCTGATGGCGGCAAGTTGTTTCTGAGCGGGCTTCTAGCGCCGGATATGGAGAGGATGCTGGCGGCGTATGCGCATATGCGGGTGTTGAGCCAGCTTGAAGCAGGCGACTGGCGCGCGCTCTTACTGGAGCGAGCCGGCTGAATGGCGCCCGCCGCGCCAGCTGCCGCTCATCGAGCGGGCCACGGCCACGGCCACGTAGTCCTAACCGTTGCCGTAACCGTCACCGGAAGAAGACCGGAGATCGGTTGCGATCACGGTTACGGTTACGATTACGACTTGTTGTGGGGGGAGGTTGATGGGTAAGCGGCGGCTTTATGCTTCGCAGCTGCCGGCGGCAGGGGCCGAGCTGACGCTCGACGAAGAGGCGCGTCGTCATGCTGCCGTATTGCGGCTTTCGCCTGGTGATGAGCTGCGTTTGTTTGACGCCCGTGGCTGCGAGGCAGACGCACACGTCGTGCGCTGCGACAAGCGCGCGCTGGTGTGCGTGGTGGCTGACCCGGAGCAGATTGCCCCGCCGCGCGAGCGCCTGCAGCTGGCAGTGTGTGTGCCGAAGGCAGCCAAGCTCGAGCTGATCGTGCGCATGGCGACCGAGCTCGGCGTATCTGCAGTGCAGCTGATCGCGAGCGAGCATGCGGTGCCGAAGTACGGAAGCGATGCACCTAAGCTGGAACGTCTGCAGCGCATCGCGATCGAGGCGTGTGCTCAATCCGAGCAGGCGTACGCACCAGCGCTGCTCGGACCGCTGCCGCTCTCAGCAGCATTGGCAGCGCTGGATCCGACGACAGCCAAGCTCGCGTGCGTGACGCGTGTCGACGCTCGGCCGATCGCGCAGGTCGCGTCGCAGCTATCGGCTGCAGAAGTGTGGGTGTTGGTGGGGCCGGAGGGCGGCTTCTCCTCGAGCGAGCTTGCGTTGCTCGAACAGTACGAGGCCTGTGCCATTTCCTTGGGTCGCGGCATTCTGCGGGTGGAAACCGCATGCGTCGCAGCATGTGCGACGCTGCTGTGTTCCATGCGCGACCGTTCATAAGCTGCTGTTTTTCGGGCCTCTGCGCGCTATGCTTGTCAGCTCATTGGGCGAGTTATGTCAGCGCTAACCTCTCTTCTCGTACGCGATGACGCGGTCTCCGTACGTCAGATCGAAGAGGCGCTCGCTCGCCAAGTGGTCGATGGTGGCGAGCTGGACACGGCGCTCTTGGAGCTGTCGGCGCTGCCCGAGAACAAGCTGATCGCGTATCGCGCGGCGAGTGAGCGTGGTCAGCCAGCGACGCGCGAGCAGGTGATGGCGGCGAGCTCTGCGACGCGTGCGCTCTTGCCGGGCGAGCTTGCGATCGCGCTGCAAGTGTCGCCGCTGTCGCACGATGACAAGACGCTCATCGTGGCTGCGGTGCGTGCGCTCAAGCCTGCCGAGCTCGCGCAGCTCGCGGACCGTACCGGCCGGCAGATACAGGTGCGCATCACGTCGGAGCTGCGGCTCTTGGCGGCGCTCGAGCGCTTTTACGGTCATGCGCTCATGCCGCGGCACGCGGTGCTCTTGAATCGCGTGGACGCGCAGCCCGCGGGTGAGCTCGTGCCGGTCGAGCCGATGCAAGCGGCTATCTCGCGCGCGTCGATGAAGACTGAGCAGCTGCCTGCGTTCGAGGAAGCGGAAGATTTTCAAGCTGTGCTCGCCGCCGCGTTCGAGCGCGCGAGCATGTCGCCGCATGCGGGCACGCCCGCAGTCGATCCGGATGAGACGCGGCCGCTGAGCGCGAAGCGCGCGTACGAGACGCAGAAGCGGCGAACGCGTCCGCCCGAAGAGACTGTGAAGCTCGGCTCGGGATTGATCCAAGCGCGGCCCGCGCAGTCTGCGGTGCGTGTGAGCGCGGTAAAGGCGCAAGAGCCGTCAAGCTCGGCCGCGCAGCTGCCGGTGCAAGGGGCGCCCGCTGGGTCGGGGCTTACGGCTGCGGCTGCTGGTGGTTCTGCGTCTGCTGCGCGTGAGCCAGCGGCAGCCTCAGTGCGTGAGCCTGCGGCTCAGCTTGCGTCTGCTGCGGGGCCTGAGTCTGCGGCTGGTGGTTCCGCTGATTCCGCGTCCGCAGCGCGTGACCCGGCTGCTGGATCCGCGCTTTCGCCAGCTGGTGAATCAGCGCGCGAATCTGCGGATGACGCGGGTGAGCTCGCGGGTGGTTCGACGCGTGACCTCTCTGGTGCGCGTCAGTCCGCTGGTGCGCGTGAGTTTGCGGGTGGTGCGCGTGAGTCTGCTGGTGGTTCGGCGCGTGAGTCCGCGGGTGATGCGCGTGAGTCTGCTGGTGGTTCGGCGCGTGAGTCTGCGGGCGGTTCAGGGCGTGGGTTTGCTGGTGGATCAGCGCGTGAGCTCGACGGTGGATCAGCGGGTGAGCTCGCGGGTGGTTCGGCGGCGCGTGAGTGTGCGGGTGGTTCGGCACGTGAGTTTGCGAGTGGTGCGGCGCGTGAGTTCGCTGGTGGTCCAGCGCGTGAGTCTGCTGGTGGTGCGCGTGAGCCTGCTGGTGGTACGCGTGAGTCTGCTGGTGGTTCGGCGCGTGAGTTTGCGGGTGGTGGGCGTGAGTCTGCTGGTGGTTCGGCGCGTGAGTTCGCGGGTGGTGCGCGTGAGTCTGCTGGTGGCGCGGGTGAGTCTGCGGGTGGTTCAGGGCGTGGGGTTGCTGGTGGTACGGGTGAGGCTGCTGGTGGTTCGGCGCG
>Ga0190269_10000564_pt1 | contig 18803 bp, 15 predicted proteins | sample Popmic249IS_FD_133749 | JGI IMG/M metagenome (GOLD analysis project Ga0190269, IMG submission 133749) | Populus adjacent soil microbial communities from riparian zone of Blue River, Arizona, USA - 249 IS | ecosystem: Environmental > Terrestrial > Soil > Riparian zone | place: USA: Arizona... | reverse complement strand
TCGAAGCGCTCACGTGCCCGGCGCTGCAAGCGATCGTAGCGCGCACGCAAGGCAGGGTGTTGCGCGTAGAGCGCGCTGATCTTCCCGAGGTGATCCGTGAACGACGGCTCGTCGTGCATCGCGAGCGCAGCGTTGCAGCGTAGCTCGCACAGCCGGCCGTACACGACGCTCTGCGTGCCAGGGTTGCTCGCAGCCTCTTGCACCACCTCGTCCAGCGCGCGAACGCCCTGCGGGGCCTCTTCGAGCGCGACCTGACAGAGGCCGACCAGCGCTCGCAATCGGTAGCGGTTCGCGTCGAGCTTCGCGCCTAGCCGGGCCGCGCCTTCGAGAACCTCGCGCGCCACGGCCATCGCCTGCTTCGGCTCGCCGAGCTCGTACAGCGCTTCAGCCTTCGAAATCGCGAGGTGTATGAACGCGCCGTGCCCGAACGGCTCGAGCTGCCCGAGCGCGGCATCGGCCGTTGCCAGTGCTCGGCGGTGGTCGCCAGACAGCGAGCTTACGCGCGCTTCGTTCATCGCGAGCCACGGCAACCAGCCGGGAAAGCGCGCCGCGCGCTCGCGTAGCTCCGCCCCACAGCGGGTAAGCTCCAACAAATCGCCGCACGCGTCCGCTGCTTGCTGCTCGCGCAGCACGCTCATATGGAGGTGCTGATCGCTGCGCTCGCTCTGGAGGGCGAGCAGCTCGCGCTCCCTGCGGTAACGCTGGGCGTCGCGATAGCGGCCGGTCATCAGGGCGTGCGTGCGCCGGAGCTGGAGCGCCAGCACCGCGTAGACGGGCTGCGCCTCGAGCGCGGGGGCGTACGAGAGCGCCCTGTCTTGGCCTTCACCCGCCAGATGCTGCCCGTGGTAATAGCAGTTGAGCGCATGGACGGCGCGCCGGAGGTCGTCATCGAAGCCATCGATCGGGTGACGCGTGCCCTCGACGATGCGCACCGCATAGTCGGAGATGTCCTCGCCCCAGCCGAGGGAGCGCGGCAAGCTCTCCACGATGTCCGCGACGACGTCGAGGCTGGGCGACAGACCGCGATACAGCTTGATCGTACGTTCGAGCGGCCAGCAGCGCTCCGGTTCGTAGCGGATCGCATACGCGCCACCCGCGGCCGCGCAGACGATCGCGAGGTAGCGCAAGGCCGTCATCGGATCGAGACCGCGCTCTTGCTCGCTCGCCGCGGCGTGGCGCGCGATCGCCGCGTTGAAACACCGCGACATCTTCTCGCGGTCATCGAGCGCCGCCGGCTGCTCGTGCCATAGGTCGAGCCCGAGATCGGCGCGCAGCGCCTCGAGCGTCTCGGGGACGTACGACACGAGGTCCGCACGCACGACCGATGCGCGGCCCACGAGCGCCGCCCGCAGCAGCAGTAAGCTGGCTTTCGATGCGCCCGTCTGCTTGCGGTAGGCAAGCAGCTGCTCGAGCAGCTGCAACCCCTGATCCGTCCGGGCGAAGCTCGAAGCGGCGCCGGAAAGTGTGTGGCGTAGATCTTCATCGCGAAGCAGCGCGCTGGCGGCCGCATGCTCTGCGATCTGCCAGAAATGGTGCGCTGCGAGCAGCGCGTAGCTGGCATCGCGTTGCGCTGCCTCGGCATGCAGCGCCGCGAGCGTTCGGTGCAGCGCAGCCTTGCGCTCGGCGCCCAGCCGGCTCGAAAGCCACTCGAGGACTGCCTGCTTGTGCAGCACGTAACCGGCTTCCGTCGCGGCCAGCACCTGCACCGACGTCAGGTCAGCGAGCGCTGCGATGCCGTCGCCGCCGTGCGCTTCGAACACTCGCAAGTAGTCGTCCATCGAAAACGGCAGAGGCTGAATCTCGACGGCGAGCAGCTCCAGGAAGCTGCGCGCTTCATCGCCGAGCGTTGCGAGACGATGGCCGAGGGCGTCCCTCAGCTCGCTCGGAAGGCAAACGCCCTCGAAAGAGTCCGGCAAGCGGAAGCTGCCGCTCGAGCGGACGGCGATTCGATGCTCGACCAGGTATTGCGCATACGCCATGCAATCCGCCGGCCGGCCGCCGCTCACCGGGTGCAACCAGCGCGCGAGACGCGCCACGTTGTGCACCTCTCCGAACACCGCGCGCGCCCAATCCTCGATCTCGGTCTCGCTGAACGGCTTCAGGTTGATCAGCACGCCGTTCTGCCGCAGCACTTGCAACGCTCCGGTGCTCGGAGTCTCCGAGTCGCACGTGACCGCGAGCAGCAAGCGCCGACGGCGCGCGAGCAGCGCGAGCTGTGCGAGCAGCTTTTGGCTGGCCGGGTCGGCAACGTCTACGTCGTCGACGAGGACCGCGAGCGTACTGCGCTCGGCCCGGGCGTTGAGCCAATCGAGCAGACTGCGCTGAGCCTCAGCGAGCTCCGCGCTCGAGGTGGCAGCAGGATCGATGCCCTCGCGCAGCCAGGCAGGCGCCGCCGCGCTGGCTTCGGAGTCGGCGAGCAGGACGCGCGTGGCCGTCTGCCCGAGGGTACGGGCGAGCGCGAGCGGCGCGCTGCCCGCGAGCTTGCCACCGGCGCGCAATACGGGGTGCCCGGCGAGCCGGACCTGCAAGGCAAGCGCGTCGAGCAAGCGCGAGCGGCCCATGCCGCGCTCGCCTTGGATGACGCATAGCGAGCCACGGCCCTCGGCCGCGGATTGCAAGAGGCCGCCGAGCTGCCGCAGCGGGACGTCGCGGCCGATCAGCTTGGGCGTTTCGAGGTGTGCGCTCGCAGTCTCATCGCTGGCCGGCACGCTATGGCGAGAGCCGCCGCGCAGGTGCTGGACCACCTCTGCCGCGCCGCGCGGCCGCGCGCTCGCGTCGAGGCTGATCATGGACATCACGAGCTCATCGAGCGCTTCCGGCGTCTCGGGCGCGAGGTCCCGAACGCGCCGCGGCCGCTCCTTCCAGGTCGCCGTCAATGCGGCCAAGGTGCGCGCCGGATAGGCATGGCGACTCGTCAGCGCAAAGTACGCCAGCGCTCCCAAGCCAAACACGTCCGAGCGCGCATCGAGCGGCTCTTGTCCGAGCGCTTCGGGTGGCATGAAAGGCGGCGTGCCCATCGGCGCGTGGCGCTCGTCCATCGAGACCGTGGCGCCGAAGTCGATGAGCTTGATCGCGCCGTCGCGCGTGCGGATCACGTTGCGCGCGGACAGATCGCGGTGCACCCAGCGGCGCGCATGCAATATCGAAAGCGGCTCGCACAGCGCCTGCAACAGCTCGACGACTTCGCCAGCCGGCAGCGGCGCGAGGTCGTTCAGCGGCTCACCCTCGAGCAACTCCATGGTGTAGAAGGGCAGATCGCCCGCGAACGAGAAGTCGTACACGCGCACGACATTCGGATGCGCTACTTGTGTGAGCACCGAGTACTCGTGGCGGAACGACGGAAGGAAGCGCTCGCGGTTGCGGCCGCGTGCCTCAGGCTGCAGCGCCTTGAGCGCGACCCGGCGGCCGAGCTGCTCGTCGTACGCGCACACCACTCGCGCGACGCCACCTTCGCCCACATCGCGCTCGATGCGGTAGCGACCCGCGAGCATGCTGCCCAGAGCGAGTGGACTGCTCATCGGGGGCGAGAGAGAGGGTTCGGACATCTAGCTAAAAGCAATCATCACATGACGAGGCCCGGCTCCGAAAGCTCGGCGCGCTCCGAGCGCGCGCAAACGATTGTGTGTGACTCTGCGCTGCGGGCGGCGCAGCAGCGACGTTACTTCGGTTATCGGTCCGTCCCGCGTGTCCCGCCTGCGGGGCACAGCGGGTTAACCTCTAGCTGCCCTGCGGCTCGACCCTCGTCGCGAGCTGCTGGGCCATCTGGTGGAAGTCGCTGCCGGGCGTAATGAAGCGGACCGTCGTGGTCAGGTTCGCGTCGATCAGGTTGTCGAACGGCACGTAGCGTAGCGACAGCTGCCCGCTGGTGCTGACCATCACGCCATCGAGCCCCTCCTCGAACAGCGCTCGGTACGCGCCCAGGCCCAGCTGGCTGCCGAGCAGCACGTCGAAGCCGTGCGGCGCCGCGCACCGGGACTCGTAGCCGAGCTGCACGCCCGTGACCTTGAGCGACTTGCCCGTGCGCTGCTTGTAGCGAGCGGACGTGCGCGACGCGATCATGCGGCCGAGGTCGACGTTGGAAAACGAAATATTGCCGTACGGGTCGCGCGGCGCGCCGGCGATCGCGTTCTCCGGCAGCAGCTCCGCGAGGCCCTCCGCCAAGACGACCGTGCCGTAGTGCTTGCCGTGCTTCTCTCGCGTTACGAACAAGTCGACGATGTGATCGGTGAACGCCTCGAGGTCGATCCGGCCGTCGCTGCTCTGCAGGTTGCCCGCGATGTCTTCGACGCCGATGACCAGGTGCGCCTCGCCCGCCACGGCGACGCCATAGGCTAGCCACCCAGCCCGCCGGCCCATCGTCGATACGATGTAGTAGCTCTGGGTGGCGATCGCGTCGGCGCGCAGGTTCAGCAGCTCCTTGGCCATCACGTCGACGGCCGTGAAGAACCCGAACGTAAAGTCGATGCCGCCGTAGTCGTTGTCGATCGTCTTCGGCACGTGCACGACGCGCACGCGGCGCGCGTCCTTGGGCAAGAGGCGCTGGTATTCGTACAACAGGTTGGCCGTGCGCAGCGTGCCGTCGCCGCCGATCGAGATGAGCGCGTCGAGCTCGAGGGCGCACAACCCTTCGTACACGCGCTTGAGACCCGCGTGCTTGGCAGGGTCGTCGAGGTCGGCCAAGGTCTTGATGTCGCCGCCTGGGTTACTGCGGGCCGTGCCGATCAGGATGCCCCGGGCGTTGCGCAGCCCGCGCAGGTCTCGGTTCTCGATCACGCGATAGTGAAATCCGGCTAGCAAATCCGTGCCAGGGCTGTAGTCCGCGATCCGCGAATACCCTTGCAGCAGCCCGATCACCTCGCAGCCAGCCCGCTTGCAGGCGCTCGCGGCCGCCGCGATGACCGCGTTCGCCGCGGGCGCAGGCCCGCCTGCGAACACGATCCCCACGCGCGGTTTTTTGCCCGGATTCGTCATACCGACACCTCGTTTGGGAGCGTAACGCGCCCTGCGAGTGAAGGCGCACACCCTGCATGAGTGCCCCGTTTTAACGGCCAGAACACAGGTTGGAAACAGAGCTCCGGTACCCCTTCGAGGCAGCTCGAGAGAGCGGACATCCGCGCGCGTCGTCGCGGCCTTGAGAGGAGCCTCTGCCCATGCTGAGAATGAAGACCCTATTTGCGATGCTGAGCCTGGCGCTCGGCGTCGGCCTGGCCGGCTGCCAGCCACCTGCGGAGAAGCCAGCCGAGCCGGCTGCGCCCGCGACGCCCGAAGCACCTGCGGTCGCCGCTCCCGCCGCGCCGGCGGAGGACACGTCGGGCCCCGTCAAGGTCGGCATCCTCCACTCGCTCTCGGGCACCATGGCGATCAGCGAGACGTCGCTCAAGGACGTCGCGCTGATGGCGATCGAAGAGATCAACGCTCAGGGCGGCGTGCTCGGTCGCAAGCTCGAGCCGGTCGTCGTCGACCCCGCCTCGAACTGGCCGCTGTTCGCCGAGAAGGCCCGCGAGCTGATCCAGAAGGAGAAGGTCGCCGTGACCTTCGGCTGCTGGACGTCCGTGTCGCGCAAGTCCGTGCTGCCGGTGTTCGAGGAGCTGAACGGCTTGCTCTTCTACCCGGTTCAATACGAGGGCGAGGAGTCTTCGTACAACGTGTTCTACACGGGCGCCGCGCCGAACCAGCAAGCGATCCCCGCGACCGAGTACCTGATGAGCGCGGCCGGCGGTGGCGCCAAGCGCTTCGTGCTGCTCGGCACGGACTACGTGTACCCGCGTACGACCAACAAGATCCTCCGCCACTTCCTGCTCTCGAAGGGCGTCGCCGAGGCGGACATCATGGAGGAGTACACGCCGTTCGGTCACAGCGACTACCAAACGATCATCGCGAACATCAAGAAGTTCGCCGAGGGCAAGCGCACCGCCGTGATCTCGACCATCAACGGCGACTCGAACGTGCCCTTCTACAAAGAGCTGGGTAACCAGGGCCTCAAGGCGGAGGACATCCCGGTCGTCGCGTTCTCGGTCGGCGAGGAAGAGCTCCGCGGCATCGACACCAAGCCCCTCGTCGGTCACCTCGCCGCGTGGAACTACTTCATGTCGATCGATAACCCGATCAACAAGGGCTTCATCGACAAGTGGAAGGCGTACGTCGCGAAGAACAACCTGCCCGACGGCGCGAAGCGCGTGACCAATGACCCGATGGAGGCCACGTACGTCGGCATCATGATGTGGAAGCAAGCCGTCCAGCAGGCCGGCACGTTCAACGTGGACGCCGTGCGCCAAGCGGTCGCGGGCCAGGTCTACAAGGCGCCGAGCGGCTTCGAGATCAAGATGGACGAGCGCAACCACCACCTGCACAAGCCGGTCGTGATCGGCGAGGTCCAGGAGGACGGTCAGTTCAAGATCGTGTGGCAGACCGATGGGCCGGTCCGCGCGGCTCCGTGGAGCCCCTTCGTGCCGGATAGCGCGAAGAAGGTCGCGGACTGGACGTACCCGTGGGTGTGCGGCAACTGCACCGAGGGCAAGTACGGCGGTCCCGTCGCGCTGAAGTGATCCATTCGTAGCCTCCGCAGGGGTCTCGTACGCAGCTCACGAGATCCCTGCGGCCTCACCGCTCGCTTTGGCTCCCGTCGCACAAGCATCGACCATGCACGAACGCTCCACTTCTCTGCTCCTTAGCGCGTTGCTCGCGGGCTTCACCTTGCTGCTGCTCGCGACGAGCGGCCGAGCGTTCGGCCAAGCCTCGGTCGCTCAGCTCGCAGCGGATCTCGGCTCGAGCGACTTCGACAAGGTCAGCGCCGCCGTCACCGCGCTGGGCTTTTCGAAGGACCCCGCCGCGCTGTCCCTGCTGGCGGCGCTCGACGAGAAGAAGCTCAAGATCGACAAGGCGGGCGCCCCGCTCATCGAGCAAGAGGACGGCGCGCTCAAGAATCCGCTGACCGGCGCGAGCGCGACCTCGAAGGAGGGGCTGACCACGCCCGGCCTCAACAACATCGTGCGCCGCACGCTGCGCCTGTCGCTCGCGAACCTCCGCCTGCGCTCCGAGGACGCGGAGCAGCGCCGGCTCGCCGCCCAGACCCTCGCCGAATCGCCGACTGCGGAGAGCGCCGCGATGCTGCACGACGCGCTCGAGCACGAGACCGACGGCGACGCCAAGGAGTCACTGGAGCTGGCCATCGCGCAGATCGACCTCGCGGGCGACGACCACGCGAAGAAGCTGGCGGCGGTCGAGACCATTGGCGCATCCGGAGAGCTGGGCTTGAAGCCCGTCCTCGAGCAGCTGATCTCGCACACCACGGCAGACACGGAGCAGAACAAGGCGCTCAAGACGGCCGCCGCCTCCGCGCTCACTTCCCTCGAGACCAAGGAGCTCTTCATCCGCATCGTGCGCGACCTGTTCTATGGCCTGAGCCTCGGCAGCGTGCTGTTGCTCGCGGCGCTGGGCCTCGCCATCACCTTCGGGCTGATGGGCGTCATCAACATGGCGCACGGCGAGATGATCATGCTCGGGGCGTACACCACGTTCGTGGTGCAGAGCTTCTTCGCCAAGCACGCGCCCGGCGCGCTCGATTGGTACCTGCCGTGCGCGGTGCCTGCGGCGTTCCTCGTGTGCATGGGTATCGGCATCGCGCTCGAGCGCGCGGTCATTCGGCACCTGTATGGCCGGCCGCTCGAGACGCTGCTCGCCACCTGGGGCATCAGCTTGGGTCTCATCCAAGTCGTGCGGCTCGTGTTCGGTGCCGCGAACGTGACCGTGGCCAATCCGACGTGGCTGTCCGGCGGCTTCGACCTCGCGAGCGGCGTCACCCTGCCCTACGCGCGCCTCGTGACCATCGCGTTCACGGTCGTAGTGGTGGGCTTTGTCTACTATCTGCTCAACGAGACCGGGCTCGGCCTGCAGCTGCGCGCGACCACGCAGAACCGGGCCATGGCGCGCTGCATGGGCATCAAGGCGCCGCGCATCGACATGCTCACGTTCGGCCTCGGCTCGGGCGTCGCGGGCCTCGGCGGCGTCGCGCTCTCGCAGCTCGGCAACGTCGGCCCCGAGCTCGGCCAAGGCTACATCGTGGATAGCTTCATGGTCGTGGTGCTGGGCGGCGTGGGCAAGCTCGCCGGCACCGTGGTCGCCGCGGTCGGCCTCGGCACCGTGAACAAGCTGCTCGAGCCGGTCTCGGGCGCGGTGCTCGGCAAGATCATCGTGCTGGTGTTCATCGTGTTGTTCATCCAACGCAGGCCGCAAGGCTTGTTCGCGCCCAAGGGGCGCGCAGCGGAGGCATAACGTGCGCGGCGTCCTCAACACCTTCCTGCGCATGCACACGCCGGGGCAGTGGCTCGGCTTCGGTGCGGTCGCCGCGTTCTTGCTCGGGGTGCTGCCCGCGCTCAACGCCGCCGTTCCTGCGGGCACCGCGCTGCACCTGCCGGACTACCTCGTCCCGCTGTTCGGCAAGTTCCTGTGCTTTGCCTTGATCGCGGTCGCGATGGATCTGATCTGGGGCTACGCCGGCATTCTGAGCCTCGGCCACGGCGTGTTCTTCGCCGCCGGTGGCTACGCCATGGGGATGCACCTCATGCGCTCGATCGGCAAAGAGGGCGTGTACCGCAGCGAGCTGCCGGACTTCATGGTGTTCCTCGACTGGAAGGAGCTGCCTTGGTTCTGGCGGCCGTTCGACAGCCTGCCGTTCACCATGGCGGCGATCGTGCTCGTGCCGGCCATCATCGCCTTTGCATTTGGCTGGTTCGCGTTCCGCTCGCGCATCCGCGGCGTGTACTTCTCGATCATCACCCAGGCGCTGACCTTCGCGCTGATGCTGCTCTTCTTCCGCAACGACACCGGCTTCGGCGGCAACAACGGCCTGACCGACTTCAAGCGCCTCGCGGGCTGGCCGCTCTCGCACCCGCTCACGAAGCTGTACCTGTACATGGGCTCCGCGGCGGCGCTGCTCAGCGGCTACTTGATCTGCCGCTTCATCGTGAAGAGCCGCCTCGGGCGCGTGCTGATCGCGATCCGCGACTCGGAGAGCCGGGTGCTCTTCGCAGGCTACTCGGCCGCGCCGTACAAGCTGTTCGCTTGGACCGTCTCGGCCGTGCTGTGCGGCGTCGCGGGCGCGTTCTACACGCCGCAGGTCGGCATCATCAACCCGAGCGAGCTGGCGCCGGCCAACTCCATCGAGATGGCGATCTGGGTCGCCGTGGGTGGCCGCGGTACGCTCGTCGGCGCCGCGATCGGCGCGCTGGCGATCAACGGCATGAAGAGCTACTTGACCGCGGCCTACCCCGAGCTGTGGCTGTTCGCGCTCGGAGCGGTGTTCGTCCTGGTCACCATGTTCCTGCCCACGGGCCTCGTTGGGTTGGTGTCGCGCATCCGTACGCGGCTGCGCGAGCGCAAGGTGCAAGCGGTGCGACCGGCTAAAGCGGACGCGCCTGCCGCCGTGGAAGGAGCCGCGCCATGAGCACGAGCAGCAGCGCCGTCTCACCCTCGGCCGCACCCGCCAAGCTGGTCGAGAAGCTTACGCGCAAGGACGACACCGAGACGCGCATTGCCCGCATGGGCCACTCCATGCTGTGGGTGGACAACATCTCGGTCAGCTTCGACGGCTTCAAGGCCATCAACAACCTCAACCTGGTGCTGATGCCGGGCGAGCTGCGCTGCATCATCGGCCCGAACGGCGCGGGCAAGACCACGATGATGGACATCATCACCGGCAAGACCCGCCCGGACTCCGGCTACGTGTACATGGACGGCGCGCGCATCGAGCTCACGCGCTTGACCGAGCCGCAGATCGCGCGTCTCGGCATCGGCCGCAAGTTCCAGCGCCCGACGGTGTTCGAGCAGCTCACGACCTTCGAGAACCTGGAGCTCGCGTGCAAGGGCCCGCGCAACGTGTTCCGCGTGCTCAGCGCGACGCTCGACGGCGAACAGAAGGACCGCATCGACGCGGTGCTCAAGACCATCGGCCTGTCCGAGCATCGCGAGCTGCGCTCCGGCTTGCTCTCGCACGGCCAGAAGCAGTGGCTCGAGATCGGCATGCTGCTCGTGCAAGACCCGAAGGTGATGTTGGTCGACGAGCCGGTCGCAGGCATGACGCCGGTCGAGATCGAGCGCACGACGGAGCTGCTGCTGTCGCTGGCCGGCGCGCGCACCGTCGTCGTGGTCGAGCACGACATGGAGTTCGTGCGCAAGCTGGCGGTCAACCGCACCGTGACCGTGCTCCACGAAGGCAGCATCCTGGCCGAGGGATCGATGGACGAAGTGCAGAACAACCCCGAGGTCGTCCGCGTGTACCTGGGAGCGCATTAGCCCATGTCCGCCATCCTCAGTATCGAGAAGCTCAACCAGTTCTACGGCGAGAGCCACACGCTGTGGGACGTCAGCCTGTCCATCGAGCCGGGCGAGTGCATGGTCGTCATGGGACGCAACGGCGTGGGCAAGACCACGCTCTTGCGCAGCATCATGGGCAGCCTCGCGTCGAGCGGGAAGATCGAGCTCGCTGGCAAGCGCCTCGACGGGACGGCCACCGAGACCCGTGCCACCAGCGGCATCGGCTTCGTGCCGCAGGGACGCGAGGTCTTCAGCCAGCTCACGATCGAAGAGAACCTGCGCACGGCGACCTGGGCGAACCCCGAGCTGCGCAAGAAGGGCTTCGAGCACCTGTTCGCGTACTTCCCGGTGCTCAAGACCATGCTCAAGCGGCGCGGCGGCGACCTGTCGGGTGGCCAGCAGCAGCAGCTCGCGATCGCCCGCGCGCTCGCGCTCGACCCGAAGCTGCTCATCCTCGACGAGCCCACCGAGGGCATCCAGCCCAACATCGTGGCCGAGATCGGCGAGATCATTCAGCGCCTGCAGAAGGAGCAGGGACTTACCGTACTGCTCGTCGAGCAGAAGCTGCCGTTCGCCCGCAAGCTGGGGCAGCGCTTCTGCATCCTGGAGCGCGGGCGCGTCGCGGCGACGGGACCGATGGACGGCCTCAATGACCAGATCGTCGAGCAGTTTCTCAAGGTATAAGGCCCAGCCTGGAGAGCCGCGAGAGCCTGCGGCGTGTGGACGATGGATGGAGCGCTGAGCGATCCGGATGCGCGTGCCGGCTGGCACGCCAAGCTCGATCTGCGCTTCGAGCAGCGCGTGCACCAACAAACCGCACGCACGGTGCTCGCCCACCGCAAGCATGAAGGCCCGCTGATGGTGCAGCGGCCCTTTCACCCGGACGAGGACGGCACGTGTCACGTGTACGTGCTGCACCCGCCTGGCGGCGTGGCCGGCAGCGACGTGCTCGAGCTCAACGTCGAGCTGGGCGAGCACGCCCGCGCGCTGCTCACGACACCCGCCGCGACGAAGCTGTACCGCTCGGGCGGCGAGACGGCGCGCATCGCGCAACGGCTGCACGTGAAGAGCGGCGCGCTGCTGCGGTGGCTCCCGCAAGAGACCATCGCGTTCGATGGCGCGCGCGCGCGCATGCTGACCCGCATCGACCTCGAGCCCGCTGCCGAGGCGATCGCGTGGGAGGTGCTGTGCCTCGGGCGACCGGTGTCGAGCCAGCCGTTCGAGCGCGGCGGGCTACGCACCGCGCTGGAGATCTACCGCGACGGCATGCCTGTCGTGATCGATCGCGCCCGCTTCGAAGGCGGATCCGAGCTGCTGAGCGCCGCGTACGGCATGCGCGGCCTACCCGTGCTCGGTACGCTGATCTGCACCGCGGGCGACGACGATTGCGTCGATGCGCTGCGCGAGACCGTCGGCGCCGAGTGGCCGGACGCCTTCAGCGCGACGCGCATGCCCGGCGCGATCGTGTGCCGCTTCCTCGGTGCGCGCGTCGAGGACGCCCAGCGCGCCTTCCGATCGGCGCTCGACGTGCTCGGCGAGAAGCTGCTCGGCGGCAAGACCGCACAACCCCGCATCTGGCTAACGTAAGGACCGTCATGGAGCTGACCCCTCGAGAGAAAGACAAGCTCTTGCTGTTCACCGCGGCGCTGCTCGCCGAGCGACGTAAGGCGCGCGGCCTGAAGCTCAATTACCCGGAGTCGGTGGCGTTCATCGCCGCGGCGGTCATGGAGGGCGCTCGCGACGGCCGGACCGTGGCGGAGCTGATGAGCTATGGCGCGACGCTGCTCACGCGCGACGACGTGATGGAGGGCGTGCCCGAGATGATCCACGAGGTGCAGGTCGAGGCCACCTTCCCCGACGGCACGAAGCTCGTCACCGTCCACAACCCGATCCCGTGAGGCCAGAAATGAAACCCGGAGAGATCATCACCGAGCCCGGCGAGATCGCGCTCAACGCAGGCCGCGCGACGCGCATCCTGACGGTGGCCAACCACGGCGACCGCCCCATCCAGGTCGGCTCGCACTACCATTTCTTCGAGACCAATGACGCACTGGTCTTCGATCGCGCGCAGGCGTACGGCTTCCGGCTCGATATCCCTGCCGGTACCGCCGTCCGCTTCGAGCCGGGTCAGGAGCGTACGGTGGAGCTCGTGGAGCTTTCGGGCGAGCGCAACGTGTACGGCTTCCAAGGCAAGGTCATGGGACCGCTACAGGGAACGGCGCAGTCCGCGACCCCATCCAAGGGCAAGCCATGAGAAAGATCTCGCGAAAGGCCTACGCGCAGATGTTCGGGCCCACCACGGGCGACCGCGTCCGCCTCGCGGACACCGAGCTCTTCATCCAGGTGGAGCGAGACTTCACGGTGTACGGCGAAGAGGTGAAGTTCGGCGGCGGCAAGGTGATCCGCGACGGCATGGGCCAGGGCCAGGGCACGCGCAAGGACGTGGTCGACCTCGTGATCACCAACGCGCTGATCGTCGACGCCGGCGGCATCTACAAGGCCGACGTCGGCATCAAGGACGGCCGCATCGCCGGCATCGGCAAGGCCGGCAACCCCGACGTGCAGCCTGGCGTGACGATCGCGATCGGTGCCGCGACCGAGGTGATCGCGGGCGAAGGCAACATCCTCACCGCAGGCGGCATCGACTCGCACATCCACTTCATCTGCCCGCAGCAGGTCGACGACGCGCTCGCGAGCGGCGTCACGACCATGCTCGGCGGCGGCACCGGCCCGGCGGCGGGTACCACCGCGACGACGTGCACCCCGGGCGCGTGGAACCTCGCGCGCATGCTGCAGGCGGCGGACTCACTGCCGATGAACATCGGCCTCATGGGCAAAGGCAACTGCAGCGTGCCCGCGCCGCTGGCCGAGCAGATCCACGCCGGCGCCATGGGCCTCAAGCTGCACGAGGACTGGGGAACGACGCCCGCCGCGATCGACATGTGCCTCACCGTCGCCGACGACGAGGACATCCAAGTCGCGATCCACACCGACACGCTGAACGAGTCGGGCTTCTTGGAAGCGACGGTCGCGGCGTTCAAGGACCGAACGATTCACACGTTCCACACCGAGGGCGCAGGCGGCGGCCACGCACCCGACATCATCAAGGCGTGTGGCCTGCAAAACGTGCTGCCGTCGTCGACCAACCCGACGCGGCCGTACACGGTGAACACGATCGACGAGCACCTCGATATGCTCATGGTCTGCCACCACCTGGACGCCGACATCCCCGAGGACGTCGCGTTCGCGGAGTCGCGGATCCGCCGCGAGACGATCGCGGCCGAGGACATCCTCCACGACCTGGGCGCGTTCAGCATGATCTCGAGCGACTCACAGGCCATGGGCCGCGTGGGCGAGGTCATCACGCGCACCTGGCAGACCGCGCACAAGATGAAGGTCCAGCGCGGCGCCCTACCCGGCGACACCGCGTTGCACGACAACCACCGCGTCAAGAGGTACGTCGCGAAGTACACGATCAATCCGGCCATCGCCCACGGCCTCTCGCACGAGGTCGGCTCGATCGAGGTCGGCAAGCGTGCGGACCTGGTGCTGTGGAACCCGGCGTTCTTCGGCACGAAGCCCGCGGTGGTGTTGATCGGCGGCATGATCGCCATGGCGCCGATGGGCGACCCGAACGCGTCGATCCCGACGCCGCAGCCCGTGCACTACCGCCCGATGTTCGGCGCCTTCGGCGGCGCGTGCGCCGCGACGGGCATCACGTTCGTCTCGAGGTCCGCCCAGCAGGCCGGGATCGGCCCACAGCTCGGCCTGCGCAAGCAGACCGTGGCGGTGAAGAACACGCGCAAGGTACGCAAGAGCGATATGGTCCATAACGGGGCGACGCCGGTCGTCGAGGTCGACGCGCAAACGTATCAAGTGCGCGCGGACGGCGAGCTGCTCGTGTGCGAGCCTGCCAAGGTGCTGCCGCTCGCGCAGCGCTACTTCTTGTTCTGAAACGTTCGAGCATGAGCAGCACCTACGAGCACCTGACGCACGACCAGCCGAGCGAGCCGCCCAGCGACTCGCTCACGCTGCCCTTCGACCTGCGGCAGAAGAGCCGGTTTCTGACCAAGCTCGACAGCGGCAAGGAGATCGCGCTGATCTTGCCGCGCGGCCGCGTGCTGCGCGGCGGCGATCGCGTCCGGCGGCCGGACGGCGTCGTGTTCGAGATCCGGGCGGCTGACGAGCCGTGCTCGACGGTGCGCGCGAGCGATCCCAGCCAGCTGCTGCGCGTCGCTTACCACCTCGGCAACCGCCACATGCCGCTGCAGGTCGGCGACGGCTTCGTGCGCTACTTGCGCGATCACGTGCTGGACGACATGGTGCGCGGCCTCGGCGCACAGGTCGTGCACGAGCTGGCGCCGTTCGAGCCCGAAGGCGGCGCGTACGGTGGCCACGCGCACGGGCATGCCCATGACTGACCTCACCCCGCTCGTCGGCTTGCTCCGCCTCGTGAGCCCGGCGCTGCCCATCGGCGCGTTCGCGTACTCGCGCGGGCTCGAGCACGCCGTGACCCGCGGCTGGGTGCACGACGAAGCGACCGCGGAGCGGTGGATCATGGGGCTGCTCTCGTCCTCGCTCCGCAACCTCGATGGCCCGCTGCTGGTGCGCATCGAGCGAGCGCTGCGCGCGCACGACATGCAGGCCGCGCTGCGCTGGATCGAGCTGTCGCGCGCGAGCCGTGAGAGCCGAGAGTTGCTGCTCGAGGACGAGCAGATGGGTCGAGCGCTCCTGCGCCTGCTCGCCGACCTCGGCGTGCCGCACGCGCACGGGCTACTTTCGACGCACCGCCACAGCTTGGTCGCGGGATTCGCTGTCGCGGGCCTGCACCACGGCGTGGCCATCCGCGATCTCGTCGCGGGCCTCTTCTACGCCGCGTGCGAGAGCCAGACCCAAGCCGCCGTGCGGCTCATCCCGCTCGGCCAGACCAGCGGCCAGCGCATCCTGTCGAGCGCGATGCGCGCGATCCCCGCCTGTGTCGAGCACGCGCTGGCGGTGGACGACGACGACGTCGGCAGCCTCGCGCCGGCGCTCGCGCTCGGCAGCGCTTGGCACGAGACGCAATACAGCCGCTTGTTTAGAAGTTGATTCGAGGAGAGATCACGTGATGGGACATTTTGCTCTGCGAGTTGGCGTAGGCGGCCCGGTTGGATCCGGCAAGACGGCGCTCGTGCAGCGCCTGTGCGAGGCGATGCGGGAAAAGCACAACCTCGCCGTGGTCACGAACGACATCTACACGAAGGAGGATCAGCAGTTCCTCGTGCGCGCCAAGGCGCTCTCCCCGGACCGCATCCTGGGCGTCGAGACCGGTGGCTGCCCGCACACGGCGATCCGCGAGGACGCCTCGATGAACCTGGCGGCCGTCGACGAGCTCGTGACCAAGTTCCCCGGCCTCGAGCTGGTGATCGTCGAGAGCGGCGGCGACAACCTCGCAGCCACCTTCAGCCCGGAGCTGTCGGACCTGACGCTCTACGTCATCGACGTCGCGGCGGGCGACAAGATCCCGCGCAAGGGCGGTCCCGGCATCACCAAGAGCGACCTGCTGGTGATCAACAAGATCGACCTCGCCCCGCACGTCGGCGCCTCGCTCGAGGTCATGGACCGCGACGCGCGCGCGCAACGCGGCGAGCGCCCGTTCCTGTTCACGAACTTGAAGACCGGCCAGGGCGTCCCGGAGATCGTCGCCTTCATCGAGAAGCAGGGCATGCTGCCCGGCGCCGCAAAGAGCTAACGAGCGCGGCCGGACAGCATCGCGGTCTCGGGGCCCTCGGGCGTGCTCTCGTTGGCCTTCTCGGCACGGCGGATGGCTTCGCTCGCGGTCGACATCGCCGTCTGCACGGCGCTGCGCAGCGCCTTGCGGGCGAGCTCCTTCTCTTGGGCGATGCCGTTGCCGGTGCGCTGGCCGACGGCGCTGGCCGCGCCCCGCATCATGCTACGCAGCGCGCCGGTGCCCTCGTCGAGCAAGAGCACCGAGACCTCGCAGCGCACGCGGCGCTCGCTCGCGCTGAGCACCGGCTGGACGCTCTGCAGGTTGCCCTCGAGCTTCAGCACGGCAAGCTTCTTCTTCGAGATCTCCTCGCGCGTCTCTTCGGTCAGCTCGTGCGGGCGAAGCACCGCCACGCGGTCGATCCTCCCCAGCGCCGCGCCTACGTGCTCGCCGAGCAATTCGGACAGCTCGCGGCTGCGCGAAGGCGTGCGATCGTGCATCTCGCCGAGCACCACGACGTACTGCGCACGGCGCAGTCGGGCCAGCGCGCTCTTGTTGCCCATCTCGGCTTCGGCCGCGGCCTTCTCGACCGAGCGATCGCCGCTATGCCGCGAGGCGATGGCTTGCAGCGCGGCCTTGGCCGCCGTAGCTACGGTCGCGGTCCGATCGCTCGCCGCAGAGCGCAACGAGGACACCGATCGGCGGCTGCCATTCTTCGCCAACGAGTTGGCGGCGGCGGCGCGCACGGCAGGGTGGCGATCCGACAGCGCGCCCTCGAGCGCGATCACGACGTCGCTCGAGTCGAAGCGCGCGAGCGACATCGCGGCGCTGGCACGCACGCGGAAGGACTTCGCTCCGGCGAGCATACGCACGAGCACGCCTTCTTGCGTCGAGCTCGACTGCGCGACGGCTTCGTCGCTGGCGGCGTCCTGCGCGTTCGCCGTATCGGCAGCGGCACCGCCCGTCGTGCCGAGCAGCCCAGCCACACACCAGGCTACGTATCGGGGCTGACGCCGTCTCGACAACATCTGGTCCGACTCTATGTCGGATGCCCCGTCCGTCTCAACAGCGGCCGCGCGTGCGCGCGCAATCTCGTGCGCCGCTGTGAGGCGGTACCGAACGTCGATCACCAGGTGGTTTCGATCGCCTGTGCTGCTACTGGCTGCTCGGCAAAGCGGCGCGTGAGGCACGAAACAGCAGCAGCGTCGCCGCGGACAGCAGCAGGTACGCAAGCCCCTGATGCGCCACGGCCCACCCGATCTGCACGCGCGACAAGACCGTGATCGCACCGAGGTTCAGCTGCGCGAACACGATCAAGGCGAGCCACAGGCCGGCGCGCCGGACGTGCCGATGTCCTGAAGATCGTTGGATGTAGATCCACAGCGCGACCGCGCCGCCGAGCACGACGAACGCCAGCGCGCGATGGATCCAATGCACCGCAGGTGGGTAGCTGAACAGGTTCTGCGCCAGCGTCGCAGCCTTAAAGAAGGGGGTCGGCGCGAAGTACCCATTCATGTCGGGGAAGGTCCCGAAGTAGTACCCGGCGCGCAGCCCAGCCATGAACGCTCCATAGAGAGTCTGGAGACCAAGGAACGCGATCAGCGCCCAAGTCGCGCGCACGATGCGCCGATGGACGCGGTCGCCTACGCCGCGCGCTTCAGATCCGTCGCCCGCTTCCAGCGCGAGCCAGAGCAGGAGCTGACCGACCAGGAACGCGAGCAAGAGGTGCGCAGCGAGGCGGAAGTGGCTGACGCGCGGCTCGTCGATGAGGCCGCTCTTCACCATGTACCAGCCGAGCGCGCCCTGCAGACCGCCGAGCACGAAGACGCCCGCAGTCTTCCACGCGAACGCCGCGCGCAAGCGCTTGCGAAACAAGAACACCAGCCACGGCACGAGCACCGCGAAGCCGATGAGCCGACCGAGCAGCCGGTGCACGTACTCCCAGAAGTAGATGCGCTTGAAGTCCGAGAGCTCCATCCACGCATTCACCTCGCGGAACTCCGGTGACTGCTGGTAGTGCGCGAGCTCGGCCTGCCAAGCTTCCTCGCTGAGCGGCGGCAGGATGCCGGTGATCGGCTGCCAGCGCGTGATCGACAGGCCCGAGCCGGTGAGGCGCGTGATCCCGCCGACCACGACCATCAAGAAAACGAGCGCCCAGACGCACAGCAACCAGCGCTGCACGCCGGCGTCGCCACGGCGCGACTCCGATATGCGAGCGACGCCGATCGACGACTCCGAGCTGGCGCTAGCGCTGGTCATCAAAAGCCGCGGATGAATGACCGCGGATCACGCCGCGGTCAAGCCGGCCCATTCTCAGTGCGCCACGGCCTCATAGGCAGAAGAACGCGCCCTGGTACTGCGTGCAGGTGGTGCCCGCCTCGCAGGTGGTCCCGGGCTCCGTGCAGTTCTGGTGGCAGGTGAACGGCGATTCCTCGTCGTCCGGATCGTTCGGCGAGCAGATGTCGTCCTCACCGCAGAACTTGCCCTCGAAGATGCCGCACGTCTCGCCGCGCGCCGCGGACGTACCGCACACGCCGTCGATCCCGCTGCCGCTCGGATCGTTGACGATGCCGCCGCGGCAGAATTGCTCGTCGCTGCAGACCGGGTCCGGAGTGCCGCCGTCCTCGCCGCCGCTCGCGCACAGCTTCGTGCACACGCCGATCGGCAGGTCCGGCAGATAGAGGCACGTGAGGCCCACGTTCTCGGCGCAGTCGCTCGTCTCGGCGATGCCGCACACGCCGAACTCTTCGTTGACCAGGTTGATGCAGTGCGCGTCCGCGCTCTG
>Ga0190269_10000563_pt1 | contig 18849 bp, 16 predicted proteins | sample Popmic249IS_FD_133749 | JGI IMG/M metagenome (GOLD analysis project Ga0190269, IMG submission 133749) | Populus adjacent soil microbial communities from riparian zone of Blue River, Arizona, USA - 249 IS | ecosystem: Environmental > Terrestrial > Soil > Riparian zone | place: USA: Arizona... | reverse complement strand
CGGCGTGATCTGCGCCATCTCCACCACCAGCACGATGAAGATGCCGAACCACAGCAGGTCGATGCCGGCCGCCTGCACCGCCGGCAGGATCACCGAGGTGGTGAGCAGCACGATCGAGATGCCATCCAGGAAGCAGCCCAGCACGACGAACAGCACGGTCAGTGCCGAGATCAGCGCCCACGCGGGCAGCTTCTCGCCGGCGATCCATTTGGCGAGTTCGGCCGGCAGCCCGGTGAAGCTCATCGCGGAGGTGAGGAAGGCGGCGCCCAGCAGGATCAGGAAGATCATGGTGGAGGTGCGCACGGCGCCCAGCAGGCTGTCGATGAGCGTGATGCGGTTCAAGGTGCGCGAGAACAGCGCGATCAGCAGCGCACCCACCACGCCCAGTGCCGCCGCTTCGGTGGCGGTGGCATAGCCGCCGTAGATCGAGCCGATCACGGCCAGGATCAGCAGCACCACCGGCGCGAGGCGCCAGGTGGCGCGCAGCTTGTCGGCCAGCGGCATGCGGGTGCTGGCGGCGGGGATCGCGCCCTTGTTCGCCAGCGCCCACAGCATCACGTAGCCGGAGAAAAGACACATCAGCATCAGCCCCGGCAGCACGCCGGCGATGAACAGGCGCGCCACCGAGACCTGCGCCGCCACGCCGTAGACGATCATGATGATCGACGGCGGGATCAGCAGGCCCAGCGTGCCCGAGCCCGCGAGCGAGCCGATCGAGATGCTCTCCGGGTAGCCGCGCGACTTCAGTTCGGGCAGCGAGATGCGCCCGATGGTGGCGGCCGTGGCCGCGGAGGACCCGCTCACCGCCGCGAAGATGCCGCAACCCAGCACGTTGGCGTGCAGCAGGCGCCCCGGCAGCGGCTCCACCCACGGTGCGAGGCCCGCGAACATGTCGTCGGACAGGCGCGTGCGAAACAGGATCTCGCCCATCCAGATGAACAGGGGCAGTGCCGTCATCGTCCAGCTCGCGCTCGAGGCCCAGCTGGTGGTGGCGAGGATGGAGCCGGCCGGCGCATCGGCGAAGAACATCCCGAGGATGCCGACGGCGAGCAGCGCGGGGCCGATCCACACCCCCAGCGCCAGCAACAGGAACAAGGCGCCGATGAGGGCGGCGGACATCCAGTGCAGTTCCATCATTCGCTCATTTCGGCTTCGTCGCTCAGCTCGAAGGGCTGGCCGCGCAGCACGCACACCAGCCGCTCGCCGAAGGCGACGACCAGCAGCGCCGAGCCCAGCGCCATGGGCAGCTGCGGCAGCCACAGCGGCACCGGCACCAGGCCCTGCGAGACTTCCTTGAAGTTGTAGCTCTCCAGCACGAAGGCGGCGCAGAACCAGGCCAGGTACGCGGCGATGGCCAGCCCGAGCAGCGAGGCGACTACCTCCACCGCGAACTGGGCTCCCTTCGGCAGGAAGCGCGTGCCCACCTGCACCCGGATGTGCGATCCGGTGTGCAGGGCATAGGGCAGGCCGAAGAAGCCCGCGGCGGCCATGGCCCAGGCCGCGAACTCGTCGGCGTCACGCAGGGTCGAGCCCATGTTGCGGGAGATCACCTGCGCCAGGATGAGGCCGCAGATCAGGACCAGCGACAGGGCGGACAGCAGCCCCGAGGCGCGATAGAGCCAGTGCAGCCCCCGCATCGCGTCAGCGCTTGGCCTTGTCGATCACGGCCTTGCCGTCGGCGCCGGCCTTCTTCACCCACTCGTCGGCCATGGTGGCGCCGATCTTGGCCAGGTCCGCCTCGATCGGAGCCGGCGTCTTGCCGACCGTCATGCCGTTCTTGGCCAGCGTCTGGGTCAGCGTGCTGGTCTGCTTGCGCGCTTCCTCCCAGCCCTTCTTCTCGGCGGCGGCGGCGGCGTCGAGGACGGCCTTCTGGGCGGCAGGCGACAGTTTCGCGAACGCACGCGCGTTCACCATCGTCACGTTCTTCGGGATGAAGGCCTGCACGTCGTAGTAGTACTTGGAGAAGTCCCAGGCCTGCGAGTCGACGCCGGTGGCCGGCGAGGTGATCATGGCCTCGATCAGCCCCGTGCCGAAGGCCTGCGGGACGTCACCGGAGTTCACGGTGGTGGGGGAGGCTCCCATCAGTTCGACCAGGCGCGAAGTCGCGGCGTTGTAGGCGCGGAACTTCATGCCCTTGAAGTCGGCCATCGCCTTGACCGGCACCTTGGTGTAGATGCCCTGCGGCGGCCACGGCACGCTGTACAGCAGCTTGATGCCCTGCTTGGCCAGGCGCTCCTCGATCGCCGGGCGGCTGGCCTGCCAGAGCTTCCAGGCGCTGTCGAAGTCGCGCGCCAGCAGCGGCACCGCGTCCACTTCGTACAGGGCGTCCTCGTTGCCCAGCACGGAGATCAGCACGTCGCCCATCGGCACCTGCCCGGTCTGCACCGCGCGCTTGAGCTCGGCGCGCTTGAACAGCACGGAGTTGGAGTGGACCTTGATCTCCAGCTCGCCCTTGGTGGCCTTGGTCACGTTGTCGGCGAACTCCTTCGCCACGCCCGTGATGTAGTTGCCGTCCGGCTGTTCGGCGGACATGTTCCACTTTTCAGCGGCCTGCGCGGTCGAGAGTCCGAGGCACGCGGCGGCGGCCCAGGCGGTCATGAGGATGCGTCGATTGAAGGTCATGCGGGCTCTCCAGGAAAGATTCAGGAACCCAGTCGCCACAGCAACTGGAAGGTGTACACGTCAGTGTCCGGCAGGCCGGCGGCGGCGGCCAGGGCCTGCGCGTGGCGCAGGGCGGACTCGAGCCGCGAGGCCTCCAGCATCACCAGGGCGTCCGCCGGCGCGGGGCTCGCATCGGCGGTGACGGGCGTCGACAGTTTCGCATCGGTGCGCAGCAGCGCGGTGCGGATGACGAAGTCCTCCTTCGTCACCTGGCCCAGGCCCTGCTCCAGCCGCCCGAGCGCAGCCGCATCGGCGACCGTGGCGGCCGGAACCACGAAGACGGCCATCGTGCCGCCTTCGCCGCCCTCCTCGCCCGCCTCCAGGCTCAGCGTGCCGACGCGACGTTGCGTGCCGCGCATGCGCTTGAAGTTCTCCAGCGACCAGGGCGTCTGGTTGGCGAAGGCCCGCGCGTACGGCTCCGAGCGGAACACGTCGAGGCTGTCGGTGTAGTACAGCGCCAGGTAGGGCCGCGGGCAGGCGCCGGTGGCGGCGAAGCGGCGGGCGCTCTGGAAGCCGGGGATCGCCACGCGCTCCTGCATGTGCTCGCGGTCGTACCAACGGTTGAAATCGGATGCGTGGGCCGGATCGACGTCCGTCCAGATACAGAGCAGGCCCCTGGCCTTGTCGCGGGTCATGGTTTGGGTCCGTGGTGGGATCGGTCCCGAGTATCGGGACGGCGCGCCGCCGCGTCCAACAAGGAAATCTCGCGAGAGCCCATCAGAAAAATCGATGGCAGGGCCCGCGGGGCGACAAACCTAGGGTGAACCCGTATTGAGGGGCTGCGACCAGGGGTCGTTGGTGGCGGTGGCGCTGGGCAGGCGCGCCACGTGGGCCGGCAGCTCGCGGGCGAAGTCCTGCGCGGTGCGCTGGGCCTCGAAGGCCAGTTGCTGGATGAGCGGCGTCTCCGGCCCGCAGCGGAACGAGCAGACCAGCGCCATGTCCGGCATGTGCGTGTCGATCTTGAGCATCTGCACGTCGCCGTCCGCGAGCTCGCGCTGCAGGATCGCCGGCGGCAGCATGGCGAGGCCGAAGCCGTCCACCACCAGCCGCACCATGGCCGACACCGAGGTCATGCAGTTGATGTGGACGGCCGTGCCGGTGCGCTCCTGGAACAGGCGCTCCAGGAAGCGGTGCGGCCCCGAATTGCGCGAGAAACTCAGCACCGGGAAGGTGGCCACGTCCTCCAGCGTGAGCACCTCGCCATGCAGCTTCAGCGAGGGGGCACCGAACCAGCACATGGGAAAGTCGCACAGCGGGATGTTCTGCACGTCGGCGCCCAGCACGTTGTCGGTGTGCAGGATCAGGTCGAGGTTGCCCTTGCTGAACTGCTCGATCAGCTTGATGGTGGTGTCACCCGCCAGTTCCACCTCCAGGTGCGGATAGCTGCGGTGGATGCGGGCCATCAGCTCGGGGAACCAGGCATGGATGATCGACTCGATCACGCCGATGCGGACCACGCCGGTGACCAGCGCGCGGTCCTTCAGGCTGCCCATCATCTCGTGCATGGTGCGCACCAGCCGGTCGGCGTACACCAGCGCCTTGCTGCCTTCCAGCGTGAGCGTCACCTCGCGGTCGCCGCGCTCGAACAGGCGCACGCCGAGTTCCTGCTCCAGGGTGGCGATGCGGCTGGACACGCCGGCCTGGGTGGTGTGCAGCTTCTCCGCCGTGAGCCGGAAATTGCGCAGCTTCGCCAGCCAGACGAAGGTCTCCATGAAGCGCATGTTCATTCGGGGATGGTAGCGCAGGCATCGGCCAGCGCCGGCCCCACGGAGCACCCCCACCCACCCTCCCCGGAGGGACAGGGAGAAAGACGGCTCAGCGCCCCCCGGCCACGCCGCAGACGATCGCCGGGTCGTTGCCCTGCACCGCCCGCAGGTTCTTCGCCTGCGCCACTTCCATGTCGCGCGGCAGCACCACGCCGTTCTTCACCGCCAGCACTTCCGCCATGATGCTCACGGCGATCTCCGCCGGGGTCTTGCTGCCGATGTAGACGCCGATCGGGCCGCGCAGGCGCTGCAGGTCGGCTGCCGAGAGGCCGAAGTGCTCCATCAGCCGCGCGTGCCGCGCCTCGTTGTTGCGGCGGCTGCCGATCGCGCCGACGTAGAACGCCTCGGTGCGCAACGCCTCCATCAGCGCCAGGTCGTCGAGCTTCGGGTCGTGCGTCAGCGCGATCACGCTGCTGCGGCGGTCCGGCTTGAAGGCGTGCACGACGTCGTCCGGCATCTCGCTCACCAGCTTCGCGCCCGGCACGCTCCAGGCGCCGCGGTATTCCTCGCGCGGGTCGCACACGGTGACGGCGAAACCGCTGAAGAGCGCCATGGTGGCGAGGTATTCGGTGAGCTGGCCGGCGCCGATCAGCAGCATGCGGTACTCGGGGCCGAAGGTGTTGGCCAGCAGGCCTTCTTCGATGCGCAGTTCCTCCGGGGCCTGCGCGTCGGCCAGCGTGACCTGGCCGTCGGCCAGGCGCACGGTGCGCCGCACCAGCCGGCCGGCTTCCAGCGAGCGCACCAGTTGGTCGAGGGGCGCGGCCTCGGGGTCGTATTCCAGCAGCAGTTCCAGCGTGCCGCCACAGGGCAGGCCGAAGCGGTGCGCCTCGTCGGCCGTCACGCCGTACTTGACGAAGGACGGCGGCCCGGAGGGGATCTGGTGGCCCTCTTCCTGGCCGGAATAGGCCTGGGTGTGGCGGTAGATCAGGTCGTCCTCGATGCAGCCGCCGGACACCGAACCGACCACCGCGCCATCCTCGGCCAGCGCCATGATCGAGCCGACCGGCCGCGGCGAGGAGCCCCAGGTGCGCACCACGGTGGCGAGCAGCGCCCGCTTGCCGGCCGCACGCCAGTCGCGCAGCGTGCGCAGCACCATCACGTCGAGGTTTTCCATGGCGTCTCCTTCCTCAGAAGGCGTACGTCGCGCTCACCCCCAGCAGCCAGGTCCGGCCCGGCGCCGGCTCGAAGAAACGCGAGTTGCCTTCGTTGACGATCACCGAACCGATCGTCTCGCGGTCGGCGATGTTGTCCACCCGCACGAATTCACGCACGGTCCAGCGCTGGATATTTTGCGCCAGCGCAAGCCGGAGGTTGAACACGGTGGCCGAGGGGGCGAAGTCGGTGTTGCGGTCGTCCACCGCGATGCGGCCGGTGTAGCGCACTTCGGCGCCGGCCTCCAGCCCCCAGGGCCGGTGGCGGTAGACCAGTTCGGCGAAGGCGCTGGCGCGCGGGATGCCGGGGATGCGGTTGCCCTGCGGCACCGGCACCGCGGGATTCGCCGCCGTGGGGCACGGGGCGCCCGGGCAGGTGCGGAAGGCCGAGCGGTAGGTGGCATCCAGCCAGGTGAACGCCGCATACGTGGACCAGGACTCGGCAAAGCTGCCCGCCAGCGCGGCCTCCAGGCCGCGGCGGCGCGTGTTGCTGGCGTTCTGGAAGGTGCTGCGGCCGCCCTGGTTGGTGAGCACCACGATCTCGTCGCGCGTGTTGGCCTGGAACAGCGCCGCATTGATGCGCCAGTTGCGCAGCGGCTCCGCCTTCACGCCCAGTTCGTAATGCCGGCTGTAGGCCGGCTTGAGGTCGAAGTTCAGGCCGGTCTGGCCGCCGGGCCGGTAGGAGACCTCGTTGAAGGTCGGCGTCTCGAAGCCGCGGCCCACCGAGCCGTACACGTTGAGGTTCTCGTTCACGTGGTAGACGAGGCCCGCCATCGGCGTGGTCGCGGAGTACTTGGCCGAGCCGCTGTCGTTGCCGTTGGTGCCGGCGATGAAGTGGTCCTCGGAGCGGAAGCGCACCGTGGAATGGCGCAGGCCCGCCGTGACGCCGAAGCGCTCGCTTTCCCAGTTCGCCTGCGCGTACTGGTCGAAGCTGCGCACGCGGTTGTCCTCGTCGCGCCGCAACGCGCCCTTGACGCCCAGCGTGGTGGGGCTGGTGAAATTGAGGAAGCCCTGGCGGTGTTCCTTGAGCTGGTCGGCATACAGGCCCGCCGTGACCGTCAGCGGCTTGCCGGCCAGCCGCGACTTGTAGATCCACTGCCCGTCCACGCCCATGTAGTCGCGCTGCAGGTCGATCACGCCGCCGGGATGGGTGATCGGCGTCTGCGTGCCCACCGGAATCGCCTGGAACTGCTCGGTGCCCCGCTGGCCGCGCCAGGTGGTGAGCTTCAGGCCGTTCGCCGCATTGAGCTGGTGCTCCACGATCACGCCGAGCTGCTGCTGGTCCACCGACTTGCGCGTGTTGAACAGCAGGGCGGCGGGGCTCGCCTGTCGCCGGTTCGCCTGGAACTCGGGCCGGGTGAGCCCCAGCGGATCCTCCACGTCCGGCATCTCCACCGCGTTGGCCACCAGCGTGACGCGGGTGTCGGCCAGGCCCTTCCACTTCAGCTTGCCGTTGAGGCCCTCGCGCCGGGCGGCGCTATGGTCGCGGAAGCCCTGGGTTTCGAAGTGGGTGGCGCCCAGGTTCCAGTTCCAGCTGCCGCTGTCGCCGGCGAAGCGCGCATTCACGCGCCGGATGCCGTCGGTGCCGATCGCCGCCGCGCCCTCGGCCTGCATGCCGGGGGCGCCGTCGGCGGTGAAGAGGCTGATCACGCCGCCGGAGGAATTGCCGTACAGCGCCGAGAAGGGGCCGCGCAGCACCTCGATCCGCTCGGCCGACGACAGGTCGAAGTGCGAGACCTGGCCCTGGCCGTCCGGCGCCGTGGCGGGGATGCCGTCGGAATACAGGCGCAGCCCGCGCACGCCGAAGGTGGAGCGCGCGCCGAACCCACGCACGGAGATCTGCAGGTCCTGGGCGTAGTTCTGGCGGTTCAGCGCCACCACGCCCGGCACCCGCACCAGGCTCTCGGAGATGTTCACCTGCAACTGCGAGTTGCGGATGGTGGCGGCGTCGATGACGTCGATGGACGCCGCCGTGTCGAAGGCCTGCTGCGCGACGCCGGGGGTGGCCGTGACGACCACGGGGCGCAGCGTGCGTTCCGTCGGCTGGGCCGGCGGCGCGTTGCCAGGAGTCTGTGCGTGGGCCTGCAGCGCGGCGCAGGCGGCCGCTGCCAGGATCGTTCTGTTCATCGTGTCTCCCCGGGTGTGCCGGGATTCTGAGGCGAGCGCCTGCGCGAGGCAAGGCGGGTTCGGGAGAACCCGCCCTCCGCTCGCATCACTTCTGGAGCGTGGCGAGGAATCCGATCACTTCCTGGATCTGCGCTTCGCTGTAGGTCGCCTGCCACGAGGGCATTCCCGCATCCGTGCGCCCGTTCTTGATCGTGGTCAAGGCGGTGTCCTTCCAGTTGTCCTTGTAGCGGCGCTGCAGCTTGCGCAGGTCGCGCTCGGACACCGGGCTGGCGCCATCGGTGCCGTGGCAATGCGAGCAGACGTTGTTGAACAGCGTGCGGCCGGGGATCACGTCCTGCGCCGGCGACGAGGCGGCCGGCGCATTGGTGCGCGCCACCCACTTCGAATTCACCTGCAGGCCGGCAGCCAGCTTCGCCGCCCGCGCGTCGGGCGCGGCGCGCAGCGCCAGCGGCAGCGCCTGCCCGCGCGGAAAGCCGTACTTGCGCGCCAGCTCCTCGATCTGCGGCTGCAGTTCCGACAGCGCCTGCCCGATGCGCGCGGCCAGTTCCTCCTGCCCCTTACGCACGCCCACCGCCACCTGCCCGCCGAGACCCTCGCCGGAGACGGGCGTCACCTGCCAGCGGCTGCCGTGCCGGCGCAGGTTCTCGTAGCCCGCGTTGGGCCCCCAGAGGATGGCCGCATCGACCTCGCCCCTGGCCAGCGCAGCCAGTGCCTCCTCCTGCTCGCGGAAGCTGCTGGTGCTCGCGTAGCCGTCGCGGGCCGCCAGCAGGATGTGCGGCGGCGAGCCGTGCAGCACCGCGATGCGCTTGCCCTGCAGGTCGGCGAGGCCCAGGACCTGCAGCCCCCGCGGCGCGACGATCGCGTAGCTCACGTCGAGGAAGGGCTTCGTCCGCACCAGCCCGCGCACGCGGTAGTCGGCGTTGGCCGGCAGGGCGAAGTAGGCGTCGCAGTTGTCCTGCAGGATCGTGTTGCGCAGCGCCTTGCGCTGGTTGTACGTGAGCCACCAGACGAATTCCGGCGACTCGCCGATCTTCTGCCCCACCAGCCGCGCAAGCTCCACGTACAGGCCCTTGTCCGGGCCTTCGGACTTGCTGAAGGGCAGGTTGTCGGGGTCGGCGCAGATGCGCAGGCCGGCGGCGTGGACGCCCGTGGCGCCGAGGGCGCAGGCGGCCGCCAGGGCGCAGAGGGTCCTTCGCGCGAAAGTGCGAATGCTCATGGGAAGCTCCAGCGACAGGGGTCGTCAGTTCAGGCTGAACACGAACAGCGTGCCGCCCTCGGGGCTGGCCGCCACCATCTTCTCGCCCAGCGGGCCGTAGAAGGCGGGGATCGACAGCGTGCGACCGGAGACCACGGCCACGTACTGCTTGCCGTCGATGGAATACGTCATGGGCGCGGCGGAGATGCCGGAGCCCGCGTTGAACTTCCAGAGTTCCTTGCCGCTCTTCGCGTCCAGCGCCCGGAACCAGCCCTTGATGTCGCCGTGGAAGACCAGGCCGCCGGCGGTGGTCAGCATGCCGCCGGTGTACGGCAGGTCGTCTTCGCGGAACCAGACCTTCTGCTGCTTGACCGGGTCCCAGGCGGTCACGCCGCCCATGTAGGCGCCCGCCACCTTCTTGGAGATGTCGAAGTTCACGCCCAGGAAGAACTGGCCGCGCTTGTAATCCTGCTGCACGCCTTCCATGTCCATGCAGGAATTCATGCTGGGGATGTACACGAGGCCGGTCTGCTGGTTGTACGCCATCGGCATCCAGTTCTTGCCCCCGATCAGGTTCGGGCAGATGTCGACCGCCTTGCGGCCCATGCCGGGGCGCTTGGCGTTGCCGGCGGTCTCGATCGGCCGGCCGGTGGCCAGGTCGATGCCGCTGGCCCAGTTGACGACCGGGATGAACTGCTTGGCCGACAGCAGCTTGCCGTTGGCGCGATCGAGCACGTAGAAGAAGCCGTTGCGGTTGGCCTGCATGATCACCGGCACCTTGCGGCCCTCGAAGGGCAGGTCGGCGAACACCAGTTCGTTGACGCCGTCATAGTCCCACGCGTCGTGCGGCGTGAACTGGTAGTGCCACTGGATCTGCCCGTTGTCCGGGTTGAGCGCCAGCACCGAGGCGGAATAGAGGTTGCTGTACGGACCGATGTCCGAGCTGTCGTTGCCGCGGACGACGGCGGACCACGGGCCCGGGTTGCTGGTGCCGTAGTAGACGAGATTGAGCTTGGGATCGTAGGAGCCGATGTGCCAGGCGACGGCCCCGCCGTACTTGCCCGAATCGCCCTTCCAGGTCTCGCTGCCCTTCTCGCCGGCCGCCGGCACCGTGTGCGTGCGCCACAGTTCCTTGCCGGTCGCGGCGTCCAGCCCGATCAGCGCGCCGCGGGCGCCGTATTCGCCGCCGCCGAAGCCGGTGATCACCACGTTCTTCGCCACGGTGGGGGGCGAAGTGATCACCGAGCCCTGCTGGTAGTCGACGACCTTGGTCTCCCACAGTTCCTTGCCGGTCTTCGCATCGAGCGCCACGACGTGGCCGTCGAGGCGGCCGACCAGCAGCTTGCCGTCGTGGTAGGCCGGGCCGCGGTTGTTGACGTCGCAGCAGGCGTACTGGTCGATGCCCTTGGGCACTTCCGGCGAATACTGCCAGCGGACCTCGCCGGTCTTCGCGTTCACCGCGAACACGTTCTTCGGCCCGAACGAGGACGTGACGAACAGCGTGTCGCCGACCAGGATCGGCGTGGACTCCTGCGAACGCAGGGTGCCCAGTTGCAGCGCCCACGCCACCTTGAGGTTCTTGACGTTGGCCGTGGTGACCTGCGCGGCGTTCGAGAAGCGCGTGTTGCCGGTGTCGCCGCCGTAGACGGGCCAGTTCTGCGCATGTGCGCCGCTGGCGGCGCCGAGGGCGAGCGCGAAGGCGGCGGAGAGGAAGCGGGGATTCATCGGTGTTGTCTCCAGGGTGTCACTCAGGGGAAGCGAGGAGCGAAGTGTTGGAGACAGCCCCGTCGTCACTCTTCAGGGTTAGACCTTAGGACCTCGTTTGATTCTCGATTTGAGACAGGACAGCGTGTCGCGTCTCAAATTGGGACACCGGAAAACAAGACAGCCGAACGCAGAGGGCGCAAAGGCACGCAAAGGACGCAGAGAAAACCTTAAAAGTAGTTGGCTGTTCTCTGCGTCCTCTGCGCAATCTCTGCGCCCTCCGCGTTCGGCTGTCAGGTCTTCCCGCGGCCCGTCGCCCTCACCCGGCTCCATCCCTCGGCGGGCCTGGCTGCGGCCGCCGGGCGGCGCCGCGTTGCGGGTCGTAGCCCCACAGGGCCAGGGCGAAGAACGCGACGGTGCAGCCCGCCACGACGGCCAGGCTGGTGCCCAGGGCCTGCCCGTAGAGGGCGAAGCGCATCGCCTCCACGGCATGGGTGAAGGGGTTGTACTGCGCGATCGCGTGCACGACCCAGGCGCCGGACTCCTGCAGCTTCCACAGCGGATACAGCGCGGTGCTGAGGAAGAACATCGGGAAGATCACGAAGTTCATGGTGCCGGCGAAATTCTCGAGCTGGCGCACGTAGACCGACAGCACCAGCCCGAGCGCGCCGAGCATCAGCGCGGCGAGCAGGAACACCGGCAGCGCCACCGGCACCAGGCGCCACTCGAGGTCGATGCGGAACACCCAGGCGGCCAGCAGGAAGGCGAACATCTGCGCCATGCTGAGGGTGGCGCCGCCCAGCAGCTTGCACGCGAGGATCCACCAGCGGGGCAAGGGCGCCGTGAGCAGCAGCCGCATCACGCCCATCTCGCGGTCGTACACCATCGCCAGGGAACTCTGCATGCCGTTGAACAGGGCCACCATCCCCAGCAGGCCCGGAACCAGGTAGACGCGGTACTCGATGTAGGTCTCGTAGGGCGGCGCGATGGCCACGCCGAACACGTTCTGGAAGCCGGCGGCGAACACCAGCAGCCACAGCAACGGCCGCACCAGCGCCGACAGCAGCCGCCCCGGCTGGCGGGCGAAGCTTTGCAGCTCGCGGCCGGCCACGGCGCGCAAGGCCCTCAAGGCATGAACGCCTTTCATCCCGCCCTGCACCCGGTCTCGGGCGCGTCGTAGCCCAGCGTGTCGAGGGTGATGCGCGGATGCAGGAAGCCCTCCAGCGGCGCCATGTCCCCGATGCCGCCGCCGTGCGCCAGCATCAGCGGCTGGCGCAACTGGCCGTCCCAGCCGCGGAAGGACAGGCGCTGGCCCTTGTAGCCGTCCACGCTCACGGCCCCCTGCCGCAAGGCCTGCACCTGCTGCGCGAGGCCGGCCTTGATGTAGGCACTGGCCACTTCGGCCGCACAGCGCGCCGCCATCCAGGTCGCCCAGTCGTAGCCGGTCATGGTGCGACTGGCGCGGCGCAGGAAGCGGCGCGTGAGCTGCGGGCCGCCGTTGCGTTCGTGGAAGGGGCTCCAGGCCTGCGCCACCAGGCCGTTGCTCCCCAGCACCGGCCGCGGCAGCACGGTGCGGTAAGGCACCCCGGAGGCGAACTCGCCGTCGGCATCGAGCACCACCACCGCGTCGTACTCGCGGTCCGACGTCAGCAGCCGCACGTTGCCCAGGTCGCGCTCGCGCGGGTCGTTGGACAGCTTGAAGGGCCGCTCGGCGATGGGCCGCACCCCGAAACGCTTGGCGCTGCGCTGCCACGCGGCCTGCAGCAGGCGGTCGCCGGGCGTCGGGCCCACCAGCACCAGCGGCCGGTTCCACTTGCGCGCCACCAGCAGTTGCGCCACGGCATCCATCTGCATCGCGTGGCTGGGGAGCGTGTGGAACAGGTTCGGCGCGCACTGTGCCGCCCGCAGCGCGTCCTCCGGCGCCGCCGCATTGAACAGCACGACCTCGCGGCCCCGGGCGGCAGCGGCGACGGCGGCCACGCCGGCAGCGGGCAGTTCGAGCACCACGTGCTGCACGCCCTGCTGCAGCAACTGCTGCAGCGACGCCGGCACCTCCGCCGCCGTGGGCGCCTCCAGCGCGACGAGCTGCGCCCCGTTGCGCCCGGCCATCTGCAGGGTCACGAGGCTGTCGTTCAGCGCGATCTGCGCGGCGGGCTCCGAGCGGCCGCCGGGCGCATCGGGAAAGCCCCGCAGCAGCACCTGCGGCGAGTAGCGCTCGTCGTCGCCCTGCGTCAGCAGCCCGAGCCGGAACGGCGGCTGCGCCCGCTGCGGCTGCCCCCGCTGCGGCTGCGCGCCCAGCGGCAGGCAGGCGGCCGCACCCGCCAGCAACAGGGTGCGCCGCGCTTCACGGAATGCCCGCCCCCCCTCAGTCATCGATCACCACGCCGTAAGGCACCCGGCCGACCTTGACCGTCTTGATCGCCTTCATGGCCTGCGTGTCGACGATGGTCAGGTCGTCCGACAGGCCGTTGGCCACGTACAGCCGCTTGCCGTCGCGCGAGACGGCCAGGCCCCAGGCGCGCTTGCCGGCCAGGATGTAACCCTTGACGTTGCGCGTGGCGACGTCCACCACGGCGACGTGGTTGGCCTTGCCGAGCCCCACGTATGCCGTCTTGCCGTCCGGCGCCAGCGCCATGCCGACGGGGCTGACATCCTCGCGCCGCATCCCCTGCGGCAGGAAATTGATCGTGCCCTGCACCGTGTGGTCGCTGGTGCGGATCACGCTGACGGTGCCATCGAGCTCGTTGGTGACCCACAGCTCGCCCGTGGGCGTGAGCAGGAAGCGGCGCGGCCGCTTGCCCACCGGCACGTTCTTGAGCACCTTGCGCGCCGCCGTGTCGATGACGTGCACCACGTTGGCGACTTCGGAGGTGACGTAGACCAGCTTGCCGTCGGCGCTGACCTTCACGCCCTCGGGCTCGCCGCCGATCTTGACCTCGTAGACCTTCTTGCGGGTGGCGAGGTCGAAGGCAGTGAGCGCCGAATCCTCCTCGTTGGAGACATACATCGTCTTGCCGTCGGGACTGAGGTCGAAGGCCTCGGGATCCTCGCCCAACTCGAACTTGGCGACCGCCTTGCTGCCCGCGATGTCCCACACCAGCAAGCGGTGCTCGTCGCTGCAGACCACATAGAGCTGCGAGCGATCCGGCGTGAGCTGCATGTGCCGCGGCCGCTTGCACACGACCGGCGAGGCGACGAGGTCCCCCTTGGCGGAATCGATGACGGTGATGGTGTTGTCCTTCTCCGACGAAACGAAGATGCGGCCGGTGTCCTTGGCGTGGGCGGAGGTGCCAATGAGCAGTGAAAAACAAAACAGCCGAACGCAGAGGGCGCAAAGGTTCCGCAGAGGACGCAGAGAACTTCCAATATTCTGAATTCCCTCTGCGTCCTCTGCGGAACCTTTGCGTCCTCTGCGTTCGCATTCTTGTTTTTGTATCGCCTCAAGCAGCTTCAGCTCGCTCATTCTTCTGTCCTCCGGTGAGTTGCAGGAAGGCCGCCTGCAGGGTGGCGGCGCCCTGGGCGTCGCGCAGCGCGGCGGCGGTGCCGTCGAAACGGATCTTGCCCTTGTGCAGCACGATCACGCGCTGCGCGCGTTCGGCTTCGTCCACCAGGTGGGTGGCCCACAGGACGCCCAGGCCGCGTTCGGCGCGGGCCTGCAGCACCTCGTCGACCAGCTGCGCGCGCGAGGCCGGGTCCAGCCCCACGGTCGCTTCGTCCATCAGCAGCAGGCGCGGCTCGTGCAGCAGCGCCCGCAGCAGTTCCACCTTGCGCCGGTTGCCGCCCGAGAGCTCGCGCGCGGGCTTGCCCGCCACCGGCGTGAGCCCGAAGCGCTCCAGCAGGGCATCGATGCGCGGCCGCGCCAGCGAGCCGGGCAGCCCGTGCAGGTCCGCGTGGAACTTCAGGCTCGCGCGCACCGAGAGGTTCAGGTCCAGCGCCGGCTGCTGGAACACCACCCCGAGCTGCGCCAGCGCGGCGACCGGGTCGCGCCGCATGTCGGCGCCCAGCACTTCGACGCTGCCGCTGTCGGCCACGAACAGGCCCGTGAGCAGCTGGAACAGCGTCGTCTTGCCGGCGCCGTTGGGCCCCAGCAGGGCCACCATCTCGCCGGCGCGCACCTGCAGCGACACGGCGTCGAGCGCCTGCGTGCGCCCGTAGCGCTTGGAGACATCGCGGCAGGTGAGGACGGCGGCGGCGTCCACGTCACTCCGCCTGGGTGGGAACGATCCCCAGGCGCGCCAGCAACAGGCGCTCGCGCGCCGTCACTTCCTGCACGTAGCGGCCATAGTCCGCGGTGTTCAGGTATTCGGGTTCCTGGTCGTACTTCGCCAGTTCCTGCAGGTGGGCCGGGTCGAACAGCGCCGTGCGGAACACGTCGTGCAGCCGGCGGATGATGGCGCGGTCCACCGCCACCGGCGCGCCGATGCCGTACGGCGAGGTGTACACGGCGTGCGGATGCCCCAGCTCGCGCAGCGTCGGCACGAGCGGCCAGCGCTTGCTGCGCTGGGCGTTGAAGTTCGCCAGCAGCCGCAGCCGGCCGCTCTCGACATACGGGGCGAAGCCGGTGGAGTTCACGCCCACCATCAGCGTCTTGGACGCCACCGCCAGCATCTGGTCGGCCGTGCCCTTGTACGGCACGTGGATGTAGCTGACGCCCTCGCGCGAGAGCACGTCCTCCATCGCCAGGTGCGCCGTGCTGCCGACGCCGGTCGACCCCACCGTGAGGCTGCCGGGATGCTCGCGGGCCCAGGCGATCATCTCGCCGAAGGTGTGGAAGGCGCTGTCCGCCGGCACCACGATGCCGAAGGTGACGCCGGAGACCTGGATCACCGGCGTGATGTCGCGCAGCGGATCCCAGGGCACCTTGCGCTGCAGCGGCGCGCGGTACAGCGTCAGCGGCAGCTGGCCGATCGTGTAGCCGTCCGGCGCGGCCGCGCGCAACGCCGGTCCCACCAGCGTGCCGGCGGCGCCGGGCTTGTTGTCGATCACGACGCTCTGCCCGAGTTGCCTGCCGGCGAGATCGGCCAGGATGCGCATGGTGATGTCGGTCTGGCCGCCGGCCGGCCAGGGCACGATCAGCGTGATCGGCCGGGCCGGCCAGGCGCTCGGCTGCGCCAGCGCCAGCGCCGGACAGGCCACCAGGCTGGCACAGGCCCCCAGCAGGGTCCGGCGGCCCAGGGCGCCGCGGCGGTTCGCATCATCCATGTCGTCCTCCCCTTCGCATTCATCGCACCAGCGCGAGCAGCGCCAGCAGCACCACCACGCCGAACGCGATCCAGGCCCACAGGGGCATGGGCCGCGCCTTCGGCTCGCCCAGGGGCGAAACGGGCATCGGCATGGGAATGGCGGCTTCCGCAGCATAGGCCTGCGGATGGCGCCGCTGCATCTCCTCGTCGAAGCGGCGGAAGAAATCCTCCGCCATCGAACGCGCCACGCCGTCGACCAGCCGCTGCCCGACCTGCGCGATCTTGCCGCCCACCTGCGCCTTCGCGGTGTACGCGAGCTCGCAGCCGGCGCCTTCCGAGGCCGGCGCCAGCCTGACCTGGGCGCTGCCCTTGCCGAAGCCGGCGGCGCCGCCGTTGCCCTCGAAGGCCAGCGTGTAGCTGTTGGGGGGCAGCACCTCCTGCAGCTGGATCCTGCCGGCGAAGCGGGCGGCCACCGGGCCGACCTTCACGGCCACGCCGAGGGCGTACTGGTTCTCGCCGGTGGGCTCCACCTTGTCGCAGCCCGGGATGCACGCCTTGAGCACCTGCGGGTCGTTCAGGGCATCCCAGGCCTGCTGCTGCGTCACGGCCAGGTGGCGTGTCCCTTGCATGTCCATCGTTGTCGTTCTCCCTAGCGATCGAGCAGCGCGGCCAGGCTGGAAGCGAGTTCCTCCAGCCGGGCCAGGTTGTGCACCGCGAGCATCGCGTGCGCGTGCCGGTGCAGCACGGCCGCGCCGCGCGCGAGCGGAGCATAGCCCTCGAAGCGCAGCAGCGGGTTGAGCCACAGCAGGCGGCGGCAGCGACGCGTGAGCCACTCCAGCTCGCGCGCGAGGTCCTCCGGCTCGCCGGTGTCCAGGCCGTCGCTGATGATCATCACCAGGCTGCGGCGCCCGACCAGCCGCCGTGCGTGGCATCGCCGCAGGGTGGCCAGCGACTCGCCCAGGCGCGTGCCGCCAGCGAAATCGGCGATCGCGGCGCTGGCGGCCGCCAGCATCGCGTCGGTGTCGGCCAGGCGGAAGGCGGGCGTCAGGTCGGTGAGCTGGGTGCCGAAGGCGAACACGTCGCGCCGCCGGTGCGCCCGCGTGGCCGCATGCAGGAAGGCGAGCAGCAGGCGCGCGTAGCGCTCCATCGAGCCCGAGATGTCCACCAGCACCAGCAGGGGCAGCGGCTCGCGGCTGCGCTGCATGCGGCGCAGCACCATCAGCTCGCCGCCCGTATGCGCGGCATGGCGCAGCGTGCGGGCCCAGTGCAGCTGCTTGCCGCGCATGCCGGGGCGCATGCGGCGCAGCTCGAACTCCGGCACCGGCAGGGCGACCTCGCGCGCGAGGCGTTCGACCCGGTGGAACTCGCTGGCCGACAGGGCGTTGAAGTCCGCGTGCTTCAGGCGCACCAGGGCGCTGGCCGTCATGGCGGCGTCGAAGGCGACCTCCTCGTCCGGCTTGCGCGCGGCTCCGCCGAAGCGCTGCTGCGGCGCCAGGGCCTCCGCGACGCGGGGGCGCCGCTGCGGTTTCATCGCGCTCTTCTGCGACGGCAGCATCTGCGCGAGCAGCTTGTGCGCCAGTTCGGGATCGCGGAAGAAGGCGTCGAACAGCTCGCGGAAGACGCCGCGTTCCTGCTCGCGGCTGACCAGCACGGCCTCCATCGCCGCGCGCAGGTCGGCCTTGTCGTTCAGGCCCACCAGCTGCGCGGCCTCCTGCGCCAGCGCGATGCGGGCGCTGTCCACGCGCAGGCCGGCGCGGCGCAGGGCGCGGCCGAAGCCGGCGATGTTGTCCGCGAGCTTGCCGGTGCGTGCGTCGCCGAGGGTCGTCATGGCGCACGCGGCGGGCTCACGCCGGCTCCGCTTCGGGCTTGAGGAGCTGGCTGGCCAGTTCGTGCGTGAGCGCCGCGACGTCCTCGCGCTGCTTGAACAGGATGCCGGCGGTGTCGGTCACCACTTCCGGGTCGAGCGTGAGCGTGTCCAGGGCGACCAGCGCCTTGGCCCATTCCACGCTTTCGGCGATGCCCGGTGCGCGCTGGAAGGCATTGGCGAAGGGCTGGCTGCGCAGGCGGCCCACGAACTGCGCGACCTGCCGCGACAGCGAATCGCTGGCTTCCGGCACGCGCGCGCGCACGATCGCCAGCTCGCGTTCGCGCTCGGGGTATTCCACCCAGTGATACAGGCAGCGGCGCTTGACGGCGTCGTTCAGCTCGCGCGTGCGGTTGCTGGTGAGGATGGTGACCGGCGTGGCGCGTGCGCGGATCGTGCCGATCTCGGGGATGCTGACCTGGTATTCGCCGAGGTATTCCAGCAGGAAGGCCTCGAAGGGCTCGTCGGCGCGGTCGACCTCGTCGATCAGCAGCACGGCGCCGGGCTCCGGGGCCTGCAGCGCCTGCAGCAGCGGCCGGCGGATCAGGTAGCGGTCCTGGTAGACCTCGCGCTCGATCTGTTCGGCGCTCTCGCGGCCTTCGGCGGCGCGCATGTGCAGCAGCTGCGCCGCGTAATTCCATTCGTAGAGCGCCTCGCGCAGCTCCAGCCCGTCGTAGCACTGCAGGCGCAGCAGCGTGCGCTGCAGGGCCACCGCCAGCGACTTGGCCAGCTCCGTCTTGCCGACGCCGGGCTCGCCTTCGAGCAGCAGCGGCCGCTGCAGCCGCAGCGCAAGGAAGACGGCGGTGGCCAGCCGCCGCTCGGCGAAGTAGCCGGCGGACTGCAGGGCGACCTGGAGGGCGTCGATGGAGGGGAAGGGCGAAGCGCTCATGGGGTTGTTGTCTTTGCCCCCTCCCCCAGAGGGGGAGGGAGGGAAGGCCCGGATCAGCCTCCCATCTGCGCCACCGCGCGCTGCGCCAGCACCGACACCAGGTTCGCCCGGTACGCCGCGCTGCCATGCAGGTCGCCCGACAGCTCGCTCGCGTCGATCTTCACCGCCGCGGCCGAGGCCTGGGTGAAGGTCTTCGCCAGCGCCTCTTCCAGCCCCCGGTGGCGGAACACGCCGCTGCCGCCGCCCGTGACCGCGACGCGCACGCCGCTGTCGGTCTGCGCCACCAGCACGCCGACCAGGGCGAAGCGG